>Ga0082335_1000151_pt1 | contig 184499 bp, 158 predicted proteins | sample Subgrocontami58m_FD_72375 | JGI IMG/M metagenome (GOLD analysis project Ga0082335, IMG submission 72375) | Subsurface groundwater microbial communities from S. Glens Falls, New York, USA - GMW37 contaminated, 5.8 m (SPADES assembly) (version 2) ... | reverse complement strand
GGCGCGCCCGCCCCACCCCCCCCCCGTGGGGGGCGGTGCCCTCGCACGTGTGGGGGCCCCCCCCCGCCACCTCCCCCCGCCGCGCCTCGTCGAAGCCGGCGGGCGGCGTGGGCGACGGCGCCTCGTGGCCGCGGGCCAGCATGTGGGTGCCCAGCGCCAGGTTGGCCGCCGTGTACGCCTTGTCGAGCGCCAGTGTGTCCACCTCGGCGGTGGTGGCGCCCGAGCGATCGGTGTGCAGCGGCTCGCCGTGGGGGTCCACCACCGCCACCGCCACCGCCAGCCCGCGCGAGGTGGCGAATGCCTTGACTGCCGCCGCCACGCGGGCCGCCTGCTCGGCCGTGATGGGCGGCGCGGTGGTCTGGTTCTGCGTGAAGTAGTCGGCGTTGATGGCGATGTACTGCTGCAGGTGGGCCGGTACGTCGGCGTCGAGGAAGATGGCGTCGACCGGGCACACGAAGAAGCACTGCTCGCAGGCAATGCAGGCCACGGGGTCGATGTAGTACTGCGGGGCGTCGGGCGTGGTGTGGATGCACGCCGCCGGGCACACCTCCACGCAGGTGGCGTCCTTCAGGCCGATGCAGGCCTCGGTTATGACGTAGGTGGCCATGGCGCCGCCTCCTCTCCATCGGGGGCCAGCGGCAGGTCGGTGAGCACCACGTCAGCCAGGTGGATGCCGTCGCCGAACGCCGCCGTCACCAACCGGCCCGCTCCGTTCAGCGTGCCCAGCCCGCAGGCCGCCGCCAGCCGGTCGAGCCCGCCGGCCTGGGTGCGAGTGGCGTGGTAGCCGCACTCGCGGATGTAGGCCCCCAGGTTGAAGGTGACGCCGGCGCCCTTCAGCACCGGCGTCTGCCCGCCCATCCCTGCTGCGGTGCTCGGGTCATGCTCCGCCCGCACCCCCACCAGAATGCCGAAGGGGTACTCGGTGGGCGCGTCGGGCTCGCGGCCGGCCGGCGCTGTATTACCCGCCAAGCGGAGGATGCCCACGACGTCCGCGCCGAAGAAGCTCGCCAGCCCCTTCAGGTGTTGCGCCATGATGTCGGGCGAGTGCACCTCGCTCTGCACGGGGTACACATTGCCGTCGGGGGCGCTGCGCAGCATCTCGAACAGCGCCAGCGCGTTCGGGTCGGCGGGCGGCCGGTTGGTGAAGGCGTCCCAGTACGGGTCGTCGTCCTGCTTCTTGGTCCAGGGCAGCGTGAAGGGCATGTGGTGCGCCCCTAACCGCGCTGCACGAAGCGGTTGGTGTTTTCTTTCAGCGGCGGGTAGTACCCCACGTTCGGCACCGTGGCGGTGGACGACTCGCCGTGGTTGGCGGTGCAGCCGGGGATGGTGCAGGCCTTTTCGCCGGGTTTGACGCCGGTGTCGTACCCCAGCCAGCGCACCCGCTTGTTGGGCGCCGTGCCCCAGATGGCGTCGTCCAGCCACTTGAGTCCCCGCGCCACCAGTGAGCGGGCCGGGATGGGCGTTCGCTTCAGCGAGAAGATGGCCACGTCGTGCCACCACGTGCTGGGCTTGGTGTACGGGCACACCGTCACGCAGGTGAGGCACTTGGCGGCCCACTTCACCATCAGCGGCCGCAGCTTGTAGCAGGTCTCCCAGTTGATCTTGTACTTCTCGATGCCGTTGTGCACCACCTTGTCGTCGAACGAGATGCTGTTGGTGGGGCAGGTGATGGCGCACTTCTTGCACACCTTGCAGAAGTCGTCGACGCCGATGTCGAGCGGCTGGTCGGCCACCAGCGGCAGGTCGGTCATGATGGCGTCGCCGGAATGGATGCGCGCGCCGTACTTCTCGGTAATCACCAGCCCGTTGCGCCCCAGTTCGCCAATGCCCGCCGCCACCGACGCCGCCTGCCCCTGCACCGCGCCCCGCAGCGTGTGGTACCCCAGCTCGCGAATGTACGACTCCAGGATGTTGAGAATGAGCGCCGTCCGTTGCTGCGTGAAGTCGTAAGCGGCATCGCCCACGTGGTGGCGGTGCGCCTTGGTCATGTCGTAGTTCCAGGCCACCGAGCCCACCACCATGAACGGCAGCCGCCGTGCCAGGATCTCCGGCCCGTCCACGGCGTCCAGCGCTTCGCCGGTGTCGGGATTGATGGCCTTGCCCGCGAACAGGTACGCCGGGTGCGATGCGCCAATGCCCACCACGTCGAGCCCGAAGTGCCGCGCCACCCGCTTGATGTGCGCCGACATCGCCGCCGGGTCGGCCACCGGGGTGCGGTTGGGGTTGACGGCCACCTTGGGCGCCCGCCGCACCACGTTCGTCAGCACGTGGCTGCGGTCGGCGCAGTGGTCGTCGAACCCCACCCGGCCCAGTGGGTCGGACGAGATGGTGTTGTGGCGCCAGTTGAACACGGCCTTGCCCAACTCGCCCCGCACGTTCATCTGGTGCGGGTTGGTGGACGGGTCGATGTTAGCCACGGGGCCCACGATGCGCACGGTGCGCCCCAGGTAAGGCACCGTAAACGGTTCGAGCGCACCCTTGTCTGATGGTTCTGTGGGCCTCGTGATAACCGTCATAGTCTACTTCGCCGCATTTCTAGTGCCATCTGTTGGCACGCCATGTTCTCGAGTCCCTATTCAGGCCTTCGAAGGCCGTGTGGCCACCGCCGGCTGTCGGGACGGGCGGCACAGGTAGGGATCCCATCACGGCAAATCCCACCCGTCCACCCTCAATCTGTCCTTTTGGGGGGACACCCCCCCAAACCCCCTGGCGGGAAAGGGATTCTTCGCCTCGGAGGCTCAGAATGACATTGCGACTGGGGCAGGTCTCGACTCATGGTTCCAGCGGTCAGCAATTTACGGAGCCGGTTTGATGTTCCACACGTGGGTGTAGCCGCCGGTAATGGTGCCAGGGTACACCCAACCCGCCACGATCTTCGGGTTGATAGACGCCTCCACCGGTAGCCAGAACAGCGTGATGTTCACGAACCTGGGGAGTGCAGTGTCGCCCACCTGGCGCCAGAGATCGTCGCGCTTCTTCTCGTCGGTGGTGGTGACGATGGTGCGCAACAGCTTGTCGAGGTCGGGGTCCTCCAAACCACCGCGGGTTGCCAGCGAGCTGTTGCGGATGTACCAGCCGGTCCAGATGTCGGAGGCCGTGGCCGCGAAGGATATCTGGCTGTCGAAGGCCAATCCCCGCTGTTTACTGTCCTGTTCGAGGGGGTCGATGTTCTGCAACTGCGCGTCGATGCCCACCGCCCGCATATAGCCGGCCGCCGCCTCGGCCAGGTCTTCGCCGCCCGCCACGCCCGTTGTGGCCAGCACCGAGATGCCGACTTTGAAGCCTGTCTTGCCGGCGTCGGCCAGCAGCTTCTTCGCCGCGGCAGGGTCGTAGCTATAACTCTCCTTCCATGCCTTTTCCCAAGCGGTGTTCCACCCGGGCCGGCTGGGGTTCATGTGGTTTACAAACATCATGTCGCCCTTGCCGCCATACAGGGCTTTGTTCAGTTCGTCACGGTTGAGCGACCGGTTGATGGCCTGGCGCACCCGGGGGTCCATCAACGGGCTGTTGGGCCACTTGAACCCTTTGGAGGGATCGAGTGGGTCGTTGAGGTAGCAGCAGTGGAAGTTGCCGTACACCCGTATGCCGGGGAAGCTGCCGTGCAGGGTCTGCATGCCCTGCTTCTCCACCTGCGCCTCCAGGTCTGCCGGAAGCTGGGCGATGTGCGCCTCGCCGGTGAGCAGTGCAGCCTGCCTGGTGGAGGCCTCCTTGGCGAACCGGAACTCGAACTCCGGGAACTCTGGCTTGGCCCGCCAATGCGTGAACGGTGTGCGCTGGTAGCGCATGTACTGCGCCTCCGCCCCGGCCAGGTATTGATAAGGGCCAGTGCCGTTCAGGGGGCCGGCGGCATATTTTGCTGGGCCGGCCTTGTCGTAGCTGGCCTTGCTCTGGATCTCGGCTCCGCCCTGCTGCTCCGAGATAGCCGTTACGAAGTTTCCATCAGTCTGCTTCAGGTGGTAGATGAACTCGTTGTCGTTCACAATCTCCACCGCCTGCACAGTGCTGCGCCAGTAGGGCGCCTGGCCGTGCAGCGAGTCCGACAGGCTGAGTTGCTCCGACACGAACTTCATGTCGGCTGCGGTGGCTACGCCGCCGTTGTTGTGGAATGGGGTGGCGGGTCGCAGCTTGAACCGCACCGACTTGCCGTTGGGTTCCCAACCCCACGCTGTGGCGACGCCGGGCTCCAACTTGCCGGTCTGGGGGTTCACCACCACCAGGAAGTCGTACATAGGGCGCAGCATCCAAGAGTACGTCTCCGACATGTGCCGCATTTCGAGCGTGGTGCGGGTGGGGGGCGTGGTGATCATCACCACCCGGTTTACCTTTGGCGTGACGGCCGCCGCGGTGGCGGCGGTGGGCGCGGCGGCCCCACCCGGCGCCGGCGCTGCTGGGGCAGGCACCGCCGCCGGCGTGGCGCAGCCGCCGAACGCGACGCCCGCGGTTACCACCAGGGCCGCCATGAATGCCGATCGGTACATCATCGGTTGCTCCTTCTCGCACCCTTTGGGGCGCCCGCCCAGCGTCGCTGGCCGTGCGCGCATTACCGCGCCGCCTTCAGATTCTGCAGATGGGTCCAGTTGGTGGAAATGGAGCCCGGAAAGACGTAATCGGCCACGAACCTCGGGTTGGCCGCGCCCGCATCGCCAGATCGCCGTCCACCGGCCGGTTGCTTTCCAGCGACTGTGTGCTCGCCCATTCCGTACGCCGGAATGCATATATACAGCACCAATGCCAGCCGCCTAACCCGATGTGGCGTCACTATAGGTATGGAAAGTGGTGAAGTCAAGGCGGCGAACACCCATGCTCTGTCGATAGGTTGAAGCCGCCACGCAAAGGCACTACTATGCGCCCAGCTAATCTCTGCGCACGGAGGGACGGTATGGGCAATCTCCATCTCACCTTTGCAATGCGGCCGTACGACCGCATCATTCCCCTGATCAACGGCGACGTGAAGCCGATCGGTATCGACCTGGAGTACTACGGTACGCCGGGCGGTATCCCTGGCCTGTTCTACGAGCAGATCAAGTTTCAGCGGTTCGACCTCTCCGAAATGTCCTTCTCCTCCTTTCTGGTGGAGCGAGCCAAGGACTTCCCCTATCGGCTGCTGCCGGTGTTCCACAACCGCAACTTCTCGTACACCGACATCGCCATCCGCTTGGCATCGGGCATCCGCCGCGACCACGTGGAGGACCTGAAGGGCCACAGCATGGCGGTGGGCGACTATCAGCAGACCGGCGCGCTGTGGGTGCGCGGCGTGCTGCGCCACGAGTTCGGCATCGTAGACCAGGACATCCACTGGGTGCAGACTCGGGCCGCCGAGTTCAGCCACACCGGGGCCAGCGGCACCCGGCCTCCCAAGGGCGTTGAACTCACCTTCGGCCGGGCCGACACCGCCACCCTGTTCCTGGCGGGCGAGATCGACTCGTCGTGGGGCTACGGCGGGCGCGCCGACTCTGCCGTCGACCGCCACGCGTCGGTCGATCTCTCCACCGACCCCAACTTCCCGCCGCTGTTCACCGACCAGAAGGCGGAGGCCATCCGCTACTTCAAGAAGACCGGCATCTACCCGCCCCACCACACCACCGCCATCCGCGAGAGCATCCTGGAGGAGCATCCCTGGGTGGCCATGAGCCTGATGGAGGCGTTCGAGAAGTCGAAGCAGATCGCCATCGAACGGCAGAAGACCCTGCCGCCCACGCTGTTCGTGTTCGGCGGCCACTACCTGAAGGAAATCAACGACGTGTTCGGCGCCGACCCGTTCGCCTACGGCATCAAGGCCAACGCCGAGGCCATCGATATGGTGCAAACCATCTCGCTTGAGCAGGAGCTGACCAAGAAGAAGCAGCCGCTCGACGAGATATTCCCACAGGAAGTAATGATTGCGGAGGGCCGGCTGTAGCCCACCGGCAGACAGCCCGTTGCAAGAGGCGCCCGTACACATGGGCGCCTCTTGCTGCTTGTTGGCAGCCGTGCTGGCCGGTTCGGTGCGCCAGCCGGGGAACCCCAGCGGCGCAGCGCGCCCGCTCAACGTGCCTCAGCGGCAAATCGGGCCCGGTTTTGACCGGTGGGTGCCCATGTGCGCCGGCCTGCTGGTTGTCCAGGCGCAAAGAATGGATAATTATCTAGTATTAGCGTATTATTATCCATCTGTATGCAACATCACGCCTGGAGCGTGACTCACGTCGCTGACCGACCCATGAGCGGCGGCCTATCTTGTCTTTGGTACACACGGGAACCAAGGAGGGCCATATGAACATCGCACAGACCTTCAGCCTCGCCTGCATCGACGCTCGCTGCGAAGAGTACGGACAGCGACAGTCGGTGAGCAACCACGAGGCGTTTACGCTGCAGATGGCGCGGGAAACCCGCTACTGCTGGAAGTGCAGTGGTCCGATGGTGCTCATCGAGCCCATGGTGACGGACCGTTTGGCGGCGCCGCGGGCCCGCTAACAATGCAGGTTGTGGGTGGAAGTGGGGCGGCGGTGGCTTTGACTGAGAGGGTGGGGTGGGGTGGGGCGTAAGAAAGGAGCGGGCGAATTCGCCCGCTCCTTTCTTTGGTTCACGTGAAGGCGCACCGGTTAGCCCAGCGGCTTGCGGCCCCGCAGCCTGCGCCTGGTGCGGCTGGACCCAGCGCCTGCCGGCACCACGCTAATGGTACCGTCCACCTCCAGCACGGCCATTTGCACCTCGGCCAGCGAGCCGACCCCGTGCTCCCGCAGCGCCTGCATCACCTCATCCTCGGTCACGCCTTCTGCCCGTAGGCAGGGGTACACCAGGCGTCCATCGTGCACCAGCAGGGAAGGGCTGCCCGACAGCCGGTGCTCCAGCCACGAGACCCGGAGGCTGAGTGCCGCCACCATCCGGTTCAGGACCAGCAGCGTGGCTGCCGCGAGCAATCCTCCGCTCAGCGACGTGTCGGGCCCGACCATGGCGTTCTGCACCGCGTTCGAAATGACCAGCACCACAACCAGGTCGAACGCCGACATCTGCCCGAGTTCCCGCTTGCCGGCCATCCGTAGGCCCAACAGGAGGCCGCCGTACACAACCGACGTCCGCACCACGATAGCGGCCAGTGATGCGGGGTCCAGGTTCAGCAGGTCGCCCGGCATGCGCCGTTAACGGCCTATGGGCGGCAGTGGTGGCATCATCGGCGGTGGCTCTGCGGCGGCCGCAGCGAGCCGTGCAGAATGAGCGCGACCGGCGCGGCGACCCATGCCATCTTGAGTGACCCTTGGACGGCGGCGGCCATCCCGACCAGGAACACCGTGCCGCCAATGGTGTACAGCCAACTGCCTGCGGGCGTGCTGAGCCAGTGTGTGAACGTCTGCATTGTGCCTTCCCTCCCCGGCGTCTATCAAGAAGAACGCGCGTGGTTCTCGGGAGTTACTATCGGTAGGGTTGCGGCAGGTGCGAGAGGGTACGCCAGCGGAGCCGTTGTCTGGTTATGCCCCGTTGCGCGCACCTGGCACGGTGATATCCCACAGCACGCCGGCGGTCTCGTCCAGGTGCTCGCGCAGGTGGTCGATGATGTCGCGCAGATCGCCCAGTGCTCGCAGCGCGCCGGCCTGGCCGTCCGCCGTCACCATCAGGTCGGGCAGCGTGGCCATGGTGGCGTCCAGGGCGTCGAGACCGCCCAGCAGCACGGCCAGTGCGGGCAGTTCGGCGTTCTCGGGTTGGCTGGGCGAGGCGGCCCTGAGCAGCGCCTGCAGCTTTGCCATTGCGTCCGGTAAGTCCATGGGGGCCTCGGTGGTAGTTACTGAGGTCAGCATACCGCGGCATGCGCGCGGGGCAATCGCAGCTTGTTTGCTGGTGTGATGCGCTCTCAAAGCTGGTTCTGCCCGCCGGTTTCACCCCCAAACCCCCTCAATGGGGTTCAAGGAACTCCTTCGGAGTGATTGAGAAAATGGGGGGACACCCCCCAAGCCCCCTGGCAAAGCGGGGTTGCACCCGCTCTGCACTCACTCGCCAGAGTGCTACGACGCCGCTAGGCCATATTTAGATGTGATAGCCCTGGGCATGCGCGTGGGTTCGGCCGTCAGGCCTGGTCTCGCGGGTATAATCGGGCGATAACCCCCGGGAGGTCCTCCCATGCCCCCCATGACGCCCGATGAGATGGCCGCATTCCTCCAGTTGCCGTTGGTGGCCACGTTCAGTACCTGCGGCCCCGACGGGGCGCCGCGGGTAAGCCCCGTCTGGTTCCAGTTCGAGGCCGGCCGGTTCTACGTGTGGAGCGACCTCAGCACGGTGAAGGTGCACAACGTGCAGCGGGACCCTCGCATTGCCCTCTGCATCGCCACCCACGAAGAGCCTTATCGCTACGTCATTGCCCGCGGCCGCTGTGTTCTCCACGGTGGCGATATCTACGACCGTGCGCTCGCCATCACCACCCGCTACTGGGGCCCGGAGCGCGGCGCCGAGTACGCCCGCCTCGCCCGCCAGGGCGATTCGGTGATTCTGGAGATCGCACCAGATGTGCTTCAGACCGAACGCAGCGCCTGACACCGGCGGCCACACCCACCCTGCTCAGTTTGTCGCCCTGAAGGAACCCGACAATGCCCGATAGGGTATCTCCCGTAGGGGCGATTCACGAATCGCCCCTCGTTGTGGGATGGTTGCACCGATGCGTCGCTCCAGCCGGAAGGCGATTCGTGAATCGCCCCTACAAGGTTAGGCATGCCCTCGTGGCTGCGTGCAGCCGAGGGCGCGCGGAAGGGGCGAGCCATACTAGGCTCGCCCCTTCTACGCGTATCGGTGGTTCAGCGTTACGCCGTGGCGGCTATCTCCGCAATCTCCTCTGCCTCCGCCGCCTCCTTGCCGAAGGTCAGGCCGTCGGCGTTGGCGTCCACCAGCACGGTGTCGCCGTCCTGGTACTCGCCCGCCAGTAGCCGCTTGCTGATGGCGTTCTCCACGTAGCGCTGGATGGTCCGGCGCAGTGGGCGGGCGCCGAAGTTGCGGTCGTAGCCCTCGGCCGCCAGCCATTTCTTGGCCGCCGCCGTCAGTTGCAGGCCAATGTGGTGCTCGGCAAGCCGCTCCGCCACCAAGGCCACCTGTAGGTCGACGATCTGCTCGATGTCGCCCTCAGTGAGCGGGTGGAAGATGATGGTGTCGTCGATGCGGTTCAGGAACTCCGGCCGGAAGGTGCGCTTCAGCGCCTCCTCCACGGCAGCCTCCACCCGGCGGTGCTCGTCACGGTTCGCCCGCATGCCCCCAAAGCCGATGGCCTCGTGCGCCAGTTCACTGGTCCCCAGGTTGCTGGTCATGATGACGACGGTGTTGCGGAAGTCCACCGTGCGGCCTTGGCCGTCGGTCAGACGGCCGTCCTCCAGCACCTGCAGCAGCACGTTGAACACGTCTGGGTGCGCCTTCTCGATCTCGTCGAACAGGATGACCCGGTAGGGCCGGCGGCGCACCGCCTCGGTCAGTTGGCCGCCCTCGTCGTAGCCCACGTACCCCGGCGGCGCCCCAATCATCCGGCTCACGGTGTGCTTCTCCATGTACTCCGACATGTCGATGCGCACCATGGCGTCCTCGTCGTCGAACATATACTCCGCCAGCGCCCGCGCCAGTTCGGTCTTGCCCACACCGGTGGGGCCCAGGAAGATGAAGCTGCCGATGGGACGCTTGGGGTCACCGAGCCCCGCCCGAGTCCGCCGGATAGCGTCGGACACGGCTTCGATGGCCTCGGGCTGGCCGATGACCCGCTCGTGCAGGCGCTCCTCCATATGCAGCAGCTTCTCGCCCTCGCCTTCCAGCAGGCGGCTCACCGGAATGCCGGTCCACTGGTTGATGAGGCTCGCCACGTCCTCGGCGTCCACCTCGTTATCGATGTGGCGCTCCTGCTGCCAGGCGCCCTTCTTCTCGGTGTACTCGGCGTCGGCGCTCAGGCGGTCTGCCTTGAAGCGGGCTGCGGCCTCGTAGTCCTGGCGCTGCGCCGCGGCGTCCTCCTCGTCGGTCAGTTGCTTGATGCGGCGCTCCAGGGCCTTCACCTCGCTGGGCAGGTCCTCGGCGTCGATGCGCAGCTTGGAGGCCGCCTCGTCGATCAGGTCGATGGCCTTGTCGGGCAAATTGCGGTCGGGGATGAAGCGGGCGCTCAGGTGCACCGCGGCCTCCAGCGCACCGTCGGTGATCTTCACCTTGTGGTGCGCCTCGTAGCGGGGACGCACTCCCCGCACCATCTCGATGGCCACCTCCTCGTCCGGTTCCTCCACCCACACCGGCTGGAAGCGCCGCTCCAGGGCAGCGTCGCGCTCGATGCGCTCGCGGTACTCGTCGGGCGTGGTGGCGCCCACGCACTGCAGCTCGCCGCGGGCCAGCGCCGGCTTCAGCATATTGCTGGCGTCCAGCGCACCCTCGGCCGCTCCGGCGCCCACCACGGTGTGCAGTTCATCGATGAACAGGATGATCTCGCCGCTCTGCTGCTTGATCTCGTCCATCACGGCCTTCAACCGCTCCTCGAACTCGCCGCGGAACTTGCTGCCCGCCACCAGGCTGCCCATGTCGAGCGCCAGCACCTTACGATTCTTCAGCACTTCAGGCACGTCGCCGGCCGCAATCTTCTGCGCCAAGCCCTCAGCGATGGCCGTTTTGCCCACCCCGGCCTCGCCCACCAGCACCGGGTTGTTCTTCGTGCGCCGCGTCAGCACCTGCATCACCCGCCGCACCTCGGTATCGCGGCCGATGACCGGGTCGAGCTTGCCCTTGCGGGCCAGCTCGGTGAGGTCGGTGGCGTATTTTTCCAGGGCCTGGTAGTGGCTCTCGGCCGTGGGGCTGTCGACGCGAGCGCTGCCGCGAATGTCGCGCAGTGCCCGGTAGATCTTCTCCTGGTCGACGCCGAACTCCTTCAGCAGGCGGCCGCTCTGGCCGTCGCGCTCGGCTGCGATGGCGATGAGCAGGTGCTCGGTGCCAATGAAGTCGTCCTTCAAGCGCTCGGCCTCAGCGTTCGCCGTTTGGAACAGGGTGGCGATGCGCGGCGTCGCGTAGATCTGGGTGCTCTCGTACTGCTGCTTCGGCGCAGCGTCCAGCGCTGCCTGCAACCGCTGCCGCACCAGGCTCACGTCCACGCCCAGCTTCTGCAGGATTTGCGGCGCCAGGCCTTTTTGCTGCTCCAGCAGCGCCAGCAGCACGTGCTCCACGTCCCACTGGCTGTGCCGGTAGCGGCGCACCACGTCCTGCGAGATCGCAATGACCTCCTGCGCACTCTCGGTAAACCTATCTGGTCGCATCACCATGCGAAACCTCCATCTCTCCGGCTGTTGCCGGAACTATCCAGGATTACGGGCGTCCTCTAGGGAAATTCGGACAGTGGACGCCGCAAAGAATTTCCGCAAGTCCGCCGCTGCGGGTTCGCTGAGTAGCAGCCGCGAAGCTCCATTAAGACCGGTGAGCCACTCGCCAATGGCTTCCGCTGCTCCTCCGTCGTGCGCTTGGCTTGCAAGATCGGAAGCCGCTCGCCTTTTCCTATCGATGTCTGAGTACCATTTCCAAAGTTCATTCAGCGTGGCCGGCTCTACAAACTCCCCGAGAAGGTTTCGTACCGATAGCCAAGCTGAGTCGTGCAGGTCCGAGTAGTGGATGTTCCTGTTCTTGATGAGCGAAACCATGTTGGCGTTGTTTAGGCGAATTTCGAACAAAATGGCGGCAATGAGCCCCTGGCGTCTTCGATTCTCCCTGTCTCGCTCGATTTTCATTGCACCAATGAATCCCACGGCAGCGCCTACCAATCCGCTCAGCAGGTTGACAATCAATTGCCAGATGGTGCTAACTTCGGCGCTCATTTTGGCCCACGCCCCTGCAACTCCTTGGCCTGCCGAGCCGCCGCAACCAGCTCCGTGATTCCGTCCTTCAGCCGCTGGTTCTCCGCCCGCAGCAGGTCTCGCTCCCGCTCCAGTTGGCGCAGGTGCTCCCGCATTCGCAGGATGACCTCGGCTCCGGCCAGGTTCACGCCCAGGTCCTCCATCAGCCCCCGCACCTCCTGCACCCGTTGCAGGTCGTGCTGCGAGTACAGGCGGATGTTGCCCTGCGACCGCGATGGCTGCAGGATGCCCGCCCGCTCGTAGTACCGCAGCGTCTGCACGTGCATGCCCAGCAGTTGCGCCGCCACGCTGATGACGTACGCCGGCTCGTTGCCGCTCATTCCCGTCATAGGTCGCGTACGTCACGGCAGATGTTCGGGTGGTTCATCATCGCAGTCCCTCCCGGCCGATTGGCCGCCCTAGGACTTCAGGCTCTGGGCGAACGCTTCCAACTGCTCCCGCTGCTCAGCGGTGAGGTTGGTGGGGAGTTGCACCCGCACCTTTAGGTACATGTCTCCGAACTTGGTGGGGTTCTGGTAGCTCGTCATGCCCAATCCGCCCAGGCGGATGGTCTGCCCGTTCTGGGTGCCGGCCGCAATACGCAGGGCGATGGTGCTGCCCTTGAGCGTCTGCACCTTGACCTCGCCACCCAGTAAAGCGGCCACCAATGGTACGTCCACATCGCCGTACAGGTCGTCGTCTTTCCGCTCGAAGCGGCCGTGCGGCAAGATCTTCACAATCAGATAGAGGTCGCCCTTGGGTGCGCCGCCCAATCCGGCCTGGCCCTCGCCGGCGAACCGGATGCGCATGCCGTCCTTCACGCCGGGGTGGACCTTCACCTCGAGCCGCCGCTGCTGGAACTTGACGCCCAAGCCTGTGCAGGCCGAGCATGCCGCCCGGCCCACCTGGCCGGTGCCGCCGCAGGTCACGCACGCCTCCTCGCCCTGCAGTTGCAGCAGGCGGGTGGCGCCGGTGTACGCCTCCTCTAGCGTGATCTCGGTGCGATGCTCCGTGTCGGCGCCCCGGCGCCCATGACCGGCCTGGCCGTGCCCATTCCCGCCGGCGAACATGCCGCCGAACAGGTCCTCCATGTTGATGCCACCGAAGCCACTGCCGCCCGCTGCACCCTGCGTAAACCCTCCGGCCGGGCTGGCGCGCCCGCGCCCGCGGCGGGCATGGGCGCGCTGCTGGTTCATCTGCTCGGCCTGTTCCCAGTTGGAGCCGAACTGGTCGTACTTCTTGCGCTTCTCCTTGTCGGAGAGCACTTCGTACGCCCCGTTGATCTCCTTGAACCGCGCCTCCGCTTGGGCGTTGCCGGGATTCACGTCTGGATGCAACTGGCGGGCCAGTTTGCGGTAGGCAGCCTTCAACTCCTTCTCCGTGACGGAGCGGGAGACACCGAGCACTGCGTAGTAGTCCTTATCTGCCATGGTGGAACCTCGTTGTTGGAACGATCCTAGAACTTGCTAATCACCTTGTCAAAGTTGTTGAGTGCTGGTTTGGTGGGCATAGCGGTTGTGGCCCTTGTGGCGTACCTTCTCCGACGCCTACAATCGGCAGCACCCACTCGAAGGAGACCACATGAGAATCCACAATCTGTACACCGACGCCGATGGTGCCTCCCACTGGCGCACCGTTGAGATCGAGTACCCGGGAGCCAGCCAGGGGAGCCGCTTGGCGACCCCGATCCCGGTGAAGAGCCTCATCTTCCGGGAGGTGCCGCCGGCCTACGACCTGGACTGGCACAATGCCCCGCAGCGGCAGTACATCGTGAACCTGGACAACGGCGTGCAGATCACGGCGAGCGATGGCGAGGTGCGGACCATCGGCGCAGGCGAGGTGTTCCTGGTGGAGGACGTGACCGGTAAGGGGCACCTGAGCAAGGCGGTGAACGACCGCGTGCGCAACTCGCTGTTCATCACCCTGGAGTAAAGTCCCGTCGGCTGGACGTGAAGAAGCCCGGTGCACTGCACCGGGCTTCTGGTTGCGACCGAGGGAGTCTTAGTCCTTGGCCGACCGGAGACGGAGACCACCAGCGAGTAGGGCGAAACCGGCCAGCGCAGCCAGGACGCCTAGCGGGGTGAAGTCATCGCCGGTGCGGGGTAGGGCGGCCGGGGCGGCGCCCGCCGCCGGGGCCGGGGCGGCCGCCGCCGCCGCCGTGGGCAGGGTGCGAATGGCGCTGCCAGCGGCATTCATGAGCCACCAGACGGTACCGACGTTCTGGCCACGGGCGTCGCCGGGCTTCTCGTCCTGGTTGTAGTAGTACAGCGGCCAGCTATTGTAGGTGGCCTGGGTGGATCCGTCGGGCCGGGTGATCATGCCCAGCATGGCTGGGTTCAGGTCGCCGGCTGCCCGCACCGGGCCAACGCTCTCGACGGGCGGCCAGACGATGGCGCAACCGCCGAAACAGTTCGTCCGGTTCGGCTCGTCGCGGGTGTAGAGGTACAGAGCGCGGCCGCTGGCGTCCACAAGGGCGGTGCCTAGCGTGGTCGTGCCCGTGGACACGGTGGCGAAGTTCTGCCGCGGGCCGCCCTCGGGCGAGACCACGAACCACACGCCGCCGACGTTCTGGCCCCGAGTCTCCTTGGGCGCAGCATCGGTGCGGAAGTAGTACAGCGGCCAACCGTTGTAGGTGACCTGCGAACTGCCGTCGCGCCGGCGGGTGGTGCTGAGCACGTTGCCTGCCACGCCCGCCCCGGCGACCGGAGCGCCGTCGGTCATGAGCGGCGGCCACGTGACTGCGCACGCGTCGTAGCAATTCGAGGCGTTGCGCGTGTCGCGCGTATACAGGTACAGCGTGCGGCCTTCAGCATCGGCAAGCACCGGACCTGCGGTACCGGTGTTCACCACCTGTACCATTGCCGGACCAGCGGCTGCCACCGGGTGGCTCGTGGAGAGACCAAAGCCAAGGAAGATAGTGGCGAGCAGGGAGATGCCCAACCAGCGTTTTACCATAGGAAAACCTCCTAAGAAGTATGTGTGCCGTCTGGTTTGGGGTACGGATGGGGGTTACAAGGCCAGCGCGAGTGCTGCCTGCTGCGGGCCATCCGTCCTACCCTAAGCTGACCCAACCCCCGGTGCGGGTCGACTCGAAGATGCCGTCGATGACCTCTTGCACCTTCAGGCCGTCGGCGAAGCTGGCGCCCTCCACCTGGGCGCCACTGCGGATGGCGGCGACCACGCGGTCCACCATCAGGCGGAAGGCCATCAGCCGGTTGTCCCGGTCGTCATCGAACGGGCGGTACTTGGCCGGTGGTACCAGCGCGGTGAGCTGGGCGTCGCCGACCTTGCCGGCCAGCAGCACATCGTCGGCCTCGGGGTTGAAGCCCTTCTGGTTGGCGACGAGCGTACCCTCTGTGCCATAGGCCTCCATGCGCCCGCCCGGGCCGAAAGGGGCTGCTGTGCTGATAGTGAGCGTGCCCCAACCACCGTTCTTGAAGCGGAGCGTGCAGGTGAAGGCGTCGTCGGCATCAGCCATGCGGGGTTCGCCCGTTACCGCGTCGCGACGTTCGGGCCGGTGCACGTACGCCTGGCCGGCTACGGCGGTAATGTCGCCGAACCAGTGGCGCAGAGCGTCGATGAAATGGGAGCCGAGGCCGTTGAGTACGCCGCCGCCCATGGCCCGCTGCGCCGACCAGTTGTAGGTGGGGCTGGCCAGCGACCCCACCCGGCGCGCGACGAGGAGCGACGCATTCACATGGTTAAGCTTGCCGAGGTAGCCTTGGTCGAGCAGGTCCTTCATGTAGGCGCGCGCCGGGGCAAACCGAAACTCGTGGGCCATGGCGTGCACCACACCCTTTGCCTGGGCTTTGGCCACCAGCTCGCGCGCCTGCTGCGCGTTGACGGCCATCGGCTTTTCCAGCAGCACGTGCTTGCCGGCGTCGAGCGCCGCCATGGCCATTGGGTGGTGTTCGTACGGCGGCGTGGAGATGCTCACGAGATCGACGTCGTCGCGAGCGACCACCGCCCGATAGTCGGTGGACCAATGGGGGATGTTGAACTTGGCAGCGGCCTCCTGTGCGCGCTCCTCCCGTCCGCTGCAGATGGCCACGACCTCGGTGTCGGGACAGCTCTGGAAGGCCGGCACGTGCACGGCCGTTCCGAATCCGGTGCCGATGACTGCGACGCGAATAGGGGTAGCCACGAGAGGCTCCTTTCAGGAGACGGGGAGTGCTGGCAGCATACCGTTCTTGGCGCCTCTGCCGCTATTGCCGTGGGGGCGTCTGCGGCAGCTTGGCGCGGTCCAGCTCCCACAGGCTGCCCCTGCGCGCACCGCTGGCGGGTGAGTCGAACGTTTGGACCACCGGCGCCGCAGGATTGGCGTCGATGATAGTCCTGAGTTCATAAAAAGGCGGCATCTGGTCGTCCGGCGGCACGACAAGGCCGGGGTATTCGCGGGGCAGGCGGTGGCGATACCAAGGCGCCGTGATCACGCGGTTGTCGATGATGCGCACGTCGGGGCGCCGCCCCTCCACGTGCTGGGTGTACCACAGACTGAAGGTCGTGCCATCCTCGCGGCTGATGAGGATGGCGGCAGGCGGGGCGTCGTCGAGCGCGGTGCGGGCGAAGTCCACAGCTTCGTGGTTCCCAGACATCGACACCCGCGGGGCGGTGGAAATGCAGGCGCCGGCGGCCAGGCCCGCGCAGGCGATGCCCGGTAACCAGCGTCGCCAGAGCGGGTCGCGGAGGCGCTGGTCGATCTCCGCCAGCACCACCGCCGCACCAACGCCGGCAGCCCAGAACGCCAGGGTGAAGAACGGCAGCAGATAGATCTGAGAGTCGGCCACGGGATAATCGATTGCGAAGAGGATGAACGCCAGGGCCGTGGCGAACCACCAGAGCGCCTGGGGCCGGTTGGTGCGCCACCACCACCACAGGCCGCAGAGCATCAGCACATAGCCGGTCACCCCCATCTGGTCCAACAGCATGCGTGCCAGCGCCGGTATCTTGAGCAGCGATTGCGCCGCCTCGAGGCTGAACAGCGCTGGACGGTAGCTGGCCGCGGTGATGTGGTCGAGCAGGCCCTGCAGGGTGGCCATATCGCCCCACACTGCGAACGCCGGCGCCTCGGCGGCGCGCCACGGCAGCAGTGCGAGCGCTGCCACGGTTACCCCAATGGCGGTGAGCGCCGGCAGGAGGAGGCTCACCGGCCTTCGCCACAATTGCTGCGTGACCAGCAGCCGAATGCCCACCGTGCCGATGAGGAGCGCGCTGGTGGCGTGGTGGGCCAGCGCCGCACCCGCTACGATGGCCAACGGGACCAGTGCCCTGGTGGACCCCCCCGCACGCTGCGCGCGCTCGGCGCAGTAACCGATAGTAACCAGGGCCAGTATGTTCAGGGTGTAGACCTCGGTGATGATGGCCTGCGACCAGAACATGGGAGAGAAGGCGAAGAGCAGCGCGGCGAGGAGTGCGCCGGCTGCCGATGGCCAGCGCCCCAACGCCCTGTTGTGCTCGGTCACCAGCGCCGCCATGACCCCGGCCGCCAGCGCCGCCGCTGTGGCCGACAACAGATTGGTGCGAAATGCAAATTCGCCGAATGGCAGTAGCCCGAACGCCGCACCAAGGACGGTATAGAGGGGGTAGCCCGTTGGATGCATTACCCCCCAGTAGCGTGCTGCTGTGGCGAGTTCGCCGCTATCAGCGCTGCCATTGGCCCAGCTCATGGTGGGGGCTATGGTGAGGAGGTACGCCAGCGCCGCAAGCACGGCGGCGTATATGAAATTGTAACGTGCGGCACGTTCGTAGATGGTGTGGAAAGTCATTGACAGTGTGGTTGGCGATTTGCTTTACTCTAGGTGCTCAACAAGGCGAAGATCGTTCGCCAGCCTTGGCTATGCTGGCAGAAGTGCCTCGAATGCCACAGGGTCTTACTCAGGGTATCAGGAAGAGGTAGCCCGTGAAAAATCGGACACAGCGGCCCCCCCAAACGAGATTGACTGGTCTGATGGCGTTTCTCGCCGGATCGGTCGCCCTCCTCATGACGTTAGCCGGGTTACCGGCAGACTGGCAGGTGGCGCGGGCGGCGGCGTGCAACGTGGGCACCGTCCTGCCTGGGCTGCCGGGCACTGGCACGGGCATTGGGGTGTTCCCCGGTACAGCGGGTGGCAACCCGGAGGTACGGGTCGTCCTCTCTACGACTCCGGTTACCTCTCAGCCCAGTGACGGGATTAGTTCCTTCAGCCTCACGGCCCATGTCGTGGTCAACAACTCCACCACGCCGTTGGTGGGCGCCATGGTGCATTTCAGCACCGACCGAGGAACGTTCCTCGGGTCTGGATCCCCAACGTTGCCTGACCTGACGGTTCCCACCGATTCGGCCGGTAACGTAGGCGCCGCGCTCGTCTCAACTTCGGTTGGCGCAGCGACCGTCTATGCCACGCTGATGGACGGGAACCTCACTCCTGCCCCCGTTGCGTGTCCCACCGCTACATTGACCTTTGTTGCCCCTGCCCCTAGCCAGATCAGCGCCTTTTCGGGCCTGGGTCAGCAGGCCATCGGCGGGCAAGCGCTGTCGGACCCGCTCACGTTCATCGTGCGGGATGCTCAAAACCGTGCGGTGCCAAACGTACCGGTGACGATCAGCACCGATAAGGGCAGCATCACCAGTGGCGCCTCGGGCACCACCGATGCCCAGGGCTTGGTGAGCGCCACCCTGCAACTGCGCTCCGGCTTCACGGCGCCGGATACCCACACGGTGACGGCGCAGTGTGCGCCCTGCAGCACGACGCCCAGCGCCACCATCACGGCGTCCATCGCACCGCCGTTCGCCATCCTCTCCGCTGATGGCGAGGGTCAGTTTGGTGTGCAGAACACGCTGCTGTCGAACGCGCTGAAGGTGCGCGTGGTCACCAGCACAGGCGCTCCGTTGCGCAACGTGACGGTGAACTGGTCCACGACGAAGGGCACCGTACGCGACCTTATCAGCGGGTTGACCACCGCCGCCACCACCACCGACCTCAACGGCGAGACTGCGGTCAACCTTGCGTTGGGCTCTGCTGGCCTGCATTCGGTCACCGCGTCCTGTAGCTGCAGCTTCACCCCCTCCATCGTCTTCACTGAAACGGCGCTGGTCCTGACCTCGGTCTCGGGCAGCGTCAAGGCCATCGACGACCAGGGCAACGTGCTGGCGGCGAACACCACCCAGAACGCGGTGGTGTCGGTGGGCCAGGCCGACTTCGGGCTCAGCTTCACCGCCACGGTGGGCGCCCTGGGCACCTTCACCATCAACATGGTGGAGGGCACCGGCGTCCTCACGGCCAACAAGGCCGGGCTGAACCTGGTGAGCCCGGCAATCGTGGGCGTGACCGTAGGCGGCGTCCAGTCGCCGTCCTCCACGGACCTGATCTTGCTGATGCAACAGCCCGGCGGCACGATCACCGGCCAGGTGCTGCAGAACAGCAACGGCGTGGCGAGCGCCAGTGTGACCGCGACCGAAGTGGATCCGCTCACCGGCCTCCCGCTCGCCGGCGGCCGGTCGGCAACCGTCACCGCCAACGTCGGGGGCAACTACAGCCTTCCCGTGCCCGGCGGTAACAGCAAGTGGACCCTCCAGGCCGTGACTCTCTTCTTCGGCACCGCCAGCTTCGACGCTAACAGCGATGGCGTTCCCGACGTGGTGACGGTTCCCACGGGGTCGACCCAGGCCGGCAAGAACATTGTGTTTCCCTCGACGGTGTCCATCAACGGCACCATCAGGCTGAACACCGTTGCCGTGGGGGCGAACCTCGCTCTGGTCTTCGCTTCGCCCATCAACCCGACGTCGTCGACGGCTGCGCCCTTTGTGCCGGTGGCGGTTACCTCCGGCGGCGGCGCGTACATTCTGCCCATGCCTGTCCCGCCGGTGGGTGTGGTGTACCGCTACATGTTGGGCTCCTTCGCCGCCGGCACCGGCGACTTGGTGCCGCGCGAGATCCGCATCGCCAACGCCAACGGTACTGGTGTATGCCAGGACGGTTTGGGCGTCACTGTGTCCTGCATCCAGGATTTCAATGCCACCACGAATAACCTGACAGTGCGTTTTCAAGACGCGAGCGGCAACGCCATCAACGTGGCAGAGGCCGTGGTGAGCGCAGTGGGCAGCACCACCATCGGCGGTAGCGCCATCGCCATACCCTTTGCGTTTGGTGGCGGCAACAACACCAACACCATAACGATGCGGCTGGTGAGCGGCGACGCCGGCTCCGGCGTCACTAGTGAGAGCTATGCCGTGAGGGTGGCGGCGACGGGGTTCGGGCTGCTGTTCAGCGGCACGGTCACCGTGCCACCGAACGCCACCGTAACGGTGACGGTACCCACCAATCCGACCATCAGCGGTACCGTGACAGATGCCGTGTCTGGCACTGGTCTTGGCGGTGCGCTGGTCATGGCCACCAGGACTGGCGGGGCCACGTCCACCACGACGTTAGCGAACGGTACCTATTCGATGATCGTGCCGAGCACCGGCACGTACCGGATTGAAGTGAACAAGAGCGGCTACGTGACCCAGCTCTCGTCGCTGGCCGTCACGGGGTCGCAGAGTGGCGTCAACTTCGCTATGCCGCCGGTGGCGGGCAAGCCGACCATCAAGGGCACCATCAGCGGCGTGCCGACTGGCGTCAATGTCACCGTGGTGGCCGTCAGTGACGACGACCGCACGGTGACCGCGCAGCGGGGACAATCGTCCACCAACTGCAGCAACATCGCCCCCAACGACTACTGCATGACGGTGAATGCCGGCGTCTGGACCCTCAAAGCCTACTCTGGCGGCTTCGTGTTTAGCAGCGTTACGAACAGCCCGGTGACGGTAACCACCACGAACGTTACCGGTGTGAACATCACCATGACGGCCCGCCCGGTGCGGCCAAAGCACTCGGTGCAGTGCACGCCGGCCACAGGGTGCCACAACGAAGGCAGCGGCAGCCGCATCGTGGTGATCGTGCCGGCGGGCGCGGTGCCCAACAGTGCGGGCACCTACACCCAGACGGTGGAGGAGACCACCGACGCACCGACCACCGGCACGTTCACGCCGACCTTCACCATCAACAACGGTGCGGACCGCGGCGCCATTAACATCACCATTCGGGACCAGAACGGCAACGACATCACCACATTCAATGCGCCGATCACCATCCGCATTGAGCCGTCGCCTGCCGGCAGTTTGTTAGGGTTCTTCAACTCATCCAGCGGCAACTGGGTGGCGCTGGACACGTGTGTGCAGGATGCCACCGGCACCTCCTGCACCACCGACCACCTGTCGAAATTCACGGTGTTCTCGTCCAACGTTGCTGCCCCTGCCCCTGCCCCTGCCCCTGCGCCGGGTAGTGGAGGCGGCGGTGGCGGTGGTGGCGGCGGTGGCGGTGTCTCACCGCAACCGGTGACGCTGCCACCGTCGCCTACGGGCCCGGCGCCGAGTGCTGGCCCTGCGACGGCTGGACCGATGCCCGTATCGGCGGGTGCTGGAGCCACCATCGGTGTGGCGAATGGCGCTACGAGTGACGGCGGTGTGTCGCTGAGCGTGCCTGCGGGTGGTCTCACCAACGACACCAAGCTGACGATGGTGCTGAACCAGGGGGCGCCGCAGGGCGTCACCGCACCGAGCGGGGCGTCGTTGCTGCCCTTCAGTATTGACGTGACGAGCGACAACAATGCACGGATGCGCAGCGCTTCGCACCTGTACGTCAACGTAGCCCAGGGCCTCATGGGTGGCCGTGACCCGCTGCGTCTCCAGGGCGGTGTGGTGGAGAGCGACGGGACGGTCACGCTGCTACCAACCGGCCAACTGGACGGCGCCGACCAGGGTGTGCTCGATATCCGCATTGAGCACTTCAGCACCTATGTGGTGGTGGAGCGATTGGGTGGCGTGCCGGTGCTGAATGGGCCTACGAACGGCGAGCGGCAGAGTACGCTCGGGGCGACCCTCGCCTGGACCAACCCGCCGGGCACCGTGCAATACCAGGTTCAGGTGGCGCCGTTCAACAATGACGGCCCGGGCATCAACCTCATCCGCAACGCGGACACGAGCTACACGGTGATGGCGCCGAACTTCGGCGGGGCCGACGCGAACTACGTGATGCTGCCGGGTATGAGCTACGTGTGGCGAGTGCGCACCACCACCTCGGCGAAGCCGGGCGGAAGCCTGACGGATGCCGACTGGAGTGCGTGGTCGGTGGACTACTTCCGGACGCCGGCGGCCAATACGGGGACCATCGAGCGGGTGAGGCCGCAAGCGTTGGAGAAGGTCAACAGCCTTACGCCGACCCTGACGTGGGCCAACTCCGACAAGCAGGTGTTCTACTACGAGGTGCAGGTGAGCAAGGACCTGGAGTTCGGACCCACGGCCTTCCTGTACTGGGAGTTGGTGCACGGCGGCGCGAGCAACCCGGCCAACAGCTACAACATACCGTCTAAGTTCCCGCTGGAGGCTGGTCTGACCTACTACTGGCGGGTGCGCCCTCGGGCGCAGGGCGATGCGGCGGATCTGGCGTGGTCGTCCACGTACATCTTCCAGGCGCCGTAGCGTCGCTAGAGTGAGTTTGGGAGAGGCCAGGGGTTTTGCCCCTGGCCTCTTCGCATTCGGAGAGGCGGGCCGCACGATCTCCCTTAGGTGGCTGGACCACCACCGTGAACGGCGGGCAGGGGTGCTTCGCCCGGAGCAGCGTGGCGGGCGCAATGCATTGCGCAGCTACCGAGAGCCGTGGCGTCCATGCGCCGTCTGCGAGGCGTTCAACGCCGTGGCAATCTCGGCGTCATGGGCTGTCGCCCACCAACACCCATGAAACGGGGCGACATCCGCCACCGGCAGGTCACGCGGGGCGCACCGTTGCCTGAGCCTGTCGAAGGCATCGGTGCTGGACCGAACCTGCCAATGGCCTATTTTCATCAGAGGCGTTCGGTGGTCTCTGATGAAAATGGGGTCTGGATTGGGCTAGGGACAGAACGGTGACACCGTGTCTCGTTGGGCCGGTGGCGGCGTTGCGTAGGGGCGATTCACGAATCGCCCCTACGCCCGTGATGGAATGGACACAGGCGTTTCCGCCAACGCTGCCAGGCGATTCGTGAATCGCCCCTACGTGTTCAGTGTGACCGCCGTCCGGTACCTGATGCGGCTCCTTGATGACGCGGTGGCGGCCGGCCATTTTCATGAGTGTTGGTGAGCCAGCGCCCACCAGTCATGCTTGCCGCTGGGGCCTAGCGCGGCAGGGCAGCCAGCGACCGGTAGAGCTGGCCGAGGTCGGTGAGGCGGGCGTTGTCGGCGAGGCCGTCCACCAGGTAGACGCCTGCTGGGCCAGTGGCCCAGGGCTCTTTGTAGCCGTGGCTGGAGAACACGAACCAGCGTTCGATGTGCAGCGGAGCGGCGTTGGCCCGCAGCCAATTCACCATGTCGGTGAGATAGGCCGCCAGGTGGTCGGCGCGGAAGGCGCCGTTTGGCTGGGCGAACGCACCATCGCCGCGGTTGAACCAGGTGATGCTGTCGTAGCCCCAGACGACGGCGAACTCGGTGAGCCAGATGGGTGCGGCGCGCAACGCCGGCGTCTCATCCAGATAGGCCCGTAAGGCAGCAATCTGGTCGGTCTGGAGGCGGTAGTCGCCCTGGGGCAGGGTATCCCACTTCAGGTCGTAGGTGTGGATGCTCCAGACGTCGAGCGGTGGTTCCGTGCCGTAGCGCTGCTGATAGGTGCTGCGGAAGGCCTGCAGCCAGCTCCGGCCGGTACGGAAGCCGGCGCACCCGGTGCAGGTGAAATCGAAGTTGAGGATCTCCGGCCCCACCAGCTTGGCGGTGGGATCGGCGGCCTTAATGGCCTCGGCGTAGTAGCGTAGCGTTTCCACCGACACATCGGGGTCGAGGTCGTCCTGCCCCGGTACGTTGGGCTCGTTGCCCACCACCCAGTACATGCCCGGGCGGGCTTTGGCCGTGGCAGCCAGGTCGGCCAGCGGCGCCCGAGGGTTGGAGGGCACTTTCAATGCCTTCTGGAACCCGGGCGGAAGGTCGTTGATGCCGTAGGAGTAGTCGATGTACCAGGGCACCCCCATCACGTCGAGGCTGCGCGCCAGGAACTGTGGGTTCGAGACATCCACGCCGAAGTGTGGGTCCAAGGGCGCACCGGCTGGCGCCGGCGTGATGGCGAGCGCCGCCCCTGCGCCCGATGGTTGCGGGCTGGGAAGGGCGAACGGGGGCCGCTGCGTGGCGGTGCCGGGCTGCAGTGGTGCGGGCGGCACGGGAGTCGGCGTGAGTGGCGCCAGGCCGCTCACCGTGGTTGATGTAGGCGAGGGTAAGGGTGACGGCGGTGTGGACGTCGGGAGGAACGGGACGGCCACGCCGTCCTGCACGTTGGTGGGGGTTTGTTGCTGGGCGAGCAGGCTGCCGAAGAACACGGACAGCAGCGCGATCGACACGAACATCCGAATCGGTGGAGTCACCGGGCGGCGCCCTCCTCAGGGCTGGAACCGGGTCGCTTCATGCCGTGCGGTGGTGCAGTACCCAGTAGGTGGCGGCGGCGCCCATGGCCGCGATTGCCACGCCGACGGCCAGCAGCGGCAGGGTGGACGGCGTCGATGGTTCGGGGCCGGCCAGCATGAACAGGCCGGCGTTGCTCCCAGTGCAGGACACCTTGCGGACCGCTGTGTCAGTCTTGCAGCCGTCGAGCGCCTGCCAAACATTGGCCGCAGGGTCGTAGCGGTAGAGCGAGAGTTGCGCCTCCGGGAGGCCCATCACCTGCTGTGGGAGATAGGAACTCGTGACTTCGAACTTGGGCGCCGGCATTGACGCTGGTTGCAGCGCCAGTTCGAAAGCGATGTTGGTAGGGGCTAGGCCGGCTTCGTCCGCCGCCTTCGTCTGGTCGTTCGAGAGCGCCGCCGGCTTGTAGGCCAGCGTCCCCTGGGCGCTGCCCGCGGTTGCGGGTACGTCCACCGTCACCTTTGGGTCGCCGGCCTCCAACCGCACCGGCACATTACGGAGCGAAACAGCAGTCTCAATGACCACCGGTGCAGGGGCTGCTGCGGCTTGCGCCGCCGGCGCGGGTGCTGCCGGCGTTGGCGCACCGCGGACTGGAGCCGGCGACGGTGCGGGCGCCGAGGTAGAGGGGCTTGATGAGGCTGCGGCGGTGGCGGCAACTGGCGGTGACGAGGGTGCGCCGGGGTTGCTGACGGACGGCTCGGTTGATGCCGGCTGTCCGGCGGCTGGAGATGCGTCGGTGGCGGGAGAGGGCTCCTGCTGCTGGGGTGGCGCGCCTGCGATGGGCGTATTCGGCGCCGGTGCGTTCGCTGTGGGCGGCACGCCGCTGGGCAGACCGGGCGCAGAGGGTTGCAGAACCCCTCCGCCCACCGGTGAAGGCTGTGGCGCTGGGGCTGCGGGCGATGGGCGAGGGACGCCGGGAGGCAGGGGCGCCGTACCACGTGGGATGGCTGGCGTTGGATCATCGGCCGAGGGGGCGCCGTAGACCGCCCACTCCCCGGGGAGCAAGGCGAGCACGGCCACCAGTGCCATTGCTACTGCCAGGCCCGCCGTGCGGCGCAGCGATGCGAGCGGTATGTTCACGAGGGGATTGCTAGGGTGAGCGTCACGTTGGTGCGCCTTCTGCCGTGAGGTTCGGCCGAGCCGTACACTCGATCTTAGCACCGCATCTGCCTACACGCTGTGATCTGTAACGGTGCTACAGCGTGGCGATGTCTCTGGCCCAAGCCCGTTCCCGTTGGTACCAGTCAACCAGGGCCGTCACGCCCGCATTGAAGGTGGTCTGCGGCCGCCAGCCCAGCAGCGCCTCGGCCTTGTGGATGTCGGCCCAGGTGGCGTGGACGTCGGCGGCGTGCGGTGGGTGGCGCACGATGGTGGCCGGCTGTCCCACAAGTTGCTCGATGAGGTGGATCATGTCCATCAGCACCACCGGTTCGTCCGACCCCAGGTTGATGACTTCGTAGCCGACCGGCTTCAGGGCCGCAATGGCACCGCGGGCGATGTCGTCGACGAAGGTGAAGTCGCGCCGCTGGCTGCCGTCGCCGTAGAGGGTGAGGGGGCGGCCCTCGGCGATCCACTGCACAAACCGGAAGGGGGCCATGTCGGGCCGGCCGGCCGGGCCGTACACGGTGAAGAAGCGCGGTACCGAGACGTCGATGCCGTAGAGGTGGTGATAGGTGTAGCACAGCGCTTCGGCGCCCTTCTTGGAGGCGGCGTAGGGCGACAGCGGCTGCTCGGTGACGGCGGTCTCCACGAAGGGCTGCACCGGGCTGTCGCCGTAGAGGCTGGAGGTGGAGGCCTGCACGAACTTGGGGATGCCCCGCTGGCGGGCCAGCTCCAGCAGGTTGAGGCAGCCGGTGACGTTGGTCTCGATGTAGACCCAGGGGTTTTCCACCGAGTAGCGCACCCCGGCCCGCGCCGCCAGGTTGATGATGCCGGCCACCCCATCGGGCACGGCGGCGTCGAGGGCCGCCCGGTCGGTGATGTCGATGCGGTGGAACTCGAAGTCCGGGCGCTCGCCGATCTGGGCCAGCCGCCACTGCTTCAGGCGCACGTCGTAGGCGTCGTTCAGGTTGTCGACGCCGACCACGTGGTGGCCCTGGGCCAGGAGCTGGCGGGTGATGGCGGCGCCGATGAACCCGGCGGCGCCGGTGACGAGGTAGGTGGCCAGAGGTGGCTCCTGCGGGTGTGCTTGTAGGTAGCGTAGCACAAGGGTGGTGCCGGGGGCCCTGGCGAGAGATGCCAGAATAGGGTATAACGCTGGCAGATACGATCGGCGAGGGCGTCCGACCGAGGAGTGAACATGCAGGTTGAGTTTACGACGACCGAAGGCGACTACCTGCAGTTCATGAAGGACTCCCAGCGGGGCGCGTTGACATCCGCGGCGCGGGGGAACGGCCTCAGTCCAATCGTGAAGGGCAGTTTCATCTATCTGCTGGTGCTGACCGCTGCGGTTGCGTTCTTCTTCACAGTGATAAAGGCCCCCGAAGGTCGCGCTCCGCGGCCTACGACGGACCTAACGTTGCTTTGGGTGGTTGGCTGGATTGTTCTCGTGGCAGTTGTCGTTGGCGGGGTCAGCTATGTCTCGCTGCGCAGACGCACCCAGGGGGCTGCGCGGTCTATCTCCGGATCGCTGGGCGTGTGCTGGTTCGGCATTGAGCCAGATGCGTTGTACATGCGCACGAAGGCCTGTGACGGGCGGCTGTTCTGGCATGGCGTGCAGGATGTCGTGGAACGACCGGACCACGTGTACGTGATGTGCTCGACAGTGGGCGGGATCGTCTTTCCCAAACGGGCCTTCGCGTCGCCCGAGCAGGTGGCCGAGTTTGTGCGGCTGTGTCGCGAATACCAGCAGGCGGCAGTGGTTACTCCTACTGTCTGAGGCCTCCGGACTGCCCGCTTCCCGCCTCGCTGCTCTGTCGCTTGACACCCTACAGTCCGCTTGCTAGCGTGCAGTCACCGAACCCACCCACCGAGGCGCCGCCATGGACTTTGAACAGCACTACACCGCCGAGCAGGAAGCCTTCCGTCAGGAGGTGCGCGCCTGGCTGGACGCCGAGATACCGGCCGGGTTCGAGGCGACCGTGCCGTTCGACGTGCAACGGCAGAGCGAGGCGCAGTTCCTGTGGGGCAAGGCGTTCCGGCGCAAATTGGGCGAGCGGGGGTGGTTGGCGCCCACTTGGCCGCCGCAGTTCGGCGGTGGCGGCCTGACGGTGGCGCACCAGGTGGTGATCGAGGAGGAGCTGGCGCCGCACAACCTCCCGTTCTGTGGCGACCTGGGCATCACACTGGCGGCTCCGGCGCTGATGGCATGGGGCACCGACGAGCAGAAGCAGCGCTTCATCGCGCCGATGCTGAAGGGCGAGGTGATCACCTGGCAGCTCTTCACCGAGCCGGAGGCCGGGTCGGACCTGGCGTCGTTGAAGAGCCGGGCGGTGCCGGACGGCGACGACTACGTGCTGAATGGCCAGAAGATTTTCGTGGGCCACACCTGGTACGCCGAGTGGCTGTATGTGCTGGCGGTCACCGAGCCCGAGGGTCCCCGCCACCACAACATCTCGGCGTTCATTGTGCCCAGCAACCTGCCGGGCATCACCATCGAGCCGTTGAAGCTGCTGGGCGGCATGGGCAAGAAGACCGTCTACTTCGAGAACGTACGGGTGCCCAAGAGCGCCCTGGTGGGCGAGGAGAAGGGCCGCGGCAAGGGCTGGTGGGTGGCGCAGACCACGCTGGAGTTGGAGCACGGCGCCGACGGCCGGGTGCTGCCACGTGAGCCGCTGGTGGACGACCTCATCGGCTACTGCCGCGATACCCAGCGTTTCGGCCATGCCATCAGTTCCGAGGCCGAGGTGCAGGACATTCTGACCGAGGTGCACATCCGCTCGCACGTGGGCCGGCTGCTGGGGTGGCGCAACCACTGGATGCAGTCCACCGGTCAGCACTTCACCTACCAGGGGTCGCAGTTCAGCCTGTGGGGCAAGACCTTCAACCCGTGGCTGGTGGAGCAGACGCAGCACATTCTGGGGCCGTACGCTGGCACCGACGACGAGCAATGGGGCCCGCTGCGGGGCGCCATCGAGAACCACCAGCGGCAGGGCATCATCACGCATCCGGGCGGCACGCCTGAGATCCAGCGAGTGATCATTGCTCGTGCGCTCAGCCTGAGCCGCAGTCCCAACCGCACGGCCCAGACCGGACGTGGGCGGGGCGCGGAGTAGGGCTTGCGTCCCCTGAACGCACGTTTGGTGGGCGGGCGGGTTCCCCCTCTCCCTAACCCTCTCCCACGAGGGGAGAGGGGATGTTGGGGCGGTGTCGCCGTGCTGGGTTGTGTCTCGTGACCACGCCGGTCGGGTCAATCGGCCCCACCTTCGCCCTCGCCGAGTTCGTTGCCAACGGCCGGCCAAGCGCGTTGCCACCGGCCGTGCTGCACCAGGCCTGCCGGTGTTTAGTTGACGTAACGGGGGTGGCGCTGGGCGGGCAGTCGCACCGGTCGCTCGACATCCTGCTGGACTACGCGGCCACGGTAGGCGGGCGGCGGCAGGCGACGGTGCTGGGACGCGGCGTGCGGGTGAACGTGCCGGCGGCGGCGCTGCTCAACGCGCAGGCGGCGCACATTGAGGACTTTGACGACACGCTGATGTCGTCCGAGACATCGCTGCACGGCACGGCCCCGGTGTACAGCGCTGCGCTGGCCATGGGCGAGTGGCTGGGCAAGCCGGGCCTGGAGGTGCTGAACGCCTTTGTGCTGGGGTTCGAGGTGGCGGCGCGGGTGGCGCTGGCGCTCGGCCCGGCGCACTACGCTGCCGGCTGGCACGTCACGGGCACGTCAGGGCGGTTTGGCGCCGCGGCGGCGGCCGGCAAGCTGCTGGGGCTGGACGCCGGGCAGCAGGCGACGGCGCTGGGTATCGTGGGGACGCAGGCGTCAGGGTTGAAAGCCGCGTACGGCACCATGTCGAAGGCGCACCACGCCGCCCGCGCGGCCCACGACGGCGTGGTAGCGGCGATGCTGGCCCAGCGGGGCTTCACCGGCAGCCAGCAGGTGCTGGAGGCGACCTATGGCCTGCTGGAACTCTACACCACCGACCCACACCCCGAGCGCCTGGCCGGACCTCCAGACGGTCACTACCTGGTGCTGGAGGACGGCTTCAAGCCCTATCCCTGCGGCTCGCTGATCCACGCCACTATCGATGCCACGCTCGATATCGCAGAGCGCGATCGGCCCGACCCGGCGCGCATTCGAGAGGTGGTGGCGCACGTGAACCCGCACGTGGTGACCACCACGGGGCGCCAGCGGCCGGCGAGTGGACTGGAGGCCAAGTTCAGCGCCCACCACTGTGTGGCGGTGACGCTGTTGCAGCGCCGCGGCGTGGTGGGCGATGACTTCATCGACCCGGTGGCGCTGGACCCGGCGGTGGTGGCGCTGCGCGAACGGGTGCGGCTGGACCCCGACCCGGCCTACGGCAAGGAGCACGCGACCGTCACGGTGGTGATGGACGACGGCACGGAGTATCGCAGCGACGTGCCGGCCGCCCGCGGCACCACGGGCCGTCCGCTGGAGGACGCCGCCGTCAGCCAGAAATTCCTCGGCCTGGCCGAGCCGGTGCTGGGCCCCCGGCGAGCAGCCTCGGTGCTGGACAGCCTGTGGCATTTCGACGCGCTAGGCGACGTGCGGCCTGCCATCCGGCGCATTCGGGCGCGGCGGTAGGGCTGTTGCGGGAAGTGTCGGGCCGCTGCGGGCGTTCCCCGACGGGGGGTGCAGGATGGATCCGTTTACGTCGTATCCCACTCGCCCACCCCTAGAACTCCTTTCGGAGGGGGACACCCCCTCCGACCCCTGGCAAGGAGGGCAGTCGCCCTCCCTGCACTCTCCCGCCGCTGCAGCCCGATATAACGTGGGCCTTACCATCTGCCCGGCGGTTCGATAAGGGTACGGAGTTTCGGGTGAGTGGGCGCGCTAGGGAGTGGGGCTGCGGTATGCTGGTCGGACGCGCTAAACCACCGAGGTATTGATTATGAGTCACGGGCCTGCCCTGAGCCGCGAGCTTGCCACTTGGGCCACCGGCGTCACCGCTGCGTCGCTGCCCCCCGCCGTTGCCGCGGCGATGAAGGTCTACATTTTGGACGACATGGCCGGTGCGCTGGTCGGCAGCATCACCCCCTGGGGCGACATGGTGGTGCATCTGGCCGCCGAGAGCGCATCCGGCGGCGCCTGCACCCTGATCGGCCGCAGCGAGCGCAGTTCGCCCAGCTATGCCGCGTTCGTCAATGGCACGTTCGTCGGTGGGTTTGAGACTGACCACATCTATACCCAGGCGTCGTCGCACCCCAGCGCCGGCGTGTTTCCGGCCGCACTGGCGGCGGCAGAGTCGCGCCATGCCACGGGGGCGGCGTTTCTGGCGGCGCTGGCCGCAGGCTACGAGACGTGTATACGTGTGGGCGTGGCAGCCACACGGGCCGTTGAAGACCAGCGCGGGTTCCACGGGCCGGGCACCAACTCGTCGTTTGGCGCTGCGGTCGCGGCGGCCAAGATTATGGGTCTGGACGCCCCCACGGTGTTGAATGCCATGGGCATCGCAGGGTCGCACGCCGGCGGGCTGCTGGAGTTCCACCACGAGGGCGCGATGACCAAGCGCATCCACCCCGGCCGTGGCTCGCAGATGGGCTACGAGTGCGCCGTGCTGGCGTCGCAGGGCTTCACAGGACCCTCGACGGTGCTGGAGGGTGATACCGGTTTCTTGCGCGTGTATTCGCCAACGCCCAACCCGCCCGCGCTCACCGAGCGGCTGGGCGAGCACTGGTACCTGCTGGGCATGACCATCAAGTCGTTTCCCTGCCACGTCACGTCGCAATCGGTGGTGGAGGGAGTGTGGCGCTATACGCAGCACACGCCTATCGACGCCTCCGCGATCACGCGGGTGGAGTTGCACGTCGGTGGCCGCCAGATAGAGGAGCGCTATCTGGAAAAGGCGCCGGCCACGGTGATGGGCGCACAGTACAGCCTGCCGTTCTCCACGGCCATGGCGCTGTGTGTGGACGCCGGTGACCCCCGCTCGTACAGCCAGCGGGTGGTGGACAACCCGCTGGTGCGCAACGTGGCCCAGATGGTGGAGATCGTGCCTACGCCCGGCTTTGGCGCCGCCGGCCAGCCGACGGCTGAGGTGGTGGTTACGGCGGGCGGCGCCGATCACCGCTTTGTGTGCGGCGACTGGAAGGGCGCCCCGAGCAACCCATACACCTATCCCGAAATGGCCGACAAGTTCCGGCGCTACGCCGGCGACCTGCTCTCCAGCGATGCCAAGGAGGCCATTATTGCGCGGGTGGGCCGGCTGGAGACCGAGCCGGACATGGCGGCCGTTGCCGGGTTGCTCGCGAAGCGCTAGCGGGTCCCAAAGTCGGCGGTCCAGTAGGTCCTGCCACGCCTCGTGGCGGCCATGCCGGCTCCGAACTCCGTGTAATCGGCACTGAGCAGAATGGCCCTGTGCGGTGGGCTACCCAGCCAAGCCGCCACTGTGGCATCGGCCGTGGACAAGCCGGCTGCGATGATCTCGCCGTACGCCCGCCAGCCGTAGGCCACGCCGTGCAGCCGGTCGCCGGCGTTGCTCCCGTCGCTGCCGGTATGGCTGAGTGCGTCGGCGGTTGCCATGTCGTCGCTGTGGCGCTGCGCTGCAGCGTCGATCGTTGGCATCTGTTGGAGTGCCGCCAAACCCTGCTGGACCCGGGCCGTGTTGATCGCCCTTAGCACCTGTTGCGCCACCGGGAGCACCGGCGCTATAGGCGTGGCGGTGCGGAAGCTCGATGTGTGGCTCCAATCGACGGGTACTCCGTCGCCCTGCACGCGGGGTCGCACACGCCAGTAGTAGAGCCCGCCGGAGGGAAGGGTAAACGGTGGTGTCCAGCTATTCAGGGGATCGTGCAAACCGCCGTGCACTAGGTTCCAGTACACCGCCGACGTCGCATCGCTGCCAGTAGCGAAGCGTTGGTCGCTGCTCAGTTGTACCTCGTAGTAAAAAATCGCAGTGTCGGCATTTGACCACCGCAGCGTCGGTGAGGCGCCCATACGCACCTCAGAAAGGTCGGGGGGCGATGTGAGCATGACGGACCGACTGGAGGGAGCCGGGGTGCGGAAGGTGCGGGCGGGTGACCACGCACCCCACTGCACCGCATTGGACAGCGTGGTGTCCGGCACTGCCACCCGCACCCGCCAACCGTAGGTCATGCCCGGTAGCAAAACGTAGTTGCCGCTGCCAATCAATGGGGCATCAATGGTGAACGCCTGTTGGGCAACTTGGGCCGCGTCGCTGATGATGAGGTCCATACCGGGACCATCGCCGGCCCACGGCGCCACCGAGACCTCGAAAGCCGCAGCGCTGCCGGGAGAACGCCATGTGAGCCTGACCGGCCCGATGCTCGCCAGGTTCGTGCCGTCCTCCGGGGACATCGGCTCGGGACCGGCGGCTGGTGCTGCGGCCTGGGCGACTCCGGATGTGGAGGCCGAGATCGTTAGGGCAAGCGCCGCGCCCATAATGAGCGCTCTCCGCAGGCCGTTGAGCTGCCGGGCGTGGGCTGAAACCCGATCGGCTGCCATGATGCTTGCTCTCCCTTTGCACGCCTATCGCCACCGAGATGTGCGGGGGCGTTATTCGGAGTAACGGAAGAAGGGGCCGCGATGTGGTCGGTGCATGGGAAAGTGGCTGTGCCGGGTAGGACAGAGGCCGGGCTCCAGAGCCCGGCCTCCTCACTTGCGGACTAAGCGGGTTACACGCGTGCGGGGATGTATACCACCAGGATGAACAGCAGGCTCACGATGGTGCCGAGTGTCAGGAACACGAACGCGGTGTCGGTCAGGTTGATGGGGTCAGCAGGCTGCATGGCAGGCTCCTCGTTGACATAATGTTACAGGTGCTCGACCTGTTCTTCGTTCAGTCCGAAGTAGTGGCCGACCTCGTGGAGCACGGTCAGCCGGACCTCTTCTACGACCTCTTCCACAGTAGCACACACTTCCTCGATGGGGCCCTTGAACACGTAAATACAGTCGGGAAAATGGTCGTTCATCGACGTAGCATTCACGATGGGCTCGCCCGGTACGAACAGGCCGAAGAGCGTCTCCTCGTCGGGGTTCATGTCGAACTCCAGCAATTGCTCTCGCGAGGGCCAGTCCTCGATGATCACCTGTAGCTCGCCAAGCTGGTCGAGGAACTGCTGCGGCAGCGCCTGCAGCGCCTTCTCCACCAGGCCTTCAAACTCGCGACGTCGCATGGGGCGCCCCCCTTTTGTCATTGCGAGGCGGTCCGGCCGCCGTGGCAATCGCCGCGGCGCAAACCACCGACTTCACGATTGCCACGGCCGGCTATCGCCAGCCTCGCAATGACAATATACGCGCAGGTCCCTACTTCACCCGGCCGAGCTTGTGGCGAATGAACGGTTGCATGTTGGGCACGGTCTCGATGGTGCGGAGCGTCTCGATGATCTCGTCGGCCTCGGCGGTGGAGATGATGTGGGCGGAGCAGTCGAGGAACTTGTCGCGCAGTTCCGCCGGAGTGAACGGCCGCTGGGGCGTGCCGCGCGAGGTGTCGGCATCCTTGGTGAGGGTGCGGCCGTCGGTCAGGTCGATCTCCACTCGGCTGCGGATGCGGTCGAAGCCCTTGGCCTCGATGGCCTCGTCCTTGTACGGCTTCACCTTCGCCATCATGGCCCGGACGTCAGGGCGATTCACCACCGCGTCCTTATACTGCGGAACGCCCGCTTTGCGCTCCAGCGCCAGGATGCCGAGGGCGAACGGGATGCTGAACTTGGCCTGCAGGGCGTCGGTCGGCTCCATGTAGCGCAGCGGTTCCAGCACCATGCTGTTGGTGGCCAAGCGGATCTCCTTGATCTGCTCGGGCTTCACATCGTGCTCAAGTACCAGGTCCAGCATTGCGTCCTGCGAAGGGTGGCCCAGCGAGCCGCAGGGATAGGGCTTGATGGACACGCCCGGCTCCACCACGGTCCAGGGGTTGCCCAGCCTGCCGCGTAAGTACTGGTCGTCCACGCCGCCGCCGGTCACCTGGAAGAAGCCCCAGCGGCCGTCCAGGCCCGTGGGGTCAGACTCGAAGCCCAGCTTGGCCAGGCGGGCGGCCACCACACCGTTCTCGGCGGCGCGGCCGGCGTGGTAGGGCTTGGTCATGGTGCCGAAGTTGGCGCGCAAGCCAGCCGCCTCGCTGGCGGCGATGCCCATTGCGTACTTCAACTGTTGGCGGTCTAGGCCCATGAGCTTGGCGGTGGCGGCCAGCGCCCCGAAGACGCCGCAGGTGCCGGTGGCGTGGAAGCCCTGCTGGTAGTGCTTGGGGTGGATGGCCTCGGCGATCTTGCACTCCACCTCGATGCCGATGGCGAACGCGAGCAGGAAGTCCTTGCCGCTGACGTCGAGGTGTTCGGCGATGGGGTAGGTGGCGCTGAGTGCGGGCGACGACGGGTGGGTGAGCAGGCCGTAGACCCGCGATGGGGCGGTGGAGAGCTGGGTGTCGTCGTAATCGAGTGCGTGGGCGCTCAGGCCGTTGGCCAGCGCCGCAAGGTGGGCGGGGGCCATGGCGCCGCTGCCGATGATGGAGGCTTCCGCGACGCCCCCCAGTCCCTTGATGTAGGTGTGCAGAATGTGCCAGCTCTCCTCCAAACTGCCGGAGAACATGAGGCCGGTATTATCGATGAGGCACTGCTTGGTGAGACGCAGCGCCTCGGCGGGGATGTCTTCGTAGTGGGTGTTCAGGATGAACGAGACGACCTCATCGGTCAAAGGGGTGGAAGCGGAAACCATGGACGGCACCTCGGCGTAGGGTCAGGGGCTGCGGGCAGCGTCGCCTAGTATAGCTGATAGCCTTATGGGGTTGGTATGCTGGGGCCGCGGTCAGACCAGGTGCGGAGGCTGCGTGTGAATTTCATCGATCTTTTCTGGGTGTTCCTCGTCGTGTCGTCGGTGCTGCCGGCGGTTCAGAAGCGGCTGCTGGAGACCGCCCGGCAAAACGCCATGCGGGCGCTGGAGCGGCTGCGCGGCTCGCGAGTCATCACGCTGATCCACCGTCAGGAGTCGATGGCGCTGCTGGGCTTTCCCATTGCCCGCTACATCGATATCGATGACTCGGAGGCGCTGCTGCGGGCCATCAAGCTAACGCCCGACACCATGCCGCTGGACATTGTGCTGCACACCCCGGGCGGGCTGGTGCTGGCGTCGGAGCAGATTGCCAACGCCCTTTTGAAGCACCCGGCGAAGGTGACCGTGTTCGTGCCCCACTACGCGATGTCGGGCGGCACACTGCTGGCCATGGCGGCCGACGAAGTGGTGATGGACCCGCACGCCGTGTTGGGGCCGGTGGACCCGCAGATCGGCCAGTGGCCCGCCGCCTCCATCCTCTCGGTGCTGGACGCGAAGCCCGCGGCAGAGATCGACGATGAGACCTTCATTTTGGCCGACATGGCGCGCAAGGCGCAGCGGCAGGTGATGGCCTCGGTCCAGCAGTTGCTTACCGGCAATGGCATGAACGCGGCGAAGGCCGAGTCGCTGGCCCGCACGCTGACCAGCGGCCAGTGGACGCATGACTACCCCATCTGGGCAGAAGACGCACAGGCGCTGGGATTGCCGGTGACCATTGGCATCCCCCTGGAGGTGTACCGGTTGATGGACCTCTACCCGCAGCCGTCGCAGCGGCAGGCGTCGGTGCAGTTCATCCCGCTTCCCTACCCGCAGCCCGAGCGGCCGCCCACGCGCTAGGGCGCCGTGCCGCCGCATGATACGATTTGCCCATCACGCCACCGGCCCGGCCGGCCGGCCCACACCCACCGGGAGCACGCCATGCGCGGGATGCTCATGCACCATGAGAACATCAGCTACATCATCGCGGTCGAGTACCTGCTACAGGAATCGGGCATGTTCGACAACGGCGGCCTGACTGACTGGGAGGGTACCTTCGTCCCCGACCAAGGTATCTCCGCCAGCAACTCGCTGTTCGTGCTGGAACTGGAGGACGGCCGCCGTGGACGCATCCAGGTGACGGTGCGCATCCAGGCGCCCAACTCTCCGGAAGCCCCGATCATGTACCGGTTCCGGGGCACGGCCGGGCTGTAGCAGCCCCCGAGCATGCCCGAACTCCCCGACCTCGAAGCCATACAAGACTTCCTGTTGCGGGAGTTGGTGGGAGTCACGGTCACCGGTGTCACGGTGGTGCAGCCCATCCCGATCCGCATGCCGGGGCCTGCCGACTTTGCCGGCGAGCTGACCGGACAGCGGCTGGCGGGCGTGCGGAGGCGCGGCAAGTTCCTGCTGCTGGACTGGGAGTCCGGCAGCACGCTGGCGCTGAACCCGATGCTGACCGGCCGGCTGCAGTATTGCTCGCCAGGGGAGCGCCGCAAGGCTAAGACCTGCTTCATCCTCGAACTGGACGACGGCCACCAGTTGCGGTACTACGACCAGAAGCTGATGGGCAAGGCGTACCTTGTGCCTGATGGCCGGGTGGAACTGATTCCCCGCTGGGGCGAGATGGGGCCGGAGGCGCTCTCGCCCGAGGTGACGCTGGCGGTGTTCCGGCAGCGTCTGCGGCGCCATCCCGGCCAGGTCAAGAACATTCTCGTCAACGACACCTTCGTGGCCGGCATCGGTAACGCCTACGCCGATGAGATCCTGTTCGCCGCCCGCATCTACCCCTACCGCCGCCGTACCAGTCTCTCACCTGCGGAGGTGGAGGCGCTGTACGCGGCCATGCATGCAGTGCTGGATCATGCCACAGCGGTGGTGGCGGGCCGCATGGGCGACGACATCCATGTGAAGGTCCGCGATTTCCTGCAGGTGCACGGCAAGGGTGGGGCACCCTGCCCGTACTGCGGCAACGTTATCTCGCAGATCACCGCCAATCAGCGGCTCACCAACTTCTGCCGGCGCTGTCAGGTGTAGGAGGCGGGACGGCGGGACGGAAGATGGCGCCGTTGCCTGCGGGCCGACGGTGCCGTCCTGTAGTCCTGTAGGGGCGATTCACGAATCGTCCTCCTGCCCGTTTGAGAACAACCCCAGGCGCAATCGCTAACGCGGCTGGGCGATTCGTGAATCGCCCCTACAGTGTGGGCGCTGACAGTCAGGTTGGCCGTGCCGTATGCGGGCCGTGCAAACCACTGTGACTGATGCCGTGACGCGCTCCAACGTCACGGTTGCCACGGCGTCCGACGCCACGCAACGACGAAACTCGAGCCCCCTTATGCCAGCAGGTCCGAACCACGGCCCGTCGTTCACGGCGGCGGTATAACCTGCCGGCACCATAAGCGCCCATCGGGGCGGGTGAGACCGTGCTGGCACTGCGACCAGCGAGTGACCCCCGGGGCCACGGACCGGCCTGCCGTTAGCCGCTGCAGGCCCCCCAGAGGCCCGCTTTGTTCTGCTGGGCGGTGGTCTGGAACACCAGCAGGTTGCGGTACAGGCGGTTGTCGGTCTCCGAGAAGGTGACCTTAGCACCGCCCAGCCGCACCAGCTCGGCGTTCACGAAGGTGTCGCCGATGTAGACGTAGCGCAGCATGCGGCCCTGCGGGTCGGCGTCAGTGACGTCGCGTACCAGGCGCACGTTCTGGCCCTCCACCAGTTGGCTATTGAGGGCGGCGGCCTGCGCTCCATAGCACTCGGCAGGAGCGACTCCGGGAGCCTGGATGCTCAGGTACTTCACCTGCTGGCGAGCGCCCGCCACCAGCACCTCGATGGTGTCACCACTGATGACGGCGGTCACCTGGGCGGGCACCTCGCCGCCGGGCGCGCCCCCGCTGGTGCTGAAGGAGGCTGCTGCACTCCAGGCGACCGGTGCGCCATCGCCCTGCACGCGCGGCCGTACCCGCCAGGAGTAGCGGGTGCCCGCCTCCAGCGGGAACTGGGGGGGCACAGTGTAGCTGCGGGGCGGGTTGGTGACGCCCCCGTGGCGTAACTCGGAGTAGAGGAATGCGCTGGGGCCGAACCCTGGGTCCTTGCTGAGCTGCACCTCGTAGTACCACACGTTGGGGTTGTTCTCGCTCCACTGCAGCGTGGGCCTGAGGGTGGAGACCGTGGAGTTGGCCAGCGGCTGCACCACGCCGATGGTGTTGGCGCTCACCAATGGCGTGCGGAAGGTGCGCGCCGGCGACCAATCGCTCCACGACGGGTCGGCGACGCCCACGGAAGTGGTGGCGTCCGACACGCGTACTTGCCACGTGTAGGTCAGGTCGGGCAGCAAGCCGTACCACTCGGGCGGCGCCGGGATGCTGAACCAACTGTTTGGGCTGGACTGAATGAGGTCGATGCCGGGGCCGTCGTTGTTGGCGGGCACGAGGCGCACATGAAACTGGGTGACGGTGGTACCGTCGGGTACCGTCCACCCCAGGGTCGGGCCGAAGTTGTCGAGGCGGGTGGCGTTGGCGGGCTGGGTGGCGGTGGGGACGGCCGGCGCCGACAGTGCGGTGTGCGCGGGGTTCAGCGCAAGGGTGGCGGCCATCACGGCCAGCACGATCAGCTTCTTCATGACGCCTCTCTCAGACCCGAGTGGCTACAGTATACGTCGCAGCGGCCCACTATGTGGTGCGCTGCCCGGCGTCTACCACGAGGGCTGGTGGCTAGAAGCGTGGCATGCCGAAGGGCAACCGTTTGCCCTTACCGCCCGACAGCATCTGACTGTACTGCTTCATCATCTTCTTCATCTGGTCGAACTGGTTCAGAAGCTGGTTGACGTCGGCGGGTGTGGTGCCGCTGCCCTTGGCAATGCGGCGGCGGCGGCTGCCGTCCAGGATGTCTGGCCGGCGGCGTTCGGTGGGCGTCATAGAGTAGATGATGGCCTCCACCCGCTTGAGCTGGCGGTCGTCGAGTGCGCCGGCCGGCAGCTTGCGGGCCATGCCCTGCATACCGGGGATCATGCCGATGATGTCGGTGAGCGAGCCCAGCTTCTTCACCTGCTGCAACTGGTCCAGGAAGTCCTCCAGCGTGAAGGTGGCGGTGCGCATCTTGCGCTCCATCTCCTGCGCCTTCTGCTGGTCGAAGTTCTCCTGCGCCTTCTCGATGAGGGTGAGCACGTCGCCCATGCCCAAGATGCGGCTGGCAAGCCGGTCGGGGTAGAAGGGCTCCAGGGCGTCGGACTTCTCGCCGGTACCGAGGAACTTGATGGGCACGCCGGTGACCGAGCGCACCGAGAGCGCCGCGCCGCCGCGGGCGTCGCCGTCCATCTTGGTGAGGATGAGGCCGGTGATGTTCACTTTCTCGTGGAACTCGCCCGCCGCCCGCACCGCGTCTTGGCCGGTCATGGCGTCGACCACCAGCAACACTTCCTGTGGCGTCACCTTCTCGCGGATGCGCACCACCTCCTGCATCAACTCCTCGTCGATGTGGAGGCGGCCGGCGGTGTCGAGGATGACGGCGGTGGCGCCCTGCTCGCGGGCGAAGCTCAGGCCTTTCTGCACGATGTCAACCGGGTCGGCCTTGGCGCCCATCTCGAACACCGGGATGCTGAGCTGTTTGCCCAGCGCCACCAGTTGGTCGATGGCGGCGGGGCGGTACACGTCGGCGGCCACCAGCACAGGGCGGCCGCCCTCCTTGCGCAGGTGCAGCGCCAGCTTGGCGGCGGTGGTGGTCTTGCCGGAGCCCTGGAGGCCCACCAGCATGATGACGGTGGGTGGGAACATGGCCTTGCCGAGCTTGGCCTGCGTGCCCAGCAGCTTGATCAGCTCTTCATGGACGATCTTGATAACGTGCTGGCCGGGGGTCAGGCTCTGCAGCACCTCGGAGCCGACGGCCCGTTCGCGGATGCTGGCGACGAAGTCGCGCACCACGCGGAAGTGCACATCGGCCTCCAGCAGGGCGACGCGTACTTCGCGCAGCGCTTCGTCGACGTCCTTCTCGGTGAGGCGGCCGCGCCCGGCCAGCCGCTTGAAGACGGCGTCGAGCTTGGTGGACAGCGATTCAAACATGGTGGGCGGTCCGATGCAGGTAGGTTGTGCTCATTGTAGCGGTCGCCAGGAAGCGGCGGCAACGGCAGGCACGCTCAGTGCCAAACGACGCCTGCGTGCGTTGACGCTTGAAGCGGGCCCATGCTATAGTTCCCAACGAATCGGTATGTGGGATTAGTTCTCAGGAGGACGTCAACGCCCAAGGACTTTCGGGTCAACGAACAAATTCGGGTGTCGGCCGTGCGCGTCATCGGAGACGGCGGCGAGCAGCTCGGCATCATGACGGTGCAAGAGGCGACGCGCCTCGCTCGGGAGCGCAACGTAGACTTGGTGGAAGTGGCCCCCACGGCGCAGCCGCCGGTCTGCCGCATTATGGACTACGGGAAGTTCCGGTACGAGCAGGCGAAGAAAGATAAAGAAGCCCGCAAGCACCAGCATACCGTCGAGCTTCGCGAAATCCGCTTTCACCCCAAGATCGGTGTGCACGATGTCAACTTCAAGTTGAAGCACGCACACGAACTGTTGGAGGAAGGCGACAAGGTCAAGGTAAGCGTGTTGTTCCGTGGCCGGGAGAACACCCACCCGGAACTGGGACAGGCGCTGCTGGCGAGGTTCGTGGATGGCCTGAAGGATGTGGCGGTGATCGAACGGCCCATCGTCGCCGAGGGCAGGACGTTGAACGTCATACTGGCGCCCGGCAAACCGATCAAACCGGTCAACCTCAATAAACCAGACTCTGAGTAGCAGGATACGAACGTGCCCAAGCTCAAGACCCACAAAGGCGCTGCAGCCCGGTTCCGCGTTACTGGAACCGGTAAGCTGATGCGCATGAAGGGCGGCAGCAGCCATCTGCGCCGCAACAAGTCATATCGCGCCAAGAGCCTGTACGATACTAAGGTGGCGGTCGACGCTGCTGATGTGCCGCGGCTCCGCAAGCTCATGCCCTACGCCAAGTAGTAGCCAACCAACAACACTAGGATGAACCAGTGCGAGTAAAACGAGGCGTCACCGCCCGGCACCGCCACCAAGCGGTACTGGAACTCACCAAAGGCCATTGGGGCTCTAACCACAAGCTGTACCGGCGGGCCCATGAGTCCATGGTGCACTCCCTGGCGTATCAGTATCGCGACCGGCGCGATCGCAAAGGCCAGTTTCGCCGACTGTGGATCATCCGCATCAACGCGGCCGCCCGCCTGGCGGGCCTGTCGTACAACGCGCTGATCCACGCCTTCAAGGAAGCCGGTATCGAGGTCAACCGCAAGATGCTGGCCGACCTGGCAGTGCGGGACGCTTCGGCCTTCCAGCAACTGGTACAGCAAGCCACCGCAAGGTAGCCCCGGCCGGTGCCCTCGCGACGCCGTTCCAGGGCTCCAGAGGAGACCTATGGGAACCGTTGTTGAGCGTGCCGTTCTGGTGTTGAACAAGAACTACGAGCCGTTGCATATCTGCACGGCTCGTCGTGCTGTGGTGTTGGTGGACCGCGGCAAAGCCGAAGTGCTCGAACTCGACGAAGCTGCGCAGATCCACACCACCGCTCGCTCCTTTCTTGTCCCCTCGGTCATCCGGCTGGTCTACCTCATCCGCCGGCCGCGCCCACACCGCAGGTTGACCCGGCGTGAGATCTTCATGCGAGACCGCCATACCTGCCAGTACTGCGGTAAAGAGGCCAGTGACCTGACCCTCGACCACGTGGTGCCGCGGGTGCGCGGCGGCCGCCACACCTGGGAGAACCTGGTGAGCGCCTGCCGCCAGTGCAACCACCGCAAGGGCTGCCGCACTCCCGACGAGGCCCGCATGCACCTGCTGAAGGAGCCTGTGACGCCCCGCAGCACGCCCTACTACATCGTGCAGCACTATATCGAAGTCCAGGTGGCCTGGCGCAAGTTCATCCCCGAGTGGGAGCTGGAAGCGCTGGCCTGAGCCCGTTGCGGCGGGCTAGCGGGTCGGGTTTCTTGCGCATCTAGCGCAAACCATGGATCCTCGCTCGTTCGACCTCATCAGCTTCGCGTACGGCGTGGCGGTGTTGTTCACGCTGTGGGAGCTGGTGAGGAACCGGCGGGCGCTGTTCGATGCCCAGTTCACCGGGGCTGACTTCGCGCTGGCCGGGCGCATCGGCTTTCTGCTGCTGACCCCGTTGGGCGTACTTGGCCACGAGTTGGGGCACTATGCGACGGCGGCGGCGCTCGGCGGCCGCGGCATCACGCTCGACTTCCACGTCTACTGGGGCTACGTGACGGCGCACGATATAACCGACCCCAGCGCATGGTTTCTGGTGGCGCTGGCGGGCCCGGCGGTGAGCGTGGTGCTGGGCTTCGCGGCGCTGGTGGCGGCGCGGCGCATCCGGCAGCCCGCTCCGGCCGCCATCCTGCAGGTGTTTGGCAGCACCAGCCTGCTGCTGATCCTGGTGGCTTACCCGCTGATTTCCTTCCTGACCGGCTCCGGCGACTACTTGGACATCTACTCCACGCGCACGCCGCTGCTATCGGCCGTGACGCTGGCGTGCCACGGCGCGCTGCTGGTGGCGATGGTCGCACTGAGGCGCCGACGCGTGCGGCGCTCCCGCCGGCCCGGGCCGCCCCCGGCGTACCGCAAGGCGGACGCCTAGCTCCCGAAAGGAGCGTGTCATGCTACTGATGACGGCCGTGGCTTCCTGCCTGGCGTTCGATGCGCTGCTTGCGCTGCTGCTGTTCGGCGCCGCAGGCTCTCTGGCCCATCCAATGTTCTGGGCCTATCTGCTGACCTTCAGCGGGCTCTGCGTGGGCACGGTGACACTGCTGTACTACCGCAACCCTGGCCTGCTACAAGAACGCATAAAGCCCGGGGCAGGCGAGCGCGACAAGGGTAACATCCAGGTGGCCTCACTCCTGTTCGTGCTGCACTTTGTGGCGGCCGGGCTGGACGTGGGCCGGCTGCACTGGACAGACAGCCTGCCTGGCGGGCTGCAGGTGGCCGCGCTGGTGGCGTATGCCGGCGGCTTCGGGGTGATTGTGTGGGGGTTGCTGGTGAACCCCTATTTTTCCACCGCTGTGCGCATGCAGCCGGACCGCGGGCAGCAGGTGGTGACCGGCGGACCCTACGCCTGGGTGCGGCATCCGGGCTACACCGGTGGGCTGGTGCTGCTGCTGTCCAGCGGTGTGGTGCTCGGCTCCTGGTTGGCGGTGGCGATGATGGCGCTGACGGTGCCTTTCATTGTGCAGCGCACGCTCTTGGAGGACGGCATGCTGCGGACCGAACTGCCGGGCTATGCGGAGTATGCGCAGCGGGTGCGCTGGCGGCTGTTGCCGGGAGTGTGGTAGCGCCAGGCAGCGGGGCTGTTCCTGCGCGCTCGGATGTTGTATAGGGTGTCATAACGACGCCCGTCCGGCCGGAGCGAAGGCCTTGCGGTGTGGCAATGCGGCGGAAAGCCTTCGCGGCTCGGGCGTCATGAATGCCGCCCCTGCGAAGGCCTTTGCTCTGCTCGCCTACGCGCGTTGAAAGCGGGGGTAGCTGCCGAACACCTTGAAGTGGCCGGACTGGCTGAGGCCGGCGATCTCGTCGAGCGCCGCAGCCACGTCAGGCGAGGCCCGGTGCCCTTCCACGTCTACCAGGAACACGTAGGCGCCCAGCGACTCCTTGGAAGGCCGGGATTCGATCTTGCGGATGTTGATGCCGCGGCCGCTGATGGCCTGCAGCACGCTCAGCAGGGCGCCCGGGCGGTCCTGCAGGGCGAAGCATATGGAGGTCTTGTCGACGCCGGTGGGGGGCGCATCGGCGGCTGCCAGCACCACGAAGCGGGTCTCGTTGGGCGAGCGGTCCTGAATGCCGCGCTCCACGATTTGTGCGCCGTACAGCAGCGCCGACCGCTCCGGCCCGATGGCTGCGGCGTCGGTTCCGGCCATCATCTCCTGCACGGCCGCGGCGTTGCTGAGGGCGGCCACCAGTTGCGCGTTGGGGAACCGGTGCTCCAGGTAGTGGCGGCACTGGCCCAGCGACTGCGGATGCGAGTGGATGGCCCGCACCGTCGCCACGTCTTGCCCCGGCCGCACCATGAGGCACTGCACGATGGGCACCACCACCTCGGCGCGAATCGACAGCGACGAATCGTGGATCAGCAGGTCCAGCGTGTCGGGCACCGAGCCTTCCAGGCTGTTCTCGATGGGGACGATCCCCTCGTCGGCGTCGCCGGTCTCCACCGCGTGGGCGATGGCGGCGGCGGTGGGGTAGGGAAGGTGCTGCGCGGCGGGGGCGTACTTGATGGCCGCGGCTTCGCTGAAGGTGCCAGCAGGACCCAGATAGGCCAGCCGGCCGGGAGCCTGGGGCATGCGGCTAGCGCGGCCCGGTGAACTGGGCCCGCAGCAGGTCTTCGGACTCCACTCGCGTCACGGCGATCACCTCGTCGCCGGCTTCGACCACGGTGTCGCCGGTGGGCACCACGGCGCCACGGGTGGCGCTGATGATGACGGGCACCACGCTCTGGCTGGGCAGGTTGAGGTCGCGCAGCCGCTTGCCCACCGCGTTCGAGGTGTGGTTCACCGATAGGTTCACCAGCTCCAGCCCGTAGTTGCCCAGCGACGCCAGGTGCAGCAAAGGGTGCGACGGGATCTCGGCCTGGATGCGCTCCATGATGACCTGGGTGCTGCTGATGGTGTCATCGATGCCCAGCTTCTTGAAGATGGGTTCGTTCTTGGGGTTGTTGATGCGGGCGATGGTGCGGGCGGCGTTGTAGCGCACCTTGGCGAGCTGGCACACGATGAGGTTGTCCTCGTCATCGCCGGTCACCGCAATCACGATGTCGGCCCGCGACGCGCCGGCCACGCCTAGAGTGGCGGCCTCACAGCCGTCGCCTTCCAGCACCACCGAGCCGAGTTCCTCGTTGATGGTGATGCACTTGCGACGGTCCTTCTCCACCACCAACACCTCGTGGCCCTCCGCCAGGAGTGCCCGCGCCAGGTGGAACCCGACCTTACCGCCGCCAACCAGGATGATGTACATGGCTTACTCCGGGGTCCGCAGCATCTCGCTGATCATGCCACTGATAACCTTGGTGGGGGAGATGGTGGTGAGCCCGAGGTTGCTGTAGATCTCCTCACGGATCGGGTCGTACACGCGGCAGATGACCCGCTGCACGTTGAACACTTCCTTGGCGATCTGGGCGGCCATTAAGTTGCGGTTATCGCCCTGGGTGACGGCGGCGAACGCATCCGCGTCCTCGATGCCTGCCCGCTTCAGCACGTCTTGGTCGATGCCGTTGCCGACCATCGACCGGCCCCGGAACTCCGGTGGCAGGCGGCGGAACTGGCCGGACTCAAGGTCGAGGACCGTGACCTCGTGGCCATCGCGGTCCAGCATGGCCGCCAGCGTGGACCCGACGCGGCCACAGCCCATGATCACGACGCGCATGACAATCCTCCGGGCGCCTGCTGGGTCATCCGCCGGCGGCGGATGGCTCGCGGCAAATCCAAACTTGGCAGGGGGCGTTCCTCAACACGTAGGGGATGGTGCGGCCCATGCTGAACTCGCCGAAGCGGCGCTTGTAGGGCAGGCCCATCACAATGAGCTGCACCCCCCGTTCACAGGCCTCGTCGACGATGGCGGGCCCGGCCTCGCGGGCCTGCAGCAACTCGGTGGCTATTTCCACCTGGTGTGCGGAGCCAGTGGCGTCGGCCTGCTGCAGAAGGGCCTCGCCCTTCTGCAGCTCAGGAGAGAGCTCGGCATCCAGTGGCAGCGCGCGCACCACCTCAATCACATAAACGGCCTGCACTTGGCCTTTGTGCTGCTTCGCCATATCGCAGGCAAGCTGCACGGCAGCATCGTCGGCCGAGTTGCCGCCAATGGGCACGAGGATACGATAGGTGGGTTGGCTGCCGGCGCGACCGAAGAACATACGTAGTGTGCGGTTTTCGCTGGTTGCTGGTTCAGGAGGCTACAGTGGGCGGTGACGGCCCGCGCTTGGGCCGTAGTCAGTATAGGAGCCGTACTCGAAATGCCGCAATAGCTCGAGAAGTTCGGGTGCGACGGGTACGGCCCGTAGCACCAAGGTGTTGTGGGTCCGCTCCGTCACCTTTGCCGCCTCGGCCACCCGCAGTCCGGCCACCCACACGATGCCGCCTTCGGTGGTGGTCACCACCGGCAGGCGGCCGCGCACGTGCGCCGCAATGTGGGCGTCCACCATGTGGTCCTGCAGCTTCTTGGCGCCACGCAGCCCCAGCGGACGGTAGCGGTCGCCTGCCATCCGCACCCGCACCGTTAGCCCGCCGCCCGTGATGCCGGCGTCGAGGTGGGCCGTCCACGGCGAGGGAGCCGCTGGCACGATCGCACCAGCCTCGACCTCCGCCGTCAGCCGCCAGCCACCCCAGATCAGCGTCTCGCCCGTTAGAAGCCGCGCCGGCGCGGGGACCGCCGGCGCGTTGGCGCCGCCTGTTCGCAGCACCAGCGCGCCGCGCACCCGAACCGCCTCAATGCCGCCCGGCAGACTGGCCATGCGTCCGGTGTGCCCGTGAGCGAGTGCTAGCAGGGCGGCGGTGTGGCTGCGTTCCAGGTTGACACCGGGCCATTCGACGGCGACGGCTGCGCGGAGGATGCGACTCAAGAACGCCGTTGACATGCTGCCAGGATTGCCCTTGATCGACCGGAGGTCGATGCGGAGCGCCTCGCTGTCCCGCATCACCATGGACCGTAGTGCGTCACGAATGACGGTCTGCCAGTACGCAGTGTCGTCGGCGGCCTGCTCCGCCAGGCGTACCAGCGCCTCGGCCACGTTGGGGTTCACCGTTGCCAGCGCGGGCAGCACGGTGTGGCGGATGGCGTTGCGGGTGAAGTCGGTGGTGTCGTTGGTGGGGTCGCGCCGGGGTTCGATGCCGGCCGTGCGGCAAAATGCCTCGATCTCGGACCGGGTGACCGCCAGCAGTGGCCGCAGTACCCGTACGACGTGCCCTCCGTCCACTGGCAGCGCGGCGTCGGCGGCCATGCCGGCCAGGCCGTCCGGCCCGGCGCCGCGTAGCAGATGCAGCAGCACCGTCTCGGCTTGGTCGTCGCGGGTGTGGCCGGTGGCGACGGCGGCCGCGCCGGTCTGCGCTATCACGCCGGCGAAGAAGCCGTAGCGTACGGCCCGCGCCGCCGCCTCGACTGAGGTGATGTCCCGGTGCGCTGCCTGGTACGCGGGCACCGGCCGTCGCTCCACGGTGCAGGGGATGCCCAGCCGGTCGGAGAGCGCCAGCACGAAGGCGGCGTCGGCCTCTCCCTCGGTGGCGGGGCGCAGGCCGTGGTCGAGGTGCGCGACGTGCAGCGTGACCTGCAGGCTGGGTGCGAGCTTGTGCAACGCGAGCAGGAGCGCCACGGAGTCGGGGCCGCCGGAGACGCCGGCTACCAGCGTCTTCCCTACGACTGAGGGCGTGCATGCACGCAGCGCTGCACGGGCTGCTGCCACGACGGGCCGCTGTACTGCACGCGGGTCGGCCAATGTTTGATCAGTGAGCGGGGGGCTAGCTACCGATGAGCGCCCGCCACCACACCTGCCAGAACGGGGGTTGCTGCTGCGGCTGGGCGGGGGCAGGCTGGCGGGCCCGGTCGATGGCTGCCTGCGACGGCAATACCACCACTGCGGTCTCGCCGCTCTTGATGAGGTTCAGTTCGTGGCGGGCGATGGTCTCGACGTCGGTACCGTCCTGCAATCCCTTGCGTTCGTTCGCTAGTGCGGTGCGGCGGGTGGTCAGGTTGTCGATGTCGTGCTGGAGGCCCACGGCCTCCTGCCGCAACTCGAAGGTATGCACGGCACGCTGCGCCACGGCGAACCCGTAGAACAACAGCACCGCAAGTGCCGTTAGGGTCACCGCAGCACGGGTGGGACGCGCGAACCCAGGAGAATGGTGCATTCTTAACACCGAGGAACGCGTTTTGTCGTCAAATTGTTACGTTGATTGGTGTGTTTGGTTGTTCGGCGGAAGGTGGCGGAAAGTGTATACCGTGTCCTGGTCAGCACCCTCCCGATAAGGGTGCGTCAGCCCCACCATAGCCATAGCAAGCTACCACACGTATTGTCATCCTGAGGCGTCTGACGCCGAAGGATCTGGTGGGGTGGGCGCGCCCAGCGGTGAAAGCCCGTACCATGCGAAGGGCACCCGCCTTCGGGCAGCGGCCGGTCACTCCTTCCGGCCATCCCCCCACCCTCACGCGGGCGAAGGTTCACCTGTCAGCGCGTAGTGCGACACGTCGTTGAGGCGGACGAGAGTGGCGTGGTCGCCGGTGAACTCCAGGGTGGTTACCGACCCGTTTTCTTTGCGCAGGCGGCGGTAGGCGATGAGCGGCACGTCGAGCGCTGAGCAGATGATGGCCTTGGTGGTGAGGTTGTGCGATACCACCACCACCGTGCCGTCGCCCACCTGCCGCCGGATGTCGGCCACGGCCTCCCATGCCCGCTGTTGCAGTTGTGCCATCGACTCGCCGCCGGGTACCACCGCGTGCAGGTTGCCGGCCGCCCACTGCTGCGACACTCCGGATGGGTGGAGCCGGATGTCAGCCGCCAGCATGCCCTCCAAGTCGCCCTGGTCCAACTCGCGCAGCCCAGAGTGGGTGTACACCGGCAGGTGGTGCGGCTGGGCGATGGCCTGCGCAGTGTGCAATGCCCGCTGCAGGGGGCTGGCGAACACGGCCGCCAGCGTCTCGCCGGCCAGCGCCTGGGCCACTTGGCGGGCCTGGCGTACGCCGGTCGCATTCAGCGGGATGTCGGTCATGCCCTGGACGCGGGTCTCCACGTTCCAGTCGGTTTCACCGTGGCGGATGAGCAGCAGTCGCATGTGAGCCTCCTTCCGTAGTCTACACGCGTTGCCCGCCCCCTAAGCGGACAGCTACAATGGCGCCACTCCCACTTGCGCAGCGAGGCCGGCCTTGCCCAACCGCTCATCCCGCCGCACGTCGTTTAGCGGTGTGGCCCGCCACCCCTACCTGTTCGCCTCCACGCGTTACGACGTGCGTGATGCGGTGTACGGGATGGTGCCGTTGACGGCGGCGGCCTACGCCACGCTGGACAGCCGGTTGCTGCAGCGCCTGAAGCACATCCGGCAGGTGCCGCCCGCCCACCTGGTGTACCCCGGCGCCACGCACACCCGTTTCAGCCACAGCATCGGCGTGTATCACTTGGTGCGGCTGGCGCTGCAGCACCTCACATCCATAGCCGATGTGGAGCCCGAGGTGTGCCGCGCCGCCATGGCCGCAGGCCTGCTGCACGACCTGGGGCATCCGCCCAACTCGCACCTGATGGAGGAGATCAGCCTGCACGGCAGCCGGTTGCACCACGGCGAACTGTCGGTGCTGTTGATCGAGGAGGACCCGGAATTGCAGCGGCTGCTGACCCAGCAGTGGGAGGTTGACCCTGCCCTGGTCACCGCGCTGCTCTCGGGCCGGCACGACCCCCGCATCCCGCCGTTCTTGCACAGCCTGGTGGACGGTCCTATGGATATGGACAAGCTGGATTACCTGAACCGCGATGCCCACCACGCCGGCGTGCCGTATGGCAAGGTGGAGGTGCAGCGCCTCATCCAGAGCCTGCGGGTGGATGACACCACCGGGCGGCTGGTGATGGCGGAGGAGGGCGTTGGCACCGTCGAGAGCGTGGTGTTCGCCAAGTACCTGATGTTCCGCTACGTGTACTGGCACCACACCGCCCGCATCGCCACCACCATGTTCAACCGGGCCGTCACCGACTGCCTGCTGGCGCTGGGCGTCACCACCCTCTCGGTGCGCGACCCACTGCCGCGCCGCCTGTGCATGGCTACCGACGCCACCCTCGAAACGGTGCTGCGCGCGATGCTGGCCGAGGCGGGTATCGAACCACCGCCGTCCATCGAGCTGCTGCAGCGCACGGAGGACCGCCGCCTGTTCAAGCGGGTGGTCACCCTGCCCTGCACCGGCCTAGCGGGCGCAGAGGCGCTGCAGCAGGACACGCTGAGGAAGCGGGAGCGAGAGCAGCAGTGGGTGGAGCGGCTGAACCAGCGCACCGCGCGCGCGAGCGACGGCCTGCGCGACTTCGACCTGCTCATCGACGTGCCGCCCACCGCCAAGTTCGCGGTCGACTTCGAGGGCGTTATGCTCGACGGTGACCCGTCCCGCATCGTCGCCTGGGCCGATGCTCCGCAGCCGTCGTACCTATCGCAGGCGGCCGTCGGCGCCATCGAGCACTCCATCCGCTTCCTCCAAGTAGTCGCCAACCCCGACTGCGAGCTTGATACCGCCGCCCGCGCCACCATCACCGCGCTTGCTGAAGGCCTCCGCTAGCACCTGCTGGGGCAACGGAGTTTCCTGTCGTCCTGATGCGGGTGTGCCAACTTTTGTAGGTACTGGCGGTAACGTGGTGTGAGCTGTTGCCTGAGTTCCGTGTGCACCCCCGATTTCCCAACCCCTAATCGCAGTAACCTTAAAGGACCCGAGGGGGTACTACGGTAACATGCCGCGCTGCGGCGCCAGGGAGGTGGGAGATGGGTTCAAGCGTCCGTTCGATTGCTGGCGCCCTGCTGGTGGGGGGTGTGATGGGGGTGCTGGCGTGTTCCGCGCCAGCGTCAAATGACCTCAAGGGTGGCAGCGGTGGTGGTGGCGCGCCGTCTGTCGCACCGCAGCCGGCTCCGGGCGCCCCGACGGCGCCTAAGGTGACATCGGACGCCGCTGCCGCCCCGGCCGCCGGCCAGGCTGCGGCCAGCGGGGGCATTGCGCCGGCGAACCCCGACCGCATGATCGTGTATAACACCCAGATCCAGCTCACTGTGGACTCGGTGCTCGACAGCGTCGGCGCTATCAGTGGCCTGGCGGAGGGCGTGGGTGGCTTCGTCTCGGCCAGCAGCAGCCGGGTGCAGGGCGATAAGGACTACGCCACTGTCACCATCCGGGTGCCGGCCTCTGCGTACAACCAGGTGATGGCGCAGCTCCGCAAGCTGGCCGTGAAGGTGACCGGAGAGAACGGCAGCGCCAGCGACGTCACTGAGGAGTTTGCCGACCTGGGGGCGCAGGTGCGCAATTTGCAGGCCAGCGAGATTCAGCTACAGACGCTGATGGCGCAGGCCAAGACCGTCGACGAGATCTTGAAGGTGCAGAGCCAGCTCACCATCGTGCGCGGCCAGATCGAACGGTTGCAGGGCCGCATGAACGTGCTGCAGCGCACCGCCGACATGGCTACCATCACCGTCACCCTCAGCCCCGTCACCATTGCCACCGACCCGGTGCGCGGCTTCGACCCCGCCCGCTCAATCTCCGAGGCGTGGGAGAGTTCGGTTAGGTTCGCTGCCGGCTTCGTGGATGCCGGTCTGCGATTGGCCGTGTTCTCGTGGGTGCTGATACCGCCGGCGCTCTTGCTGTGGCTGGTGGTCGGTGTGGCGCTGCGGCTGAGCCGCCGCTCGGCGTCCGGCCGCACGGAGGGCGGCGGCTAACCGCCGCGGCGCTAGTTTCGGGATGGGGCACCCTCCGGTTCCCTCTCCCGCCGGGAGCGAGAGAAGGAACCGGAGGGTGCGTCGTCGTCAGCCCTCGCTACAGCCGCCGCACCGTGGGGAACTTGAAGTTCAGGCTGGCCGCCATCACGATGGTGGTGATCCCCATGACGAGGTAAGCCCCAGTCACGTCCATAAATGGCAGGCTGGCCATGAACCCCGCCCAGGTGGTGCCCAGCGGCTGGATGCCCTGGTTGAACATGTACACGCTGGCGACGCGCCCGCGCATCTCGTCGGATGAGAGGGTTTGCACCAGGGTGTTGCTCAGCGTGTTGTAGGTCATGACGCAGCCACCGACAAAGACCAGCATTGCGGCGCATAACAAGAAAGCCGGGCTCACCCAGTCCCACAGGAACGGCTCGCGCGGCGCCAGGCTGGCAGCCGCGAGCAGAATGATGGTGGCCCCTTGCCCGATGGCCGCTATCACCAGCACGCGCCCCTTGTTCCGGAAGTCGCCAATCGTCGCCACCGTAAGCGTAGCGACGACCGCCCCCACCCCAGGCATGGTGGCCAGCACGCCGAAGCCCACCGGCCCCACACCCAGCACCTCCTTGGCGAACACCGGCAGCACCGTGAAATATGGCATGGCGAAGAGCTGCGGTATCAGCGCCATGAGCATCACGCTGAATAATTCCTTGTAGTTGCGGATGTAGCTGAACCCCGCCTTGAGCGTGTCGAACACCGGCTCTTTTTTGGGCTTGCCCGGCAGCGGTGGTATGTGCATCTGCTGTGTGCCCCAGAGCACGGCCAAGAACAGCCATATCTCCACGAACAGCACACTGGCCGATCCGAAACTGGCGATGAGCATGCCCGCCAGCGATGGCCCCACCAGCCGGGTGATCTGGAACGCCGAGCTTTGCAGGGCGATGGCATTGTTGAAGTCGGCCCGCGGCACCAGGTTGGGCAGCAACGACTGCCGCACCGGCTGGTTGAACGACCAGCCAACCCCGGTGACGAACGCGAACAGGTACAGGTGCTCTATCTGCAGGTGGCCCAGCACCAGCAGCAGGCCCAGCGCAGCGGCAGCCGCCAGCAGGATGAACTGGCTTAACATCATCAGCTTCTTGCGGTCCATGCGGTCGGCGGCTACTCCGCCCAGCGGGGCCGAGAGCAGCGCCGGCACCGCACGGAAGGCATTCACCAGCGCCAGCGCCAGCGCACTGCCGGTCAGCTCGTAGCCCAGCCAGCCGAGGAGTACCTGCTCCATCCATTGGCTGGTGCTGGTGCCGATAATGCCCAGCCATAGCAGCCGGAACTCCCGATGTTCCAGCGACTTGAAGGTGCGGATGCGGGCGAACGGCGATCGGCTCGCGGCTGCGGCCGGGGCACGCTCCGCGACGGCTGCTGCGGCGCCGGGTGAGGGTGGGGTGCGGGGGTGGTCGTTTTCAGCCATAGGGAGGGCGCAGGACGGGCTGGGCCGCCGGGCGCAATCGATGTAGCTAGTTTAGCGCAGCTTAAGTGTGTGGCGCCAGCGGCGGACGGAGAGGAACGGAGAGGAACAGGGCTATCGCATCTTATTTGCCAGTGTGTTGCACCTGAAAGCCGGCCTGTCCCAGCGGTTTCATCCCCAAACCCCCTCAAGGGGGTTCAAGGTACTCCTTTGGAGTGAGTGAAAAATGGGGGGACACCCCCCAACCCCCTGGAAAAGAGGGTTGCACCCTCTCTGCACTCACCCGCCCGAGCGCTCCGGCGTCCTTGGGCCACCTTTTAGATGCGATAGCCCTGCGGAGAGGAATAGGGCTATCGCACTGTCACTCCGAATTGGGGGACACCCTGGTAGGCGTGGGCAGGTTTCTCGGTTTGGGCCTAGCGGACTATGAACCGTTCGTCCTGAGCCAGTCGAAGGACAGGTATAGACCTGCCGGTGGCCATTGTCCACCCTCCACCTAAGCCCGTGGTTCGACAGGCTCACCACGAACGGGCAAAATCACCCACTCCTAGCGGAACCCCCCAACCCCTGCTAAGTGACTATCTCAGAACTGCCCAGTTGCTCACCTTTTACGGGCATGAACGGTAGGGCTCACCCCCAAACCCCCTCAATGGGCCCTTCGATGTAGCTCAGGAGAGCGTTCAATGTACCGGACTTCCACAACAGCGCACCGCGAGTTCTGAGATAGTCACTAAGGAGGGTTGCACCCTCTGGACTCACCGGCCGAAGGGCTGTAGTGCGCGCAGTCGCCTCGTCGAAGGAGTTAGCACGTTGACCAGCAGTGCTGCCGGGGAATGCCGATGGGACTTCAGGTGGGTACGCCGTGGCGGTCAGTCCACCTGTAGCACCTCGACCGAGGTATCCATCACCTCGGCATCCAGACGGCTCTCCTCGATGAACTGGATGGCCTTGGTCACCACCGCCTCGGCGTGCTGGGCGTTGTTGCTGACGGTGCTGAGGCCAAGCTCGGCGTAGGACCACAGGTCCTGGCTGCCGACCTCGGCGATGGCGACCCCGAACTGGTTGCGCACCCGCTGCATCACCGACCGTAGGATCTGCCGCTTGTCCTTCAGGCTGGCGTTCTCGGCCATGCGCAGCATCACCCGGCCAACGCCCACATACATGGTGCCGGAGGGTTGGGACGACGCTGAGCGGGGGCTCATCGGGTGGCCGCCACGTAGGCCTGCAGCGCCGCCACAGCGGCGTGGGCGAAGCGGCGCTGCACGCGCCGGGCCAACGGTCGCGCCAGCGCCACCAGCGGGTGCCCCGGCCGCGACATCGCGAGAATGTCGAACCACACCGTATCGTCCGCCTGGTTCCACTCGACCACGAACCGCTCCTCACCGCGCTCACTGTGGCCCGCCAGGGTGCCGTAGGTGAACCCCTGCGCCACTTGCCCGCCGTCCGCAGCGTGCTCGTTCACTAGCTGGAGCACCCGGCAGGGGTTGAACGACCAAAGTCCATAATGGCAGGCCAGCACGCCCACGGTCGTCCCTACGGACGCCCGTTCCGGCCCGTACAGGCGCACCCACCCCAGTTCGAAGTGCCGCCACGCATACAGCGCCTCGACCGCCCGTGTGAAGCAATCCCATCCGGCGCCCAGGTGGCCCCGTGTGTGGTCCAGAGTGTACCCGGCGGGTGGCGTCCCGGCGTCGATGGCTCCTACGTCAGGGTAGTTGTGCGGCGCGCTCGCAGCACGCTCCATGAGCGAGGCAACCGTTTCTGCCGATGGTTCACGCAGCAAGAGCATATGGGCCTGCCGGAAACAGAACCGCTCACCCGAACGGTGAGCGGTTTCCCGTCGTGGGTTTAGCGTGCGGTTACGACAGCCGGCCGGTGATCTTCTCGCGCAGGGGCTTGGTGTCCACGAAGTTCTTGTGCAGGCCGAGCTTCTCGTGGTCGATGCCGAAGGCAATGCCGACCATCTGCGGCAGGTGCAGCACCGGCAGGTCCAGGTGCTCGCGCACCACGCCCGCCGCCTCCACCTGTCCGCCGTCCAGGTTTAGGTGGCACAGGGGGCAGGGCGTCACCATGCAGTCGGCGCCCTTGGCGGTGGCCTCGCTCACGTGGTTGCCGGTCATGGTCAGCGAGTTGGTGCGGTTCATGGTGAGGATTGGGAAACCACAGCATTGCGTGGCGCCCTTGTACTCCACCGGCTCCGCACCCAGCACCTCGATCAGGTCTTCCAGGTAGTGCTTGCGCTGGGGCTTCTCGTCGTAGCCCAGCACCCAGCTTGGCCGCACAATGTAGCAGCCGTAGAACGGGGCGGCCTTCAGGTCGCCCAGCGGCTGCTTCACCATGGCCCGCAGCTTGTCGGGGCCCACGTCCTCCATCAGCACCCACAGCAGGTGTTTGATCTCGGTGGTGCCCTTGTACTCCAGGCCCTCGGGCGCCAGGTGCTTGTTCACCCGCGCCAGGTACTCCGGGTCCTGCTTCAGGCGGGCGTTGGCCTGGCTCATGACACCATGGCAGGTGGAGCACACGTTCATGAGCGGCAGGCCCAGCTTCTCCGCCATGGCGAAGGTGCGGGCGTTCAGGGTGTCGGCCAGCTCTGGGTTGCGCTCGCTGAGGACGCCGGCGCCGGTGCAGGACGCGCCGGTCAGCTCCTCCAGTTCGATGCCCAGGGCCTGCGTGACCAGTAGGGTGGAGTCATACAGCTCCGGTGCGCCGCCCTTGGCCACGCATCCAGGGTAAAAAGCGTACTTCACGAGTGCTTCCCCTCCAGTTCCTCGAAAATGCGCTCCACGTGGTCCGCCCCGGGGCGCTTGTGGTGGAACGGGCCGGTCTTCGGCATCTTGCCCTTCAGCAGCGACCGCACGCCGATGGGCACCAGCTTCATCTTGTCGCCCAGCGCGCCGTAGGAGTCCATGGCCAGCTTGGCTTCGTCCAGCCAGCCGCTTTCCTTCACGCTCTCGGCCAGGCTCTGGCTGTGGCGCACGCCGTTGGTGTTGGTCAGGCCCGCCGCCTCGGCCTCGTGGCGTAGCTGCAGGATCCACTCCATGGGCGCCACGCCCTTGGGGCACACCTGCACGCACTGGTAGCAGTGGGTGCAGTCCCACATGCCGCCCGGCTGGGCGTAGGTCTCCAGCCGCTCCTGCTTGTGGCCGTCGCGCGGGTCGGCGGCGAAGCGGTAGCCCTTGGCGAGCGCCGCCGGGCCCAGGAAGCTGGGGTCCACTTCCATCACGGTGCAGTCGGAGACACAGGCGCCGCACAGAATGCACTGCACGGTGTTGATGAGGTTCATCATGTGCTCGTCGGCCACGATGTATTCGCGGACGGGGTCCGGGCCTTCGGGCTGCAACCACGGCTTGACGGCGTGAATCTTGTTCCAGAACACCTCGAGGTCGACCACCAGGTCCTTCAGCACCGGCATGTTGCCCATCGGCTCAATGGTGACGGTGGTGCCGTTGGGCGTGACGTCTTTGAGCTTGGTGTTGCAGGCGAGGGTGGAGGCGCCATTCACCTTCATGGCGCACGAACCGCAGATGGAACTGCGGCACGAGCAGCGCACCGACAGGGTCTCATCCTGGTTCTCGCGGATGTCGAGCAGTGCGTCGAGCACCATCGCGTTCTCGTGCAGGTCGACGGTGAACTCGTCGTAGCGAACGGTACGGTCCCCATCGGGGTCCCAGCGCCGTACTCGCAGGTTGGCTTGCATCAGAGGCTCCTCTCTCGGGAGTGGGTGGTTGGGGCTAGTAGGTGCGCTTCTGGGGCTGCCACTTGGTGATGGTCACCGGCAGGGCTTCCAACCGGGGGTCGCCATCGGTCTTGTAGGCCAGTGTGTGCTTCAGCCAGTTGGCGTCGTCGCGCTCCGGGTAGTCGGTGCGGAATTGCGCGCCGCGGCTCTCGGTGCGGTAGAGCGCACTCTGGGTGATGACCTCGGCCACGTCCAGCATGTTCTCCAGCTCCAGCGCGGCCAGCAGGTTGGTGTTGAATACGCTGCCCTTGTTCTGCAGGCCGACGTTCCGGTAGCGCTGTTTCAACTCCTTCACCTTGGCCACTGCCTGCTTCAGGCCGGCGTCGTCGCGGTAGACCGCTACGTGGGTGTTCATCTCCTGGCCCAATTCCAGCCGGAGCTTGCCCACCATCTCGCCGCCCTGAGCCTTGTCGAGCAGGGCCTTGATCTTTTTGGCGTCGGCGTCCATCAGGTTCTCGCCGCCGCTGGCGTGCTTCTGGCTGCGGGCGTACTCGGCCGCGTGGCCGCCGGCGCGCCGCCCGAACACCACCAGTTCCAGCAACGAGTTGGCCCCCAGGCGGTTGCCGCCGTGGATGCTGATGCAGGAGGTCTCGCCGATGGCGTACAGCCCCGGCACGTAGGTCTCGCCGTGGATGCCGGCCTTGATGCCGCCCATGATGTAGTGCATGCCCGGCCGGATGGGGCAGGGCTCGGTCACCAGGTCGACGCCGGAGAAGTCGCGGGCCAGCTCCCAGATCTGCCGGAGCTTGGTGTGGATGAGTTCGGCGCCGAGGTGGCGGCAGTCGAGCATGACACAGCCGTTGATACCGCGCCCCTCGTTGATCTCGGTTTGCTCGGAGCGGGACACCACGTCGCGGCTGGCCAGCTCAATCATGTTGGGCGCGTACTTCGTCATGAAGCGCTCGCCCAGGCTGTTGGTGAGGTAGGCGCCCTCGCCGCGCGCGCCCTCGGTGAGCAGGGCGCCGTTGGACGGCAGCGTGGTGGGATGGTACTGCACCATCTCCATGTCCATCAGCGGGGCGCCCACGCGGTAGGCCAGGGCCATGCCGTCGCCGGTGCAGATGAGGGCGTTGGTGCTGGGCTCGAACGCCCGGCCCACGCCGCCGCTGGCCATGATGACCGCCTTGGCCTTGAACACGTGCATCTCGCCGGTGCGCATCTCGATGCCGACGCAGCCCTTGCAGGCGCCGTCTTCCATGATGAGCGAGGTGGCGAAGAACTCGCTGTAGGTCTTCACCTGGTGTTTCAGGCTCTGCTCGTAGCCCACGTGCAGCAGCGCCTGGCCGGTGATGTCGGCCACGAAGTAGGTGCGGGCGTGGGAGGCGCCGCCGAAGGCCCGCGTGCCCAACCGCCCTTCCTCGTCGCGGTTGAAGATGACGCCCATATGCTCCAGCTCGATGATGTCGCTGGGAGCTTCCTGCGCCAGGATCTCAATGGCGTCCTGGTCGCCCAGATAGTCGCTGCCCTTCACCGTATCGTAGGCATGCGATTCCCACGAGTCGCCTTCGTCGAGCGAGGCGTTGATGCCGCCCTGCGCTGCGTTGGTGTGACTGCGGACCGGATAGACCTTGGTGATGATGGCGACATCGACACCCTTGCGCTTGGCTTCAATGCCGGCGCGTAGGCCTGCCAGCCCAGCCCCGATAATTAGCACATCGTGCTCAAAGACCACCGTTAGCCCCCTTACCTAGAGACCTGGCGCCCACGCGAACGCGGACTAGCTCGAAAAGAGCCTCAGAAAGTTTAGCACACGGCAGGCATGCGTGAGCGTGGCGGCGAACTTCGCCAGAAGTTCGCCGCACCCACCCTGCCCGTCGCTGGCCAGTCGTGGGAAGCGTGCCCCGCTGGCTGTTGCGCACCCTCATGGGCCGTTACCCCGAGAGCCCAGCGCATGCTGGTGCGCTAAGATGAGCGCACCAGCATGCGCGACACCAGCGGTACACTCGACACCCGCCTCAGCGGCAGCCCCATGGGCCGCTGGCTCTTGGAGTTCTTCACGAACAGCGCCTACTTCCCGCTGGTGAACATTCTGCTAGAGTTCCTGCTGGAGGGGTTCAGCTATCTGGTTACCCCGGACCCCTACGTCATACTGCTTTCAGCCGGCATACAGGCGTATGCCTTGCAACGGTGGCAGGTGCGTCGAACGCCGAGTCCGTTGCTGGGCAACCTCATCGGCCCGACGCTGTACTCGCTAACGGAGGTCGCGCTGGTCGGGTTGGCGTTCTTTGCGAGCCCGCACCACCTAGCCTACTGGGGTTTCGCGCTCGCCGTCGGCACGCTCCGGCAGACAGCCCAGGGCCGCGGCCTTAAGGTCGTGCAGGTGCTCACGCTGCTGGAACACCTGGTGCGCACCTGTATCTTCCTCGCGATGTACGCCATTTTCGAGGGCGTTACCGATCCTCGCTACGCGACGGTGGAGGGATTCCTCTCGGACCCTAGCCACGTGTTCGTGGCCATCGTGATTCCCGCCTTGGGGCTGCTTATCGGCCTTGCCAATGTGACCGGTCTGCGGTATCAGGCGGTGCTCCGGGAGACGGCTGAGGAGTTGCGTCGTTACTCAGAGTGGTTCCTGGGCCAGGACCTACTGCGCCGCGCTGTGGCCGACGCGAACGTGCTCACGCTACGCCGCGAGACGCGCGCCGTCCTGTTCATGGACATCCGTGGATTCACCGCGTGGTCGGAGGCGCACTCGCCGGAAGAAGTGGTAGCGATGTTGAATACCTATTTTGAAACTGCTGAAGACGTGTGGCTGGACGCCGGGGCCATCAAGGCCAAGCTGACCGGAGACGAAGTGATGGCCGTGTTCCCTGGCGCTGCGCAGGCCCTGCGGGGCGCGCAGGGTCTGCGGGCTGCGATTGGGCCGGTTCTGCGGCGCTATGGCCTTCAGGCCGGAGCGGGCGTACACGTGGGGCCGCTGGTGGAGGGCCTGGTTGGGAGCCGCCACCTGAAGGGGTATGACGTGCTGGGCGATACGGTGAATACCGCGAAACGCATTTGCGATATGGCGCCCGGCGGAGCCGTGCTCATCAGCGAGGCCGTGCTCCGCGGCGAGCCAGCGACACCCGTGGGCCCTGCGATGACTGTGGATCTGAAGGGTAAGACCGAGCCGCTCACGGTGTACCCATTGAGCGAAGCCCTTTAGCCATCTGGCGCCGCCCCGGACTGCTCTGTTGGCCCGGCGGGGGCGGGCGAGTGACCCACGCGCGCTACCGCGCTGCCTTGATGTACTCCAGGTGGGTCCAGTTGCTGGAGATGGAGCCGGGGAACGGGTAGTCGGCCACGATCTTCGGGTCGGCGGCGATCTCCACCGGCAGGTAGTGCAGCGGGATGAACTTGTACTTCTCGAAGTAGATGTCGCCCATCTTGCGCCACAGGTCGTCCAGCTTCTTCTCGTCGAGCGTGGTGGCGATCTGTTGGAGTACGAGGTCGGCGTCGGGCAGGCCCAGGCCCCAGATGCGGTTCGACTCGATGAGCGCGGTGCCGTAGTTGGCGGTACCGGCCCACATGCTGGCGCTGGTGGCCCAGAGTACGATGTGGTCGTCGGTGCCCGGTGCCCGCAACTCGGCGTTGGACGCCACGGTGATCAGCTTCACTTCGGCCCCCAGGGCCTTCCAGTAGGTGCCCGCCGCCTCCACCACGTCGGCCGCCGACGCCAGGCCGCGCGCCGGTTGGATCACCAGGTTCAGCTTGAGCGGGTGGCTGGGGCCATAGCCCGCCTCGGCCACCAGTGCTTTGGCGGCGGGCAGGTCATAGCCGTAGGCCTCCTGGTAGCGCTTCTGCCAGTCGGGGTTCCAGCCGGGCCGGCCGGGATAGTAGGGGTTGTTGTAGATGATCTCTCCCTTGCCGCCGAACAGCGCCTTGTTCAGTTCGTCACGGTTGATCGCCTTGTTGAGCGCCTTGCGGATGCGGATATCGGCCAGCGGCGTGGTGGGGTTCACGTAGCCGGAGGTGGGGTCGAGGGCGCTCTTGGCCAGGCAGCAGTGGAAGTTGAGGATGGCCCGGAAGGCGGGCACCCGGCCCTTGATACTCTTCATACCGCGCTTCACCGCGTCGTTCAGTTGGTCTTCCGGCAGCACCGCCAACTGCGCCTCGCCCGTCACCAACGAGGCCATGCGGGTCGAAGGTTCCTTGACCCAGCGCAGTTCCATCTCCGGGAAGTCCGGGGTGATGCGCCAGTGCTTGTAGTCCACCCGCTTGAACCGGACGAACTGGTCGAACTCGTGCGCCACGAACTCGTAGGGCCCGGTGCCGGCCAGTGCAGGCGCCTTGCCGGTGGGCTGGCCGTCCTTCTCCACCTGCTTCGCGTTCACCATCTCCGCGCCTTGGGTCTGGGCCGAGACGTACTCCAGGAACTGCGAGTCGGGACGACGCATCTGCATGACGATTTCGTAGTCGTTGACCACCTGCGTTTCACGGAGGTTCGTTTTGACGTAGGTGATGGTGGTGCCGGTGCCGTCGCTGGCGGCGATGGCTTTGTAGGTGGCCACAACGTCCGCGGCCTTGAACTCGCCCAGGTTGGCGTGGAACTGCACGCCCTTGCGCAGTTTGAACCGATACCCCAACCCATCAGGTTCCACGCCCCAAGACTCGGCGAGCCACGGGCTGAACTGGCCGTTATCGATGCCCATATCGAGCAGTCGCTCGTACATGGGACGGAGCCCCAGGCTGCCGGTAATCGCAGAGTTGGTGTCGGTCGACTGTGGGTCGAGGGCGAGCACCAGGCGGTTCACCTTGGGCTGCACCGGGCCGGCATCGCTGGGCGCGGGGGCGGCGGCCGGCGGGGCGGGCGTGGCGCACGCAGCGGCAGACAGGGCGAGCAAGGTCAAGAGCGGGGCGCTCAGAACGCGCACGAACGACGGCAGAGTGACCACCTGTGAACCTCCCATAATCGCTAGCGAGCACCCCATGGCGGACGCGATCCATCCGGGCAACTATACACCGCGTGAATGTTCAATTGCTGTACAAATTTGGAGGCACTATAAGTGCGCCCTCCGCAAAAGTCAATTTGGGTTCGATGGAGGTCAATTCATACTGCAATTGCCCTGAGGGTGGGCAAAGGGTGGGCGGGCACGGCAGGGAGGTGCGATGGATTCCCCCGACATGCGCAACATCTTCGTAGGGGCGGCGTTTATGACGCCCATCCGGCCGGACCGGTGGGGTGGAGCGCCTTTTGGCCTATCAACGGGCCGCTGGTCACCGCTCCGAGCGGGCGCAATGAATTGCGCCCCCCTACGCAGAAAACGGCGCCACCTTCATCGGGGCGGCTTCATGGCAGAACCGGCCGTGCGCCCTAAGCGTCCAGCCGTACTACCACTGACAGCGAGTCAATGTAGGCTGTGGTGCGGTGGCCCCTGCCGGCGACGTCTTCCACCAGCCACACGTCGCCGGCGCGGTACGGACGCTGCCCGCCGTCGCTCACCTCCACCATGCCCTCGCCGGTGAGGAAGAAGTGCACCTGGCGGGCGGGCGCCGGGTGCCACTCGCCCAGCCAGCCCTGCGGAAAGGCCACCAGCGCATAGCGGCTGGCTGCCACCCATGCGGACAGCAGCACCGGGTCAGCGGGAGGAGCGAAGTCGCCGGCGGTGAGTGCCATCTCATCGTCGGCGAGGTGGGTCTCGCCGCTGGCGTCGGCGTAAATGCGATTGACATGCACCTTCATCGGATGTGGGTCCGCAATCAGAGGCCCTCCACTACCCAGGGTTGCCGTTCGGGAGTCCCATCCTCACAGCACCGCAATCGCCTCGAGCTGGATCAGCATGCCCTCCGGCAGGTCGCCCTTCACGGTGTGGCGCACCGGGCGGTCGTTGCCGTCCGGGAACATGGCGACCCAGGGCTTGTTGGCCGCCGCCCGGTTGGCCTGGTCCGACAGCCAGATGGTGATGTGCGCCAGGTTCTCGGGACCGGCGCCGGCCGCCGTCAGCACGGTGCGCAAATTCTGAAACGCCTGCGTCGCCTGTTCGTCGAAGCTCACCGAGAGCGCGCCGTCGACGGGGTTGATGCCCATGACGGCGGAGGTGAAGATGAGGTTGCCCATCTTGATGCCCATGGGCATGAAGTTGCCGGTGTGGGAGAGCCCTGGGACGTTCAGCGGTTCGCGTTTCGGAGCCATGGGCACGCAACCTCACAGGTGGATAGGTGAGGCGGAGTGTAGCACAGAGCAGGAGTCAGGAGTCGGGAGTCGGGAGTCGGGAGTCGGGAGTCGGGTGTCGGGTGTCGGGTGTCGGGTGTGCGAGTCACGGCGGCTCGTAGCTCGGCGCCGTCGGCGAACACGTAACCCTCACATGCCGCTGGGTGAAGTTCACGACGGTCTCATGCTCAAGGCTTACTATGTGTCAGTTCAAGCGGGCCTAACCAACGATGCACGGCCCGCACATCACCTTGGAGGTGTCCAATGTCTGGAAGATGGTTTCTTGTGGGCGCGGTGGCCGGGGCCGGACTGCTCGGGTTTGTCATGAGGGACAAGCTGGCGGGCGGGCTCCGGTCTGTGCACCTGAGCTACGACGATGCTCCGTCGCAACCCAATGAGGTCAGAGTGAGCAAAGACGAGGTCATAGGGAAGTGGCGTGAAATCATAGGTAAGGTCAAAGCGCACTGGGGAAGTTTGACCGAGGACGAGATAACGCAGAGCGAAGGAAAGCTTGAGGAACTGGCCGGTAAGATCCAGCAGAAGTATGGCGGGATCAAAGAAGAAATCCTCGCCCACCTGCGCACGTTCTAAACTGGCCGCCGTCACATGACAATGCAGTGAACGCGAGCAAGGGAGCCACGAGCGCGCTTTCCCGACCACAAGGTGGCAATGCGCCCCCATTTTCTGACGCTGGGCCGTTCATCAGGTAAGCGCGTCGTCACCCGTCCGTGTCGGTGCGACCGTGGAGGGCGGCACGATTACGCGGGCATCGCCGGTACCGGCTCGGCCCGGCCGCCGTAGCGCAGCATCACCAGGTAGCCGTCGCCGGTGTTGACATAGCGGTAGGGGGCGTCGCGGGGGATGAGGATGCCCTCGTTGGGGTGGAGCGTGCCGATCGCGCGGTTGTCCTCCCAGCCGTAAAAGGTGACCTGGCCGTGCAGCACCACCCAGACCGCCTCATCGTCGTGGGAGTGCAGGTTCACCTCGCCGCGCTCCGGCTCCAGCGAGCTGACATGCAGGGCGATGCGGTCGCCGCGTATCAGCGGCTGCCAGGGGCGGAAGTTCTCGCCCCGCAGCGGGAAGCGTAGCGTGAAGCGCCGGAAGCCGTCGGGTTGATCCGCTTCGTCCACGCCGCTCCACAGGTCGTAGCGCCACGAGATGCCCTCGGTACCGCCGGGCCGCGTGCCCACCGGGAAGTCCGCCGACGATTCCAGCGGCTCGGCTCGGGCCGCGGCCCGCAGCATCACCAGCAGGCCATCGCCGGTGTTCTGGTAGCGGTAGGGCGTTGCCAGCGGTATGTGGAGGCCCTGGTGCTGGGTGAGGTGCGCCACCTCCCGCTCGCCCTCGGTCCAGAAGGTGGCCTCGCCCGACAGCATCAGCCACACCGCCTCGTCGTCATGAGCGTGCAGGTTGCGCTCGCCCATGCCCGGCTCGTAGGCGTTGAGGTAGAACGAGAGGTTGCGGCCGCGGGCCAGCGGCAGGAACGGCGCCTTGCCCTCCTGGCGCATGGGTACCCGCAGCCTGAACCGGTGGTAGGGGTGCGGCTGGTCGGCCGCGGCCACGCCCGGGCTCAGGTCGCGCACCCAGGCGAACGGGTCGGGACCTGGTTGCACGATGGTGGTCTGTGTCGTCATGGGTCGCCCCTCTCCCTAGCCCTCTCCCACGAGGGGAGAGGGAACCTGACCGTTATTCTGCTCGGCAGTGTTGGTACGTTATGGTCATCTCTCCCCTGGTGGGAGAGGGGACCGGATGCTACGCTCCGCCGCCGTTGGCTGCAGTGGCGGCGCCGGCGCCGGCCGGTACTCGCCGGTACTTGGCCTTGCCGACTTCCAGGGCATCGTTGCCCTCGGTGTCGACGCACACGAAGCAGGGCAGCTTCTCCACCGTCAGCCTGCGGATGGCCTCGGTGCCGAGGTCCTCGTACGCCACCACCTCAGCCTTTGTGATGCGCTGGGTCAGGAACGCGCCGGTGCCGCCCACGGCCATGAAGTAGACCGCGCCGTACTGCTTCATCTTGGCCCGTAGCTCCGGCCCGCGGCCGCCTTTGCCCAGGGTGCTCAGCAGGCCGAAGGGCAGCAGTTCCTCCCAGAACGCGTCCATGCGCATGCTGGTGGTGGGCCCGGCCGACCCCAACGCCGCGCCGTCCTTGGGCGGGGTGGGGCCGGTGTAGTACACGATGCTGCCCTCGAACGGGATGGGCGGCTTGCCGCCGGCCTTCAGCGTTTCGGCCATGCGCTTGTGCGCGGCATCGCGCGCCGAGTAGATCTCGCCGGTGATCTCGACCAACTGGCCGACCTTCAACGACTTGCGCACCTCTTCAGTGAGCGGGGTATGGATTTCCATTGCTGTGTCCTTTCGGAGGCTACACCGCGGTGCGGGCGCCTCGGGTTACTTCGTCCAAGAACGGCAAAATGTGGGGGAGCACGTCGCGACTGCGGCTGAAGCCCCGCCCGTGGTTCAACCCGGGCAACACGATGAGACGGCTGCCGGCCACCGTGGCGGACGCCGCGGGCAGCCCGCCGGCATGATTGTCGTCCAGTTCGCCCACATAGAAAAGGGTGGGGGCGGTCAGGTGCGCCAGCGCCTCGTCCTGGTGGATGAAGCTGCGCACGCCCGTCAGCATGCAGGCCAGCGCCTCGGCGTCCATCGCCAGTAACTCCGCCTTGCGCGCCTCGGGCAACGGGCCCTGGCTAGCGTCGAACAGGTCGACGAAGGTCTGCGCTCCCTGCCGCAGCGGGCCGATGAACCGGCTCGGCCAGTCCACGCCCGAGGGCCGTTGTGCGCCGATGACCCAGGCGGCGAAGCGTTGTGGCGCGTGCACGGCGCAGCGATAGGCCACCGTCCCACCCATCGAGTAGCCCCAATACACCGCCCGCTCCGCCCCGGCGTCGTCCAGGATGGCGGTCAGCCCGCCGACCAGCCGCTCGCCGGTGTAGGCGGCCTCGTCGTGCGGATGGCCGCTCAGTCCGTGGGCGGGCAGGTCGGGCACAATGACCTGGTAGCGGTCCTTCAGCGCGTCGACGTACCCGGCGGCGAACCAGCTTTCGCAGTTCTGGGTGAAGCCGTGCACCAGCATTACCACAGGGCCGCTGCCTTCGGTGCGGTAGTGCAGGCGCATGCCCAGGTGGTCAATGAATGGCATCGCGGCTCACCCTCTCCCTAGCCCTCTCCCATCAAGGGAGAGGGGATCGCTACATGGGCTGCGGTGACCTCGGCCAGGAAGGGCACGACCGCCGGCAGAATCATGTCGCCGCGGGCGGACGCCTGGCCGTGGTTGAGGCCGGGCAGCGCCACGAAGCGGGTGCCGGGTACTGCGGCTGCTGCCCGCTGGGCGCCCTCGAACAGGCCGTCAGCAGTACCGCAATAGAACAGGGCGGGCGCGGTCAGCTTCGCCAGCGCTTCCGGTTGGTGGCGGTAGGCGTCCGTCGCCTCGGCGCAACTCGCCAGCGCCTGGGCGTCAGCGGCCAACATGCGAGCGCGGCGTTCGGGCGCGAAAGGCCCCTGCTGCGCTTCCATCCAGGCGATGTAGGCCTCCATGCCCTGCCGCAGCGGCTCGACCCGTGCGTTCTTGCGGCCATCGGTGGGGCCATAGGGGTGCATGCCGCCCAGCACCCAGGCGTCGAACCGCTCGGCGGCCAGCAGCGCCGTGCCGAACCCGATCATCGTGCCCTGCGAGTAGCCCCAGTAGATGGCTCGCCCGCCGCCCGCCGCATCGAGCGCCGCCAGCATAGCGCCGACCAGGCGCTCCCGGCCGTAGGGGGCGAGGTCGTGCGGCCTGTCGCTCTGGCCGTGGCCGGGCAGGTCGGGCATCACCAGCCGGTAGGTAGGCGCCAGCGCCGCCACGTAGCCGCCGTCATACCATCCCTGAGCGCTGTTGGTGTGGCCGTGCACCATCAGGATGGTAGGGCCGGAGCCCTCCATACGGTAATGGATGCGGACGCCTTGGTGCTCAGTGAAGGGCATGGGGCACCCTCTCCCTAGCCCTCTCCCATGAAGGGAGAGGGGATCGCTGCCGTGGCTGCGTGGACCGAGGCCAGGAATGGCAGCACGTGCGGCAGCACCATGTCGGCGCGCACCGAGGCGGCGGTGTGGTCAAGGCCGGGCAGCGAGACGAAGCGGCTGCCCGTGATGGCGGCCGCCGCCCGCTGCACACCGTCGTGCTGAGGGTCGGCGTCGCCGGCGTAGAGCAGGGTGTTGGCGGTGAGGTGTGCCAGCGCCTCATCCTGAGCCATCCACGCGAAGGAGCCCTGCATGAAGGCCGCCAGCGCCTCGCCGTCGTTGGCCAGCAGGCGGGCCAGGCGGTCGGCCGGCAGCGGCGCTTTGAGTTCCGGTTTCACGACGGTGTCGTAGTAGTGCTGCATGCCCCGGCGAAGGGCCTCCAGTCGGTTGGGTCCGGCACTGCCCGTGGCGCCCGCGGCGGGCCGCCGTTGGTAGGGGTGCATGCCGCCGATGATAAACGCGTCGAACCGCCCGGCGGCGAGCAGCGCGCATGCGTAGCCTACGGCCCCACCCAGCGAGTATCCCCAGTAGGTGGCCCGCTCAGCGCCGGCGGCGTCCAGCACCGCCAGCACGTCGCCGACGACCAGCTCGCGGGTGTAGGCCGCCGGGTCGTGGGGCTTGTCGCTCTGCCCATGGCCGCGCAGTTCCATCACGATGGCGCGGTAGCCCGCCCGCTCCAGCGCCTCGGGGTAGCCGTTGTCCACCCACGTGCGGCGGCTGGCCGTCAGCCCATGCACCAGCACCACGGCCGGGCCGGCGCCCGTCGCGTCGTAGTGGATGTTCACGCCTTGGTTGTTTGCGAACGGCATGTTGACGATTTCTTCCTCCCCCTGCCTAGGGGGAGGCTAGGTGGGGGTCGAACCCTGAAGCATGTGCGGCCCAAGGTTTTTCAGACCCTCAGCGTCCTCGTGGATCCTCATTGCTTCCTAGGGGGCAAGCGGCTGTCGATTGGGCTACAGGATGGATCCCGTCACGTCGTATCCCGCCCGCCCGCCCTCTGAAACTCCTTAACCGAGGGGACACCCCTCGTGCTCCCCGGCAAGGAGGGCGATAGCCCTCCTGCACTCTCCCAGCCAAAGGGAAGGACAACCCATCAGCCGCCAGCGTTGCTGTCCACTGGCTGTTGCCGCTCCCTGCTGTCCGCCCCCAGGTTCCCGATTCCCAACTCGCCTAGAGCACCGCGTGCTTGGTGCGGGCGCTGTGGCACTGCAGGTTGACGGCCACCGGTAGCGCGGTGATGTGGGTGGGGTAGGTCTCCACATGCACGGCCAGGGCGGTCTGGGTGCCGCCCATGGCCTGCGGGCCGAGGCCCAGCGCGTTTACGGCGTCCAGCAGTTCGGCCTCGAGGCCGGCGGTCTCGGTGTCGGCGTTCGGCTCGTCGACCTTGCGCAGCAGGCTCTTCTTGGCGAGGTACATGGCGTACTCCGCCGTCCCGCCAATGCCCACGCCCACGATGAGCGGCGGGCAGGGGTTGCCGCCCGACTCCTCGATGACCTGGGTGACGAACTTGGCGATACCCGCCTTGCCCGCGCCGGGCAGCAGCACCTTGATCTGGCTCATGTTTTCGCAGCCACCGCCCTTGGGCATGACGGTGATGCCGAGGGTGTCGCCCGGCACAATCTCGGTGTGAATGACGCCCGGCGTGTTGTCCTTGGTGTTGGGGCGGCTGCTGAAGGGGTGGTCGGCAATGGATGCCCGCAGGAAGCCGGTGGTGTACGCCTGCCGGATGCCCTCGTTCACCGCGTCGTACAGGCCGCCGCCGGTGACGTGCACATCCTGGCCCATGTCCAGGAACACGCACGAGGTGCCGGTGTCCTGGCACAGTGCGATCTGTTTGGTGCGGGCAATCTCCTGGTTCTCCAGGATCTGGCCGAGGATGTCCTTGCCCAGCGGCGACTCCTCGTTCTCCCGCGCCCGCTTGATGCTGGTCACCACGTCGTCGGGCAGGAAGTAATTGGCCTCCTGGAACAGCCGCTTGACGGTGGTGGTGATGTCGGTGGTGGTTATCTCACGCATGTTTCATCCTTGCAGTCTTGGGCCGGGTGGCCCAAGCCATGAGTTCTTCGAACTGAGCCCGGTAGTCTTCGTAGTCGAGATGGCCGCCTGCCAAATCGTTAGCGATGACAAAGGGATTCTCATGGAACACCATGTCGATGCGCGCCCTACCCCGGGCAGTCTGGAGAGAGTCGCGGAACGCTTCGACCTTGAACGTGGCGTCCGGGCGAGGGATGTGGTGGAACTCAGTGAGGCATTCCGCCACGATTCCCCAGTACCGCTCGTCCATTGTCTTTGCTCGCATGAGCTTCCGCCTAGAGGGTCACCTTCGTGCTCTGGTCAAGCAGGCCAGTGGCTGCCTTGGTCCTACGCCGTGGTACAGCCGGATGGCAACTCCCTTCCACGGCATCTGGTCCCGGCCTCTCTACGGCAGGGCCATTACGTCCCGCAACTCCTGCACCGCCGCTGCGCTCTTCTCCAACGCGGCCTGTTCGGCGGGCGTCAGCTTGATCTCGATGACCTGCTCTACGCCGGCGGCGCCCAGCTTGACGGGCACACCCACGTACACGTCCTTGATGCCGTACTGGCCGGTGAGGCGCACCGCGCAGGGGAGGATGCGCTTCTTGTCCAGCAGAATCGAGTCGACCATTGAGACGACGCTGGCGGCGGGGGCGTAGAACGCCGACCCGGTTTTGAGCAGCGCCACGATCTCCGCGCCGCCATCGCGTGCCCGCTGCACGATCTGGTCGATGCGGGCCTGCGGCAGCAACTCGCTGAGCGGGGTGCCGCCGACGGTGGTATAGCTGGCCAGCGGCACCATCGTGTCGCCGTGGCCGCCCAGCACGTACGCGCTCACCTCGCGGATCGACACCCCCAACTCCTGGGCGATGAAGGTCCGGAAGCGGGCGGTATCGAGCACGCCGCCCTGGCCAATGACCCGGCTGTTCGGGAAGCCGGTGGCCCACTGGGCCACGTGGCACATGGCATCCATGGGGTTGGTCACCACGATGATGACCGCGTTGGGGCTCTTCTCGGCGGCGTTTTTGGCCACGCTGCCCACAATGCTCTTGTTGGTGTTCAGCAGGTCGTCGCGGCTCATGCCCGGCTTGCGGGCGATGCCCGACGTGATGACGATGACGTCGGACCCCGCCGTCTCGTCCCAGCCGTTGGTGCCGGTCACCTGGCAGTCGTACCCGTCGACCGGGCCGCCCTCCAAGATGTCGAGCGCCTTGCCCTGGGGCAGGCCCTCCACGATGTCCTGCAGCACGACATCGGCATAGCCCTTCAAGGCCATGAGGTGCGCGGTGGTGGCGCCGACGTTGCCGGCCCCAATAATGGTAACTTTCTTCCTTGGCATCCTGATCTTCCTTGCGTGAAACTCGAACCTACGTCCGGGTAGACCGTTGGCAAGTATAGCGCACGCGGTGGCGCTGCTGACTAACCTCGGAGGATCGACAAGGCCTCGTTGAAGGTCTTCGACGGGCGCATGACGGCGTCGGTCTTGGCAGCGTCGGGGCGGTAGTACCCGCCCAGGTCTACCGGAGCGCCCTGGACGGCCAGGAGCTCCTCGGCAATGACCGCTTCGTTGGCCCGCAGCGCTTTCGCCAGTGGCGAGAAGGCGGCGCCGAGGTCAGGATCCTCCGTCTGCGCGGCAAGCTCTTCGGCCCAGTACAGGGCTAGATAGAAGTGACTGCCACGGTTGTCGATCTGCTTCACCCGGCGACTCGGAGATTTGTTCTCGTTGAGGAGCGTCGCGGTTGCACGGTCCAGCGTGTCGGCGAGGATCTGGGCGCGCTTGTTCTCAGTGGACTGGGCCAAGTGCTCGAAGCTGGCGGCGAGTGCGAGGAACTCGCCCAGGCTGTCCCAGCGAAGGTGGTTCTCCTGCTCCAACTGCTGCACGTGCTTGGGCGCCGACCCGCCGGCTCCCGTCTCGAACATGCCGCCGCCGTTGAGCAGCGGAACAATCGAGAGCACCTTGGCGCTGGTGCCGAGCTCCATGATGGGAAAGAGGTCGGTGAGGTAGTCGCGCAGCACGTTGCCGGTGACGGAAATGGTGTCTTCGCCCCGGCGGATGCGCTCGAAGGAGAAAGCGGTAGCTGCCTCCGGCGTCATGATCTCAATCTGGAGGCCTTCGGAGCCCATCTGTGGGAGGTATCGCTTCACCTTGGCGATGAGATTCGCATCGTGGGGGCGGGTCTCGTCGAGCCAGAACACGGCGGGTGCACCCGTGAGACGAGCGCGGGAGACCGCCAGCTTCACCCAGTCGCGGATCGCGACGTCTTTTGTCTGGCACATACGCCAGATGTCACCTTCGCCGACGGCGTGCTCCATCAGGGTCTCGCCAGCCTTATTCACTACGCGCACGGCGCCTGCGGCCGGAATCTCAAAGGTCTTGTCGTGGCTGCCGTATTCCTCAGCCGCTCCAGCCATGAGCCCCACATTGGGCACGGACCCCATGGTGGCTGGGTTATAGGCGCCGTTGGCACGACAGTCGTCGATGACGACTTGGTAGATGCCGGCGTAGCTGCTATCGGGTAGCACGGCAAGCGTGTCGGCCTCCTTGCCATCGGGCCCCCACATGTGGCCGGAGCTGCGGATCATGGCCGGCATCGCGGCATCCACGATGACATCGCTGGGGACGTGCAGGTTGGTGATCCCCTTGTCGGAGTCGACCATAGCGAGCGCCGGGCCATCGGCGAGGCCCTGCTTGATGGCGGCCTCGATCGCGGCACGCTGCGCCTCGGGAAGCGACTGGACGGCGCTGATGATGGATCCGAGCCCGTCGTCGGGGTCGGCGCCGGCGGCGGCGAGCACCTGACCGTAGTCAGCGAAGAGCTTCGGGAAGAAGGCGCGTACGGCCTGACCAAAGATGATCGGGTCAGAGACTTTCATCATCGTGGCCTTCAGGTGCAGCGAGAAGAGGACACCCTCGGACTTGGCGCGTGCGATCTGCTCGGTGAGGAACTCGCGGAGGGCCGCAGCGCTCATCACGCTCCCATCGATGATCTCATCGGCCAGCACCGGTACGGATGCGCGCAGCACAGTGGTCTTGCCGTCAGTGCTCACGAACTCGATCCGGAGCGCGTCGTCCGCCTGCATCACGACCGACTTCTCGGACGTTCGGAAGTCACCCGAGGTCATGTGGGCTACGTTCGTCTTGGAGTCGGCCGACCAGGCTCCCATGGAGTGCGGGTGCGCGCGAGCGTACTGCTTGACCGAGGCGGGCGCCCGGCGGTCGGAGTTGCCTTCGCGCAGGACAGGGTTCACGGCACTGCCCTTCACCCGGTCGTACCGAGCGCGAGTCTCCTTCTCCTCAGGGGTCTTGGGGCTGTCCGGGTAGTCCGGCAACGCGTAGCCCTGCGACTGGAGTTCGGCGATCGCAGCCTTCATTTGCGGGATAGAGGCGCTGATGTTGGGCAGCTTGATGACGTTGGCTTCGGGCTTGGTCACCAGTTCGCCCAGCTCGGACAGCGCATCGCCAATGCGCTGCTCGGGCTTGAGGCGTTCGGGAAAGCTGGAAATGATCCGGCCGGCTAGCGAGATGTCCCGCGTCTCGACCTCGACTCCGGCAGTCGCGGCGTAGGCCGAGAGTATGGGCAGCAACGAGTACGTCGCCAGAAGGGGAGCTTCATCCGTGTGGGTGTAGATGATTTTTGAGGCAGTCACCGGGCTCCATCCTGATTCAGAGGAATTTCTGCCCCTATGATAGGTGCCGCGCCCACCTGCGTCCACAGTTGTGCTTCCCGCTATCGGGCAGAGCGAGCGGGCTCAGCTCGCCCGCAACCAGCCGTCCACCGCGGCCCACAACTCCGCAGACTTGCCGGTGTAGCCGTGGTCCGCGCCGTCGATGACCCGCAGCGTGAGGTTGGCCTGCCCCTCGGCGGCTTCGGCGAGCGCGTCGGCCAGCCCGCCGAAGCTGTACCAGTCGCCGTGGCCGGGGCCGCGGCCCTCCAGCGCGCCCAGCGTCAGCAGCACCGGTAGCGACAGCTCTGGCAGGCGCGCCACCACGTCCCAACGGTCGTGCGGGCCGAACTTGTCCAGGTAGGTGCGGGCGGACACCACCTGCGGTGCGGGAATGCTGACGGGCATGATGTGGGTGGGTTTGCCGTCCGCCATGGCCTGCTGCGCTTCAGCGTAGTCGGCCTTGAAGCGTCCGCTGGCGTCCTTGGCCAGGAACAGCGAATGGCTGAACCGCGGCGGCGATGAGACGACGAGGCGCACCACCCGCGGGTCCTTATCGACGGCCATGTGGTGTACGGCCTTGACGGCGCCCAGGCTATGGGCCCACACGCAGACCCGGTGGTAGCCCCGCTCGACGGCAAGGTCGAGCCAGGCGCTGTAATCCTTGCGGCTGTCGTCCATCGCCTCGTACGCCGAGCCGAGGCGGCCGCCCGGCGCCTGATACATGTAGTCGTGGCCACGGTTGTTCACCCGCAGCACCGGCACGCCCTGGGCCAGCAGATAGTCGCGCTGACGGTCGAAGAAGCTGAGGCTGTAGAAGTTGGCGCCGGCGCCGTGGTGCTGAACCACCAGGTCGAAATCGTGGGAATTCGCCACCCCCGCCGGCGGCTCGCTCAGCACCCCCTCCAACCGCACACCGTCGCTCGTCTTCACCCGCACCAGGTCAACCAGCATCGCCACGCCTACCTCAGATGGACTGTGCCTCCATCATAAAGGACGGCGTTTGGCACATCGTCGTTGCGAGGAGCCGTTAGGCGCCGTGGCAACCGTGGTGTCGAAGAACCTTCCGACCGGTCGCGTGCTTCGACCTTGCGATTGCCACGCCATCGGATGGACGGAAATGGCGGTGTGCCGCCCGCCGGCTAGGTCGTCCGCACCCACCCGTCGACCGCCATCCACAGCTCGACGGCCTTGCCGTTGTAGCCGTGGTCAGCGCCGGTGATGAGCTTGAACGCAACGTTGGCCTGGCCCTCGGCCAGCGACGCCACTTTGGTGGCGAGGCCGCCGAAGCTGTACCAGTCGGGGAAGTCCGGGCCCTTGCCCTCCTCGCCGCCGATGGTGACGAGCGTGGGCACGCCCACTTTGGGGAGGTTGGCGATGATGTCGTAGCGGTTGGCGGGGCCGTACTTGTCGACGTAGGTCTTGGCGGCCATGACGGCGCTAGTCGGTACGGCGATGGTGATCAACTCCTCGCCGCTGCCCGCCTGCACCAGCGCCAGCGCCCGCTCGTAGGTGGCCTGGAACACGCCCGAGGTGTCCATGGCTTGGGAGTTGGCGTGGTTGAACCGGGGCGGCGAGGCGGCGACCACCCGCACCACCCGCGGGTCCTGCTCCAGCGCGGCATGGTGGATGCTCTTGACCGCCCCCAGGCTGTGGCCGAACACGCAGACACGGCGGTGGCCCCGGCCCTCCAGCAGGTCGAGCCATGCCTTCCAGTCGTGGCGGCAGTCGTCCACCGTCTCGAAGGCGGCGCCCAGGCGGCCGGCGGGGCTGTTATACATCAGGTCGTGGCCGCGGTTGTTGGCCCGCAGCACCGTCACGCCCCGGCTCACGAACTCCTTGGTCATGTGCTCGAAGAACGACGGATTGTAGAAGTTGCCGCCCACGCCATGCTGCATCAGCACCGCGTCGAACCCGCCGGCCGCCCCTCCCGATGCCTCCGACAGCGCGCCGTCCAGCCGCACGCCGTCGGCCGTCTGCACCCGCACCAGTTCCACCAGCATCGTCGCCCCCAATCTTAGTTCGATCGTTAGGGTAAGTGTCAGCACCCAATCATGCGACCGTGACGCTTGCTCTATTTGTCCTTCCGCAGGAAAGTATCTTTGATGCTCATGCCAGTAGCACGACCGAGCCACGTCTTTATCAGCCACTCCACACGTGACGAGGCGATAGCGACGCGTATCAAGCTTATCCTGGACCGCCTGGGCCTGCGCGCCTTCGTTTACGGACATAGCCCCTGGGCCGGGCGAAACCGCTTCGCGGCAATTGCCGCCCGCCTGCGAGAATGTTCATATGTGGTTGTGCTTCTCACTCGCAGCGCTGAGAAGTCTCCCTGGGTCAACCAGGAGATAGGGTTCGCGGCAGCGCTGGAGAAGGCTGTCGTGCCATTGGTCGAATTGAGGGGCCCACGTGGGCGTAGGATTGCCTACTTCGGCTTCACTGAACTCAGTGACCCCATCAACCTGAGACCGGCTGAACCAGAGGAGGCCATCCGCGACCTGCTGCTTTCGGTCGCAAGTCGCGCGAGGTCAGAGGGGCGTTGGCGGGGCACAATCAGGCTTAAGTGCATTTGTGGGAGAATTGGCTCGTACAGGGTCCGCAATCTCACCGTGTGGCAGTGGGACTGCAAGGTTTGCGGCCGGAGGTTGACAGTGTCACCCGTCACCTACGAGCCGCTCGCTCAGGCTGATGAGGGATAAGGAGGGTTCACAATGCAACCGGCAGTTCTTCGACCCATCGAAGATGCAGCTACGGACATTCGCCGGGGTCTGACGGTGCGTTTGCATAGTGCGTCTTTCAGAGACTACAAATGGTCGCCGCACCTAGGAATTGTAGTGTCAGTCGAGTGGGTTGGGCTCTTCTCTGTCCAAATCGTTGGATTGGACCTCTTCGTTTACTACAACGAATCTGAGATCGGTCCGCTGGCTCCGCTGCCGGGGCCGAAAATCCTCCGCCCACCCTCAGACGGGATTCTCGTGCGACTCCGCAAGGATCTCTATCCGGACCTAGTCACGGAGCTACGTAGGCAGGACAGGGGTCCCGCGTACGTCTGGGTGCGAGGGATGCTCACTCTCGACGCTCCAGCGTTCGATGGCCTACTCGAGTACCCCCTCGACATGCGCGGGGAGCTGAAGTGATTAAGTAGCCTGCAGCCACCCCTCGACGGACAGCTCGGCCGACTGCCCGTGTTCCAGGAACGAGGGTGCCAACTTGTCATAAAGGAGGGCTTGTAGAAGTTCCCGATGATACTCCCGCGCTTTGCGCCGCCATAATTGACGCCTGCGGCGCCTAGCGCTACGCTAGGCACGCGTTTTTGGGGGGCCGGCCGTCTGCACATTGGCCCCCCTTCTATGTGACCGCGGCCCCGGCCCGGTACACTGGATGTCACACCAACGAAGCGAGGGCGAAGATGAGCGACCGAGACCTCCACAATGCCGCACGGGCCACACTGCAGACGGCCGGCGGCCCGGTGACCTACTACCGCCTGGCGGCACTGGAGCAGGCCGGCGTCACCAACGTCAACCGGTTGCCGTACAGCATCCGCGTGCTGCTGGAGAACCAGCTTCGCAAAGTGGACGGCTACATGGTGCACGAGGCGGATGTGCTGAAGGTGGCGGGCTGGAAGCCGGAGAAGTTGACCCCCAACGAGTTCCCCTTCATGCCCGCCCGCGTGCTGCTGCAGGACCTCACCGGCATCCCGGTGGTGGTGGACCTGGCGGCGATGCGCGACGCCATGGCCCGCATCGGCGGCGACCCCCGCAAGGTGAACCCCATCGTGCCGTCCGACCTGGTCATTGACCACTCGGTGCAGGTCGACTTCTTCGGTATGGCCGACGCCCTGCAGCGCAACATCAAGCTGGAGTACGAGCGGAACGGCGAGCGCTACGCCCTGTTACGCTGGGCTCAGCAGAGCTTCCAGAACGTGCGGGTGCTGCCGCCCGACGCCGGTATCTGCCACCAGGTGAACCTGGAGTACCTGTCGAGCGTGGTCATGACCGACACCGTCAATGGCCAACGCATCGCGTACCCCGACACCGTGGTTGGGGCCGACTCGCACACCACCATGGTGAACGGCCTGGCGGTGCTGGGCTGGGGCGTGGGCGGTATCGAGGCCGAGTTGGTGATGCTGGGACAGCCGTACTACATGAGCCTGCCCGAGGTCATTGGCGTGCGGCTGAGCGGCCGCCTGCCGGAGGGCGCCACCACCACCGACCTCACCCTCAAGATTGTGGAAGAACTGCGCAAGAAGGGCGTGGTGGAGAAGTTCGTCGAGTACTTCGGCCCGGGCGTCTCCGCCCTGCCGCTGGCCGACCGGGCCACCATTGGCAACATGGCCCCCGAGTACGGCGCCACCTGCGGCTACTTCGCCATCGACGACGAGACGCTGCGCTACCTGCGCGGCACCGGCCGCAGCGCCGATCAGGTGGACCTGGTGGAACGCTACGCCAAGGAAAACGGCCTGTTCCGCACCGATACCGCCCCGGATGCCGAGTACACCGAGGTGGTCGATATCGATATGAGCAGGATCGTGCCCGCCATCTCCGGCCCCGGTCTGCCGTGGCAGCACATCGCGCTCTCCAACGCCAAGCCCGCCTTCGCCGAGATCGCCGGCAAGTCGCGGGCCGGCGTGGCCGCCAAGAGCGGCACGGCCAAGCTGGCCGGTGGCGACGTTGCGCTCGATGACGGTGTGGTCACCATCGCCGCCATCACCAGTTGCACCAACACCTCCAACCCGTCGGTGATCGTGGGCGCCGGCCTGCTGGCCAAGCGGGCGGTGGAGCGGGGCCTCACCAGCAAGCCTTGGGTGAAGACCAGCCTGGCGCCGGGCTCGCAGGTGGTCACCGAGTACCTCACCCAGTCGGGCCTGCTGCCCTACCTGGAGCAGATGGGCTTCGGCGTAGTGGGCTACGGCTGCACCACCTGCATCGGCAACAGCGGCCCCATGCCCGAGCCGGTGGCCAACGCCATCGAGGAGGGCGACCTGGTTGCCACCGCCGTGCTGAGCGGCAACCGCAACTTCCAGGGCCGCATCCACCCGCTGGTGAAGGCCAACTTCCTGGCCTCGCCGCTGCTGGTGGTGGCCTACGCGATCGCCGGGTCGCTCAACGTGGACCTGACCACGGAGCCGTTGGGCGTCGGTAAGGACGGTCAACCGGTCTACCTGAAGGACATCTGGCCCACCCAGCGCGAGATCGCCGACGTCATCGCCGGCAACCTGACGCCCGAGATGTTCCGGACCCGCTACGCCGCCGCCATCAAGGGCGAGGACATCTGGCAGACGCTGCCGGTGCCCGCCGGCGACCTGTTCAAGTGGGACCTCGAGTCGACCTACGTGCGGGAGGCCCCCTACTTTGAGGGGTTCACCGCCGACCCACTGCCCGTGACCGACATCAAGGGCGCCCGCTGCGTGGCCGTGCTGGGCGATGGCGTCACCACCGACGACATCTCGCCGGCCTCGGCCATCCCGGTCAAGAGCCCGGCGGGTGACTACCTGATGTCCCACGGCGTGAAGCCGCTGGACTTCAACATCTACGGCACCCGCCGCGGCAACCACGAAGTGATGATGCGCGGCACCTACGGCAACATCCGCCTGCGCAACAAGATGACCCCCGAGAAAGAGGGCGACTGGACCAAGCATCTGCCCGACGGTGAGGTGCTGCGCATCTACGACGCGGCGATGAAGTACAAGGCCGAGGGCACACCGCTCATCCTTATCGCCGGTAAGGAGTGCGGCACGGGCAGCAGCCGCGACTGGGCCGCCAAGGGCCCGCAGCTCCTGGGCGTGCGTGCGGCGATTGTGGAGAGCTTCGAGCGCATCCACCGCAGCAACCTCATCGGCATGGGCGTGCTGCCGCTGGTGTTCAAGCCCGGGGAGAACGCGGCAACGTTCAAGCTGGATGGCACCGAGACCTACGACCTGGTTGGCATCGCCGACGGCGTGAAGCCGGGCCAGGACGTGACGGTCTCCGTCACCCGCGCCAACGGCGACACGTTCAGCTTCGAGGTCATCTGCCGGGTGGACACCCCGGTGGAAGCGGACTACTACGCGCACGGCGGCGTGCTGCCACGGGCGCTGCGTATGATCCGCGACACGAACTAACGCGACGATTCGCGAAGAGAAGTGGCGGCCCAAACGGGCCGCCACTTTCGTTCCGGACCCGGATCACGCTCAGGTGGACGGTGCCCAGTTCCGCAGCGCGTGCACGAACGTGAGGCGATCGGACACCGCCTCCACCAGCTTGTCATCAGCCGTCCAGAGGTCGCAGGCACACGTGCGTGCTACGGCGACGTACAGGGCATCGTAGACAGTACGGAGTTCGTGAGCGCGGGCTATTTGGTAGGCGTCAAGATAGAGGTCCGGCGTGTCTATGATCTCGATGGTGAGTTCGGTCAGGAGTGCGGTCGCACCGAATGCGACATCGTCGGAAATGCGCAGACCCGCGCTCTGGGTGAGCACGCGGCGGTAGAGAACGTTGGCCACTTCCGAGCGGAAATGTGCCGGCGCAACTGGGCGCAGGCCCCGCCGGGTGATGTCCGCAAACAAAGCTCGTGCCCGGTCCGAGTCATCCTCGCTCAAGAACCACTTCACGGCAATGCTGGCGTCGATACAGACCGCGGTCATCGCATTAACTGCTCGGTCCTGATGTCACGTTCCTCCCGGATGACAATCCAAGAAGGCACCGCGAACGGCCCGCCGTGTTGCTCGGCAATGCGACCAGAGAGAGCGCTCGCCTTCTCGATGAAAGCGAGTTGGGTGGCAATCTCGTCTTCGGTGAGTGGACTGTTATTGATCTGTGCGGGCAGCCCCGGCGCTAGGGGTCTGGCCGTTTGCCCCGCAGTGGCGTCGCGCACCTCGGACCGGCTCAGCCCCACCCGGTGGGAGCCCAGCCGGTGGGCGTGCAACCGTCCTGCCTTAATCCAGCGGTTGACGGTCACCGCGCTGACGCCAAGAGCCGCAGCAGCTTCTGCGACGGTGAGGAATTCGTTCTGTAGCTGCGTCGTCATCCTGACATCTCCCATGAGTATCACTGATGATCAAAGCATAGCATCAGCTAAACCACGGCTGCTATCTGTCCTAAAGCGCCGGTCACCATGGTCCCCTCTTTGCGCCGGGCGTCCGTCCCTGCTACCGTGGGCCGCATCGGCGGTGGGGTTCGGCCCGCCCGCCAAGTAAGTATCGAACCGAGGAGGACGCAAATGGCGATCGCACGCATCTACACCGGGCCGGACGGCAAGTCGCATTGGGAGGACCTGCCGGTTGAGTCGCACCCCGAGCTGACCAAGCTGATGGAGGCCAAGGGTGTGGTGTTCAACGTCAACCCGCCGGGATTCTTTGCGGACTGGCATCCCGGCCCGCGCCGCCAGTTCGTCATCACGCTGTCCAGCGAGGTCGAGATTGTGACCGGCGATGGTGTGGCGCACCGCTTCGGCGCCGGCCAAGTCAACCTGATCGAGGACCTGACCGGCCAGGGTCACACCACCCGCGTCACCGGCAGCGAGCCGCGTCTGACGGCGACGGTGCACCTGGAATAACGATTTGGGTGCACGGTCGGACATCCAGGGGTCTCCCGTTCGGGAGGCCCCTGCGAAGACTGCCAGTCTGGTGCTTCTTGCGCGCTACGCCGGATTGATGTTGGCGTTGAGGCGGAACATGTTCGCGGGGTCGTACCGGCGCTTCAGCGCGAGCAGGCGGTCGTAGTTGGCTCCGTAGGAGGCGCGCACCTTCTCTGGGCGGTCGTCGCCGGCGATGTGGTTGATGTAGGCGCTGTTCGCAAGGCTGGCTTCCATGCGGCCCCACACGCCGCGGGTCCAGTTGGTCTGGGCGGCGCTCTGGCTGGGGTCGGTCCATTGCGACACCAGGTTCACGTCCCACTGGGGGCTCCGCATGCCGAACGCGGTAGCTGCCGGGTCGATGCGGGTGGCGGCGCCGTGGATGTTGACCATCAGGAAGGCGCTCAGCGGCGAGGGGAACTGGCCCGCCGCGTCGACCATGGTGTCGATGAGGGTATCGCTCAGGTCGGGGCTGAACCCGCTCTTCCAGTAGCGCTGCAAGCCGTGCACGGCGTTGGGGTCATCCAGAATGGTGTTCCGCACCGCGTGGGGCATTGGGCCCACCACGTCCATGATGGGCTGGCCGAAGCTGCGGATGGGCGCAAGCACTCGCTCCCCCTCAGCAATGGGGCCGTTGTAGCCGGTGATGACCGCGACGACCGGCGGGCCACCCGGCGCCGTCAACAGGCCGGCGAATGCCTCCGCCTCGTCGGGCATGGTTTGGCAGAAGTCGCGGTACATGCGCAGCACGTCTCGGGCGGCTGGCAATGGCCACAGCACCATGCCGCCCAGTACCACCGGGCCCACATTGTGCAGCCGGTACTCGAAGCTGGTGGTGATGCCGAAGTTGCCGCCGCCGCCCCGCAGGCCCCAGAACAGGTCGGGGTTCTGGTCGGCGCTGGCGCGCACGAAGGAACCATCCGCCGTCACGAGGTCGACCGAGAGCAGGTTATCGACCGTGAGGCCGTGTTTGCCCATGAGCCAGCCCACCCCGCCGCCGAGCGTCAGGCCGGCGATCCCGGTGTTGGACACCGTGCCGCCGGTGGTGCCGAGGTTGAACACCTGCGCCTCGCGGTCGAATTCTCGCCAGACCACGCCCGCCTGAGCGCGTGCGGTGCGCTGACCGGGATCCACCTGGATGCCCTTCATTGGCGACGTGTCGATGACGATGCCGCCCTCGCAGGTGCCGTTGCCGGCTGCGTTGTGTGCGCCGCCGCGCAGCGCCACCAGCAGATTATTGGCGCGGGCAAATTGCACCGCCGCCATCACGTCGGCCACGCCTGTACAGCGGGCGATCAGGGCAGGGTGGCGGTCGATGTTGCCGTTCCACACGTGGCGGCCGGCCTCGTAGCCGTCGTCGCCCGGCCGCAGCAGGCCACCCTGAAGCCTGCTCGCCAGTTCCGTCACTCCTGAGTCGGCGAGCGTGACCGTCGAGCCGCTGAGGGTCGTTGCGTTGATGTCTGACATGCGAGCCTCCTGGTGATTGTGTGTGGCGGCCGCCGCACGGATGCTAACCGGCCACTCAGGCCGCGGTCAACGTGCGTGACGGACGCCTGTCTTCTACCGCAGGTGCGGCGCCACCTCGTTGCAGAACAGTTCCACCGAACGGAACACCTGCTCGCGGGGGACGCCTCCACCCACGTTTGGCTCGATGATGAAGCCGCTAACACCGAGGTCGTCGCGCAACTGGCGCAGCTTGGCGACCACCGTCTCGGGGGTGCCATAGGCCAGACGGTTGCGCAGCAGTTCGTCGTAGCCGGCGGCGGTCAGGCGCCCGGCCCGCTGGTCGCGGTCTTCGGAGGTGGCGGCTCCGGCGATGGTGGCGGAGGCGGCGAACCGCTCGGCCAGCCGCTTGTAGGAGTGCATGGTGCTGGCCATGGGTTCGTCGATGGCGCGCTCCGCGGTGTCGGCCACGTAGACAGGGATGCGCAGCAGTACGTCGCCGTCGCCGTCGTGGCCCGCCTGCTTCCAGGCCGTGCGGTAAGCGGCCAGAAACTCCAGGTTCTGCGGCACGTCCGCCCCGCGCAGGCCGATGAAGATGGGGTAGCCCATGGCGCCCACCATCGGGAAGGTGTCGGTGGTGGTGGCGGCGATGCGCAGGGGCGGGTGGGGGTGCTGGCGGGGCTTGGGGATGACGCACACATCGTCGAAGCTGTAGTACTGGCCGTGATACGAGAAAGCGTCCTGACTCCAGGCCAAGAGCAGGATGTCCAGGCATTCCTGGAACCGCTCGCGGCTCTCGCCGTAGGGGACGGCATACCCGTTGTAGGCGGCCTGGAAGCCGCTGCGGCCCACGCCGAAGTCCAGCCGTCCCTTGCTGATCTGGTCGAGGGTGGCCACTTCCTCGGCCAGTCGCACCGGGTGCGCCAGTGGCAGCACGCTGACCGCGATGCCCAGGCGGATGCGGCTGGTGCGTGCGGCCAGCGCGCTGGCGAGGATGAGCGGGGCTGACGCAAACGACGGGATGCCGCCGCCCGCCGGATCAAGCGCCCGGCCGATGGAGGCGAAGTGCCGCTCGGCGATCCAAGCGCCATCTAAGCCACCTCGCTCCACCAAGTCGGCCAGGGCGAACGCCTCGTCGAACGCCTCGTCCTGGGTCCGGCCCGTCCGGTACTCGCACTCCATGATGATGCCGAGGTGCATGGCGCCACTCCTGTTTCGGCGGCCGAACGCCGCGCTGAACGGTCAGGGTTTGCCGGTGTGTCGATGCCTCCGGCGTGTTCCAAGCGATGATAGCTATACCTGGGTGAGGTGTCACGCGTGGCCGAGGGCTGAGTGCGACCGCCCTCCAGAACCCCTCTGCACGCACCTGCCGCTGCATAGCCTTCAGGACCGGGGTAGGGACGTCCCAGTGACTCCTCGCCTTGTCCACCCCTGCCCGGCATGCGACACTGCGAGGATGAGGGTCCAAGGAGCAGGCATGGTAGCGGAACGTGTGGAGTCGGTGGCACAGGTGGCCGAGCGGCTGCGGGCAAGCGTGGGACGGGTGATAGTGGGCAAGCGGGAGCCGGTGGACCTGCTGCTGGTGGCGCTGCTGTGCGAAGGGCACGTGCTGATCGAGGACGTGCCCGGCATCGGCAAGACCACGCTGGCCAAGGCCGTGGCCCGTAGCCTGGATTGCAGCTTCCAGCGCATCCAGTTCACGCCCGACCTGCTGCCGTCGGACGTAACGGGGGCCAGCGTATTCAATCAGCGCACCAGCGACTTTGAGTTCCGGCCCGGCCCAGTGCTGAGCCAGGTGGTGCTGGCCGATGAGATCAACCGCGCCACGCCGCGTACACAGGCGGCGCTGCTGGAGATCATGGAGGAGCGGCAGGTGACGGTGGACGGTGTGGCGCACCCCGCTCCACGCCCGTTCCTGGTGCTGGCCACCCAGAACCCCATCGAACTCGAAGGCACCTTCCCGCTGCCGGAGGCGCAACTCGACCGCTTCTTCCTGCGGCTGCGCATGGGCTATCCCGACGAGGCGGAGGAGATGGAGATCGTGGCTCGCTTCCGGTCGATGAGCCCGCTGGAGATGCTGGAGCCCATCGTCACCAGCGACACCCTGCTGGCGATGCAGCATGCCTGTCGCGAGGTGCACGTGAGCCCCGACGTACAGGCGTACATCGTGCGGCTGGTGCGGGCCACCCGGCGCCACCCTGCCATCGAGCTGGGGGCCAGCCCGCGCGCTTCGCTGGCGCTGACCCGCGGCGCCCAGGCGCTGGCCGCAATGGCCGGCCGCGACTTCGTGCTGCCCGACGACGCCAAGGCGCTGGCCGTGGCGGTGATCGCGCACCGGGTGCTGCTCAACCCACAGGCGCAACTGCGCGGCCGCAGCGTCGACGACCTGGTGCGCGAGTGTGTGGATGGGGTGCCGGTTCCCGTGGAAGCCGAACTCGCTACGCCCTGATGTACGCCGGGCGCTTCGGCGATCTGTGGTTCAGTCTCACGGTCATCATGCTGCTGGTCAGTGTGATGGCGCAGCAGCCTGCGTTGTTGCTGGTGGCCCTGCTGCTGCTGCTCACCGCCGGCGTGTCCCGCCTGTGGGAGCGCACCTGCCTTGCCCGCATGGAGTACACCCGCACGCTCTCGCCGCGGCGGGCGTTCATTGGCGAGGAGGTGGAGCTGCAGACCCGCATCGTGAACCGCAAGCTGCTGCCGCTGGCCTGGCTGGAACTAGAAGACGAGACGCCGTCGGACGTGGCGTTCGTAGGTGAAGACCTACCGGCATCGCACAAACCGCAGCGCCGCCTGCTGCGCAGCCTGCTCTCCCTCCGGTGGTACGAGAGCGTGACCCGTACCTACCGGGTGCGTTGCCTCAAGCGGGGCCTGCACGCGTTCGGCCCGGCTACGCTGCGATCGGGCGACGTGTTTGGTTTCTTCGATATGGAGCGGCCGGCGGGCCACGAGGATTATCTGCTGGTATACCCGCGCGTGCTGCCGCTGGAGCGGCAAAGTCTACCCACCCGCTTTCTGTTCGGCGAGACGCGGCTGCAGCGCTCGATCATTGAAGATCCGCTGCGGCTGGCAGGAGTGCGCGACTACGCGGCGGGCGACTCGCTACGACGGGTGCACTGGCGGGCGACGGCGCGGGTGGGACGGATGCAGGTGAAGCAGTTCGAGGCCAGCACCGACCTCGACCTCGTGCTGTTCCTGAACATCGCCACCATGGACCCGGAGTGGCTGGGCGCGCTGCCCGACGTGCTGGAGTCGGCGGTGACCGTGACGGCCTCGCTGGCGACCTACGCCCTCGACAAGGGGTTTCGCGTCGGCCTCTACGCCAATACCAACCTGATACGGTCGGACCAACAGGTGAAGGTGGAACCCAGCCGTGAGCCAGGGCAGCGCATGCGGGTGCTGGAGACGCTGGCCCAGGTCAACGGCCTGCCCACCATGGCCATGGACAGCTTTTTACGACGCGAGACGCGCTCGCTCCCTTGGGGCGCTACGGTGGTCGTGGTGAGTGCTGTGCTGAGCCAGGGGACACTGGCGGCACTGCAGCGGCTGCGCCGGGCCGGCCGGCGGGTGGCGGTGGTGCAGGTGGGTGACGAGTCGCTGGCCGTGCCGTCAGGCTTGGCCTGTTACCGGGCGGTGGAAGGACCCAACGGTGAACTCCACCTGGCGTAGAAACGTGCTGCTGCCGTTGGCCGTGTGTGGCATGGAGGCCGCGTGGCTGCTGCCGGCGTTGCAGTCGGTTGGTGCGCCGTTCCGGGGCGGCCAGCCGGTGATTGCGCCTGAGCTTGCCGCTGCGCTACTGCTGCTTGGGGCGTTCGCCGGCCGCTTCTTCCTGAAGGGCAATCAGGGTGGCGATGCCCGCATCCCGATGGCCGTGCTGCTGGTGGGGAGCGGCGTAGGCGTGGTCTGGTGGGAGCATTATGCCACCACCGTGGCGTTCTACAACCCGGCGTGGGTAGGCGATTTCGTGGGCGGGGCGCTCGGACTGTTTGGGCGGCGGCTGGCGGTGGCGGGTACGTTGGTGGCGCTGGTGATGGTGTGGCAGCGTGCCCTCGCGTTGGCCCGCAGCGACCTGTCGTTCGACGACGTGCAGGGCTACTTTCGCGCGGCAGTGCTCATGTATATCGCGTTGCACCTCGCCAGCATGCTGTTCAGCCCGCTCGGCTTTCCCCACTTTCCGGTCGCCGCCATGACCATCAACGGCGTGCTGCTGTTCTCGTGCGGTCTGGTGGCGATGGCGGTGGCGCGGGTGGAGGCGGCGGCCGATGCCCGCTCCGTGAGCGACCTGGCGCAGAACGGACAGTGGGCAGGCGTGCTCGCAGCGGCCGTGTTCGCCGAGATTGCGCTGGCGCTGGTGGTGCTGGCGGTGCTCTCGGCCGACGTTGGCGCCCTGCTGGCGGCGCCCCTGGCGTTGGCGGCAAACGGCCTGCTGTGGGTGGCCATGGGTGTGCTGTTGGGTATTGCGTATGGCGTGAGCTGGATTCTGTTCGCCTTCCAGTGGCTGATGCAGGCTTTCGGGCTGACACCATCGCTGCAGCAGTTGACACCACCCGACTTCAGTGCGCTGGAGGACCTGCGCGACCCAGAAAAGGCAACGCAGCTCTTTTCGCCCGAGGTGCTGCTGTCCATCAAAGCGCTGTTGCTCGCGTTGGGAGCGGTGGCGATGGTGGCGGTGCTGGTGTGGGGCCTGCGGCGCCGCCGGCACAGCGTGCGGCGGGATGGCGACGTGGTGCGGGAGTCGGTGTTCTCGTGGGCGGGGGCGCGCGCCGACCTACGGGCGTTGTGGGACCTGCTGTGGGGCAGGCTGCTGCGCCGCGGCAACCTGGCGGTGTCCGCGCTCACCGACCGCCTGCCTGATGTGGGCGAGCGCGACGACGTCCCCAGCTTCCGCGAAGCCTACCGCCGCCTGCTGCGCAACGCCCGGCGCTCCGGCCTCCCACGTCCGGCCGAGACCACCCCCCACGAATGGCTGGCGGTCTGGAGCCGCACCCGCCCGGCAGCGCTGCCCGATCTCGCCGCCGTGACCGAGGGCTACGAGCGCGAGCGCTACGGCGAACGGCCTGCCGATGCGGCGGCCGCCACCGCCGCCTGGCGCCGCACCCGCGAGGCGCTGCAACGGGCGGAGAGCGAATGAGCCCGGACGGGCCGTTTCGCGGATGGGGCGCGCCAACGGGCGAAGGCAACGCTCGGTGTTTGACAGTGCGCCGCCCGCGCCCTAGGCTGGGCACAAGTCCACGTTAGCCGGCAGGAGGCCACATCCTATGGCGCTCACCTTTCGTCAACGCACTCCGGTTTTCGCCGCCGAGGTCAGTCCCATCGACCTGCGCACCGTCACCGACGAGCGCACCTTCGCCGAGATTCGCCGTGGCATGGACCTGTATGGCGTGCTGGTGTTTCACGACCAGCAGTTCACCGACACCGGCCAATTGGACTTTGCCCGGCGCTTCGACGGCGAACTGCATGCCAAGACCGGCACCAGCGTGCTCCGCAAGAACCGCTTCGGCAACGAGGCGTTGACCGACATCTCGAATGTGGACGAAGACGGCCAGATCATGACCACCAGCGACCGCCGCCGGATGTACAGCCTGGGCAACCGGCTGTGGCACACCGACGCCTCGTTCCAGGACCCGGCCGGCCGCTACTCTATGCTGCACGCCCGCGTGGTGCCGCCCGTGCCCGCCGACACCGAGTTCGCCGACCAGCGCGCTGCCTATGACGCCCTGTCGGACGACATGAAGGCGCAGCTTGCTGGCCTGAGGGTCCACCACTCGATCGCCTACTCACGGCAGACGCTGGGCTTCACCTTCTCGAAGGAGGAGGAGGAGAAGCTGCAAGGGGCCATCCATCCGATGATTCGGATGAACCCCCGCACCGGCCGCCGCTCCACCTACATCGCCTCGCACGCCTCCCGCATTCTGGAGTGGGAAGTGCCCGACGCACGGCTGCTGCTGCGCGACCTGATGGACCACGGCACGCAACGCGAGTTCACCTACCTACACTCCTGGCAGGTGGGCGACTTGGTTATCTGGGACAATCTCGCCACCATGCACCGCGGCCGCCCATTCGATGACACCAAGTACCGCCGCGAACTTCGCCGCGTCACCACCCTTGACCTGCCGCTGCCCACCGCCGCCGTTCGCGCCTATGACGAGTTGGCCGGCAAGGTGACCACGCCGGCCTAACGCGGCCGCTGGTTCCCGCTGGCTCCTGTCGCAAGCTACTACGCTGACGGGTCATGCGAGACCCACCATGACCGGCGCTCATCACCACCCATGAACATGGGGCGCGCCAGCCCCTCATGCCGCCAACGGTGACCCCATTCATCAGACGGCCGCCGGCATTCCCTGTAGGGGCGATTCACGAATCGCCCCGCCGCGCTGGCCGAGACGCCAGGGGTCATCCCAAACGGGCAGCGGGCGATTCGTGAATCGCCCCTACTCAATGCCCCCCAACCGATCTGCAGGCACGCCCCCGATTTCGCTCTTGCGTCCCTGCCGGACCCCATTTTCATAAGAGACCACCCATGGGCTATCGCCCACCAACACCGATGAAAAGGGGCGACAGCCGCCACCGGCAGGTCACGCGGAGCGCACCGTTGCCTGAGCCTGTCGAAAGCATCGGTGCTGGACCGAACCTACCAATGGCCTCTTTTTCACGAGAGGGATGCTTCGCCTCGGAGGCTCAGAATGACATGGGGTGTAGGCAGTTGAACCCGAAGGGACCCAACCCACCGCAGGCGGCTTTGAGGGCAGGGAGCCAACAAAAAAGCGCCTGGCACGTGCCAGGCGCTTTTTCTAACGGATGTCAGACGGTTAGCGGAGCGACTCCACCAGGTTCGAAACGTTCCGGTTCCACAGGTTCGGCTGCAGGATGGAGTCCATGCCGTTCGGCCGGCCCTGGGAGATCTGGTCCTCGAAGGTGGGGACGTCGATCTTGTAGTAGCAGCCCAGTGGGATCTGATTGCCTGTGCCGCCCTCGTAGGCCTTGGTGATGGCCTGGAGCTTCTTCTCCACCACCTCGTCGGCGTTGGTGGTGTCGTGCACCACCGCGTCGTAATCGGTGTTCTCCAGCCAGTACATGCGCGGGTTACCCTCCACCATCTCCGTGTAGTACTCCTTGGTGTGCAGGTCGTTGTACACCGGGCAGGTCTGGATGATGTCGATGAACGAGGTGCCCTTGTGCGACACCGCTTGGGCGATGAGCTGTGCGGTCGCCTTGGGGTTCAGTGCGTACCCCCGGCCCACAAAGGTGTAACCGCTGGAGATGGCGAGCGCGAGCGGGTTGATGTTGTCCTGCACGGCCGCCTCGGCCATACCCTTGGCTTTGAGGCCCTTCTTCATGGTGGGTGAGCCCTGGCCCTTGGTGAGGCCGTAGACCTCGTTGTCGAACACTAGGTAGGTGAAGTCGACGTTGCGGCGGCCGGCATTGACGAAGTAACCGGATCCGATGCCGTACCCATCGCCGTCGCCGCCCACCGCGATGACGGTCATCTCGGGGTTCGAGAGCTTCATGCCCGTGGCTACCGGCACCGCACGCCCGTGCAGGGTGTGGAACCCGTAAGCGTTGAGGTAGTGCGGAGCCTTGCCCGAGCAACCGATGCCCGACACAATGGCCACTTTGTGGGGCGCCACGCCGATCTCGGCGAGGGCCATTTGGAGCGCTGTCAGGATACCGAAATCCCCACACCCAGGGCACCAGGTATTATGGACGTCGGTTTTGTAATCCTTCAGCGTGTACGATTGAACGACCACGTTGCCACCTCTTTCTTACGGCAGGTAGTGCGTGACTGGGATCCGGACGTCGCTGCTCTTCAGGGCGGTACGAATGCCGTCCAGCAGCTCTTCCTCCGAGAAGGGACGTCCGTCGAACTTGACGACGCGCTTGTCGAGGGTGATGCCGGTCTGGGTGCGGATCAGGTCACCCAACTGGCCGTTGTAGTTCTCCTCCACCAGAATGGTGGTCTTTGCCTTCTTGAGGATTGCCGAGACCTCCTCGACCGGGAAGGGGCGCATAAGGCGTACCTGCAGGAAGTTCACCTTGAGGCCGTCTTCCTTTTCTAAGATCGGGAGAATGTCGCGGGCCGAGCCTTTGACGGTGCCCCAGCCCACCAGCGTAATGTCAGCGTCGGCCGGGCCGAACAGCGTAATCTTGCGGGCGGAGGGAATTTCCCTCGCCGCGAGAGCCAGCTTGCCCATGCGCTTGTTCATTATGATGACGCGGTTCTCGGAATTCTCCGTGATGTGCCCGCGCTGGTCGTGCTCGTCGGTGGTGGTCCAGAAGATGCCGCCCTCCTGGCCCGGAATGGCCCGCGGCGAAATGCCGTCGGCAGGGTCGAAGGAGTAGCGGAGGTAGTCTCCGTTGCGCTCGAACAGCTTGCCGCGGTCGATAGGCGGCAGCTTTTCGAAGGCGAGGTCGTCCACTGTCTGGTAACCGGACTGAATCTTCTTGTCCAGCATGACGATGACCGGCATCTGGTAGCGGTCGGCCCAGTTGAAGGACTCGTAGGCGTCTTCAACCACGTCCTCGATATCGCCGGGGGCAGTCACGATGTGGGCGAAGTCGCCGTGACCCGGCTGGAGCGCAAAGGTGAGGTCGCTCTGCTCCGAGCGGGTGGGCAGGCCGGTGCTGGGGCCGCCGCGGCTCCAGAGGAACAGCACGGGGCCGGGCGCCTCGGTCATCGACGCGAAGCCGAACCCCTCGCACATGAGCGAGAGTCCGGGGCCGGAGGTGGATGTGGACGAACGCTTGCCGCCGTGGGCCGCGCCCACCGCCATGTTAATGGCGGAGATCTCGTCCTCCACCTGCACCACTACGAGGTCCTGCGCCCTGGCATTCGCCTCTAAGTACACGTTCTCGTCGGTAGCGGGGCTGATGGGGTAGTACGACTGGAAGCCGAGGCCGGCCTTGAGCTTAGCGATCGCGCAGGCTTGCACGCCCCGGATGAGCAGCGGCGCCTTGGCCGGCTTGGTGACCGGCGCGAGCGTGAAGGTGGACTTGCCACCCAGCGCTTCCATCACGAAATCGAAGCCTTCTTTGGCAGCGGCGGCGTTGAGTTCGGCCAGGGCTGCACGGCGGCCGGTGCCGCCACGGAAGCTTTCCTGGTAGATGGCCAGATCGAGGCCGATGGCAGCAGCGCTGGCGCCGCCGGCCACGCTGTTGGTCATAACCCGCAGTGTGTTGAACTCGGCGCCGCGGCCGGCGGCCACCAGCACCTTGCGCAACAGGTCATCGAACGGAACGCCGATGTAGCGGATGTCCTGGCGCTTGCCGCTCAGGTCCAGTTTGAGTGCGCCGTCGTAGATGACGACGCCGCCCGGCACCATCTCGCGTAGGTGGCCGTGGTGGCTTGGCCACTCGTTATGGTGGTTTCCCTCTATGGTCTCTTCGTCGAGCGCGACCAGCACGTGCACCTTCTCGGAGAGGTTGTGCTTTTGGGTGTCGCCAATGCGCACCATGTAGTAGCTGTGCTCGCCCATGATATTGGAGTGGTATTCAATGCCGGTGAAGATCCGGTAGCCACCCCGCGACATTGCCTTAGAGAAGGCTTCCGCCGCTGCGTTGATGCCGCCGCCCTGTGGGCCGCCGATCATCCATGTTACGTCTGAGATGTAGTCCATTGCCCTCTTCCCTACTTCCTTCCTGCCTCAAAGCGCGATCATGAGTATAGCGCGCTCTTGTCGCTGGCGGCAAATACGCCGCCAGCCCATAACCGTTTTTATGCGCACCGCCCACCACCACATAACAGCCCTTGGGGCCAAGCCGTGACGACATATGGTATGCGCTGTGGTTACAGCGGGATATTCCCGTGCTTCTTTGGGGGGTTTGTGTCGCGCTTGTTCTTGAGCATCTCCAGGGCCGCAATGATACGACGGCGGGTCTCCCGCGGATCGATGACGTCATCCACATAGCCGCGAGCGGCCGCCACGTAGGGATTGTTGAACTTGGCCTGATACTCGCCGATGAGTGACTGGCGAGTGGCAGCCGGGTCGCTCGACTTGGCGATCTGCTCGCGAAACACGATGTTGACGGCTGCGTCGGCGCCCATCACGGCGATCTCCGCCCCCGGCCACGCCAGGTTCACGTCGCCCCGCAGGTGCTTCGAACTCATCACGTCGTAAGCGCCGCCGTACGCCTTGCGGGTGATCACACTGATCTTCGGTACCGTCGCCTCGGCATAGGCGTAGATGAGCTTGGCGCCGTGGCGGATGATGCCGCCGTACTCCTGCGCGGTGCCCGGCATGAAGCCCGGGACGTCGATGAGGGTGATAATCGGCACGTTGAAGCAATCGCAGAAGCGCACGAAGCGGGATGCCTTCACTGACGAGTCGATGTCGATGACGCCTGCAAGGTACATGGGCTGCTGCGCCACGATACCCACCGACCGTCCGTTGATGCGGGCGAACCCGATGATAATATTGCGCGCGAAGTCCTCCTGCACTTCCATGAAGTCGCCGTGGTCCACCAGAAGGTGGATGACCTCCAGCATGTCGTAGGCACGATTGGCGTCTTCGGGCACGATGTCGAGCAATCCGGACAGGTCGCGCTGTGGGTCGTCCGTCGGTGGGATGGCCGGCGGGTCCTCCGTGTTGTTGGACGGTAGGTACGACAGCAGGCGGCGGACGTGTGCCATGGTGTCGGCTTCGTTGGCACAGGTGAAGTGCGCCACGCCGCTGCGGCTGCTGTGGCTCAGCGCCCCGCCCAGCTCCTCGTGGGTCACGTCCTCGCCGGTCACCGCCTTGATGACCTCGGGGCCGGTGATGTACATCTGGCCGATGCCCTGCGTCATGAAAATGAAGTCGGTGAGGGCGGGCGAGTACACGGCGCCGCCAGCGCACGGCCCCATGATCACCGATATCTGCGGGATGACGCCCGACATCATGACGTTGCGCAGGAAGATGTCGCCGTACCCGGCCAGGCTGGTCACGCCCTCCTGAATGCGGGCGCCACCCGAGTCGTTGAGCCCGACGACGGGTGCTCCGGTCTTGCCGGCCATGTCCATGATCTTGCAGATCTTCTGGCTGACGACCTCGGAGAGTGACCCGCCCACCACCGTGAAGTCCTGGGAGAATACGAACACCAGCCGCCCATCGATGCGCCCATAGCCGGTGACCACGGCGTCGCCAGGGTAGCGCTGCTGGTCGAGACCAAAGTCGGTGCTGCGGTGGGTGACGAGACTGTCGGTCTCTTCGAAGCTGCCGGGATCGAGCAACAGGTCGAGGCGCTCGCGGGCGGTGAGCTTGCCGCGGGCGTGCTGCTGCTCGATGCGGCGCTGGCCGCCGCCGAGCCTGGCCTGGGCCTTGATGTCTTGGAGTGAGGAGAGCTTGCCGGAAACAGGGTCGGTCATGAAACTCCGCGGGCCCCGGACCGGGCGCATATGCGAGCGTCGCCGGTTGGGCCGAGGGGATGGTAGCACAGGCGTACTGCGCCCACAACCAAAACACCGCCGAACGGCGCGCGTGACGGGGCGTCAGGGTTCGATGGTGAGGCGGCGTCCGTGGTCAAGGATGATGCGGTAGCGGTCGAGGATTCGTCGGCCGAGGAGCGGCTCATCGCCCATGGCTGTGACGGAGAGAGAGACAGGTGGTTGGTCTGCAACTGTCACCGTCGCGTCATACAGCGGAGCAGTCACTTCCGAACCAGCGGCAAGCCTGTACCGCATCAGTTCGTCCGGCGGTCCACCGGGTTCGACCAGTCGAAGGGCAATGCCAGAGCACCGTCAAAGCCGGTATCGAGGAATGCCATCACTTCGACCACGAGCGGCCCCAGGCTGATCCGGACGGGCAGGTACGGGAACCTATCGCTCTCCACTTTGGCCTACCGCCAACGGGCGGCGGCCCTGGGGCCGATCTGGAACAAGAAGTTGCCCTTCCCGAAGACCGCACGCCCGCGGGCTTGGGCGTCGTCTAGGGTGCTGCCGAGCACCAGGCGGCCATCGGGCGCGACGGCAGCGAACTCACCCCAGTGCTCCGCTTCTGACGGTTTGCAGCAGGTCTCGTACAACTCGTCGGCTTGTCGTCCCAGCGCCTTCACGTCGAGGGGCATTCTGTCCTCCTCATCCCGTCCTGATCATTCTACCGCTACAGCACCATGCCGCCGTCCACGCCGATGACCTGGCCCGTCACGTAGCTCGCGCCGTCGCTGGCGAGGAAGGCCACCACGGCGGCCACGTCCTCCGCCGTGCCGAAGCGGCCGGTGGGGATGACCTCCAGCGCCTTCTTGCGCAGGTCGTCGGAGAGCGCCGCCACCATGTCGGTCTCGATGAAGCCGGGGGTAAGGGCGTTCACCGTGACGTTGCGGGAGGCCACCTCTTTGGCGAGGGTCTTGGTGAGGCCGAGCAGGCCGGCCTTGGCGGCGGCGTAGTTGACCTGGCCGGGGTTGCCGCGCTCGCCGACGATGGACGAGATGTTGATAATGCGGCCCCAGCGCTGGCGGAGCATGGACCGGAGCGCTGCCTTACAGCACAGGAAGCTGCCGGTGAGGTTGGTGCGGATGACGGCGTCCCAGTCATCGAGCGACATGCGCATCGCCAGGCCATCGCGGGTGATGCCGGCGTTGTTGACCAGGATGTCGAGCCGCCCCCAGCGCTCTGTGGCGGCGGCCACCAGCGCATCGGCCGCCGCAGGGTCGCCCACGTCGCCCTGCACGGCCACTGCCTCACCGCCGGCCGCCGCGATCGCGTCGACCACGCTCTGGGCGGCCGCGGCGTTGCCGGCGTAGTTCACCACCACCTTCGCGCCTTCAGCCGCCAGCGCGATGGCGATGGCCCGCCCGATGCCGCGCGAGGCGCCGGTGACGATGGCGGTCTTGTGCTCAAGGTTCATTCCATGGACTCCAGTTCGGGTCGCCGGTCTAGTGGCGGGCGACCGCTCGTAATGTGCGGTGTGTGGACGACTAGGTGAGCGGTGGCCGCTGCCGCCGTTCGAACGGCCGGGCCGGCACGCCGGCGACGGTGCCGCCGGGCGGTACGTCTCTGGTCACCACCGCGCCGGTGGCGGTGTAGGCGCCGGGGCCGATGGTGACGGGGGCAATGAGCATGGTGTCGGAGCCGATGAACGCGCCGTCGCCGATGACCGTGCGGTGCTTGTGCTCGCCGTCGTAGTTGCAGGTGATGGTGCCCGCCCCGATGTTCACATCGCGGCCGATATCGGCGTCGCCGAGATAGGAGAAGTGGCCCACCTGGCTGCCGCTCCGCACCCGCGTGTTCTTCAACTCGACATAATTACCAAGGTGTACGCCCGACTCCACGTAGGCGCCGGGCCGCAGGTGGCAGTAGGGGCCAATGCCGGCGCCGCTCTCCACCGTGCACTCCTCCAGCGTCGAGCCGCCGATGCTGACGCCGTCGCCCACCGTCGCATCGCGCAGGCGGGCGCCGGGGCCGATGGTGCAGTCGCGGCCGATGGCCGTGGCGCCGCTGATCAGCGTGTTGGGGAGCAGCGTGGTGTCCTCGCCGATGGTGACGGCGGCGTCGATGAAGGTGGAGGCGGGATCCAGCATGGTGACGCCAGCCAGCATGTGGCGCTCACGAATGCGTTGCCGCAGCACACCCTCTGCCTGCGATAGCTGTACCCGGTCGTTCACGCCCAGCGCTTCGGCCGGGTTGCTGAGCGTCAGCGTGGCGACGGTCTTGCCCTGATGCAGTGCGATCGCCACGAGGTCGGTCAGGTAGTACTCGCCGCCCTTACGGCGCGGCAGGTTCGGTATCTGGGCAGACAGCCAGTCGACGTCAAAGGCGTAGATGCCGGCATTGATCTCGGTGATGGCCGCCTCGGCGGGGGCGGCCTCCGCTTCCTCCACAATGGCCCGCAGCGCTCCGGTGGGAGTCCGGGCGATGCGTCCGAGGCCCCGTGGGTCGTGCACGGTGCAGGTGGCAATGGTCATGACACCGCTGCCCGCGGCGTGCCGCAGCATCAGCGCCAGCAGCGTAGCCGCCTGCAGCAGTGGCATGTCACCGTTCACCACTATCACCTGCCGGTGTCCGCTGGATTCGAGCATTGGCAGCGCTTGCTGCACGGCATGGCCGGTGCCCAACTGCTCGGCCTGCTCCACGGTGGCCGCTGCGTCGGCAATGGCGGCGCGCACCTGCGAGGCTGCGTGGCCGACCACCACCAGCGGGTCGTTGAAGCCGGCGGTGTTCAGCGCGTCCAGGATGTGCAGCACCATGGCGCGCCCGGCGATGGGGTGCAGCACCTTGGGGAGTTGCGACCGCATGCGCGTGCCCTTGCCGGCGGCAAGCACCACGCTTGCCCAGGTCGGTGCGGCGTCGACGGGGGACGTCATGGAAGTACGGAGGGGCAGGCAGCGAGACGCGGTCGGAGTGCCTGAAGAAGACCTGCCATGAGCGTATGCTAGCCGCCGCACCCTCGCAGTGTCAAAATGAATGGGTCGTGCGGTGGCAGGGTGCACCCGGCGACATCCAAGGAGCCCGCATGGCGGACAACTGCATCTTCTGCCGCATCATCAGTGGCGACCTTCCCGGCAGCTTCGTCTATCAGGACGACGCGGTGGTGGCCTTCCGCGACATCAACCCGGTTGCGCCGGTGCACGTGCTGGTGGTGCCCCGCCTGCATGTGGAGAGCATGGCCACGCTGGACGACGGACAGCGGGACGTGGCGGGCCGGATGCTGCTGGCCTGCGCCGCGGTAGCACGGGCCGAGGGCCTGGAAGCGCGTGGCTACCGGGTGGTGGCGAACATAGGCGAGGACGCCGGCAACATGGTGCCGCACCTGCACCTGCACGTTATCGGCGGGCGCCGCCTGCACGGCATGGCCTGAGTGACGGCGCCGAGCGTCACCGTTGATGATCTGGCAGCCGCCTGGAGCGATCTTCCCGCCGGTCTGGTGGACCACATGCGGGCGGTGAGCGGCCTGGCCGGCGAACTGGCGGCCCGCTACGGTGCGGACCCCTACGAAGCGGAACTCACCGGCTTTCTGCACGATGTGGCCCGCGCGCAGCCGGCGCAGCGGTTGTTGGACCTGGCCCGCGACCTGAGTGAGCCGGTCAGTCCAGTAGAGGCCGAGGTCCCCATCCTGCTGCACGGCCCGGTGGGCAGCCGCCAGGTGCTGGCCCGCTACCCTTGGGTGACGCCCGAAATGGCGCTGGCGATCCGCTGGCACTCCACCGGGCGCTGGGGCATGGGCCTGTTGGAGAAGGTGGTGTTCTTGGCCGACAAGCTGGAGCCCGGTAAGAACGGTTACTATCAAGGGCTGGAAGACTTGGCCGCCATTGCCCGGCACGATCTGAACAGCGCCATCCTGCGCTACCTGGAGTGGCTCACCCGCCACCTCATCGAACGCGGCCAATTGGTGCATACCGCCACACTAGATGCGCGGAACTGGCTATTGTTAGAACAGCGGGGTCAGGCTCCGCACACTATGGACGCGAGGTAACTTCTGGAAACACTCGATATCGCAAAGGCGGTGGTTGACGCCGCCGTGGACCGCCAGGCAGCGGACGTGCTGCTCATGGACGTGGCGCGCGTCTCGTCCTTCGCCGACTATTTTGTCATCGTCACCTGCCTGAACGCCCGCCACATGAACGCCGTGGGCGACGCGATGGAAAAAGTGGCCGACGCCGCCAGCCTGCCGGCACTGCACCGCGAGGGTACCCCCGACTCCGGCTGGGTGCTGCTCGACTTCGGCGACATCATCGCCCACCTGTTCACCGCCCCCATGCGCGAGCGTTACGCCCTGGAGCAACTGTGGCAGGCCGCCCCCACCGTGGTGCGGGTGCAGTAGCGCACGCGCTGCGCCGTTCTTCCGAGAGCGGTTTCGCCGGGCTGGTTCGGATGCGAGGGCGATTACCACCGGGTTGGAGCCCATGGCTTTTCGGTCTCGGTAAGGAGGTAGCCCGGCCCACCCGCGCCAGCATGCCCGCCGCCTGACGGCCGCCCGCGACCACACTGACGGCCGAGTCTGACGACGAAGCGCCGTCCTGAGCCTGCCGCGGAACAGAGCCGGTTCCCTCCCCCCGAGCGCATTGACAACAGCGCGGAGCACCCTTCGACTTCAGCCGGCATGCCTCCAGGGCAAAGGGAATCTTCGCCTTCGGAAGGCTCAGAATGACATGGTTTCCTGGCCATGTTCCCCCGCGACCATACGGCTCTCTTACGTCCATCCACCAAAGTTGAGCCGTCACAGACAAACGGGTAGACTAGCGGCATCGTTCGTAGAGCCAACGTTTGTGGAGGTGATAGGATGCTGACCCGCGAAGAGAACGACCTCGTCACGAGGGTTTCGGCCGGCACGCCGATGGGCGAGGCCATGCGCCGCTATTGGATGCCTGCGCTTATGTCGGTGGAGCTGCCCGAAGCGGACTGCCCGCCGGCGCGGGTGAAGCTGCTGGGCGAGGACCTGGTGGCGTTCCGCGACACCAGCGGCAGGGTCGGCATTCTGGATGAGCTGTGCCCGCACCGTCTGGCCAGCTTGTGGCTGGGCCGCAACGAGGACAGCGGCCTGCGCTGCGTGTACCACGGCTGGAAGTTCGATGTGAACGGCGCCTGCGTTGACCAGATGAACGAGCCGGAGCAGTTCGCCCACAAGGTCAAGGTCACGTCGTACCCCACCGCCGAGATGGGCGGCATTGTGTGGGCCTACATGGGCCCGGCCGAGAAGCAGCCCCCGCTGCCGAAGTTCGAGTGGACACAGGTGCCCGAGGGCAATCGCTCCGTCACCAAGGTGATGCAGGAGTGCAACTGGTTGCAATCGCTGGAGGGCGGCATCGATACCTCCCATGCCCCCATCCTGCACCGGCAGATCCGCATGGGCGCGAAGGCGGGCGGCATCCAGATGGACACCCCGTTCGTGCGCGGCGGCGCCCCCTCGCTGGAGGTGGACGTGACCGACTACGGTTACCGCTACACCGGCGTGCGCCAGATGCCGGGCGGCGACGAGCAGTACGTGCGCGGCTACCACTTCGTGATGCCGTTTACCCAGCTCCGGCCCAGCCAGATCGGCCGGGGCGGCGCCGCCGACCGCACGGGCGTGTCGGGCCACTTCTGGGTGCCCATGGACGACAGCACCACCATGGTATGGAACTGGCACTACAACTATGGCGGCGAGGCGCTCTCCGAAGCGGAGCGCAGTATGGAGGGGGCCGGCAACGGTACTGAGAGCGTGGACTGGAACAACGGCTTCCGCTCCAAGGCCAACCGCGGCAACAACTGGCTCATCGACCGTGCGGTGCAGAAGCAGGACACCTTCACCGGCATCCCAGGCATCAACACCCAGGACCGTGCGGTGCAGGAGAGCATGGGTGGGATTGTCGACCGCACCCGCGAGCACCTGGGCCCGGCGGACAAGGCCATCATCACCACCCGTCAGTTGCTGATGAAGGCCGCCCGCACGGTGCTGGAGGGCGGCGACCCGCAGGGCGCCGACGAAAGCTTCTACCACATCCGCGCCATCGAGAAGGTGTTCTCGGCCAAGACCCCCTGGCGCGAGGTGTTGCTGCCCGAGATGCACCCTGACCAGCAGCGCGAGATGGCCGGCGTCCGCTAGTTACGCCCCGGCCTTAGCAAAAAACAGCGCCCCATTTGGGGCGCTGTTCGCTTTGGCCGCTCAGGCGTTTGGGACGACGCCCCCCCGATGTTTTCGTCATTGCGAAGAGGCGAAGCCGGCGTGGCAATCGCTGGTTAGACCTGCCGGCGCCGGAGTGGCATGTCTTCGCCGTCGGTGCGTATGGGGAGAGATTGCCACGCCGGCTTCGCCTCGCAATGACGACTTTAGAGACTGACCATCTTGTGGTACGCGCCGGGCTTCACCCTGGTGGCCTCGCGCACGCCCTCGGCCCAGCCGGCGCCCTTGGGCAGCACCACGTTGGAGGCGGTGACGGTGTACACGCCCGGCTCGTTGACGCCGCGGGGCACGGTACCGTGGTCGCGCAGGGCCTTGGCCGCCCGTAGCAATGCCTTGCGGGTGGCGATGATGCCGAGGTCGGTGGTGCCCAGGTGCTCGCGGTGGCGGGTGTAGATGGCGCCCATGCTCTCGGTCACCGCCTGGTCCTCGACGTTGGCGGTGGTCATGCCGGTGTAGTTCCAGGTCTTCTGGGCGGCGCGGTCCTGCAGGTAGTCGTTGTCTTTGTTGGGAATGGTGCGGAAGGGGCTGCCGGGCTTGTGCGACGGCGGCTCCAGCGCCTCAACCTGCATGTCCTCGATGCGCTCGGCCGCGGTGCCGCCACGGGCCTGTCTGCCGGTCACCCAGCCGTCGTTCTTCAGAATGGGCACCACCGGGTCGGTCTCGGCCTGCCAGCGCATGGTGTTCTCGTCGTCCATGGGTATCCAGGCGCTCCAACGCACGTAGGGGCTGCTGCCGAAGTTGCCTACCATGGTGTAGAAGGGGAACAGGAACACGTTGGTGCGCCAGTAGTCGCCGTCGTCGCCGTCGATGTAGTTGCGGCGGGTGGCGATGAGCACACCGTACTCCTCCTCCAGCACGTGCACGTGGGCCTCGATCTCCTGCGCCATCAGGCGGTTGAACAGGAACGGGCCGCTGCGGTCGGGGCCACCGCGCTTGCTGTGCAGGAAGGCCGCGTGGCCGGGGTCGATGCCGCCCTCCAGGGCCTGCATCCAGTTGCTGGCCTGATGGCGCTTCCACGGCTTGGAGTGCTCGGCGGGCAGCAGGTTGCAGGCGTGCTCGGGCAATGGCGGCTGCAGCTCCGCCGCGCCCATGTACACCCACACGATGCCTCCCTGCTCCTGGCACGGGTAGGCAGCCGCTTTGATCTTGTGTTTGAAGTTGGATTCGGCGGGCTCGTTCGGCATGTCGACGCAGGCGCCGGAGGTGTCGAACTTCCAGCCGTGGTACACACAGCGGAGGCCTGCCTCCTCGTTGCGGCCAAAGAACATCGATGCGCCGCGGTGCGGGCACGACTCCTTCATCATGCCCACCCGGCCGGTGGTGTCGCGCCAGGCCACCAGGTCCTCGCCCAGCAGCCGCAGGCGGATCGGAGGGCAGTCGGCCTTGGGCAGCTCGGTGGGCAGCAGCGCCGGTATCCAGTACCGCCGCATCAGCTCGCCCATCGGGGTGCCGGCAGAGACACGGGTCAGCAGTTCGTTATCGGTGGGGGTGAGCATGGCGGTGTCTCCTTGAGTGGTGGGAATGGGATGAGGACCTGAGGAGCTACTTCCTCAACTCCTACTTGGCGGCTTTGATGTTCTCCAGGTGGCTCCAGAGGCCGGTGACGTTGCCGGGGAAGACGTAGTCGCCGATGACGGTGGTGTTGGCGACCACGCCCGCCGGTAGCCAGAACAACGGCACGTCCACATGGCCGTCGTACCAGGCGTTGCCTGCCTTGCGCAGGTACTCGTCCTGCTTCTTCTCATCGAGTGTGCCCTGGGCTTCCGCCAGCGCGTTGTCGGCGTCGATGATGCCGATGCCGCCGCTGCGGCTTTCCTTGGTGCCCGAGGCATACGTGGAGGTGCCGGTCCAGATGTTGGCGCTGGTGGCGGTGATGCTGGCGTGGTTGTTCAGCTTGAGCGCACGGGTGAGCGTGCCGGAGGTGTTGGTATCCATTGGGGTGATCTCGACCGAGACCCCGGCATTGCGCCAGTACGCCGCGATGGCTTCGGCGATGTCGCCGCCCGCGGAGAGGCCGGCCACCTGCAGCACCAGCATGGTGGTGGCCAGGGGCTTGCCGGGACCGAAGCCTGCATCTGCCAGCAGTTGCTTGGCGGCCGCGACGTCGTAGCCGTACTCAGCCTGGCTGCGTTTCTCCCAGTCGGGGTTCCAGCCGGGCCAGTTGGGGTTGAAGTTGTTGAGGTACATGGTCTTGGCCTTGCCGCCGAAAAACGCCTTGTTCAACTCGTCGCGGTTCACGGCCTTCGCCAGCGCCTTGCGGACCCTGGTGTCCATCATGGGGCTGTCGGGATACACGTAGCCCTTACTCAGGTCCTTGATGTCCCTGTAGTAGGCGCCGTAGAACTTCACGAACAGGCGGGCCACCGGCGCTCTGGCCTCGATGACCTTGTAGGCGCCGCGCTGTTGCGCCTGGCCCTGGAGGTCCTGCGGCAGGTCGGCCATCTGTACCTCGCCGGCCAGCAGGCCTGCCAGCCGGGTGGATGCTTCCTTGGTGAAGCGCAACTCTACTTCGGGGAAGTCGGGCGTGGCGCGCCAGTGCTTGTAGGGCACCCGTTCAAAGCGGATATATGACCCCTGTGACCGTTCCTTGAACTGGTAGGGTGCGGTGCCGGGGTAGGGCTCGCCCTGCATGGTGGGTACGCCGTTCTTCTTCAGAAAGGCACTGCTGATGACCTGCATGCCCGCCCGTTCCTGGGTGACGCTGGGGATGAACTCGGCGGTGGGGCCCTTGAGCCGGAACACAGCCGTGCGCCCGCCGTCGGCGCTCTCGATATCGGTGACCCATTGCTTGAAGAAGGAACTGGCGCCGGCCAGCGAGTCGGGCTTAATGAGTTCTGTCCATTCGGCCTTCACGTCGTCGGCGGTCACCTCGCCGAAGCCCCGGTGGAACTGCACGCCCGGTCGCAGCTTGAACTGGATGGACTTGCCGTCCGCTGCGGCCGACCACTCGGTGGCAAGTTGTGGAATGTACTTGCCGGTCTGGCCGTCGAGGCCCACTAGGTATTCGAAGGTGGGGTCGAGCTGCCAGGAGGTGGTGCCGGAGTGGTGGCGTGGTTCGTTGCTCTCGGTGGCGGGCGGCTCCACGGCCAGCACCACACGGTTCACCTTCGGGGCCGCGGACTGGTTGGCGTTGGCGGGACTGCTGGAGGGCGCAGCAGCCTGTGGTGCGCTGCAGGCCACCGTGAGTGCCAGCAGTGACGCAGCCAGCAGCAGGAGGTGACAGCGGTTGGGACCCCGATGGCCGGGTTGGAGAGACGGGGTGCGCATGGCGTGTCCTTGAAGCCTGGGGTAGGCGTGGTGCGCGCCATAGTAGGCGGTTAGGCGTCGTTTGACAACACAACCTATCGAGCAGGCCAATGATGAATGGGGTAGACTGAGCCCGTTTGAACTCTTTCAAGGATAATGGAGGCACTAGGAATGAGGTTGACGCGATTAGCTACCGTCATGTTGGTGTCAACATGCTTGACACTGGCGCCTTTCCGACCACCTGATGACAGCAGCGCGAGCGGTGTGGCCGTTCTTCATCCCGAGCGGTCCAGCCTGTCTGAACTGGCGCCTTGGTCCTCGGAATACGGGCGGGCAGCATTGGAATGTCTCTTCGCTGCCCGCCCGGATATCCTCCCTATCTATGACATGCGTGGCGAAAGTACTGCTCCCGGCAATTACCCGTTCATCGCCTACAACTGGTTCGCAAACCTCAAGATTAAGCGCATTCCCGGAGATGATCCAGCGCTGGTCTATCCTTCGCTAGAGCAGTACCTGGCGGCTTTGGGGTGCGATATTCCCGCTCAAAACATGCCAGTTACAGTGCAAGGCGACCAGGGCCCCCAGCCTTCTCCGTTCTTGAGCGTTTCCGATACAGGCGACATCTTTAGCAGCGTGGCGAATTGGCGTCTTGGAGGTTTCCGCTGGGTGTCTGCGTCGGGCCAGCTGCGAACCCCGAGGCTCATGGCTTGGGACCGCCTCGATCCACCTGACATCGGGTTGCGTCGCGAAGGGGACCTCTCTGGTGGCAATCCCGTTGCGTTGAGAAGTGGCCAGAACTTGGGCACCATCTACTGGCAACCCTTGGTAGACCAAACCTTCCCTGGTGGGGGGAACGGACGGTCGTCCCAGATCTACACACTCTTGGCAGGTGACCCCACCGCCACATCTGTCGCCGCGAATCTGCACTTCGCAACCACGCCCCCGGGTTCAACGACGCCTGCCGATGCATTAGTGTTGACAGAGACGGGGCGTACGCAACTGCAATCCCGAGGAGATCCCAAGGCCCCAGCGCTTTCGTTTGGCCGAGAACCCACGGGCCTGTTTCAAGGATCGTCGGGTGAAGCATCGGTCTCAATTGGCGGCCAAGAAGCCCTCAGGATGTCACCCCCGACTACGAACGAGACGGCGGCATGGTTGCTGACCAACCGTGATGGAAATGCCGAGATACAGCGAGTGCTTGTCGGCCCGCCGGATTCTGGCGGATCTGGCTATCGTGCATTGAGGGTTACGAACTAACGAACTAACAAGGACTGGTCGGCCCTGAGACGAGGTTGGCCCTTCGCAAGATGTCCTCTGGAAGGATGGCCGGGACCCGGACCTTCGGAGGTTCGACTGCAAAGGCGTTATGCCCGTCGTGCCTAGAAACGAGCTTCGGTGACTCCAGCTTGCCGGTTGGTGCATCGGGCGCCGGGACCGTCGCGTATTACGAATGGGGCACAGCAACCTGTGCCCCATTCGCGCTGTCAGCAGACGGCTACTCGACGATCCAGGGGTCGGTGGAGCGCTCGTAGGACAGGATCTGGCCAGCATCGAAGTAGAGCGCGATCTCGCTCTTGGCGGACTCCGGAGAGTCGGAGCCGTGGATGAGGTTGCGGCCGATGTCCACCGCCAGGTCGCCGCGGATGGTGCCCGGCGCGGCCTTGGCCGGTGCGGTGGCGCCCATCGTGGTGCGCACCAGATCGACGGCGCCCGGACCCTCCAGCACGGCGGCCACGATGGGTCCCGAGGTGATGAACCTCTCCAGGCCGGGGTAGAAGGGCTTATCGACGTGGGGCGCGTAGTGCCGGCGGGCCAGCGCCTGGTCCATGTGCAGCATGCGCATGGCCACGATCTTGAGGCCGCGGCCCTCGAGCCGGGCGAGAATGGCGCCGGCCAGGCCGCGTTGGACCGCGTCGGGCTTCAAAAGGATGAGCGTCTGTTCCAACCGTTGCTCCTAGGAAAAGGTATGGCTAGAGTTTACCGGATAACCAGTTTTGCGCCTACCAACAGCGGTGGCTTGCTGTTTAGCCGGTGCCGGGGGCGCGGCGGAGGTAGAGCGGTTCAAGGCTGTTGATGTCCTCCGTGCGGCCGTCGGCTTGGCGCTGGAAGCCGAGTTCGGCCAGCAGCCCGGCGCGGCGGACACGGGTGGCAGGGGCGGCCATGATGGCCCGATCGCCGATGGTGGCCTGGAGGCCGGGCAGCGCCCAGTCGGGGATCTCGCCGGTGAGGATGGTGCGTCCACGCAGCTTGCGGGCTAACCCATCCGGGGTCGATATCTGCTCCGGCGCTACCTGTCGCCATGCCGCAGCCGGGCCGAGGTAGATGGCCCACGCTAACTCTTGGCGGCCCGCGTCCTGAATGGCGCACACGGGGTAGGGCGAAGCGGCCTGGGCGTAGGCGGCCACTTCGAGCGCTGTAGCCGAAACAATGGGCAGGCCAAGGGTTGCGGCAAAGGCCTTGACGGTGGCGATGCCGACCCGCAGGCCGTTGAAGCTGCCGGGGCCGGTCGCCACCGCCAGCAGCGTGACGTCGCTTAGCGTCACGCCCGCCTGGGCCAGCGCTGCCTGCACCACCGGCAGCAGGTGCTGAGTGTGGTGCTGCCCCGCCAACCAGGTGTGCTCCACCAGCAGGGCGTTGGGATGGGCCAGCGCCACCGACGCGGTGCGGGTGGAGGTGTCGATGGCCAGGCAGAGGGCGTTGGCGCTCATTGCGCGGCTGCCGGCAGGCGCGCTGCCAGCTCCGCCACCAGCCGTTCGTAGCGGGCGCCGGCCGGGTGGAAGGCCACCGCGCGGTCGCTGTCGCCGGCGTAGTCCAGCACCACCAGCAGGTGGCCGGGCGGCAGCCAGGCGGGGGCACGCTCCGGCCACTCCACCACGGTCACACCGTCGCTGTCGAAATAGTCGTCAAGGCCCAGTGAATCGGCGTCCTGGGGGCGGTCGATGCGGTAGAGGTCCACGTGGTTGACCGTGAGTGGGCCGGGGTACACGTTCACCAGCACAAAGGTGGGACTGGTGACCGGGGCCCTGCCACCCGCTCCGCGCACGAGGCCCTGGGTCAGGCGGGTTTTCCCGGCGCCAAGGGGGCCCTGCAACAGCAGCACATCGCCGGCCTGTAGCAGCGCCCCAAGCGTCTCGCCCAAGGCGGCCGTCTCGTCGGGCGAATGGGTCATCAAGGTGAGGCTCATTGCCCGATCATGCCAGGTGGTCCCAGCCGCCGCTGCCGGTCTCCACGGGGTTGCCGTGGTTGTCCAGCACGGTAACGCTGCCCGCTGTGCCTGCGCCGATGACGCCAATCAGGGTGACCGGCACGTTGCTGCGTTCGGCAATGGCCTGCAGCACCTCGGCAGGAGCCACCAGCAGCAGCTCGTAGTCCTCGCCGCCAGTGAGGGCGAGGCGCTGCCAGCGGTCGGGAAAGCGGACGGCCAGCTCTGGGTGCACCGGCACCTCTGGCAGGCGGAGGGTGGCGGCCACGCCGCTGGCTTGGCACAGCTTGCCGAGGTCGGCGACCAGGCCGTCGCTCACGTCCATTGCGCAGCGCACCCCCGCCTCAAGCGCGAGGCGTCCCAGTTCGAGCCGCGGCTGCGGCCGCCGGTGGGCGTCCACCGCCGGCGCCCACTCCTGGCCGGCGGTCAGCAGCGCCATGCCTGCCGCAGAGAGCCCGACCGTGCCGGTCACGGCCACCGCGTCGCCGGGCTGGGCCGCCGAGCGCAGCAGCGTATTGTTGGGGTAGGCCACCGTCAGGCTGGCGTGGCCCATGAGTGCAACGGTGATGAAGAGGTGCGGCGCCGCCACGATGTCGCCACCGGCCAGCAGGGTCCTGCCGGCGTTGGCGCAATCGGCCAGCCCCTCATACAGGGCGTCGATGTCTTCGACTTCCGTGTCCGGTGGCAGGCCCAGGGTGATGAGGGCGTAGTCGGGGACGCCGCCCATGGCTGCGATGTCGCTGAGGTTCACCGCCAGCGCCTTCCAGCCCAGGTCGCGCCAGCCGGTGGTCTGCAGCGAGAAGTGCACCGCTTCGACCATGGTGTCGGTGGTGGCGAATTGGGTGAGCGTGCCCCAACGCCACACCGCACAGTCGTCGCCGATGCCAAGGAGGAGCGAGGGAACAGCGGGGGCTCCCGGCGTTCCCAACGCCGCTGGCTGCCGTGCCGCGATACGGTCGCGGAGGCGTGCGATGAGGCCGAACTCGCCCAAGTGGGAAACCTGCACGCCACGATTATACTGGACGCACGGCGGTCGATTGCCTCCCTGCACGGGTGGCTGGACAGAAGGTTGCATGCGGGTGCTGCTGCTGGCCGATATCCATAGCAACAAGACGGCCCTGGATGCAGTGGTGGCCGACGCCGCCGCGTCGGGGGGGTTCGGCGCCGTGTGGTGCCTGGGCGATGTGGTCGGCTACGGGCCCGACCCGGCGAGCTGCATCGAGTTTCTGCGGTCGCACGATGCGGTGTGCGTCGCGGGCAATCACGACCTGGGCGTGCTCGGGCGGGTGGACGTGCACCAGTTCAACGCGGTGGCGTTGGCCGCAGTGCAATGGACGGCGGCCCACCTCTCAGAGGCGGACACTGCCTACCTGGCGGCGTTGCCGTCGACGCTGGTGCAGGGGCCGTGGACGCTGGTGCACGGCACGCCGCGCGACCCGGTGTGGGAATACCTGCTGGACGCCGACACCACGCTGGCCAATCTGCCGTTCATCACCACGCCGTGGTTCCTGGTGGGGCACTCGCACCTGCCGCTGGTGTTCGTTACCGGCGAGACCGGCCTGAAGATGCGCGGCCGCATGCTGCGGCCCGGCGAAACCGTGCGCTGCTTCGGCGACACCGAGGGGGCGATCAACCCCGGCAGTGTGGGCCAGCCGCGCGACGCCGACCCTCGCGCTGCGTACGCGCTGGTCGACACCGAGGCGCTCACGGTCACGCCCCGCCGGGTGGCCTATGATATCGCCGAAGTGCAGGCGCGCATCCGTGCCGCCGGACTGCCCGAGCCGCTCGCGGCGCGGCTTGAGGTGGGGCGTTAGCGTGGTCGTTTCGTATGTCCAGGAGAGAGTGAGACATGCAGATACTGATCTGAGCGCCAAGCGGCACGGGCTTGTGGCATCGTTTGGCGCGTTCCTCCCTTGCCAACTCCCGATTGCGCCGTCTCCAAACTCGCCTTGACGGGGTTTTGGGCGCTGGCTACCATTGAGGAGCGGCTCAGAAAATGTGTTCGCATTCGGGCCGGCCAGTCATTGACGGTGTGAGCCGCACGCACTAGACTGAATGAAAACCCCCACCCAGGGGGTATGGGTATACACAGACGCAAGGCGTCAGGAGGCAACGATGGCGAAGCCGGTTGAAGTTACAGAGCAGTCGTTCGATCAGGCGGTCCTGAAGTCGCTGGAGCCGGTGTTGGTCGACTTCTGGGCGCCGTGGTGCGCGCCGTGCCGCCATCTTGCCCCCATCGTCGAAGAGCTGTCCGGTGAGTACGACGGCAAGGTCACGTTCACCAAGTTGAACGTCGATGAGGCTCCCAGCATCGCCGCCCGCTACGGCATCATGAGCATCCCGACCGTCATGCTGTTCAAGGGCGGCCAGGCGGTGAAGCAGATCGTGGGCCTGCGCCCCAAGAAGGACTTCAAGGGTAGCCTGGACGAGGTCCTCGCCAAGTAGTCCGAACCTCGCGACCACGCAACAGGCGCGATACCCATCGCGCCTGTTGTATCGTGAGCGCATGTTGCACGAAGGATGAGCTATGGACTCTGAGTACGACGTCATCGTAGTAGGCGCGGGTCCCACCGGCATGACCTCTGCCATGTTCACGGGGCGGTCACGCCTCAAGACCCTGCTGATCGAGCGCATGATCCCCGGCGGCCAGATCGCGACCACCTCCACGGTCGAGAACTTCCCCGGCTTCCCCAACGGCATCGAAGGCCCCGACCTGAGCGAGGCGATGCTGGAGCATGCCAAGAAGTGGGGCGCCACCACCACCTTCACCGAGGTCACCGGCGTGCGTGTCGAGGGCGACTACCGGGTGGTGGAGACTTCGGACGGCGAACTGCGGGCACGGGCGGTGATCATCACCAGCGGCGCCGACCATGTGCGGCTTGGCGTGCCCGGCGAGATGGAGTATATGGGCAAGGGCGTCAGCAACTGCGCGGTGTGCGATGGCGCGTTCTTCGCCGACTCGCCGGTGGCCGTCATCGGCGGTGGCGATGGGGCGATCGACGAGGGCCTGTACCTAACCCGCTACGCCTCCAAGGTCACGGTGGTGCACCGGCGCGACAGCCTGCGAGCCAGCAAGATCCTAGCTGAGCGGGCGCTGGCGAACCCGGTGATGGACTTCCGCTGGAATTCGGTGGTGGATGCCATCAACGGCGACGGCGTGGTGAACTCGATGACGCTGCGCGACCTCAACACCGGCGAGGTGTCGAACCTGGACGTGGAGGGCGTGTTCATCTACATCGGCCTCGCCCCCAATACCGACTACCTCACGGGCCTCATCAACCTCGATCCCGGCGGCCACATTCTGGTGACGCCGCGCATGGAGACCAATGTCACGGGCATCTTCGCCGCCGGCGACATCCGCCAGAAGGCCGCTCGCCAGCTCGTCTCGGCCGCCGGCGACGGCGCGGCGGCGGCGCTGGCCGTGCGTGACTACCTGAAGCAGATGGCTGGGTAGCGCTTTACCCTTTCGCAATGCAAGGGCCGGTGTCGTATGACACCGGCCTCTTCGCAATTGCCGCCTACCGTCACGGACAACTCGCCGCGCTTGGGCTGAAACAGCCCGGTGCCTTCGTTCTGGATGCCAAGCGCCGGCGATTTCGCATCGCCCTGAGTTTGGAGCTGGGTTCGTTGGTTCTCGGTCAGAACGAGCGCGTCTCTCGGAGCCGTGCTGCCCGGCGGCGTTGTTGCGAAGTACAAGGAGCCGGGGATTGATGTTGACGTAGGGTCGCTGGAAAGCCTCGTGTAGATTTGCGCAGTGCGCCCGAGCCCCCCTCTCGGAAAGGTCCCATTCACCATCGGTTGCCAATACATGGTGCCTAGGTTCATACCGCCCCGTAGTGGCGACGGGTTGCCATCGGCATCAAGATCCCCATCACGGCGAATGATGATGTCAGGAGGGTCGGTGTGATCCCAGGCGGTGAGCCGGGGCGAAACGAACTGGCCGAGCGCCGCCATCCAGCGGAACCCGCCGAGCCGCCCGTTGACCACGGTGCTAAACATATCGCCGACGTCATTGACGTTCACGAATCCCGAAGCGCCCGGATTCGTGCCGTCGGTCGCCATGAGTGCCTGAGATTGTGCTTCGATAGCGCACCCTATTAAGGCGAGGTACTGGTCGAGCGTGGCGAACTGTTGCGCCGGCTCCTCGGGCGGCGCTCCCCGTATCCCGATGGTGTTGAACCAGTTGTAGGCGATGAACGGGTAATTGCTGGGCGACGTGTCAACGCCTCGGTTCGCATATGCTGCCAATACGTCGGGGCGGGCGGCGAAGAGGCAGTCGATTGCCTGGCGCCCGATTGATGCGGGACTATGCGCAAGGGTAGGCGCTGCCGGCGGGGCGTCATGGGCAGAGAGCGACGGGGGTGGCGCGCCCGCGGTCAGTGCCAGGACCCCAGATACCAACGATGCCGCCAATCCAATCAGCAACTTTGTGGCCATGCGAAACCTCCCGTTTCGTGTGCTGTTGTAGCAAGTTAATGCTACGGCTGATAGCACGTTAGCACATAGTACATGCATAAGAACGCTAAGGCGGCTCAGGCCCGGCGCACCGCACGCACCCGGCTGGGACGCGCCACCCACATCAAGGCGATAGACGCAGCGATGCAGGCCAGCGCCAGCAGGAAGGCCGGCAGGTAGGTGTGCATCTGGTCGTAGATGTAGCCCGCCAGCCACGGCGAGAATGACCCGCCTAGGCCAAAGCTCACCACCACCAGGCCGTTGATGGCGCCGAGGTGCGGGCCGGCGAACACGTCGGCAATGGCGGCGGTTGCGGTGGGACTGATGATGCCGAAGCCGAACCCGAACAGCACCGCGTACACCAGCAGCAGCCAGGGCAACGCCGGGTTGGCGGCGAGCAGCAGCACCACCAGCCCGGCGAACACGCACATACACCCGCCGGTGTAGACCACCTCGCGGCCGAAGCGGTCGGCCAGGAAGCCGCAGAGATTGCCGGCCACCAGCGCCACGCCGTACACGCCCACCATGGCCGCCACCGACCCGGCACTGTGCCCCGCGTCCAGCACATAGGCCGCCTGGTGCTGGGTGAGCATGGAGTTGGCGATGCCCCAGACGGTGAGGTTGGCCCAGAAGAAGCACCAGAAGGGGACGGTGGCCAGCGCAGCCCGCGCCGTCCAGCGGCGAGCGGCCCAGGCTGTATCCATCACCTCCATACGGGCTGCGGGCGGTGGTGGGTCTCCGGCGGCTGGCGTGGGGTCGCCGTCCACTTGCTGGCCCACGTCCTCCGGACGGCGGCGTAGCAGTACGGCGGTGAGCAGCAGCGTGAGGCCGCCCATGCCCACCGCCATCAGGCCCATGGCCCACCGCCATCCCACGTGCTCGATGAGGATCTGGCCGATGCTGGCCATGACGAAGCTGCCGCCGTTGCCCGCCAGCGCGATGCCGAACGCCGTGGCCCGCTTGCGCTGGAACCAGGCGTTCATGAGGACGAAAATGGGGATGTAGCCGCCCATGGCAGTGCCGATGGCCGCCAGCGGGCCGAACAGCAGATAAAACTGCCACAGTTCGTGCGCCTGGCTGGTGAGCAGTGTAGCGCCGGAGGCGATGGCCACACCGATGGGGATGATGGCGCGCGGGCCGATGCGGTCGACGATGACGCCCGCCACCGGAACGAGCGCGCCGTAGGTGAGCACTTGAGCGCTGACGATGCCCGATGTGGTGGCCCGGTCCCACCCGAACTCCTGCAGCAGCGGGACAAAGGTGACCGAAAACACGAAGCGGTACCCGAACACCACCGCCAGTGTCAGCGACGCCACTACAGCCATCACCCAGCCGTAGTAGAACGGCACGGGCAGGGGCGGGCGTGGCGCGTGAGCGACGGGGGGCTTGGTGGTGGTCATGGGGCGAGAGCACACCCTGGGGTGAGCGTGCGTTCCAGTGTACCGCGAGGGTGGTCGCCATCGGCGAGCCATGCCTTGGCAGGTAGGTGCTCAGTCTTCGGGTGGCGAGCGGCGGCTGCAGGATGGATCCGTTCACGTCGTATCCCGCCCGCCCACCCTCAGGAACTCCTTCCTGAGGGGACACCCCTCAGACTCCCTGGCAAAGAGGGCTTTGCCCTCTCTGCACTCACCCCCGGGGCTTCACCTCGATTCTGAGCAGTTACCTTGGCAGAGCGTGCCCGTGCCCTATACTGGGCGGGATGTCCTTGCCCTCCCCTCGTCCGCGCCTCTTCTACGGCTGGGTGCTGGTTGCTGTCACCTTCGTGACCGGTGCTGTGGGCAACGCCGTGTCGTTCTGGGCCGTGGGCGCGCTGGCCGTGCCCATCACCGCCGACCTGGGGTGGTCGCGCACGGCCTACCTGGGCGCGATGACGGTGCGGTCCATCTTGTCGGGCGTCGCCGCCCCCTTCGTCGGGCCGCTGCAGGACACGAAGGGTGGCCCGCGCCTGTTGATGGTGGCGTCTGCGGTCTCGCTGGGCGCCGGCCTCATGAGCCTGGCGTTCATGCAGGAGCTGTGGCAGTTCTACCTGCTGTACGGGATCCTGGGGGCGCTGTCGGTCATCGGCACCAACGACATGCTGTCCAATGCCATCATCCCCAAATGGTTCGTACGGCGGCGTGGCATTGCTCTGGGCAACGCCACCGCGGGCACGGCGCTGGGCAGCCTGCTGGCCCCGGTGGCGCTGGCGGTCATCTTGGGCTTCACCACCTGGCGCAACGCGTGGATCATCCTGGGGGCGTTCACCATTGTGGTGGTGGGCGGACTGGGCCTGCTGGTGCGCACCCGGCCCGAGGACATGGGCCTGCACCCCGACGGCGCCGCCATGCCGCCCGCCCCACCGGTCGCCGTCCCCGGCAGCGGCATCGTGCAGGCCGAAGAGCCCAGCTTCACCCGTGGCGAGGCGGTGCGGCAGCCGGCGTTCTGGTACATCGTAGTGGCGTGGGCGCTGGGCAGCATCGGCCTGGGCGGCTTCCAGATCCACTGGCTGCCGTACTTCGCCGACATTGGCTTCACGGTGGCTCAAGGGGCGCTCATCACCACCGTCTACGGGTTCGCGTCGCTGTCGGGCCGCTTTGTGTGGGGGCCGCTAACCGAGCGGTTCCCCGTGCGGTTCCTGCTGGGAGCGCAGTCGTTTACCACGGCGGCCAGCGTGCTGGGGTTTCTGGCCGCGGGCAACAACCTGTTGCCGTTGCTGATCGCCACGATCCTGCACGGCCTGGCGGTCGGCGGATTCTTCATCCTGCGGCCGCTGAACGTGGCGAACTACTTTGGGCGTGGCAACCTGGGGGCCGTGGGCGGCGTGATGCGGCCGTGGGTGACCGTGGCCAATGCCTTCGGCCCGATCATGGTGGGCAGCTTCTACGACTTCTTCCACTCCTACGGGTGGTCGTTCTGGTTCGTCACGGCCTGTTGGGTACTGGCCGGCGTCACGTCCATGCTGGCCAAGCCGCCGGGGCGGGCACTCGCCTCTGCCGTGGCCTCCCGCTAAACTCCTTATCGAGGGGACACCCTCTCGACTGGGCCGCGCTGCTGATCGAATGCGTCGGACATTGGCGTGGCGTCAGGAGGAAGCCTTCCAGTTGGTGGGTGCTATGGCGCCCTACTACTCGTGCGCGGGCAGTTCGATGCCCCCAAGTCAATCGTGGCGGCGAGGTGTGTACTACGCCATCGGCGAAAGAAAGGGATGCCCTTCGACAGGCTCAGGACGGCGCTTCGTCGCCGGGCTCCTGCTATGAAAATAGGACGTGCGTAGGTTCGGGCCGGCACCGATGCCTTCGACAAGCTCAGGCAACGGTGCGCTCCGTGTCGGCGTCGCTGGTGGCCGCCTCCCCACCCATTTTCATCGGTGTTGGCGGGCGATAGCCCATAGGTGGTCTCAGCATGACATAACTGACGGGGCAACAAACTTTAGCCAGGGTTCAGCGCGGCCCGATCCGAAGCGGATTGGCGGCCTGCGCGTCAGCGACCCACAGCGCACTCTTGCCGGCCAGCAGGTCCAGCAGCGGCTGGCCCAGGATGTCGCCGCGCCAGCCGTCCAGGATCGCCGGCCGCTCCTCGCCGCCCAGGCCAAGGCGCCAGCGCACCAGGTCCTGAAGGTCGGCGGTGGTGGCTAACAACGCCGGGTCCACCTGGTGCTGGGCGGCCAGCCCGCCCGCGACCACCGAGACCAGGTGCCCCAGCACGGCCACCTGCGGTGGGTCATCGCGCCGCTTGAGCTGCGGGAGGTCCTGGTCGGGCACGCGCAGGCCGGTCTGCACCGCCGCAACCAGTTCGGGGCCGGCCTTGCGCATGCGGTCCAGGCCCCGCAGGGCGAACAGGTCGGGCACGGTCTTCGGGCTGCGCTTGGCGATCTCGACCATGATGTCGTCGCCCAGGATGCGGCGGACCGGGACGTCGGCGGTGCGGGCGGCCTGCTCGCGCCAGCGCCACAGCTCGCGCAGTACGGCCAGCCCGCGCCGGTTCAGGCTCATGGCCCCCGAGACGCGCCACCACCGCTCCTCCTGCTCGCTCTGCACCACCTTCTCCACCAGCCGGGCGTTCTCGTCCGTCATCCAATCGCTGCGCGCCATCGACTGTGCCAGCGCGAGCAGGCGTTCGCGGATGGTCAGGAGATACTGCACGTCGGCGGCGGCGTACTCGAGCTGGCTCGGCGTAAGCGGGCGTTTGCGCCAGTCGGTGAAGGTCTCGCCGCTGGGCACCCGCACGTCCAGCACCCGCAACACGAGGTTGGTATGGCTCAGCGGGTAGCCGTAGCCCACCAAGCCGGCGGCGAGTTGCGGGTCGAACACCGCGCTGGGGGTGCGCCCGGCGTAGTGCAGGCAGAACAGCAACTCCTGGCGGGCCGCCAGTGCCACTACTTCGCGTCCCGGCTCCGTCAGCACCGCCCAGAACCCCCGCAGGTCGATGCCGCTCAGCGGGTCGATGACCCAGATGCCGTCGCTGGTGGATACCTGCAGCAGGCAGAGCTGCGGCTCATAGGTCGACTCGCCGACGAACTCGGTGTCGAACCCCACCACCGGCGCCTGTCCGATGGCTGCGACGGCAGCCGCCAAGCCTTGTGGGGTATCGACGTAGGTGGTGGCGGGTAGATTGATGTGGTTGGTCACGGTGGGTGTGCTCAGGAGGCTGTGGGCTGGCGGATACGGGCTGGCGCTTTGGGTGACGGATCGCCCTATGACCTTACACCAGCGGCGGCGTGCCCGTCTCAAGAGTCCGGGAACGCGCATCCTGCGTACCGTTACACGTTCGTAACGCTCTCGTCGCGTGGTTGGAACTTGCCTGAGCGATGACCGCAACTCGAGTGAAACGGTGTTGTAACGGCGGCTCATTACGCTGGGAACCAGCAGCCACTTAGCGTCACCGCAGCGTCGCTAAGAGAGGCTCTGTCTGTAAGGAGGCAACATGAACGCTCAACAACCTGAGGCGACCCAGAACAGCCTGTTCGGTGACGGGCTCGATCGCCGCGAGTTCCTACGACGGATCGGCATTTCGGCGGCGGCCGTGGGCGTGCCCGGCCTGCTGGCGGCCTGCGCACCCTCGGCGCCGGCCCCCCAGCCCCAGCCCGCGAGCACTGACCCGGCGAAGGCGGCGCTCCCACAGGCGTCCAGCAACGAGCCGATCAAGATCGGCTTCATCGCCCTCACCGACTGCGCCTCCGTGGTGATGGCGCAGGAGTTGGGCCTGTTCAAGCAGTACGGCTTGAACGTGGAGGTGGTGAAGCAGGCGTCTTGGGCTAGCACCCGCGACAACCTGCTGACGGGCGAGATCCAGGCGGCGCACTGCCTGTTCGGCATGCCCTTCTCCGTCTACACGGGCGTGGGCGGCGCCGCGGGCAAAGAGTTGCACATTGCTATGGTCCTCAATACGAACGGTCAGGCCATCACCCTGTCGCAGGAGCACTTCGGCGGCAAGATACCCTACGGCGATGTGAAGAGCGTGAAGGCGGCCGTCGAAGCGCTGAAGGCCAAGAAGGAAGTCACCTTCGCCATGACCTTCCCCGGGGGCACCCACGACCTGTGGCTGCGCTACTGGCTGGCAGCGGCCGACATCGACCAGAAGGCCGTGAAGATCATCACGGTGCCGCCGCCCCAGATGGTGGCCAACATGAAGGTCAACAACATGGACGGCTACTGCGTGGGCGAGCCGTGGGGCGGCGTGGCGGTCAAGGAGGGCATAGGTTACTCAGCCCTCACCACCCAGGACCTGTGGAAGCACCACCCGGAGAAGGCGCTGGTGGTCACCCCCGAACTGGCGACCAAACGCCGCGGCGACCTGAAGCTGCTGATGCGGGCCATCTTTGAGGCGTCGAAGTACATCGACGACATCAGCCACAAGCCCGAGGTCGCCAAGGTGATCGGCAAGACGGCCTACGTCAACGCCAACGCCGACGTCATCGACAACCGGTTGCAGGGTAAGTACGACCTCGGCGGCGGCCTCGGCTCCAAGACCTACACCGACGACACGATGCTGTTCTACAACGACGGCAAGGTGAACTTCCCCCGCAAAGCGCACGCCGCCTGGTTCATGGCCCAGTACGTGCGGCACGGGTACCTGAAGGAATTGCCCGACACCAAGGCGATTGCCGACAAGCTGATTCTGAGCGACCTCTACCGCGAGGTTGCCAAGGACGCTGGCGTGCCCATTCCCGACGACGACATGGCGCCCTTCACCATCCAGCTCGACAATGCCCGGTTCGACCCAGCGGACATCGCCGGCTATCTGAAGAAGTACGGAGTTGCCGCATGATTCCACCGCAAACCATGACGCACCGTCAGACGCTATACCACCTCTCGGCGGTGGGTGGCACGGGGGCCACCGCGGTGGTGCGGGCAGTGCTGGCCGGCGGGTTCTCCGTGCTGTGCGGCATCACCCTGCTGGCGGCAGGGGGCTACCTGGCGTCGTTGGCCTCGCCCAAGGACCTGCCGGCCCCGGCGGCCGTGTTCGACGTGCTGTGGACGCTGATCACCGACCCGTTCTACAACGCGGGGCCGAACGACAAGGGCATCGGCCTACAGTTGTTCGCTTCGTTGCAGCGGGTGTTCACGGGGTTCGCCATCGGGTCGGTGGTGGCCATCCCGCTCGGCATTCTGTTGGGGTCAAACCGCTTGGTCTACCGGCTGGTGGACCCGGTGGTGCAGATCCTGCGGCCGGTGTCGCCATTGGCCTGGTTCCCCATCGGCCTGGCCACCTTTCAGTCGGCCGGCAACGCCACCATCTTCATGATTTTCATCACCTCGCTCTGGCCCACGGTCATCAACACAGCCTTCGGCGTGCGCTCGGTGCCCATCACCTATCGCCAGGTGGCGCAGGTGTTCCACTTTTCGCGCTGGAAGTACCTGACCAAGGTGTTGCTGCCTTATAGCCTGCCGCATATCCTCACGGGCCTGCGGCTCAGCATGGGCATCGCCTGGCTCGTCATCGTGGCGGGAGAGATGCTCTCCGGCGGCACCGGCATCGGCTTCTTTGTGTGGGATAGCTGGAACGCCCTCAGCCTGGAGCGGGTGATGGCGGCCATCCTGCTCATCGGCGTCATCGGCCTGCTGCTGGACCGCGGCTTCAGCTTCCTGGTGAACCGCTTCTCGTATACGGAGACGGAATAATGCCAACCTCCCCCGCCTACCTCAGCCTCAAGGACGTCACCATCACCTTCGGCAAGGGGGTGAAGGCCTACACCGCGGTGCAGGGCGTCAACCTCGACATCGCACACGGCGAGTTCGTGAGCATCATCGGGCACTCCGGTTGCGGCAAGTCGACGCTGCTGAACCTCATCGCCGGGTTGCTGAAGCCCACCGCCGGCAGTGTCACGCTGGACGGCCGGGCGGTCACCGGCCCCGGGCCCGACCGCGGGCTGGTGTTCCAGCACCACGGACTGCTGCCCTGGCTGTCGGTGTTCGACAACGTGTACGAGGCGCTGGACGCTGTCTATCCCAAGCGCTCGAAGGACGACAAGGTGACCGAGGTGGAGCGTATGCTGCGCCTGGTAGGGCTGTGGCCCCACCAGAACAAGCGGCCGGCGGAGATATCGGGCGGCATGAAGCAGCGGACGGCAGTGGCCCGCGCCTTCGCCGTGCACCCGCAGGTGCTGCTGCTCGACGAGCCGTTCAGCGCCCTGGACGCACTCACCAAGCCAACATTACACGACGCGCTGGTGGAGCTGTGGAGTTCGGACAACCAGTCCGAGACGGTGGTGATGGTCACCCACGACATCGACGAGGCGATCTATCTGTCCGATCGCATTGTGGTCATGTCCAACGGCCCGCGGGCCACGGTGGGCGAGGTGGTGGACGTGCACCTGCCGCGGCCGCGCGACAAGCGGGCCATGCTGCACACCAGCGAGTACACCGACCTCAAGGACCACCTGTTGCAGCTCCTAATGAGCCGGTTTGCTCACGCTGCTTAGTAATATCTCAGAACTAGGCAGAGCGATGTTGTGGAGGTTCGGCGGGGGAGTCCAGAGGGGGCGGCGGCCCCCTCTGGCAGGGGGTTTGGGGGGTGTCCCCCCAATTTCACTCACCCCGAAGGGGTACCTTGAACCCCCTTGAGGGGGTTGGGGGGTGAGCCCTTCCGCTCATGCCCGTGCAGGGGTGAGCAACAGGACGGTTTTGAGATAGTTACTTAGGCTTGGCGGTCTTCGGTGTGGGGCTCTTCGCGGCGCCGCAGCAGCCACTCGGTGAGTTCGTCGGTGTGCCGCAGGCGGCCGGAGACGGTGCGGAGCAGCGCGATGGCAGCGCTGGGGTAGCGCAGCATGGCATCGGCCAACTGGTCGCGGTCAATCTCCAGGGTCTCGGTATGGTCGATAGCCACGACGGTGGCGGTACGGGGCAGGCCATCGAGCACGCCGATCTCGCCGACCACCTCGCCGGCCGTCAGGCGGGCCAACTCGATGGGCTCCCGCAGTTCCGGGTGGGCGCGCTCTACCCGCACCAGGCCCTGCAGCAGGACGTGCATACTGCGGCCAACGTCGCCCTGTTGCAGCAGCACCTCACCGGGCTCGAACGTGCGGCGCACGGCGGCGTGGGCAATGGCGTTTAGGCCCTCCAGCGACACACCACGAAACAACCCAACCCGGCCCAGCGGGTTCGGCACCATGATCGGGGGATCGATGGGCGCTTGGATGAAGGAGACCTCCCTATTCGAATAGCCGTGGGGTCTGCTGGTTGTAAATATACCCACGCCTGTGGTGGCGAGGCAACTGGCTCGCGCGTCGGTAGCCCAACGGGCTATCGCATCCTCTCGTCCGCCATCCATAACCGCTCATCCTGAGCCAGTCGAAGGAGCGGACGAGACTACCGGCCCCTTAGAGCGCCGTCCCTCCACCCAGGTTGGGCGGTTCGACAAGCGCCGTCCTGAGCTTGGCGAAGGGCTCACCACGAGCGGAACCTCCATGCCCCAGCGGGAATGCGGTAGCCCTGTCGCACCCCAATGGTCGCTTGACGTGCGCGTCAGCATGACTACACTTAGTGGCATTATCTGTGTCTGGTATTTGCATCATTGATGGAGGTTCACCGTGCTGACCCACCAAGACAACGAGTTGCTGTGTAGAGTCGGCCCCGGCACGCCCATGGGCGAGGTGGTACGGCGGTTCTGGGTCCCTGCCGCGCTCACTGAGGAACTGCCCGAGAACGACGGCGCACCGGTGCGCCTGCGCATCTTCGGCGAGGACTTGGTGGCCTTCCGCCAGACTGATGGTACCGTGGGCCTGGTGGCCAACGCCTGCCCGCACCGCGGCGCCAGCATGTTCTTTGGGCGGAACGAGGAGAACGGCCTTCGCTGTGTCTACCACGGCTGGAAGTTCGACACCGAGGGCAACTGCACCGACATGCCGAACGAGCCCGCCGAGTCCAACTTCAAACACAAAATCCGCATCGCCTCCTATCCGGCCGAGGAGCAGGGCGGGGTCGTGTGGGCCTACATGGGCCCGGCGGACAAGAAACCACGCCTGCCCCAGATGGAGTGGATGCTGGTGCCGGATAGTCACCGCGTTATCTCGAAATGCCACCAGGCGTGCAATTGGGTGCAGGCGGTAGAAGGCGGCATCGACTCCAGCCACATCTCGTTCCTGCACAGCACGCTCAACATGGAGCAGCGGGCGCAGCGCGGCGGGCCCACCGCCATGTACACCGTGCGTGACCGCCACCCCCGCTTTGAGACGGTGGAGACGGACTACGGCCTGATGATCGCCGCCCGCCGCAATGCAGAGGAAGACAGCTATTACTGGCGGGTCACTCAGTGCCTCATGCCCTGGTACACCATGATCCCGGGCTCCACCGATCTGGGCCAGAGCATTGGCGGGCATGCGTGGATCCCCATCGATGACGAGAACAACTGGCGTTGGAGTTTCAACTGGCGTTCGTCCGGGCCCTACACCGAGGCCGAGGTGCACACCATGAAGCACAACGGCACCATCCACGCCGAAAAGCTGCCGGGCAGCTACATGCCGCTGCGCAACATGGCCAACGACTACATGGTTGACCGAGAGAAGCAACGCAAGGAGACCTACAGCGGTATCTTCGGCATCGGCGAGCAGGACACGGCCTGCCAGGAGACGATGGGCCACATCTACGACCGCACCAAGGAGCACCTGGGCTCGGCCGACACCGCCATCATCGCCTACCGCCGTATTCTGCAGCGGATGCTGCGCGACCTGGCGGCGGGTGTGGAGCCGCAGTCCGCCAGCGCCGCCGAGAGCTTCCGGGTACTCTCCACCAGTGTGGTGCTGCCGCGCGACCGGCAATGGGTGGAGTCCATCCAGGACCGCATCAAGGCGACTTCGAAATACATGCCCGTCTAGGGCACAGCGCAATGGGTTCACCGAGGGGCGGTTCAAGACCGCCCCTCGGCACGTCCGTTGCCTAGGCGGATCGAGCCGGCGGTGGCGCGCCGCCCGCAACGTGTTAGGCTTGAAGTGCGCCGATCGTTCGGCCTGCGAACCCACATCAAGGGAGACGGATGCTCCAGGTCACTAATCTCAATAAAGCCTTCGGCGCGCGCGATGTGCTCCGCGACGTCACGTTTCATGTCGCGGGGCGTGACCGCATAGGCCTCGTGGCCATTAACGGGGCGGGCAAGACCACACTGTTGCGTATCATCGCCGGGGAACTGGCGCCGGACTCCGGGGCGGTGTCGGTGCTCAACGGCGTGCAGGTGGGCTACCTGGCCCAAGAGGGCCACGTGACTCCCGGCAATACCGTCCGCCAGGAGTTGATGGCGGGCCGGCCTGGCCTGGTTGCCGCCATGAACGAACTCGCGGAAGTGGAAGCCGCACTGGCGGCCGCGCCACCCGACGATCCCGCTATGGACGAACTGGTGGCCCGCCACGGCCTGCTGCTGCACCGCTTCGACGACCTGCGCGGGTACGAGGTGGAGACTGAGACCGGCATCGTCTTGCACGCGCTCGGCTTCTCGCCAGAGGACGGCGAGCGGCCGGTGGAGACCTTCAGCGGCGGCTGGCAGATGCGGGTGTCGCTCGGGCGCCTGCTCATCCAACGCCCCGACCTGCTGCTGCTCGACGAGCCCACCAACCATCTGGACATGGCGGCCGTGGAGTGGCTGGAGGAGTACCTGCGCCACTATCCCGGCGCGCTGGTCATCGTCAGCCACGACCGGTACATCCTCGACCGGGTGTCCACGCGTACGCTAGAACTGTCTGGCGGCGTGCTCAGCGAGTACGCCGGGAACTACACCGCTTACGTTGCCGAGAAGGCCCGGCGCCAGGAGGCGCAGGCCGAGGCCTACGAGCGCCAGCAAGAGTTCATCTCCCGCACCCAGGAGTGGATCGATCGCTTTCATGCGAAGGCTACCAAGGCAAGCGCTGCGCAGTCCCGCGCCAAAATGCTGGCAAAGCTGGAGCGCGTCGAAGCACCCGGAAGCCAGAAACGGGCCATGGGCCTGCGGTTCGACGCGGCTGAGCGCAGCGGGCGTGTCGTGCTGGAGGCCACCGGCATCACCCGCCAGTTCGGGCCGCTGACCGTCCTGGATGGCGTTAACCTGGAGGTGGAGCGGGGCGACCGCATCGCCCTGGTTGGCCCGAACGGCGCCGGTAAGTCGACCCTCATCCGCCTGCTCGCGGGCGTGGACCAGCCGGATGGTGGCGTGGTGCACCGCGGCCACAACGTGCAGGCCGCCTACTTCGCCCAGCACCAGGCTGAGACCCTGGACCCGACGCGCACCGTGCTGGAGGAATTGGGCCACGACAGCGACCTGACCCACAACCAATTGCGCAGCCTGCTGGGCCGGTTCTTGTTCAGTGGTGACGATGCGTTCAAGCGCATCAGTGTGCTGTCGGGCGGCGAGCGTGCCCGGCTGGCCTTCGCCAAGATGCTGCTGGAGACCACCAACCTGCTGCTGCTGGACGAGCCTACCAACCATCTGGACATCCCGTCGCAGGAGGTGCTGGAGGAGGCTTTGCTGTCCTACCCCGGCGCCATCATCCTGGCATCCCATGACCGCTACCTCATCGACCGCATCGCCACCAAAGTCGTTGCGGTGGAGAACGGCGGCATCGAGGTGCATCTGGGGAACTACACCCAGTACCGGGCACGGATCCAGGCCCGAGAGCGGGCGCAAGAGGCGGAGGTCAAGGCAGCTACGGTGCGGGCGCAGAAGCCAGACCGCTCGCCACTGGCCCAAGCGCGGCGCGATGCCTCCGCCACCCGCCGCCGCGTTGGTGGTTTGGAAGCCGAGATTGCCCGGCTCGAGGCGGAGATCGCCACCCTGGCAGCGCGGCTCGCCGACCCAGACCTCTACACCAACCACCGCGAAGCCCAGGCCACGGTCACCCGCCATGAAGAATGCGAACGGCAGCTCAAGGCCGCATTGGCCGAGTGGGAAACAGCCGCCGTCGAGGTCGGCTAGGGCACGCACCGCCCTCGGTGCACTCTTGCGGCGTGCTGCAGCGAGTACCGCTCTTGGCCTCCGCTCCGAAGCTGCAAAGCGAAGTGCGCCACGATTCGTGGCGCACTTTGGCCGCACCGGAGCGAGCCGGTTACCTGGCAGCCTTGATGAGGTACACGTGGCTCCAGCTACCGCTGAGGGAGCCGGGGAAGGGCCAGTCCGCCACGATAGTGGGGTTGTAGACGGCTTCCACCGGCAACCAGAACAGCGGAACGTTCGGAATCGAGTCGAACTTGATGTCGCCCGACTTGCGCCACAGTTCGTCCTGTCGCTTCGGGTCCATCGTCACCTGCAACTGGTTGAGCACGGTGTCGGTCTCGATGTCTTCGTAGCCGCTGCGGGGGCCGATGCTGGTGGAATACACGGTGGCGCCGGTCCACTGGGTGGCATTGGTGGCGGTGACCTTGGCGACGTTGTTGATCTTGAACTGGCGGATCTGGTTGTTCCAGTCCGTGGAGTCGGTCTTCTGAAGTTGGGTGTTGACGCCGATGGCCCGCCACATGCCGGCAATGGCATCCATCATGTCGTCGGCGCCCGAATAGCCTGAGATGGGCTGAAAGTCGACGCCGATGCTGAAGGGCTTGCCGGGGCCGTACCCCGCCTCGGCCAGCAGCTTCTTCGCAGCGTCTGGGTCATAGCCGTAGATGTCCTGGAAGCGCTTCTCCCAGTCGGGGTTCCAGCCCTCCCGCAGTGGGTGCCAGTCGTTGTTGTGCAGGATGGCGCCCTTGCCGCCGAAGAATGCCTTGTTCAGGGCGTTGCGGTCGACGGCCTTGCTCAGCGCCCGCCGCAGCGTCTTGTTCAGCAGCGGGGCGTCGGGGTTCATGTAGCCCTTGCTCAGGTCCTTCACGTCTTTGACGTAGCAGCAGACGAAGTCGACGAACGTGCGCAGCGCAGGTACCTTGCCGGTCACCAGCTTCATGCCGCGGGCCACCGCCTGTGGCTTCAGGTCCTCGGGCAGGTCGGCAATGTGCACCTCGCCGGTGATGAGGCTCGCCAGGCGGGTAGATGCCTCCTTGAGCCAGCGGAACTCGAACTCCTGGAACTGGGCATCCTGCCGCCAGTGCTGGTACGGCGCCTTCTCGTACACCACGTTCACGCCCTGGGTGCGCTGCAGGAACTGGTAAGGGCCGGTGCCTGGAATCGGGCCGGTGGCCATGGTGGCTGGGCCGTCCTTCTCGTACTGGGCGGTGGCGAAGGGCTCCATCGAGCCGCGCGCCTCGGAGATCGACTCGAAGAAGTTGCCGCTGGGTTCGGTGAGACGGTACACGGCCTCGTAGGGGCCAACCACTTCGATGCTCTTGAGCGTCTTCACCCAGTACGGCCGGGCGCCGCTCAGCGAATCCTGGCGCACCATCTCCTTCCAGGGAGGAGTCAGGTCCTTCGTCGTGAACTCACCGAGGTTCTTCTGAAAGGGCACTCCCTTGCGCAACTGGAAGCGAATGCTCTGGCCGTCCGGCTCCACCTTCCAGTCAGTGGCGAGCTGTGGGAGCAGCTTGGCGGTCGCAGGATCGATGCCGATGAGGTCCTCGTACATCGGGCGGAGTTGCCAGCTATCGGGCCCGGTGAGGTGGCGCATCTCGTTGTACTCGCGGGCCGGCTGGCCGACAGCGAGCACGACCCGCTTGACCTTGGGCGTCACGGGAGCATCGGCGCCACCGGTCGCAGGGCCGCCAGGAGCAGGCGCAGCGGCCGGTTGGGCGCACGCCACCGAGAGGCATCCCAGGAGTCCGAGGGCGATTCCAAGTACGGCACGCTGCATCGCGTCATCTCCCCTTGAGACTGAAGGCTGTGCGCTTGTTCGGCCACGATACCGTTCAGGGCTTCAGGCCGTCAATTCAGGCGGTATGGCGCCACAGAGGCAGCGCTCCACCAGTGCCGCCTCTGTGGTCGTTGGACTGTGTGGCGGCATGGCTACCGGGCGGCCTTGATGAGGTACACGTGGCTCCAGCTACCGCTGAGCGAGCCGGGGAATGGCCAATCGGCCACGAATTGTGGATTGTACACGGCCTCCACCGGCAGCCAGAACAGGGGCACGTTGGGCACCGACTCGAACTTGGCGTCGCCCGCTTTGCGCCACAGGTCGGCCTGCTTCGCCGGGTCCAAGGTGTTGGCCAGTTCGCTGATGAGCGTGTCGGTCTTGGTGTCCTCGAAGCCGCTGCGGGGACCGATACTGGTGGAGTACACGGTGGCCCCCGTCCACTGCGTGGCGTTGGTGGCCGTGGGCTGCACGTGGTTCAGCAGTTTGAACTGGCGGCGCTGCTGGTTCCACTCGTTTGGGTCGGTCTTGTTGAGCACAATGTTCACACCGATGTTCCGCCACATGCTGGCCATGGCCTCCAGCATGTCCTCCACACCGGAGTAGCCGGTGACGGCCTGAAAATCGGCGTTGACGGTAAAGGGCTTGCCCGGGCCGTAGCCGGCGTCGGCCAGCAACTTCTTCGCGGCCTCAGGGTCGTAGCCGTACACCTCCGGGAAGCGCTTTTCCCAATCAGGGTTCCAGCCCTCTCGCAGCGGGTTCCAGTCGTTGTTGAACAGCAGTGCGCCCTTGCCACCAAAGAACGCCTTATTCAGGGCGTCGCGGTCGATGGCCTTGCTGAGCGCCCGCCGCACCCGGATATCCATCAGCGGCGCATCGGGCGCCATATACCCCTTCGAAAAGTCCTTAATGTCCTTCACATAGCAGCACAGGAAGTCGATGAACGTGCGCAGCGCGGGCACCTTGCCGGTGACGACCTTCATGCCACGCTGGATCGCCTGGGGTTTCAGGTCCTCGGGCAGGTCGGCAATGTGGATTTCGTTGGCGATAAGACCGGCGAGGCGCGTTGACGCCTCCTTGATCCACCGAAACTCGAACTCGGGGAACTGTGCGTCCACCCGCCAGTGCTTGTAGGCAACCTTCTCGTACACCAGATTCACGCCCTGCGTGCGCGACTTGAACTGGTAGGGGCCGGTGCCGGAGATCGGAGCGGTGGTCAGGTTGCTCGCCGGCCCCCTCTTCTCGTACTCCGCCGTAGCGAAGGGCTCCATGGAGCCGCGGGCCTCCGAAATCGACTCGAAGAAGTTGCCGCTGGGATCGGTGAGCCGGTAGACCGCTTCGTACGGCCCCACGATCTCTAGGTCCTTCAGCGTCTTCACCCAATAAGGACGGGCCCCGCTGAGGGAGTCCTCTTTCACCATCTCTTTCCACGGTTGGAGCAGGTCTTTGGAGGTGAACTCGCCGAAGGCGTTGTGGAACTGCACGCCTTTGCGCAACTGGAAGCGGATGCTCTTGCCGTCCGGCTCCACCTTCCAGTCGGTGGCCAGTTGCGGCGCCAGCTTGGCGTTGCCGGGGTCGATGCCGATCAAGTCTTCGTACATGGGGCGCAACTGCCAGCTATCGGGGCCGGTCAGGTGCCGCATCTCGTTGCTCTCGCGGGGGTTGGGCGGCGCCACGGCCAGCACCACCCGGTTCACCTTCGGGGTGACTGGGGCGTCGGCCGCCGGGGCGGCAGCGCCACCGCCGGGGGCCGGTGCCGCCGCCGACTGGGCGCAGGCCGCCGTCAGCAGCGTGAGACCACCAACAAAGGTTCCGAGCGTTCGTACGAACAAAGGTCGCAAGGGAGTCACCTCTTTCAGCCGACATGCCCGCTCGGACACCGCAGGAAGTCGTTCGCTCATCATACGTTCGCAGGCGTGCAGCGTCTACGTTCTGTGCCTGGTGCACGGTGTTGATGCGTGTTGACGGCCATGGGCCCCGCACGTATGCTCAGGGCATTCTTGCCGCCAATTCCGCCGCCCAGGAGACCATTCCATGCGTGCCTACCAGCTCACCGCCCCCCGCGAGTTCACGGAGGTCGACCTCCCGGAGCCTAAGCTCGAGAAGGGCACGATCCTCACGAAGACCGCCTTTGTCTCCATCTGTGGCAGCGACTGGTACACGGTGAACCACGGCCGCGACTACGACGTGTTCCCACTCCCCGTCGGCCGGCCCATCCACGAGGTGAGCGAGATTGTGGTGGAGTCGGATGACCCCGACTTCGCTCCCGGCGACCGGGTGCTGGACGTGGCCTACGACGGTGGCCTGAAGGAGTACCACCTCCGCACGGCCTCCCAACTGGTGAAGCTGCCCAACAGCCCCACCTTGGAAGAGTTGCTGATGAGCCAGCCGCTGGGGGTGGTGCTGCACGCCTGCCGCAAATGGCCCAGCCTGCTGGGCCAGAGCGCCGTGGTGATGGGCCAGGGCGCCATCGGCCAGTTCTTCACCGCGGTGCTCAAGATGCAGGGCGCAGGTCCCATCATTACGGTGGACATGGAAGACGGCCGGTTGATGACCAGCCAGAAGATGGGGGCGACCGACACACTGAACGCCGGCAAGGTGAACGTGCTGGAGGCGGTGAAAGACCTGACCGGCGGTAAGGGACCGGACATGGTGGTTGAAGCCTGCGGGCAGGAAGCCACCTACAATATGGCCATAGACATGGCGCGCAAGGGCGGCATGATGACCTTCTTCGGCCTGCCGAAGTACGAGCGGACGTCGCTGAAGCTCACCGACCTGATCCGGCGCGATGGCGTGATCTTCACCTCCAACCAGGGCGAGCGCGACGCCGACTTTGCCCTGGCCCGCGACCTGATCGCCTCCGGCAAGGTCTACGTGCGGCCGCTCATCAGCCATAAGCTGCCGGTCGGCGACATTCTGACGGCGTTCCAGCTCGCCGAAAACCGCGCCGATAACGCCCTGAAGATCGTGCTTGAATACTAACGGAGCGGGTTCCAATCAGGAGGGGCACACCATGGCTGAGGTGAAGTACATTTCCTGCCGGGAAGTGGGCGTTGACTGCGACTTTGAGGCCAAGGGAGCCACGGTCGAAGAGGTGCTGAAGGCGTGCGCCGAGCACGCCACCACCCACCACGGCATGCACGCCTTCGGTCCCGAACTCTACAACAAGATGCGGGCCCACATCCGCACCGTCACCGAATGACCGGACGGCCGGGCGTGACCCTGCCCGCGGCCGGGGACGCAGCAGCGTTCCGCAGCTTCGAACTCGCGAACTGGGGCGACGGCGGCGTTGCGACCAGCTACAGCGACTGGTTCGGCCCGCTCACGGTCCAGACCATCCCGGCGCTGCTCAACGCTGCGTACGTCACCGCAGGGAGCACGGTGCTGGACGTGGCCAGCGGCCCGGGCTACGTAGCGGCAGCGGTCGCCGACCTTGGGGCCGGCGTGACCGGCGTGGACTTCTCGGCAGCGATGGTGGCGCAGGCGAAGGCCCGCTTTCCCGGCATCGCCTTCCAAGAGGGCGACGCTGAGGCGCTGGCCTTCCCCGGCGGACAGTTCGATGCCGTGCTGATGAACTTTGGCCTGCTGCACCTGAGCCGGCCCGATGTGGCGCTGGCAGAAGCGGGGCGGGTACTGCGGCGCGGCGGCCGGCTGGCGTTCACGGTGTGGGCCCCGCCTGCGCAGGCCATCGGCTTCGGGTTGATGCTGGGGGCCATCGAGCGGGGCGGCGCCATGAATGTGGCCCTGCCACCGGGCCCGCCGTTCTTCCGGTTCGCCGAGGCCGACGAGTGCCGGCGGGCGGTCGTGGACGCGGGGCTGACGGCGGTGTCGGTGGAGACACTGCCGCTGGTATGGCGGCTGCCCTCGGGCGACGCGCTGGTGGACGCCTTTGAGCAGGGGACGGGCCGCACCCGCAGCATCCTGAAGGCCCAGACGCCTGCCCAGATGGCCGCCATCCGACAGGCGGTGGCAGAGACCATCGCCCCCTACCGCAGCGGCGACGGCTACGACCTGCCGACGCCGGGGGTGCTGACCGTCGCGGCGAAGCCTTAACGCAGGCCGGAGTCAGCGGCGGCGCAACTCCGGGCGTGTGCGCACACAGCCGTCCGTGTGGTCAGGCTGATGATAGCTGGCGGGAGTGCGTGGGAGTCGAACCCACCCGACGCCGCGCAGGCGACATCGCAACCGTTTTGAAGACGGCGAGAACCACCGGGCCCCCTCCACTCCCTCGGGCAGCGCCCCGGGTACCGGGGCTTCAGCGTACTGCTGCCGAGCACGCCTGCCGATGGTACCACGAGCCACCGGCGAAGGGGCAGCCTCGGCTGCAATGGGGTGCCAAAGTTGTAGGGGGGGCTTCAGCGCTGTTTGCTGAGCCTGTCGAAGGGCACCCCTTTCGAACCGCGATGCTATTGGACGGCACACGAAGGGATGCTTCGCCTCAGAGGCTTCAGCATGACATGCGTGGAGGGGTAGGATAGCGACCTGCGGACGGGGCGAATGCAGCGCCGGAGCGAGCGCACACCACCTGTTTCTCGTGGTGAAAATACCGAGCCCGGCCATTGGCCGGGCCCATTGCGTATTCATCCCAATCGGTGCGGCCGACCTACCGCTGCTGCCGACCCAATCCGGCCTGCAGGCCCACGACGCGTGCCAGAATGGCCGCGCCCACCGTCAGGCTGAAGATGAGGATGCCGACTACCGCTGCCGACTCGTAGAGGCCGGTGTCCAGGTACTCCAGTTGCAGCAGGGAGAGCGGGCGGTTGTTGTTACTGCCCAGAAGTGCCACCAGGCTGACGGCGGAGGCAGCGGCCCCAAAGTTGTTGAGCGCTACCACCGCAATCGTCGGGGCGATCAGCGGCATCAGCACCCGCCGCAGGGTGTAGATGAACCCGGCGCCCGACGCCCAAGACGCCTCCTCAAGCTCAACGCCAAGCTGGACCAGACTGGTCTTGATGAGCTGAACGCCGAGTGTCATGCCAGAGAAGCCCAATGCCACGATGAGGATCCAGGTGGTGCCATAAAGCGGGCGGAACCAGGGCGTGCCAAGGAACAGCCACAGCAACCCCAGGCTGGTGACAATGCCCGGCACCGTGCTCGGTAACCACGTCAAGAAGTCGAGGATGCGGTTGCCAAAGAACTTCACCCGCAGTGTCACATAGGCGATCAGGGTGAACATGGTGACGGAGAACACCGTGGACCCGGCGGCGATGAACAAGGTGTTGGTGAGGGCCTTGGTGAGTTGGGTGTCTTTGAGAATGCGTTCCCAGTTGGCCATGGTGAAGGGCTCCGGGACATTGAAGATGCCGTAGGCCTTCATGAACGTGGCCAGGAACATGAACGCAGTGGGCACCACGATCATGAGAAAGAGCATGCCGGCCAGGATGCCGAACAGGGGCCAGCGCCAGGGGCCTAGGTCGAACAGCCGGTTCGCGTACTTGCCCGACACCGTGGTGAAGTTGCGCTTTCGCAACAGCGCCTGCTGGCCGATGATGAACGGCACCAGCGAGAACAGCACCAGCATGCTCAATGCGGTGGCTTTGCCGTACTCGGGTGGGCTCTGCTGGATTTGCCGGTAGATGAGCGAGCTGTACACGTCGACCCGGTTCGCGGCGCCACCGAGGATCAGTTCGATCTCGAACGACTGCAGCGACCGCACGAAGCCCAGCAGCGTGACGAACACGATGGTGGGCGCCATCAGCGGCAGCACAATCTGGAACACGGTCCGTACAGGGCTGGCGCCGGAAGTCCGCGCCGCCTCCTCCAGCGCGGCATCCATGTTGCGGAATGCCGGTGTCAGCAGAAACACCTTCAGCGGGATGAGCCCAATGAGCAGGTGCGCCACAACAATGCCCCACCAGGAATAGATCTCGAAGGTAAAGTCGGGGAAGATGCCCTGGATGGCCTTCACCAGCAGGCCGTAATGGCCGTCCAGCAGCAGGATCCAGCCGACCAGAATGGGCAGCACCGGCATGAGGGTGGCGAACCAGAAGCACATCTCGATCCAGTTGCGCCCCGGTAGGTTGGTGCGGGCCAGCACCCATGCGATGAACACGCCGATGAACACCGCGATCGTCTGGCGCGTCACCGCCAGCGTGATGGTGTTCTTGATCGCCTCCACGAAGCGGGGCTGGCTGAGGATGGCCGACCAGTTCTCGAACCCGAAGGTGGTGGGGCGGCCAAAGGGCCCCACCAGGAAGCTGTTCCAGAGCAGCAACAGAATAGGGTAGAGCACGAAGAAGGCCACCCCTGCCAACAGTGTGGTGGCGAGAATGACCGTCAGGTCCGGCGCAATACGTAGCGCCGGACCTGACTTTTTGGTCGGTAGTGTGGTAGTTGCCATGCCTAGGGGTGTGGAGGACGCATTGGAGGATGCGGACTAGCGCCCGCCCGCCTCCGCCTTCTTGTACATGGCGATGACGGCGTCCATCTGCGCGTTGCCCGCTTCCAGCCCCTGCAGACTGTACTTCTCCAGGTGGTCGTAGTCGGGTACCGAGTTGTTCTTGATGGCATCGGGGTGCGGCGTGACGTCCTTACGGGTGGATTGGGCACCCGTATATGGCGGCGACGATGTTTCGAGCATGCCCTTGATGGACGCTTCGCGGCCCGCTTTACTGAACCAGAAGTTGACGAACACGGCGGTTGCGTTGGGATGCGGTGCGTTCTTCATGACCGCAGCGCCGTTGCCCAGCAGGTAGTCGTAGCCACGCACCTGCTCGATGTTCTTGCAGCCGCCCGCTGCCTGGCACTTGTCGAGAGTAGGACTGTCGATGCCGACGCCCACGCCGATCTTGCCGTTTATCAGGCTTTGCGTCATGGTGATGGCGTTATCGATGTACTGCGGCTGCTGGTCAATCATCACCTGCCGCAGGAACGTGTCGCCCTTGCTGTTCAGCATGCCGGTGAGTGTTAGGCTGCCGCCGTGTGGGGCGTTCGGGGTACGGATGGCGTATTTGCCCTTCATGGCAGGCAATAGCAGATCGTCCATCTTGTTGAACTGCGATGCCGGCACGACGTCGCGATTGACGTAGACGCTGCTGTCCACCACGCCGCGGTCCAGCAGGATCATCGGGTCTTTGCTCGCCCAGAAGAGCTTGTTGCCCAGATAGTTTGACGTGTCTTTCACATCCGGCTGGATGAGGAAGGGCTCCATCGACTGGAACGCGCCCGCCGGGAGGGCGATGGTGACCATGTTGCTGGTGGGCGAACCCCACACGTCATAGCTGAACAGGCCGTTCTGCTGCTCGGTGAGCAGCTTGGGCGTGAACTCGCTGGGCCGCATGGCCACGTGCTCAACCTGAATCTCCGGGTAGGCCTTCTGGAAGGCGTCGATGACGGCGCGGTAGTAGAGGTCGGTGTGAGTGACCACCACCAGCTTGCCCTCTTTCTTCGCGGCCGCCAGGGTCTCTTCCCACTTGTTGGCGCCGCTGCCGGCCGGGGCCGCACCCTGGGGAGCGGCGGCGGGGGCGCAGGCTACGAGCCCGAGGGCAAGGAGCGCTAGTCCAACCCCAAGGCTCAACAGTCGTTTCATGTGTCTCTCCTTTGCGTGCTGCTGACCCGGCCTACTGCCAGGGTAGAACCGTGACGTGAATGGCGCCAGGGGCGCCGGTGCCCGCCGTGGACTGGATGGCGAAGTCCACATCCTTCAGCCCGAAGTGGTGCGTCTGGATCTTGTGGAGCGGGAACTTGTGCGATGCGATCCACGCCAGGCTCTGCTCCACCGAGGCGAAGCTGTGGCCCCGCGCCGGGTGCAATTGCATGTACTTGCGGGCGATGCGGCCCAGCGGGAAGTCCGGGTACTTGAAGGACGTCTCACCACCCTGGAACACCATGATACCGGCCTTCCGCTTGATGACCTCCACCGCCAGTTCCAGCGAAGCCTTTCCGGCTCCCGAGGTGTCGACCGAGGTGTCCACGCCATAGCCACCGGTGATGTCCATGATCTTCTCACGGGCGTTCTCGGCCTCAACGTCGATAGTGACGTCGGCGCCCAGCTCGCGGGCCACCTCCAGCCGGCGGGCGTCGCGGCTCAGGCCGGTGACGATGACGCGATCGGCGCCGGCCGTCTTGGCGGCCAGCACGCAGGCTAGGCCCTGCTGGCCGGGGCCCTGCACCAGGATGGTCTTGCCGAGACCGGCCTCCCCCTCAATGCACGCCCACTGGATGCCGTTGCCCAGCGGCAGCGCCATGGCGGCCTCCTCGGGGCTGGCGCCCTTCGGTACCTTGTGCACCGGCGCGTTGGGTGGAACGTAGAGATACTGGCTAAAACCGCCCCACAGCGCGGGGGCCACCGTCAGTGGTGTGCCGCCGTAGCGGGTGGAGCCTTCGACGGTGGGGTCGGTGGCCCAACAGTGGCGATACTCACCGATGCGGCACCACTCGCAGGAGCCGCAGGGGAGGTACTCCTCCAGCGCCACCAGGTCGCCTTCCTTCACACCCCAGCGGTTGCCATAGGCGGCGCCCACCTTCACCAGCACGCCCACATTCTCGTGGCCCATGATGCAGGGGCCTTCCTTCAGCTCACGGCGATAGCCCCCCACGTCGCTGCCGCACACGCCCGCAGCCTCAACTTTGAGCAGGGCTGCGTCGAGGGCGACGTCGGGCAGGTCGAGTTCGCGTAGTTCGGTCTTCTGTGGGGCGATCTTGACGGCCGCCAGTACTTTTTCAGGCATATCGTGTCCTTTCTCTCTGTCCAGCTATCACACCGGCGTGAGGGCCGCCTGCACCCGCTGGTCGCTGACCCAGCCGGCGCCGGCGGGCAGTATAGCGTCGCCCAGCGTGCAGGTGGCCTACCTCGCCGTGCGTCGCCGAGAAGGGCGCCTGCCCGTCCTGCACCGCCGTCGCGTCCTTCTGATCTGGCGCCGCATGTGGATGATACCGATAGTGGTTACATCCAGCAGGTGCTCGCAGGAATACCGCCTCTGTTGGTACACCTTAGTGTGCGCTGTGCCGAGCGTCAATCGGGTGCTTCCTAATTTGTGCCCGCTTGTATTGCGGGCACACCATCGCCGGCGGTGCGCTCGGCCTCCTTCCACCATCCTGTTGGGTTTCTTGGCTATCCTGGGCGTAGCAGAGGCGTGGTAGCCTATAATGACAGCGCATAATCGTGCTTACGGGCAGGTCCACACGCCCCGCCCGTTTTGTTCTTCGACTTCTCCTAGGAGTACTGCCCATGGAACATTCGTTTGTAAACGCCTTGAAACGCCTCAAGCGTGCGTCTCTTCCGCTTCTCGGCGTGGTGAGCGCGGTTCTGGTCGTGGCGGGCCCATCCAGCGCCGGAGCGCAATCGCAAAGCACTGCGGAACACCAGGCCAATCGAGCGGCCCTCGTCCTGGCGGACGCTCAGGTGGTCGCTCCGCCGAGCGGCGGCCGCGTGCCGAACCTGGGTCCGCTCGTGCTCCGCTGGGCCGGGTCCGACGCAGCGGTGGTCGACTGGGAGGTGCAGGTGAGCGGCGACGGCCGGTTCGACCTCGACCCGGCCACGGCCACCAGCCCGGTGCAGGCGGGCGTGGTGCACGAGCCTGCCTGGCCACTGGCGCAGTTGGAGCCGTGCCGTGCCTACTTCTGGCGCGTGCGGCCTGTTGCAGGCGAGGGCGTGCCCGCCGCCGAGTGGAGCACCACCTGGAGCTTCAGTACGGCGGGCGCCGGGCCGGTACCGGGCAAGATCGCATTCATCTACCACTACCAAGGTGTTCCCATAGGCGAGCGCCCACCCTCGTACGATGAGCTGTACCTGATGAATGCTGATGGCAGCGGTCGTACCCCGCTCGCTATGGCTGAACCATACGCTCCCAGCTGGTCGCCGGATGGCTGCATTGCCTTCTCCCGCGGCGGTACCCTCCACACCCTCACCCCCGACGGTCAGGTTCGCACCCTGCCGGGGGACGGGCAAGGCGGGTTCTTCGGCAAGAGCGCCTGGTCGCCCGACGGCACACGATTGGCCTTTGCCCATGCGCCGGCCGCCAGTGCGCCGTCGGAGATCTATGTCGCCAACGCCGATGGTACCGGTATGACCCGGCTGACCCAGACGGGTGGGAACGATGCGCCGGCCTGGCTGCCGGATGGCAAACGGATTGTGTTTCAGGGAATGGAGCCGGGAGCCGCCTTCGGCAGCCTGTTCGTGATGAACGCTGATGGCACAGGAATGGCGCGTCTCGCCACCGGCGGGGACCCGGCACCGGTAGCCGGTAGTGATACCGAGCCGGCCTGGTCGCCCAATGGCACGAAGGTCGCCTTCACCTCCGGCAGAAATGGCGCCAGCTTGCTCTATCTCATGAACGCAGATGGCAGCGGCGTTACGCCCCTCACGGAAGACGGCGGAGACCATGCAGCGTGGTCGGCGGACGGGTCGCAGATCCTGTTCCATTCGTTGCGGGGCGGGCAGCACGGCGGCGCTATCTGGACAATGGGCGTCGACGGTAGTAACCAGCGGCAACTCTCGTCGCTCGGATCGCTTGCGGTAACCGCGGTGGAAGAGGGCGATGCCTTGCCTGCTTGGGCGCCCCAACCGAGGTAACGGAGGACGGCTCTCGGAAGGCCGGCATACCGGCCTGCTGAGGCCTTTGCGGCGGGCCGGAGCGCACCATCGCTGAAAGTGTGGTGAGGTGCGCTCTGCCCGCAACTCCCAAGTCCGTCCGGCGAAGAGACCCTCCTGCGCCGTTGACACCCGCGTGTTCGCTGGGTACGCTCAGCACTTGATACCAGGAAGGGAGCCGCCATCAGGTGACTCAATCCACCACGGTCGCACGCCCACCCGTTCTCAGTCTGCACAACGTCAGCAAGCTGTTTGGTAACGTGCGCGCAGTCGACAACATCTCGCTCGATGTAGCCGAGGGTGAAATCCTCACGTTGCTCGGGCCGAGCGGCTGCGGCAAAACGACCACCCTCCGCATGACCATTGGCTTGGAGCGGTGCAGCAGCGGCGACATCCTCTACGAGGACCGCGTAGTCGATTCCAGCGCGACCGGCGTGCATGTGCCCACCCACAAACGCAACATGGGCATGGTGTTCCAGTCTTACGCCATCTGGCCGCACATGACGGTGTTCGAGAACGTGGCCTATCCGCTGCGAGTGCGCGGCACAAAGCCGGCCGTCATCCGCGAAGAGGTGCAGCGGGTGCTGGACCTGGTGGGCCTGGGCGGTTTTGCCGAGCGTCCGGCCACCATGCTGAGCGGCGGCCAGCAGCAACGCGTGGCGCTCGCCCGCAGCCTGGTCTTTCACCCCAAGCTGCTGCTGCTCGACGAGCCGTTCAGCAACCTGGACGCCAAGCTGCGCGAGCAGATGCGCTCCGAGGTGAAGGTGCTGCAACGGCGGCTTGGCATCACCGTACTGTTCGTGACGCACGACCAGTTGGAGGCGCTCAGCCTGTCGGACCGCATCGCCGTGATGTACCAGGGGCGGGTGGAGCAGGTGGGCACCCCCGACGAGTTGTACCTGCACCCTGGCAGCCCGGTCGTGCGCGACTTCCTGGGCCGCACGCTGGTGTTCCAGGCGCAGTCGCTGGCCGATGGCGCCGTACCCCGAGTGAAGCTGAAGGACGGCACGGTGCTAACGTGCGGTGGCGGTGCTGCGGTGCCCGCCAGCCAGCAGTGCGCCGTTGCGATTCGCCCCGAGAACGTGGAGGTGCGGGCCGCCGATCAGACCGGCGACCCCAGAAACGCGTTGCCCGGCATCATTGAGGCGCTGCTCTTTATTGGCGACCGCTATGAGGCCCGCGTCGGTCTGACCTCGGGCGAGAGTGTGCTGGTGTACCTGCCGCTGACCACCGTGTGGCTCGAAGGCCAGCGGGTGGCGCTGCTGCTGCCGCCCGAGCACCTGCGGGTGTGGGCCGATACAGCGGCCTTCGGCAACGAGGACTAAGCTTGAAGGTCACCCGGGCGGTCACCCTGAAGGCGCCGCCGCAACGGGTGTGGGATGTGCTGCTCGACCCGGCCGAGTTCTCGCAGTGCATCCCCGGCGTCGAAGCGTTCGAGGCCCTGGGCGGCGATAAGTACACCGTCACCATGAAAATCGGTATCGGCGCGGTGAAGGGCGCCTTTTCCGGGGCTGTGGCGGTGCGGGACGTGGACTTGGGCAAGTCGTACAGTATGGATGTGCACGGGCGAGGATCGGCAGGCTTCGTGCAGGGGAGTGGCAAGATCAGCCTGGCGGCCACGCCCGAGGGCGCTACAGAGGTCACGGTTGACGGTGACGCCAACATCGGCGGTACGATTGCGATGGTCGGCCAGCGTATGCTGTCCAGTGCGGCGAACCTGATGGTCGACCGGTTTTTTGGGTGCATAGGCGAGCGATTGTAGCGGACGCACCACGGCGCTGACCCCCGGCGCTGCTTGTTCGTATACGGCGCTCGAGCGGTTTACGGCATTCTACTGATAGCAGTACTATCAGTGCGTTGGGGTGGTCACCGGACAAGCCGCCGATGGCCGCCACTTGCTGCGTAGGGGCATATGCTAACCACCGAATTCCTCGAGATCACCAACGCTATCTGTCCCGACCGTGCTGCCGTCATTCAGGACGGCCGTGCCCTCACCTATGGCGAGCTGTACGAGCGGGTGAAGCGGCTGGCGTCGGCGCTGGCAACGCTGGGGGTGGGCCAGGGCGACACCATCGCACTGCTGCAGGTGAACACGCCACAGTGTGTGGAGACCTATTTCGCCGCCGCCACGCTGGGCGCGATCTATGTGCCGCTCAACTTCCGGGCCCGTGCTAGCGAACTGGAGTACATGCTGAACCAGGCCGACACCAAGGTGGTGTTGGCGGGCGACCGCTATGTGGCGGGCGTCGACGAACTGCGGGCACAGGTGTCGTGCATCGCCCACTTCATCTCGCTCGACAGCCCCCGCGACGGCTGGCTGCACTACGACCAGATGGTGGGCGCCGCCGAACCCGAGCCGCCCTTCATCGACGTGGCAGAGGAGTCGACGACGATCCTGATGTTCACGGCCGGCACCACCGGGTTCCCGAAGGGCGTGATGCTGCATCACAACAGCTTCGCCTCGTACGTGCTGAACAACGTCGCACCGGCCGACCCTGACATCGAGGAGCGCAACCTGCTGACGGTGCCGCTCTACCACATTGCCGGGATGCAGGCGGTGATGGCGTCGGTGTATGGCGGCCGCACCCTGGTGATGCAGCGCCAGTTCGAGGCGGGCGAGTGGATGGCGTTGGTGGCGCGCGAGAAGGCCAGCCGGGCCATGATGGTGCCCACCATGCTCAAGCAGATCCTGGACCACCCGGAGTTCGGCACGCACGACCTGAGCAGCATGAAAGTCATCACCTACGGCGCCGCGCCGATGCCGATCGAGGTCATCAGCCGCGCCCTCGATCTGCTGCCCGATATTCAGTTCATCAACGCCTTCGGCCAGACCGAGACGGCTGCCACCATCACGGCGCTCGCCCCCGAGGACCACCACATCCCGCCCGGCCTGCCGGAGGCCGAGCGCGCCAAGCGCCTGAAGCGGCTGTCGTCGGTGGGCAAGCCGCTGGACGACGTGGAGATGCGGGTGGTGGACGAGGACGGTCACCCCTGCCCGCCCGGAGTGGACGGCGAGATCGTGGCGCGCGGCGAGCGCATTATGGCTGGCTATTGGAAGGACGAGGAAAAGACCAAGGCCACCAAGCGCGGTGGCTGGATCTACACCGGCGACTTGGGCCATACCGATGAAGAAGGCTACTACTTTCTGTCGGGACGCGCCTCAGACATGATCATTCGCGCCGGCGAGAACATCGCACCGGAGGAGGTGGAGCGGGTGCTGGCCACCCACCCTGCCGTCGACGAGTGTGCAGTGTTCGGCATCCCCGATGCCACCTGGGGCGAGGCGGTGGGCGCCGCCGTGGTGCTTAAGCACGGCCAGTCGGCCACTGCCGGCGATCTGATGGACCATTGCAGGACCGACCTCGCCAGTTTCAAGAAACCCGAGCGGGTGCTGTTCTTGGACGAGTTGCCCCGTAACCCCCTGGGCAAGGTGCTGCGTCGCGAGCTAAAGGCGATGTGCACTGAGCCGGCTGGAGCCTAGACCTATGCCGCTTCATCTCATCTGCTGCGTGAAGCAGGTGCCCGACCCCGAGACGCCCGCTGCCAGCTTTCGAGTGGACCCCGGCGCCAAGCAAGCGGTGCCGGCCGCCGGCATTTCGCCGGTCATCAGCCCGTTCGACGAGCAGGCCGTCGAGGTCGCACTGCGTATCAAGGACGCCCGACCCGACACCAGAGTGACCGTGGTGTCGCTGGGCGCCGACTCCGCCAAGGACGTGGTGCGCCACGGACTGGCCATGGGCGCCGACGAGGGCGTGCTGGTGCGCGACGCCACCTTCACCGGCCTCGACGCCTTCCAGACTGCCTACGTGCTGTCGCTGGTCGTGAAGAAATTGGGCGCCTACGACGCCATCTTCTGCGGCCGTCAGGCGGCCGACTTTGACCAGGGGCTGGTGGGCATCGGCCTCGCGGAGATGCTGGGCATCCCCAGCCTGATCAACGGGCAGGGCGCCGAGTTCACCGACGATCACACGGTCCGCTTCCAACGGGTGTTTCCCGACGGTGTCGGCATCTTCGAGGCGCAGACGCCCGTGCTCACCACCTACTCGCAGGAGGTGGGCCAGCCGCGCTATCCCACTCTGCGCAACATCATGGCCGCGGCGCGCAAGGCCATCACCACCTGGGGGGCCGCTGACCTCGGTGTCGACCCCGCGCAGTTCACCGCCCGCAACGACCTCACCGAGCTGTACGTGCCGGTGCTGAACGCCCAGTGCGAGTTCATCCAGGCGGACAGTCCGGCCGAGGCAGGCGTGCTGCTGGCGCTAAAGCTGCGGGAAGCGAAGGTTATCTAAACATGGCAGATGCACAGGGCATACTGGTCATCGGCGAGCGCCCTGAGAACGGGGGCCGCGCCGGGATTACGCTGGAGTTGTTGGGCGCTGGCCGCCGCCTCGCCGCCGAGCTGGGCGAGGACGTCGACGTGCTGCTGCTGGGCGCCACTGTTCCAGAGGCGGAGGCGCAGGACCTGTTCGCGTATGGCGTGGCCCGCATACACGCGCTCGAGCACCCGGCGCTCGCCACCTACTCGCCCGACCTGTTCACCACCACCGTCACCGAGGCGGTGCGTCGCATCAGCCCCAAGGTGGTGCTGATGGGCCGCACCGAGATGGGCCAGGACGTCGGCCCTGCCATGGCCTTCCGGCTCGGCACGGGCATTGCCATGGACTGCCTCGAGGTGAGTCTCGACGCCGCGTCCAAACGGCTGGTGATGGTGCGGCCGGTGTACGGCGGCAATGCCCGCGCCCACTACCAGGTAGCCGGCGGTAGCTGCCCGCAGATCGCCGCCATCCGTCCCAAGACGCAAGACCCGGCCGCACGCGGCGCCGACGCCAGCGGCGAGGTGATCCGTCCCACCATCGAACTGGATGCGAGCAGTGTGCGCACCCGCCAGGTGGGCTACGAGCGCTGGGAGGCGGCCGAGGGCGTGACGCTCGCCGCGGCCGAGATCGTGGTGAGCGGCGGGCGCGGCATCGGCTCGCCCGAGGCCTACAAGAGCACCATCGAAGCGGGCGCCGCCATTCTGGGCGGGGCGGCCGGCGCGTCCAAGGCGGCCTGCGACGCCGGCTATGCGCCGCCGGGCAACCAGGTGGGCCTCACCGGCCAGCGGGTGAGCCCGCGCCTGTACGTCGCGGTGGCCATCTCGGGCGCCAGCCAGCACCTGGCGGGCATGGGCACCGCCAAGAACATCGTGGCCATCAACAAGGACCCGGACGCCAACATCTTCAAGGCCGCCCGCTTCGGTGTGGTCGGTGACTACAAGCAGGTGATGCCCGCCTTCCTGGAGAAGTGCCGCGAACTGGTGAGCCGGGGGGAATAGCGACCGCCGACCGCTCGATCCGATCCTCTCTCCCCTGGCGGGAGAGAGCTAGAGAGAGGGGGACGCCGCGGCGAGCGTATGCTGGTTTGAGGGTAAAACGAGCCGCAGGTGGCGCACCCTCTCCCTGTCCTCTCCCTCAAGGGAGAGGGTTCCAGCATATGGAGTATCGTCGCCCAGTCCGAGGCAGCCCATCCTCTCTCCCCTGGCGGGAGAGAGCTAGAGAGAGGGGGACGCCGCGGCGGGCGTATGCTGGTTCGAGGGTCAACGCGGCCGGTTGGTGGCGCACCCTCTCCCTACCCTCTCCATCAAGGGAGAGGGTTCCCGATGTCCGCTCTCGCCAGTCCCCGCGCGCGTAGCTAACCCGAACGGAGTAACGCCTTGTACCCAACGCACGGTTCCCTCTTCGGCATTCCTGGGTGGCTGATCTTTGGGGTGGTGCTGGCATTGGCGGTCGGCGCCTTCGGGTGGTCGCTGTGGACGCGGGTGCTGCGGCCCATCGTCGGCGGCAAGCCGGACGACCGGTTCGACCGGCTGCCGGAGCGGGTGGGGAAGTTCCTGGTCTATGTCATCGGCCAGCGCAAAGTGTTTGAGAACAGCTACTCGGGCACGCTGCACGCCCTGATCTTCTGGGGCTTCCTCATCTGGCAGCCGTTCACCCTTAACCTCATCCTCGAAGGCTTCAGCGATAGCATTACCCTTGGGGCGCTGCTGGGGCCGGTGTGGCAGGCCTATACCTTCTTGGTGGAACTGGCGTCGGTGGGCATCATCCTGGGGTGCGCCATGGCGGTGTACCGGCGGGTGGTCATGCGCCCGGCGTCGCTCACCACCCATGCCGACGCCTACATCATCCTGGGGCTGATTTCGGGCCTCATGTTCACCCATTTCGCGTCGGAGGCGCTGGCGCTGCGGCTGACCGGCGGGGCGTCGGTGTGGTACGCACCGGTGTCGTCGGCGCTGCTGCCCGGTATGCCCGCTGCCGATGCCGCGGCCGCCGGCTTCGGCGCGCTGTGGCTGCTGCACGTTGGCATTCTGCTGGCGTTCCTGGTGTACCTGCCCTACTCCAAGCACCTGCACCTCATGGCGGCGCCGTTCAACGTGTTCTTCCAGAACCTGCGGCCGCGTGGCGGGCTGCCCAGCATCAAAGACATCGAGACGCAGGAGCGGTTCGGCGTGGGCTCGGTGGCCGACCTGACCTGGAAGCAGATGCTGGACGCCGCCACCTGCACCGAGTGCGGCCGCTGCACCGACCTCTGCCCCGCCTACGCCACCGACAAGCCGCTGTCGCCGCGCGACCTCATCCTCGACATCAAGGCCGCCATCGCCGGCGAGGCCCCGGAGCACCAGCGGCATGTGCTGGCCGGGCGGGCCGACTTCGCACCGCTCACCGCCGGCCTGCCGCTGGTGAACGGCGTGGTGCACGAGGACACGCTGTGGGCGTGCGTCACCTGCGGCGCCTGCATGGAGGCCTGCCCGGTGTTCATCGAGCACGTGCCGGCCATTGTGGACATGCGCCGCCATCTGGTGCTGGACCAGGCGCGGGTGCCCGAGACGGCCGAGAGCGCCCTGGTGAGCATGGAGCGCCGAGGCCACCCCTGGCGCGGCACCCAGCACGACCGCATGAGCTGGGCCGACGGTCTGGACGTGCCGGCGTTCACCAGTGGCGACGACATCGAGTACCTGTACTGGGTGGGCTGCTCCGGCGCGCTGGAGGACCGGAACCGCAAGATCACCCAGTCGGTGGTGAAGGTGCTGAAGGCCTCGGGCGTTAGCTTTGGCGTGCTGGGGCCGGGCGAGACCTGCACCGGCGACCCAGCGCGCCGCATGGGCAATGAATACCTGTTCCAGATGCTGGCGCAGCAGAACGTGGAGACGCTGAACGGCCTGAAGGTGCGCAAGATCATCACCCAGTGCCCCCACTGCTTCAACAGCTTCCGTAACGAGTACCCGGAGTTCGGCGGCACCTGGGAGGTGACCCACCACTCCCAGGTCATCGCCGACCTGCTGGCCGCCGGCAGGCTGAAGCTGGCCCGTCCGCTGCCCGACGGCACCGAAGTCACCTACCACGACTCGTGCTACCTGGGCCGCCACAACGGCGAGTATGAGGCGCCGCGTCAGGTGGTGAGCGCCCTGCCCGGCGTGAAGGTGGTGGAGATGCCCCGCAACCGCGAGAAGAGCTTCTGCTGCGGGGCCGGCGGCGGCCACATGTGGATGGAGGAAAAGACCACCAAGCGCATCAACTGGGAGCGCACCCAGCAGGCGCTGGACACCGGCGCGTCGGTGGTGGCCACCGGCTGCCCCTTCTGCGTGCTGATGATGGAGGACGGCGTCCGCGGCCGTAACGCCGAGGACAGGCTGCAGGTCAAAGACCTGGCGGAGTTGGTGGCGGAGGCGTTGGCGTAGGCGTTGGTGTAGGCCAGTGCTCCTTCGTAGCGGCGCAATTCATTGCGCCTCGGACCCAGCGACGACAACCTTAGTCTGCTCGACGAGGACGGAAAAAGGCATGCCCTGTCGCGGCGGCCCCCTCACCCTAACCCTCTCCCGCGAGGGGAGAGGGGATCGGAAAGGCTCCTACACCCCCACCGGTGCGTGCTTGGCCAGGAACGCCAGGATGACCGGCGGCAGCTTTTCGGCGGTGGCGCGGCCGTAGGCCTTGTCGTCGGCCAGTAGGGCGTCGGACTCGGGCTTGGTCCATTGGGGCGGGTGGTATTCGGCGTGGGGCAGCATGGCGCGCAGTTGTTCCTGCACCGGCAGCGGGTGGGTGTCGTCGTCGCCGGCGATGATGATGAGGGTGGGCACCCGCAGCGCCCGAATTTCATCGTCGGTGGCGCCCACCACCGTCTTATCGGCGGTGAAGAACGTGCGCCAATAGGCCATGATGCTGATGAACTCCTTGGGGTCCAGCTTCAGCAGACGGTCCCGGTTGGCGGGGTTCTGCGCAATGCGGGCGGCGAAGAAGGGCGTCCTGATGACGCCTTCCATGCCGTCCTTTGCGGCGATTTCGTTGAACTGCTCGTAGTAGTTGTAGCCGAGGTTCTTGGCGGCATACTCGCCTCCGCTGACCCGCCACAACAGCAGGCCCTGCACGGCGTCCGGGTGCTTGATGGCCATCATGAGCGACAGCCGGCACCCGGCCGAGGTCCCGCCGATCCAGGCCGGTGTGACGTGCACGCGGGTGAGCAATTCGTATAAATCCTCCACCCAGATTTCCTGCTCCGATAGCTCCCGGTTGCCCTCGTAGCGGCGTTCGATCACCACGTCCGATGCGCCGCAGTTGCGCCGGTCGTGCAGCAGCACCGAGTAGCCGCCGGCCACCAGCTTCTCTGCGGTGGGGCGCAGCCAGTCGCCTTCGCGCCGCCCGCCCGAGATGAGCACCAGCAGGGGGCCGGATCCGATGATGTCGTAGTAGACGGTGGTGTTGTCGCTGAGCGTCACGTGAGCCATGGGATGCCTCCTTGGGGGGTTGTGAGGAGTGCTGCTACGCCAGCAGCGCCCCCTTGGTGAGCGTGGGGATGCGGTAGACGCTGGTGCGGGCGGTGGCGAACAGTACGCTGCCGTCCTCGCCCCAGGCGACGTTGGCGGGCAGTTCGGGCAGGATGATGCGGCCCAGCAACTCGCCATTGGGCCGTGCCACCCAGATGCCGCCGCCGCCGGTGCTGAAGATGTTGCCCTGCAGGTCCAGCTTGAAGCCGTCGGGCACGCCGGGGTCGGGCGAGGCCATGTCGAGCACCACGCGACCGTTGCCCACCGTGCCGTCGGCCCGCACATCAAACGCCCGGATGTGCTTATGCGCCGAGTCGTCCACGTACAGCAGCGACTCATCGGGCGAGAACGCCAGGCCGTTGGGCAGTGCGAAGTCGTCGACGAGCAGTTCCAGCGTGCCGGTGGGGGTGATGCGGTAGACGCCGTTGCACGCCTGCTCCTTGCCCGCCATGGGCTCCGACCACCAGCCGGCGGGACGGGCCATGCCCGGTGTGCTGGGCTGCACGGCATAGGGAGGGTCGGTGAAGTAGACGGAGCCGTCGGACTTCACCACGATGTCGTTGGGGCTGTTGAGGCGCTTGCCCTGGTACATGTCGGCCAGCACCTGACGCGAGCCATCGGCACGCACCCGGCTCACCCGCCGGCCGCCGTGCTCGGCCGCCAGCACTTGGCCCGACCGGTCGAGGGTGAGGCCGTTGGAGTGGCCGGTGGCGAAGGTGGTGAGTTCCGGACCCTCGGGCAGCCGCCGCCACTTCGCGATGCGGTTGTTCGGGATGTCGCTGAACAGCAGGTGGTCGCCGCACCAGATGGGGCCTTCGGTGAAGCCGAGGCCGCCGGCGATGCGCTCGATCGGGGCGTCGGCCGCGACCAGCGTGTGCAATGCGGGGTTCCGTACGTCGAATGCCATGCCATCACCTCCGTGTAGTACTAGTCGCCTAACGGTGTCGTCTTGTTGGTGCGTGCGCCGTTGCCTGAGCCTGTCGAAGGCACCGGTCGGAGTCGGTTACTCGGTAGTCCTGTGGGGGTCGGCCGGTCCCGGGACTAGCTGCAGGATGGACCCCGTCACGTCGTATCCCGCCCGCCCACCCTCTAGAACTCCTTCCCGAGGGGACGCCCCTCGGACTCCCCGGCAAGGAGGGCGCTGCCCTCCCTGCACTCACCCGCTGCTCACAGGCCATTGCCCACCACGGTGGCGCTTGAGCCTCCGGGCCAGTGGTGCTCGCCCTCGCTACAGCTTGAGGAACTGGGCCAGCAGTTTCTTGTGGTAGCCGGGGCTGCCCAGGTAGTCGTAGAGCGTGCGGGCCTTGCGGGTATAGAGGTGCAGCGGGTACTCCAGCGATGCCCCGATGCCGGCGTGCACCTCGTGCGCATGGAGTGTGGTCTGGTAGAAGCCTTCGCTGGCCACGGCCTTGGCGATGGAGGCCGCCTCAGCCGCATCGGGCTTGCCGGCGTCCAACTTCCAGGCGGCCTCGTAGGTGGTCCAACGCGTGCCGTCCACATGGTTCACCATGTCGATCAGGTGGTCCTGCACCCGCTGGAAGGTGCCGATGGGAGCGCCGAACTGGTGGCGGGTGCGGGCGTACTCGGTGGTGAACTCGAACACCTCGGCCATCGCCCCCAGCTTGTAGCCCGAGAGCGCCACCGCCGCCGTGGGGTAGGCCCGCTCCACCGCCCGCCACGCCGAACCGGGCGCTCCGACGGCCTCGGCGGTGACATGCTGGAACGCCACCTCATACTGCCGCTCTCCGGCCCAGCCGGAGACGCGCCGCACGCTGACGCCGGGGCTCCCCGCCGGGACCAGGAACAACGTAAGGTCGGTCTCGCCGTCGCCGGTGCGGGCCAGCACCAGGAAGCTGTTGGCTGATGCGGCGTCGTGCACGAACAGCTTGGTCCCGTTCAGCGTCCAATGGGACCCAGCCTGCGCGGCCCTGACCTGTACGCCCTCCGGCCCCCAACTGTAATCACGTTCCGTGGCGGCGTATGCCACCACCTGCTCGCCGCGGGCGATGGCGGGCAGCAGCCGGCGGCGCTGCTCATCACCCCCGGCCGCAGTCAGCAGCAGCGCCGCGAGCACGGCCGTAGAGTGGAACGGCGCCGGCGCAAGCACCCGGCCCAGCTCTTCCGACAGGATGACGAGGTCGAGGACGCTGCCGCCGAACCCGCCGTACTGCTCGGGCACCATCATACCGGTCCAGCCAAGTTCGGCCATCTGACGCCAAAGGCCGGCTGGAAAGCTGTCGTCCCCGCTGTCGATGGCATGGGCCAGCGAGATGGGGCACTCGGCCTTCAGGAAGTCGCGTGCGCTGCGTTGCAGCAGTTCTTGGGTTTCGTTGAGCGAGAGGTCCATGCGGTAGAGCCGTCCGTATGTTATGTAGTGAATGTGTTCGGAGCCTATGCGCGTCGGAAGCGGGCGTCAACCACCTGAGGGTGGCGGACCAGCCGGTGATGGCGGCGGTGGCGCGTCATCTGCATCGGCGGCGGTGGCGGGAAGCTCGGCCTCGGCATCCGGGAGACCGGCGGTGGCCGCCGGGTCGGCCGCCGTTGTAGCCAGGGTGACGGAGGCGGGTTCTGCCGTAGCGAGAGCCGGTTCGCCCGCCCCGTGGCGCCGGCTGCTCATGAACGCGTACCCGGTGAGCAGCAACACCAGCAGGATGCCGCCGGCCCCGGCGGCGAGCGGCATCACAGCCTTTACTTCGCGGCTGGCAATGCGCACTTCCATGCCCGACTGCAGCCGGTCGAGCGTGAGGTCCCAGCTCCCGCTGCTGTTGCCGTTGCGGCGGTCGGCGTTCGTGTCGGTGATATCGCCGGGCAGGGTCACGGTCCAGGTGATTTTAAACGCCTGCTGCAGCATCTGCTGGAGCTGCTGTTGCTGCTGGGCGTTCAGCACCTGACCATCGCCGAGGTCATTGGGCATTGAGGTAGCGGGAATCTTGAGGACCACGTGATAGTCCCGCGATAGCAGGCCGTCGGTGACGCCAACATCGACCTCGGGCTTCTTGCCGTCGCCGCTCAGGCTCTCCGGCATGTCCCAGGCGTCGCGCAGGCCGCTCTTGCGCACCATGTCGAGCGTGGCCACGTCGCCGCTCTTCTGGATGGTGGCCTTCCAGCCGTCCTTCTCGACGTCCTCAGGGGTAAGGCGTTCGCCCATTGCTTGGGCAATCATGCCATCGGCGCGCATGGTCAGCCGCTGTTCCGCCTCCTCGGGCGAGAGCACGGTGGTGGTGACGTCGATTTTTGCGGTGCCGCAAGCGGTCAGCACCAGGGTCATCACCGCCAGCAGAGCCAGAATGGGGAGTCGCTTCACGGCGCTTCCTTTGCCAACCACAGAGTGGGCACCAGCCGATTATAGCCCGCGGTTTGCGCGAACGGTTTACAGGGCCGCGCCCACGGGTTAGGATCGCGGCGAACCTCGCAGGAAGTAGGAACCCACAGTTATGGATCGAACCGAACGGTATGACGTGGTGGTGGTCGGCGCCGGCAACGCTGGACTGGCCGCGGCCATGGCCGCCCACCAGGCGGGAGCCAAAACCCTGGTGCTGGAGAAGGCGCCCCGCGACTGGCGCGGCGGCAACTCGTACTTCACCGGTGGACTGTTCCGGTTCGCCTTCGATAACTTGGACGATGTGGCGTCGGTGATCGCCGACATGACCGAGGAGGAGCGGGTCGCCGTCGATGTAGGCAGCTACCCGCAGAAGGCCTTCTACGAGGATCTGATGCGCGTCACCGAGAGCCTCTCCGACCCAGACATGGCGGAGATCCTGGTGTCGCAGAGCCTGCCCACTATGCAGTGGCTGGCAAAGAGCGGCGTGCGCTGGATCCTCGCGATGGGCCGGCAGTCGTTCAAGGTGGGCAACGTCTACAAGTTCTTCGGCAACTTGGTGATCGAAGCTGTGGGCGGTGGTGTTGGCCTCTCCGACATGCAATTCGAAGCCTGCGAGAAGATGGGCATCGACGTCCGCTACGACACCAAGGTGCATACTCTCGTCACCGACGACCACGGCCGGGTCACCGGCGTCATCATCCGGCAGGCGGGCGGCGCCGACCAAGCGGTGGATTCCGGCGCGGTGGTGCTGGCGTGCGGCGGGTTCGAGGCCAACGCCGAGATGCGTACCCGCTACCTGGGGCCAGGCTGGGAGCTGGCGCACGTGCGCGGCACCCCGTATAACACCGGCGACGGCCACCGCATGGCGATGGACATCGGCGCCCGGCCGCGAGGCCACTGGAGTGGCGCCCACGCCTGCGCCTGGGACTACAACTCCCCAGCCGATGGCGGCAACCGTAAGCTGACCGACCTCTACCAGAAGCACTCCTACCCGTACAGCATCATCGTTAACATCGACGGCCAGCGCTTTGTGGACGAGGGCGCCGACTACCGCAACTATACCTACGCCAAGTACGGCCGCGAGATCTTGAAGCAGCCCCAACGGGCGGCCTTCCAGATCTTCGATCAGAAGACGGTGAAGCTACAGCGCGATGAGTACCGCATAAAGGAAGTGACCAAGGGCGTGTCCGACACGCTGGAGGGTCTGGCCGACCAGCTTGGTATCAACCAGGACGCGTTTGTGCGCACGGTACGGGAGTACAACGCCGCATGCCAGGGCGGGGAGTTCAATCCCTCCGTCCTCGACGGGGTTGGCACCGAGGGCATCACGCCGCCGAAGAGCAACTGGGCGCTGCCCATCGACGCCCCACCGTACGAGGGCTACGCCGTGACCTGTGGCGTGACGTTCACCTTCGGCGGGCTGCACATCAACACACGCGCTCAAGTGCTCGACACCGAGCAGAACCTGATGGGCGGCCTGTATGCTGCGGGCGAGATCGTCGGCGGGCTGTTCTATCACAACTACCCCGGAGGCTCGGGCCTGATGGCGGGGGCCGTGTTCGGACGGTTGGCCGGCGCCAGCGCTGCGGCAGATGCCCTGCGCTGAGCAACCCGGAGTACGGGGTTAGAGGCGGAGGACCATGGAGTTTGTGACTGGTGGGAGCGGCGCCCTGCACGACCGCGACCTACGGCGCACGGCCCAACCACCGCGGCCCACCTTAGGGGCGCCGATGGGCGAGGAGCCGGCGAGCCGGAAACTGGGGTGCGTGCTCTACACCCGCCGGCAGCGGGTGACGGGCGACCTGCAGACGACGCTCGCACGGCTCTCCGACGCCCTGAACATGATGGTGCAGCCGTTCGTCGCCCTCACGGACGCCCAGCAGGAGGCGCTCGACGGGTCCGGCGCGCCGGACGCCCTGCGGCGGGTGCTGGTGAGCCGCACCAGCGTGATCTTGGCGCTGCCATTTATGCGCGGCCGGTCCGAGGCGCCGCCACCGGCGATCGGCGCGTCTGGGTTGCTGCAACCTAGGGCACAGTCCCGTGTGCGGTTGACCGCCCGCGGTTACACCATCACCGGCGTGCTGCACCTGCCCACCGATAACGACCTGCAGCAGGTGCTCGGCAACACCGACGGCCAGTCCTTCCTGGCGGTGACCGATGCCACCGTCACGGCGCCCCACACCCAGTTCGACGCGCCCTTCCTGCTGGTAAACCGCACCGCCATTGAGACCGCAGGCGAATTGACGGCGGGCTAGCTCCCAGACTCAGGTCGTGGGTGCTCAGGTAACTGCCCTTGCACTGCGCTTGGGTGGCCTGCAGTTCCGGTCGCGCACCCAGGGCGTAGCCTCGCGTATCCACCTACCTACCCACCTGCTACTATGGTGGGCGCCAGCCGAAAAATGGGGGAAAGCGCCCAAGATGGTGGGGAACGTGCTGTGAAGGTGCTCGTTATTGAGGATGAACCCGACCTGCGCGATCTGCTGCAGCTTAGCCTGCGGCACTTCGGCGGGTGGGATGTGGTGACCGCCGCCGACGGTGTCGAGGGCATTCGCCTGGCGCTGGAAGCCAAGCCCGACCTCGTGCTGCTCGACATGATGATGCCGGGTATGGACGGGATGGCCGTGCTGGCGGAGATGCAGCGCGATGCCGTGCTGAAGATGCTGCCGGTCATCTTCGCCACTGCGAAGGTGCAGACCCGCGAGGTGGAGACCTACCTGGCGGCCGGCGCCCGCGGCGTGATCGAAAAGCCCTTCGACCCGCTCACCGTGTGCGGCCGTATCGAAGATATCCTGCGGCAGCCGGCCTAGCACCGTGGCTGCGTAATCGCTGTTTCCTGCCCCACGGCCCGCTTCGGGATATCTTGAACGTTCTCCTGAGCCACGTCGCAGGGCCCCCCAGGGGGTTTGGGGGTGAGCCCTACCGCTGTGGCATGAACAGATGGCAACGCGTCAGGTCTGAGAGCGCTCCTCAGCACGCGGGCGGCGGCTGTCCAGCAGTTGGGTGATGGCGTTGCGGAGCTGCGCGTCCGACACCCGCGATTTCACCAGTACCGTACTGACCCGCTTCAACAGCAGTTCGTCGGCTTCCTGACCGGTAAAGATCACCACCGGCGTTGTTCCGACCTCGGGAAGCAATTCCTCGCCGCGGCCGTCGGGGAGCGAGAGGTCCAGCAGCACGAGGTCAAACCGGTCGGCAGCGAGCGCACGACGGCCCGACTCGATAGTGGGAGCCACGGTGAGTTCGGCGCGGCCGTTAAGCAGTACCCGCACCAGGTTGGCCAGGTCAGCGTCGTCCTCCACATGGAGGATGCGGGCGACGTGGCCATGCGCAGACGAGCAGGCGTGTTCGACGGCCTGCAACAGCCGATGCTCGTCGATCGGCTTGGCGATCCAATCCTGCACCGCAATGGCCGTGCCCCGCAGTTCGCTCTGCGCCTCCTCGGTGTACGCCGACACCACAATCACCGGAATGTTCATCCACTCCTGGGAAGCGTGGAGGCTCCGGATGAGCCCCACCCCGGTCTCGCCCGGTAGCCGGATGTCCACGGTCACCGCACAGTAGGCGCACTGGGTCAGGCGGTCGCGCGCCTGAGTCGTATCGTGTGCCACGTCCACCTCGTAGCCGTCGTGCTCCAGCAGCTTGCGCAGCAGCAGGGCCACGTCGAGGTCATCTTCCACTACCAGGACACGGGAGTGCGAAGACCCTGTGACGACCTGCGGCGCATCAGCGATATAGACCGGCAATTCAGCGAAGAACGCCGCCCCCCCATCGGCCGGCGCCTCGAACCCCAGCGAGCCGCCCAGCCGTTCAGCGATGGCCTTGCTGATGCTCAAGCCCAGCCCTGTGCCACCCTTTGCCCGCGTGTCGGAGCTATCGGCCTGGGCAAACCGTTGGAACAGCCGTGGACGGAACTCCTTGGGCACGCCGGGGCCGTGGTCGCGCACGGTCACCCGCACCATGTCACTGCGCCGGGTCACGGCCACCTCTACCGCCGCATTCGGGGGCGAGAACTTGATGGCGTTGGACGCCAGATTGGTGAGCACCTGCATAAAACGGTCGCTGTCGGCCATCACCAGGGCGTCGGGCACATCGGCTACCAACTCCAGGCGCACGTTGCGCTCGGCGGCGAAGCCATGGTTGGCCTCCAGCGCTTGGTGGACCAGGTCGGTCAGAGCAACCGGCCGGTTGAAGAACTCCATCCGGCCCGATTCCACCTTCTCCATGTCCAAAATGTCGTTAATCAACCGGATCAGCCGTTCCGTATTCGATTGTGCCGTGCCCAGCATCTTCATGGCTTGTTCGGGCAGCTGCCCGGCTACGCCGTTCAACAACAGGCCCACGTAGCCCCGGATGGCCGTGAGCGGGGTGCGCAGCTCATGGCTGACCGTCGATACGAACTGGCTCTTCATCTGCTCCACCCGCAGGTGCTCCGACACGTCGTTGAACGCGATGACGGCCCCCTGCACCACACCGTCGTGAATGATGGGTGTGCTGGAATAGTGCACGGGAAAGCTGCTGCCGTCCGGGTGCCACAGCACCTCATCGGTCACATAGTGAGTCTCGCGGTCGCGCAGGGCCAGATACATGGGGCAACGTTCGAACGGATAGGGCCGGCCGTCGGGATAGGTGTGGTGCACCAGGTCATGCACGCTCTTGCCCAGCAACGCCTGCTGCGAGTAGCCCAGCATGGCAGCGCCGGCCCGGTTCACAAAGGTCACCCTGCCGTCGGTGTCCACGCCGTAGATACCGTCGCCAGCGGAGTCCAGAATGAGGCGACTGCGCAGTTCCGCCTCCCGGAGCGCCTCTGCCGCTTCCATCTGGCGGCGTTGCAACTCCACGGTTTCGGTCACATCGCGAATGACGGCCACGGTGTAGCGCTCGCCCTCCACGCCGATGGTGCTGGTGTGCGACTCGATAGTTCGCAGCGCGCCGTCAGGCCGGCGGATGCGGTAGGTGAAGACCGGGGATACCTCCTCGCCACGGCTGCGCGCCGCGGTCATTTCGCGTACGGCGGCACGTTCCTCCTCGGTCGCAATGGTGGACCCCGACGCCATGGTCATGGCGTCCTCAATGCTCGAGAGCCCCTGGATGTCGACATATGCCTGGTTGACATAAAGTCGCTGGGAGCCATGCACAACGATGACGCCGTCATTCATGGCTTCGACGACCATTCGCAGCGCTTCGATTGGCAGCGATTCAGGGGGCATGAGGACTCCAAGTGCAGGACGAGAGGACGGTCCAGACGTATGCCAGCGATTGTACACCGGTCGGGCTACCTTGCCGAAGGGCGGCCGTGGCAGCCGGATATATGCTGTTTGGTGGAGCGTTGGAGTCCAATTGACTTTGTGGTGTGTGGGGGCATAATGACGTGCAGAAGGGTTCCCGGCACCGGGTGGCGCGTTGCCTTGTGCCAGAGAAACGTCGACCGGAGGAACATCCCGTGATCTCAGAACAAGAGAACGAACTGCTCACGCAGGTTGGCCCGGGAACGCCCATGGGCAACCTACTACGCCAGTACTGGCACCCCATCGGCGGGGCGTCGGAAATCGCCGGTAAGAAGGCTACTAAGCAGGTGCGTTTGCTGGGCGAGGACCTGGTGCTGTACAAGGACCGGAGCGGCACCTACGGGCTCATTGAGCCGTTGTGCGCCCACCGCCGCATCAACATGCTGTACGGCGTCCCCCTCGACCACGGCATCCGCTGCCCCTACCACGGCTGGGCGTACGACGAGAGCGGCACCTGCATTGAGCAGCCCTACGAGGAAGAGGTAGACCCGGAGAGCCGCTTCAAAGAGAAGATCCACATGACGGCCTATCCCGTGCAAGAGTGCGGTGGCCTGCTGTGGGCGTACCTCGGCCCGTCGCCGGCGCCGCTGCTGCCGAAGTGGGAGCCGCTGGTGCGCGAGAACACGCTGAAGGACATCGGCGTGTCGCTCATCCCCTGCAACTGGCTGCAGATTCAGGAGAACTCGCTGGACCCGGTCCACCTCGAGTGGCTGCATCTGGACTTCCATAACTACGCGATGGAACAGCTTGACCGGCCGGAGCGGGTCACGGTGAAGCCCCACAAGAAGATCGGCTTCGATGTCTTCAAGCACGGCATCATCAAGCGCCGTACCTGGGGCGACGAGACCGAGGAGTCGCCGGACTGGAAGCGCGGCCACCCCATCCTGTTCCCGAACATCCTGGTGGTGGGCTCGGGCGACTCGCTGAACTTCCAGTTCCGCGTGCCGGTCGACGACACCCACACCCTGCACATTTACTACACCGTCTACACCCCCGGCGGCTATGTCAGCCAGGACTCGGTACCGGTGTTCGAAATCCCGATGCCGCTGCCGGACGAGAACGGCCAGCCGCCCTGGGATCTGCTCGACAATGCTCCGGGCCAGGACATCTTCGCCTGGGTGACCCAGGGCCCCATCGCCGCCCGTCCGCGCGAACGGCTGGGGCGGTCGGACGAGGGCATCATCCTGTTCCGCAAGCTGCTGGAGGACAACCTCAAGAAGCTGCAGGCCGGCGAAGAGCCGATGAACGTTTTCCGCAACCCGGCGGAGGCCGATTCCATCGACCTCGTCACCGAGCGCGACCACTCTGATCGCCCGGGCGGCCCGGCCATCAAGTACAGCCCCATCGGGCCTCGTATCCGTGAGCTGTGGGCCGCCCGCACCCGCTAGTGTCTCACCGCTGACGTCTGTCAGCCAACAACAGGCCGCTGGTACGCCAGCGGCCTGTTGTGCGCCCTTCCTAACCACTTCGCCAGGAGGCTTTTCGTGACCACCCAAGCAGCTTCGCAGAACGCGTCGCCGGGCAGTGTGCGCAAGATGAAGGTTGGTGTGGCCGGCCTGGGCGCCGGAGCCGTCGCGGTCATCCGCGCCATGGCGTCCTCGCCCCACGTGCAGATCACCGCCGCCGCCGACGTGCGCGACGAGGCGCTGGCCGCCTTCCAGCAGCGCTTCGGCGCCCGCACCTATCACACCGTGGCCGAGCTGTGCGACGATCCGGAGGTCGAGGTGGTGTGGATCTCCACCCCCAACCAGTTCCACTGCGAGCACACCATTACCGCCGCGGAGCGCGGCAAGCACGTGGTCATCGAAAAGCCGATGGCGCTGAACCTGGAAGAAGCGCAGCGCATGACGGAGGCCGTCGAGAAGCACGGCGTGAACCTGCTTTGCGGCCACACCGCCAGCCTGATGGCCGCCAACCAGGAGATGCGGCGGGTGGTGGCCGGCGGCGAACTGGGCCGCCTGTGCGCCATCAATGTGTGGTCCTACACCGACTGGATGTTCCGTCCCCGCATGCCGCAGGAGGTGGACCTGAAGACCGGCGGCGGCGTCGTCTACCGCCAGGGCCCGCACCAGGTGGACACGGTGCGGCTGCTGGGTGGCGGCAAGGTGCGCAGCGTGCGGGGGCAGATCGGCAAGTGGTTCCCCGGTAGCGGCCGCGATATCGAGGGCTACTATTCAGCCTTCATCGAGTTCGAGGACGGCACACCGGCGACCATCGTCCATAACGGCTATGGCTATTTCAGCACTTCGGAACTGGTGCCATGGTCCACGAACCGCTCCGGCCCCAACCAGCAGATGATGGAACTCCGTAAGGCCCTCAAGTCGGGCAACGTGAACGCCGACCAGGAGGCCCGTATGAAGAACACCTTCCGTTTTGGCGGCGAGCGTGAAACGCAGGAGAGTGCGGCCCCGGAGCGTCCCCAGTCCACCGGGTTCCAGCCCGACCTGGGCATTGTGATTGCGAGCTGTGAGCGGGGCGACGTGCGGCAGGCGCCCCATGGCCTGTGGCTGTACGACGACGACGGCCAGCGCGAGGTGCCGGTGGAGGGCATCCACGACGAGCGTATGGCCGAATTGGATGAGATGTACCAAGCCATCACCACCGGCCGCAAGGTCCGGCACGACGGCCGCTGGGGCACCGCCACGCTGGAGGTGGTGCTGGCCATCCGCCAGTCGGCGCTGGAGCACCGGGAGATCATGATGTCGCACCAGTGTGCTGCGTATTAGGGGATTAGGGACCGGCTTGGCTTCCTGCGTGCAGGTGTTGCCTGAGCTTGTCGAAGGCATCACCGGGCAAAGACCACCGGCCGCACCAGCCTTACCGACTGTTCGCATCAATAACCTCCCATAGGAGCCCCACCCATGACCACCAACGCCGCTCAACCCGAACGCCGCATCCTGCGCATGGGCATCCTGGGCATAGGGGTGGGCGCCGCCGAGATCCTGCCGGCCATGGACGCCATGCCGGAGATCGACCTGGCGGCCGGCGCCGACCTGAACGCCGAGGTGCGGGCGCGCTTCACCGGCCGCTACACCGGCGCCACGGCCTATCCTACCGTCGAGGCGCTGTGCAAGGAGAGCGACGTGGAGGCGGTGTGGGTCTCCAGCCCCAACCGCTTCCACTGCGAGCACACCGTGACGGCGCTGGAACACGGCAAGCACGTGGTGGTGGAGAAGCCGATGGCGCTGAACCTGGAAGAGGCCCAGCGCATGGTGGCCGCCGCCGACCGCAATGGCCGCAAGCTGCTGGCAGGCCACACGCGAGCGTTCACGCTGCCCATTCGGGCCATGCGCCGCATCATCCAGTCGGGCCGGCTCGGCGGCCTGCGGGCCATCCACGTGATGGCCTACAGCGACTGGATGCTGCGGCCGCGCACCGCCGATGAGCTGGACATCAACCAGGGCGGCGGCATTCCCTATCGGCAGGGCCCGCACCAGATCGACACGGTGCGCTTCCTGGGCGGAGGCCAACTGCGCAGCATCCGTGGCACGACCGGCGAGTGGATGCCGGAACGCTCCATCCCCGGTTACTACTCCGCCTACATGGAGTTCGAGAATGGGACGCCGGCCACCGTCATCCACAACGGCTACGGGTACTTCCTGGGGGCCGAGTTGGTGCCCTGGGGCGTCAGCAAGCAGCGCTACGACATTCCGGGGCGGGTGGCGGTGCGCAAGGCGATGCGCACGGGCACCCGCGACGAGTTCCAGGACAAGCAGGACCTGCGCATTGGGGGACGGCTGGAGCAGCAGACCTTCCGCCGCAGCGAGCCGGAGCCGTGGGTACCCGAAGACCTCGGTCTGGTCATCGTGAGCTGCGAGCGGGGCGACATCCGGCATTCCAAGCACGGACTGTTCGTGTACGACGACGAAGGGTTGCACGACGTGGACCTCTCGCCGGACCGCGAGCTGGGGCCGTCGCAGCGCCGCACCGAGCTGGAGGAGCTGTACGACAGCGTGGTGCTGGGCAAACCGCTGTTCCACGACGGCCGCTGGGGCATGGCCACGCTGGAGGCCTGCCTGGCCCTCATGCAGTCGGGCAGGGAGCGCCGCGAGGTGATGCTGCAGCACCAGGTGCCCGTGTCGGCGGCGTACGACGCGGATCTGGCGGTGCCGGCGTTCTAGCCAGCGGACGCTAGAGGATTGAAGACCCACACAACCGCTGTGTCATTCTGAGCCTCCGAGGCGAAGAATCCCTTTGCCTGGCAGGACTGTAGCCAGCGCGGCTCGATCGAGAGGGATGCTTCGTCGTCGGACGCCTCAGCATGACATAACAACGAGGGCGCTCGTATAGAGCGGTGGCGTGCGGGCAAGCGGAAGGCCGCCGGGCAGACGGCGGCCTTGGTCGCGGATGATGTTGCCTACTCGAAGTAGCGGCCGGCGCGGTTGGGGAACAGGAGTGACTTGACGGTGACCGGCACCACCTCCGACATACCCATCGGACGGCCGATGTCGACGTAGTCGAGGTCGCCCACGTCGATGCCGTCGACCACGATAAGCGGGCGCGTCATGCCCAGTTCCTCGGTGAGGACGGCGCCCAGCGACTTCGCGATATCCTGATCCAGCATCAGGAACAGTGGCACGTCGGGCGCTGCGTTCTCTACCGCTTTCGCCACCTTCTCCGCCAGGTCGCGGCAGGTGCGGTAGTTCAGCCGGCCCTCCACCTGCACCGCCATGGCGAGGCCGGGGCCGTAGGTGTCCAGGTCGAACTTGTTGAGGGCGCGTTTCACGGCGGTCTGGAAGTCGATGCCACCCTCGGTGTAGGGGCGCACCACCTTCAGGCCGAACACCGGCAGCACGCTCACGTCGCCGAGGAAGCAGGTGCTGCCGCTGGCCTGCACTGTGTACTCGCCGGCGCCGATGACGGTGGCGCGAATGCCCTCCTGGGGGCGCAGCAGGAAGCCCGGCTTGGCCAGCGCGTCGATGCTCCTGCGGATGGTGCGGCCCAGCACCGGGCCGACGTCGCCGTACCCGGTGCTGTCGGCTTCGTACACGTACTCCGACACGCCGCCGGAGAACATGACGTGGGCGGCGCCGTGAAAGGGGGCCAGCGTGTCGAGCAGTTCGGTGACGAACAGTTCGGCGGTGAGGGGCTGCAGGTCGTTGCCCGCGATGGCGTCCAGCAGCAGCTCGGCCTGCCGTTCGGCGAAGGCCTGCTGCTGCTCGGCGGTCAGCGTCTCGCCCAGCCGTGGCTGGATGCCAATGGAGTTCAGGATCAGCTCGCCGGGGCCTTCGATGCGGGTGAGCACGCCCCGCTCATCGAATGCCACCAGCCGGGCGCCGATGCTGAGGGAGGCCGTCTGGGTGACGATGCCGCCCTCGATCAGCGCCAGCTTGGAGGTGCCGCCGCCCACGTCCACGTTGAGCACGGTCTTGCCGGTGGCCTCGGAGGTGTGGGTGGCGCCGGAACCGTGCGCCGCGAGCAGCGTCTCGTGGTTCGGCCCAGCCGATGCGCAGATGAACTTGCCGGACTCCTTGGCGAAGAGCTGGAGGATGGCCTCGGCGTTCTCCTTCTTCAGCGCCTCGCCGGTGATGACCACGGCGCCGGTGTCCACGTCGGCCGGGGTCATGCCGGCATCGGCGTATGCCTTGTGAAAGAACGCCTGCAGCGCCTCGGTGTCGATGGTGGCGCCGGTGCTGTAGGGCGTCAGGCTAATGGGCGAGCGATACAGCACTTCGCGGGCGGTCACCACGAACTTCGCCGAGTAGCCAGCGCCCTCCCGCCGCAGCGTCAGGCGCGAGAACACCAGGTGGCTGGTGGACGAACCGATGTCGATGCCGACGCTCTTGAGCGTGAAGCGTTCAAGCCCCTCAATGTCTTCGCCCTGCGACAGGATCTCGGCAGACTGATCGCGCGCAGCGTTCTCAATTTCGTGTTCGTGCATTTCGCCGGCATCGTGCATGGTTGTCCCCGTGGTTATGGTGTCTCCCGGCGTCCTGCGCCGTCCGTGCCGTCTGCCCAATGAGTAGCGGGCTGACCGATGCGCCGTACGTGGCGCACCGCCCTCAGTGTAGCCAACGGCGGCGCTAGCCGGCATAGCTTGGCCTGGGCCGGAAGTCCGGCCCAGGCCAAGCTGGTTGCGCTACGCTAGGCTACTCGCCCTTGTAGTCCCACTCGTAGTTCTCGTCCTTGTATGCCTGCTCCGGCATGATCGAAGAGAACCCTCGTGCCTTCAGCTCGCCCTCGAACTTCTCGCGGATCCAGGGCTCCTCCTGCGGGTACTCGATCTGGTCGCGTCTGCGGTCCTCCACTTTTTCGGAGTAGCCCGAGAACTGCGCGGGCGGATGGAACGCGAGATACCGTGCGGGAATGCCACCCAGGTTGAAGTGCTGGTGGAACCACTTGTCGGGCGGGGTGAACAGGCTCCCCTCGTGCCAGGGAACGACCACCTTGTCCTGACCCTCCTGCCACATCACCGAGAAACCCTCGCCGTCGGGGATGACGATGGCGCGGCCGGGGCCGTGGCGATGGGCCTTCTTGTAGGTTTTGGAGGGGAACACCGACATGTGGTTGGTCATGTTGGATTCCGGGTACCGGATGAACACCACGTGCCCGCCGGCACCGCGGCCCTTGAACGGCACCAAGCGGTCCCATGCCTTCATGTCGGGGAAGAAGTTGCCGAACCACACCTGGCGTGCGCCGTACACGTACTGGTCGTCCATCTGAATCTTGGCTTCCGCGTACATGCTTTCGTCGAGGTTGGGCTCGCGGCGCAGGTAGGCGTAGGGGTTGTTGATGAAATACTTGGCGTTGTCCACCACGGTCATGGCCAGCGGCAGGTAGTTGTAGGACATGATGCGGGCCGGCTCGGTACCGCTCATGTTGCTCAGCTCGGCGGTGTAGCCGCCGGGGATCATGAACAGCGCGTTCTTCTGCCACTCGAAGGTCTTCCCCGGCGCGTCGTTGTGGCGCACAGTGGTGGTGCCGCGACCGCTGACGACGTACATCGTCTCGTCGATGGCCAGCGTCCACGGCTTCAGCGTCTCGCCCGGCGGGATCTCGGTGACCCGCACCTCGCTGATGCCCTCCAGGCCATTCAGTTGGATGAAGCATGACTTGGCGCCACGATCGCTCCACATGCCCAGGTCGACGGTGCGCAGGTCCTCCACGAAGTAGCCGCGGTGGACGGGGACACCCGTCGAGTCCATCCACTTGTCGTATGCGTACTTGGACGCTTCTGCCATTAGGAACTCCTTGAGGTCGGTTTGTTGACGGAACGCAGACTTTGGTTAATATAGGTCATCCGCCGTGTGGTTGGCCGGTGTGTAGTATAGCAGCGTTAAATCGTCAAGCAACGCCGGTTGTCATCCGGCTTGGGAGGAAACCTCATGAGGCGTGCCACATTCCTGGTGTTGGTCGCGGCGCTGGCGGTCTCGGCCATGGCCTGCAGCGCCCCAGTCAGCCCCGCTGCGCCCGCTGGGGGCGGGCAACCCGCTGCCGGCCAGCCAAAGTTAGGCGGTGCGCTGAATCTGCGTATTCTCGGCGACCCGTTCGACTGGGACCTGAGCTACGTCGGAAAGTCGGAGCCCAACGGCGGCGGGATGGCGTACGTCTACAACAGCCTGCTGGGGTTCAAGACGGGCCCCGATCTGAAGTTCGCCGACCTCATCCTGCGGCCTGAACTGGCGGAGACCTGGGACACGAGTGCCGACGGCAAGACCTTCACCTTCCATTTGCGAAAGGGCGTGAAGTTCGCGGACAAGGCGCCTATCAATGGGCGTGACCTGACCGCCGCGGACGTGAAATGGAGTTACGAGTACTGGTCTCGCAGCGGGGCCTTGAAGGATAAGAAGCTGCCGACCGGCCAGTTCGCCTGGATGTTTGAGGGCCTGGCGGGTGTTGATGCTCCGGATGCGTCGACGGTGATGGTGCGGTTCACCGATCCCTTCGCTCCGTTCCTCAGCTTCGCGGCATCGGACTTCAACCCAGTGGTGCCGCACGAGATTTACGACCGCGACGGCAATTTCAAGAACCAGGCGGTGGGCTCGGGCCCGTTCCAAATGGATGAGTCCGCATCGCAGAAGGGCAGCCGCTGGGTGTTCAAGAAGAACCCCGGCTACTTTGAGCCGGGCAAGCCCTACCTGGACGAACTCCGTTGGCTGGTCATTCCCGACGACTCGACCGCCTTGGCGGCCTTCCGCACCAAGCAGATCGACATGGTGGGCGGCGGGGCCGGCAGCCGGCTCAGCACCCAGCAGGCGGAAGACATCAAGAAGTCGGCGCCTTCCGCAGTGCTGCTTCAGTATGCCGACCCGGCGCCGATGCACTTCTACCTGAACGCCCGTAAGAAGCCGCTCGATGACCTTCGGGTGCGCCGGGCTCTCGCCTACGCCATCGACCCCGATGAGTTTATCAAGGTGCTCTATGACGGCAAGGGCCTGTGGGCGCTGGCAGGCGCGTTCCCCGACACGTTCACCCAGGACGAGATCCACAAGATCATGAAGCGGGACCCTGCCGAGTCGAAAAAGCTGCTGGCTGAGGCCGGCTTCGCCAATGGCCTTGACCTAGAGTTCATCTACCCGGGCACTTCCTATGGCGAGTCGTACATCACCTCGATGCAGCTCCTGCAAGCGCAGCTCAAGCGGGTGGGCATTAACCTGCAACTCAAGAGCTTGGACAAGGCGGATGAGAGCGAGCGCAAGAAGACCGGCGACTTCGTCACCACCCACACCTCGAAATCGCTCGACTCCGACGTCGACTCCTACCTGTTCAATGTGTTCCATCCGTCGTCCAAGGCGAACTACGGCGGCACCAACGACCCGCAACTCACCGACCTGCTGGTGGGCCAGCGGCGTGAGACCGACCCGAAGAAGCGCAACGAGATCATCCGGGCCGCAGTGCTGCGCATCTACGACCAGGCGCATGCTCTGGCGCTGTATGAAGGGGTGCAGTCGCAGTTCTGGTACCCGTTCCTCAAGAACTACGCGCCGAACTTCGGCACGCAGGGGTTCCCGCTGACTGAGGCTTGGATCGACGGCCGCTAGGCCACGCACGGACAACGAAAAGGGGGAGGGCATCGGCCCTCCCCCTTTGGTGTGTGGCGGCGGTCGGAATGGGTCGCCCGCTACATGTTGGCGGAGAGCACCTCACGGTAGTAGTGCCACAGGGCGTTGCCGCGGCGGCGCGCCCCGCCGGCGTCCATGCGGGCCTTCAGGTGCGGTTCACGCTCCGGGTGCGACTGCCGGATGTCCTCCGCCAGGTCGTCGGGAATGCGGGGGTGGTCCACGCCACCGGCGCAGTAGGCCAGGTAGTTGAGACGCGCCTGGTGCTCCAGGTGCACCATCCCGAACACGCTCTCCTCCACCGAGGTCCCCACCGTCACGGCGCCGTGGCCGAACAGCAGCACGGCCTTGCCATCGGCGAGCAGGTTCGCCACTGCCTGACCCTCCTCTTCGGAGTTCACCACTTTGGCACGGGGGTAGACAGGAAGGGGCTTCTGCACCATCGCCACGCCTTCTTGGGCCATGGGTACCAGTGTTTTCTTGAACACGCTCATCAGCACCGTGTAGTCCGGATGCACGTGGGTCACCGAAAGCACGTCGGGCCGGTTCTTGTAGATGCAGGAGTGGATCTTCACCTCGCTACACTGCAGCGATCCCGACGGCCCGTCCAGCCAGTTCCCTTCCAGGTCGCACACCACCATATCCTCCGGCCGCATGCGCGACAGGTTGTCGATGCGGTAACCGCGTCCCTTCACCACGAACGTGTTGGGGTCGCCCGGCACGCGCATGCTCGCGTGGCCCAGCGAGCCGCGCACGCCCGATGCCAGCCCTAGCTCTGCCAGGATACGGTTGCCGACGGCGGCCTCTTCTTTGGCCTGCTCCATAGTGCTGCTCTCAGCCATGTAGCGCCTCCTCGTTCAGTGTTCTAAGCGGGCGTGATCATCCTGCCCGTGCCGGTGGATGTCAACCGAGCCTCGCGTTCGTTGACAAGCGCCGCTCTGCCTGCCTAGGATGCCTCCGCAGATAGGGCGGTGCGCCCGCCCACCCACGGAGGTGACACCATGCAGTATCGAGAGATTGGCAACACAGGGCTCCGGGTCTCCGAGGTCGGTTTCGGCTGCGGCGGCACGGCCGGCCTGATGATCCGGGGCAGCTTCCAGGACCAGGTCCGCACCATCGACCGTGCCCTGGAACTAGGCATCAACTACTTCGATGAGTCGCCCGACTACGGCGACGGTGTGTCGGAGGAGAACCTGGGCAAGGTGTTCCGCGAGCTGGGGGTGCGGCCCATCGTCACCACCAAAGTGGAGATCCGCCCCGGCGACATGGACGACATTGCCGGCCATGTGGAGCGGTCGGTGGACGCCAGCCTGAAGCGCCTGGGCGTCGACTGGGTCGACATCATCCAGATCCACAATGGCCCCACGCCCGACAAGCCCCAGCTTGGGCCCCGCGAGTATCGCGTGCTGTGGGTGGAGGACTACTTTCGGCCGGGCGGCGCCATCGAGGGTCTGGAGCGCATCCAGCGCGCCGGCAAGACGCGCTTCGTCGGGTTCATTTGCCGCGGCGGCGACGGCCGCCAGGTGCGCCACCTGCTGGACACCGGCCGCTTCAGCCTGATCAACCTGGTGTACCACGCCCTCAACCCGTCGGCGGCCGGGACGCTGCCGCCGGGCATGACGGTGGACGCCGACTTCGGTGGCGCCATCGCCAGCGCCCAAGTCACCAATGCAGGCGTCGCTATCTACAGCCCGCTGGCGGGGGGCTTCCTCACCGACGACGCAGTGACCGGTGCGTCGCCGCACCCGCTCTCGGGTAGCCGCCGCGCCAGCGCCGCCGCCGAACTGGCAAAGCACCAGGCAACGCGTCTCAACTTCCTGCGCACGGCGGACCGCAGCCTGGCGCAGGCCGCTTATCGCTTCATCCTCGACCATCCGGGCGTCACCACGGTGCTCGGCGGCTTCTCGGACCAGAAGCAGCTTGAGGAATTGTGCGCAGCCTCTGGTGCGCCAGGGCTCACCGAGGAGGAGCGGGCCCGCATGGAGGTCATCTGGCGCGGCAACTTTGGGCGGCCGGCAGTGGCGGGCGGGTAGGGGCGCCAGCCGGCTGCTCAACATGTGGCCGGCGGGGCGCACCTGCCGCTGGTTAACCAGCCCCCCACCGCGCCTATCGTTGACAGTGACGTATAGAGCGGCGTAGTATCAGCCAAAGCTGTGGGTATCTTTTGTGCCCTCAAGCATCCCCGTTAGTCCTCAAAGGAGGCAGTAGTGCGACTCCTCGTGCGCCTTCTCCCCGCAGTGCTCGCCGTTGCCACTTTGGCTTGTGGCAGTCAAGCCGCCGCCCCAGCCCAAGCGCCCTCCGGTTCCCAGGGCGCTGCCGACCAGCCGGTGACCGGCGGCCGGCTCAGCCGCTGGGTCACCGCCGATCCCACCGGTTGGGACCCCAGCATCCAGAACGTCTCCAGCGTCAGCGACCGCTGGCTCATCAACTCCTACGAGCGCCTGCTCGGCTTCAAGATGGACCCCAGCCTCAAGTTCTCCGACATGCAGTTGCAGGGAGAGCTGGCCGAGAGTTGGACGGTCTCGCCCGACGCCAAGACCTTCACCTTCAACCTCCGCAAAGGCGTGAAGTGGCAGAACCTGCCGCCGGTGAACGGCCGCGAGTTCACCTCGGCCGACGTGAAGTTCAGCTACGAATACGCCACCCGCAGCGGTGAGTTCAAGGACAAGAAGCTCAAGCCCGCCGCGTTCGACTGGTGGTTTGAGGGCATGGAGGGCATCGAAACGCCCGACAAGTACACCGTGGTCGTTAAGTTCTCCAAGCCGTTCGTGCCGTTTATCACCTACACCGGGGTGGACAAGAACGTCATCTATGCCCGGGAGATCTTCGACAAAGAAGGCGATTTCCTGAACACGCTGGTGGGTACCGGCCCGTTCATCTTCGACACTGCGGCGTCCCAGAAGGGTACCCGCTGGGTCATGAAGAAGAATCCCGACTACCGGATTGCCGGTCGCCCATACCTGGACGAGGTGTGGGGCTTGGTGCTGCCCGACGCCTCAACCGCACTCGCCGCGTTCAAGACGAAGCAGATCGACCTGCTGGGCGGCAGCGGCGACAACAGTGGCGCCGCTCTCACGAGTGTTGAGATTCAGACCATCAAACGCGACAACCCCGAAGCAGTGGTGGTGTCGCAGCAGAATATCAACACCGACAACATCTACATGTTCCTGTACGGCCCGCCCTTCGACAACGTGAAGGTGCGCCAGGCCGTTGCCTACGCCATCAACCGTGACGAGTTCATCAAGACCTTCGGTAATGGTGAGGGCGAGTGGTCGTTGGCCGGTGGTCTACCCGACACCTTCACCGACGCCGAGCGGCACCAGATTTTGAAGCACGACCCCGAGAAGGCCAAGCAGTTGCTGGCCGAGGCTGGCCATGCTAGCGGCCTGAAGATCGAGTTCCTCGGCTCCGTGGCCTACGGCGAGGTGTACAAGACCAAGGCTCAGTTGCTGCAGTCGCAACTCAAGAAGGTGGGCATCGACATGTCCATCCAGATGATGGACCATGCCGACTATTTGAAGCGCACCCGCACTGGCGGCAAGTTCGACATCACCTTCCGTGGCAAGGCGCTGTTCGTCGATATCGACTCCTACGCCTATGCCGTGTTCCACCCGAAGGGCTCCACCGAGGGCGGCGGCGGCCCCAATGACCCGTTTATGACCCCGCTGCTGGAGCAGCAGCGGCAGGAGACCGACACCGCCAAGCGCAAGGAAATGATGCGCTCCGTTATCAAGTACGCCAATGAGCAGGCGTACCGGCTGGGGCTCATCTACGTGCCGGAATACAACGTCTACAGCTCGCGGGTGAAGGGGTTCCCCAGCCACCTGCAGGCCAACGCCCAAGCCTTCACGAACGCCTGGATCGCCAAGTAACCATCCCACCGGTGAGGATACTGCCATGCTGTCACGCAATGATAACGAGCTACTGACGAGGGTTGGCCCGGGCACACCCATGGGCAACCTGATGCGGGAGTACTGGACGCCCCTCATGCACTCGGTGGACCTGCCCGAGCGGGACGGCCCGCCGGTGCGGGTGCGCATTCTGTGCGAGAACCTGATCGCCTTCCGCGACTCCAGCGGCAACGTGGGCCTTATGGCCAACGCCTGCCCGCACCGCGGCGCCAGCATGTTCTTTGGCCGCAACGAGGAAGACGGCCTGCGCTGTGTCTACCACGGTTGGAAGTTCGACGTATCTGGCCAGTGCACCGATATGCCGAACGAGCCGGCCGAGTCCAACTTCCGGCACAAGATCCGGCTGCAGTCCTACCCCTGCCGGGAGGTCAACGGCATCATCTGGACCTACATGGGGTCGCGGCCCACGCCGCCGCCGTTCCCCGAGCACGGTTTCGGGATGGTGGACGAGGCGCACCGAGGCCAGCTTAAGTATGTGCGCGAATGCAACTGGATGCAGGCGCTTGAGGGCGACATCGACACCGCCCACCTCGGGTTCCTGCACGTCAGCTTCAGCCCGCGGCAACCCGGCCCTACCCGCACCGGCCCCATCCCCGATTTCACCAGCGATAAGGCGCCCACGCTGCACGTGGTGAACACCGACATTGGGGTCATGTATGGCGCTCGCCGCAACCGTGCGGAGGGTGACTACTACTGGCGGGTGTCGCAGTTCCTGATGCCCATCTACACCAGCATCCCCGGCTTCGGCGGCCGCCAAAGCTGCAAGATCTGGGTACCCATCGACGACGAGAACACGCTGGTATGGGAGCCCAACTGGAGTATGCGCGCTCCGCTCACGCCCGATCAGCTCAAGGGGTGGATCAACCGGGTGCCGCCCAGTGGGTTCCTGCCCGATACCACCGATTGGAACGGGCGGTTCCGCTTCGTGGCCCGCGAAGCGAACGACTTCCACCTGGACCGCGAGCGACAGCGCACGGTGAACTTCACCGGCTTCGAGGAATCGAACCCCATCCAGGACGGTGGTATCCAGGTGACCATGGGCCACATCTTCGACCGCACCAAGGAACACATGGGCACCACCGATGCCACCATCATCCAGGTGCGCAAGCGGTTGCTGGAAGCAGCCAAGGCGCTCCGGGACGAGGGCATCACGCCGCCGGGAGTCGACATGCCGGAGCTGTATCATCTGCACGGGTGCGAGATGAACCTGCCGGAGGGCGCCAATTGGACCGAAGCGTGCAAAGATATGATCGCGGAAATGGCGTAGCACACCGAGGAGACTTTCGATGCTGACACGAGACGATAACGAACTGTTGTGCCGGGTGGGTCCGGGTACGCCCATGGGCCAGATGATGCGGGAGTACTGGGTGCCGGCCATGCTCTCCATTGAACTGCCCGAGGCCGATGGCGCGCCGGTGCGCGTCCGGCTCATGGGCGAGGACCTCATCTGCTTCCGCACCACCAGCGGGCAGCCGGGCTTGGTGGCCAACGCCTGCCCCCACCGCGGCGCCAGCATGTTCTTTGGCCGCAACGAGGAAGACGGTCTGCGCTGCGTCTACCACGGCTGGAAGTTCGACGTGTCGGGTACCTGCACCGACATGCCAAACGAGCCTGCGGAGAGCAATTTCAAGCATAAGATTCAGCTCCGGGCGTACCCCTGTGCCGAGCGCAACGGCATCATCTGGACCTATATGGGCACTCGTCAGGACCCTCCCGGCCTTCCGGCGTTCGAGTGGAACATGGATGCCGAGCACCAGCCGTTCCTGTGGATGAACTACCGCGAGTGCAACTGGCTGCAGGCCATCGAAGGCGGCATCGACACCAGCCACGTCAACTTCCTGCATCGCACCATCGATGAGAAGCTGCGCAGTACGGCGGTGAACTCCGGGCCGTCGCCACGCCAGCAGAACGACCTGTTCCTGTACGGCCGCCGCGACTCGTCGCCGGCGCTGGAGGTGGTGGACACCGACTACGGCGTCATGTACACCGGCCGTCGCTCGGTCGACGAGAAGACCGACTACCATCGCATCCACCCGTTCATCTTCCCGTTCCACAACATGATCGGCGGCGGCACCGTCGATGACGAGGTGAACTACATCGGCATGGTGTGGACCCCGGTGGACGATGACAACACCCTGGTGCTGGAGTACGGCTACCGGCCCGGCAAGGCGTGGGCCCAGGCGGAGTTGGAGGGGCTGATGCGGGTGCGCAACCCCACCGGTTTCCTGCCAGCCACCAGCCAAGCTGGCAGCCGCTGGCGGTTCAAGGCCAACAAGACCAATGACTACCTGGTCAATCGTGACCTGCAGAAGGACAAGCTGTTCTTCGGCGTGCAGGGCAACCCGGCGCAAGACGGCGCGGTGCAGGAGAGCATGGGGCCCATCTACGACCGGGGCAAGGAGCACCTGGGCACCGCCGATGCGATGATCATCCGGGTGCGCCGCCGGCTGCTGGAGGCCGTGAAGGCCTACCGTGACCACGGCACGCTGCCGCCGGGGGTCGATAACCCCGACATGTACGCCATCCGCCCGGTGGGCGCTGTGCTGCCCAAGGGCGCCGACTGGGTGCAGGCGACCGAGGAGCGGCGCAAGGCCTGGTATGGCGCCACCGCCAAGGCCTGATCCGCCGGGGTTCAACGCCGCCATCTTCATGAATCCCTCACGGATCCCTCCGTCTTCAGTGAAGAGGACGGAGGGATCGCTGTGTTACGCTCTAACTACTCTTGAGCGCTCATATGGCGCTCGTCTCAAAGGACGCAACCATGCTGACGCAAGCTGATAACGATGTCCTGACGCAAACCGGCCCCGGCACGCCCATGGGCGACCTGATGCGCTGCTACTGGCAACCCATTCTGCTCACGTCGGAGTTGGGCGAGCCGGACGGCGCCCCCATCCGGGTGCGGCACCTGAGCGAGAACCTGATTGCGTGGCGCAACACCGATGGCAGCGTGGGCCTGATGCAGAACGCCTGCCCGCACCGCGGCGCCTCCATGTTCTTTGGGCGCAACGAGGAGAACGGCCTGCGCTGCGTGTATCACGGCTGGAAGTTCGACACCGAGGGTGTCTGCACCGACATGCCGAACGAGCCGGCCGAGTCGAACTTCAAGCATAAGATCAAGGCCACCGCCTACCCGTGCGTGGAGCGGGGCGACCTCATCTGGGCGTACATGGGTACGGAGGCCACTCCGCCGGCATTGCCCGACCTGATCTGGAACATGACGCCGGAGAACCCGCCCTTCATCTGGAAGCATGTGCGCGAGTGCAACTGGATGCAGGCGCTGGAGGGCGATATCGACACCAGCCACCTCAACTTCCTGCACTCCCGCCTGAACTCGGAGGAGCAGCGCACGCCGCGCGGCCCGCGCAGCGAGCGCCCCGGCGCGGTGGCGATGGCCAAGTACAACCAGGACCCGCATGTGCGGCTGGAGGTGGTGGACACCGAGTACGGCATCATGTACGCCGGGCGGCGGGCGGCCGAGGCCGACACCTACTACTGGCGCATGTCGCAGTTCATGTTCCCGTTCTGGACCATGCCGACCGGCGGCGCCGTGGAGGTGGGCGGCAAGGCGTGGTTGCCCATCGATGACGAAAACTGCATGGTGCTGGAGTTCCGCTGGGACCCGGAGGGCCCCTCGACGCCCGAGCAGTTGGAGCAGATGAAGCAGATCCGCAATCCCTGGGGCTATCTGCCCGATAGCAGCGACTGGATCGGTCGCTGGCGGGTGAAGGCCAACAAGAGCAACGACTTTCTGCTAGACCACGAACTGCAGCGCACGACGCTCTACTGCGGCATCCTCTCCAACCCGCTGCAGGACGGCGGTGTGCAGACCAGCATGGGCGCCATCTACGACCGCACTAAGGAGCACGTCGGTACCACCGACGCCGCCATCATCCGGGTACGCCGCCGCCTGATCGACGCAGCTAGGGCGCTGCGCCAGCAGGGCGCCCAACCCCCGGTGGTCAACAAGCCCGAGGCCTACCGCGTGCGCAACCACTGGGCCATTTTGCCCAAGGACCAGAACTGGATCGAGTCGACCCGCGAGTTGGTGCGCGACTTCTCGAAGTAAGGCCTGTCTGACGGAAAGAGCGAGGCCGGTCCAAACATCTTGGACCGGCCTTCTGGTTTCCATCCCAGGGGGCAACGCCCGCCAACCTTCGTCATTGCGAGCCGGTCCGACGGCGAAGCAATCGTGGTGTGGTAGTACCGTTGGCGCCCGTGCTCTGCCGACTGGCGCGGAAGGCGGCAACGGTTTGCCCTTCGACGCAACGACTGCCACGTCGCCTTCGGCTCCTCGCAGTGACGAGTTGATGGCGGGCTTCCGCTCAGGCAGTCAGCCCTTTCGGAGGTGGCGTCCCCAGCAACCCCTCCATCGTCCTCATTGCGAGTCAGACGAAGCAATCTCTGGTCTAGGCCTACCGGCTATCGAAAGGGTGGCCTCTGCCCGCCGGTGCGCACGAGGAGGGATTGCCACGTTGCCTCCGGCTCCTCGCAGTGCCGATGTGCGGGGGCCTACTCCGGGCCCCGAAACGCTGCCATACGGGCCTCGCGCTCGCGGATGGCGGCGTCGCGGGCCAGGAGCTTGAGGGCGCGGTCGACGACCGGGATATCGATCATCTTGCCGTCGAGAGCGAACGAGCCGCGGCCTTCGCCTTCGGCCTCGGTGTTGGCGGCCACCACGCGTTGGGCGTAGGCCACCTCGGCGGGGCTGGGCCGGTACTCCTCGTTCACAATGGGTACCTGGCCGGGGTGGATGCAGGAGGCGCAGGTGAACCCGTACTGGCGGGAGCGCCGCACCATCGCCCGAAAGGCGTCCCAATCGCCGTAGCCCGCGACGGTGGAGATGAACCCGATGGGCATGATGCCGGCGGCCTTGGCCGCGATGATCATCTGCTGCTTGGGGTAGAGCAGCACCTCATCGCTGGGCTCCACCTCCAGGCTGGTCGCGAAGTCCTCGCCGCCGATGCACAGCGCCACCACCCGCGGCGTGGCGCACGCGATCTCGTGCATGTGGAAGAAGGCCTCCGGCGTCTCGACCATGGCGGTGAAGGTGAAGGATCCGGGCGCCATCCCCTGCGCCGCCTCCAGTTCGGTTACCACCTCGTCCAGCAGGCGCAGGTGGGCGGCGCTCTCCACCTTGGTGATGGCGGCGCCCTGCACCGCGGGGCACACGCTGGCCTCCAGGTCCCGGATGGCCATGGTCAGCGGGCGGTTGATGCGCACGGTAACGTCGGCGCCGGCCCGCCCCACCTGCTCGGCGGCGGCGCGCACCAGGGTGCGGGCGTGCGCCTTCTCCTTCGGCGGCACGCTGTCCTCCAAATCGAGCTGGATGCAGTCGGCCCCCCGCAGGTGCGCCTTCTCCACGAAGCGGTCGACGTTGACCGGCACGTACAGCAGCGAGCGCCAGACCGGGATGGTGCGTTGTGGGGTCATTCGGAGTCTCCTGAAGCGGTGGCGGTGTCGTTGGTGAACACGGCGCCCTCGGCCAGCAGGGCGTCGACTTCGGCCGGCGTGAACCCGGCGGACTCCAGCACGCTGCGGCTGTGCTCGCCCAGATGCGGAGCGCGGGTGCGGATGGCGCCCGGTGTGCCGGATAGGCGGGGCACCACGGTGTGCATAGGCACTGTGCCCATGTCCTCATCCGGGTAGGGTTCGATGATGTGGCGGGCCTTGAGATGCGGGTCGGTGATGATCTGCGAGATGTCGTACACCGGGCCGATGGTCACCTCGGCGGCGTCGAAGAATGCGGTGTTCTCGGCCTGGGTGCGCTGGGCGATGAAGTCGCCGATGATCTGGTCGAGTTCCTCGTTGTTGTGCAGGCGCGCGGCGTTGGTGCGGAAGCGCGGGTCGTCCACCAGGTCGTCGCGGCCGATGGACCGCAACAGCCGCTCCGTCATGCCCTGCGTGGACGCCGAGAGGCACACCCACAGGTCATCGCTGGTGCGGTAGGCGTTACGGGGGGCAGAGTTGGTGGAGCGGTTGCCGGTGCGGGGTTTCACGTTGCCGGTGAGTTGGTAGTTGGCTGCCTGCGGGCCCAGCACCGAAAACAGCGGGTCGAATAGCGGCAGGTCGATCACCTGGCCCTTGCCCAGGTTCACCTCCACCTCTCGCAGCGCCGTCAGCACTGCGGTGGCCCCATACAGACCGGCCACGCTGTCGGCCAGGTACATGGGCGGCAGCAGCGGCTCCCGGTCGGCAAAGCCGTTCATCGATGCGAAGCCCGACATGCCCTCGATGAGGGTGCCGAAGCCGGGACGCCGGTAATAGGGCCCGTCTTGGCCCCAGCCGGAGATGCGCACGATGACCAGCCGGGGGTTGGCGGCCAGCAACACCTCGGGGCCCAGGCCCATCGCCTCAAGCGTACCGGGGCGGAAGCTCTCCACCAGCACGTGCATGTGCTTGGCCAGCCGCTGCAGCACGTCGTGGGTGCGGTCGTGGCGGAACTCGATGGCCAGGCTGCGCTTGTTGCGGGCGTGGATCTTCCAAGTGGTGGCGATGCCCGCCACCTTCCAGGCGCGCAGCGTGTCGCCGGCGGGGGGCTCCACCTTCACCACTTCGGCGCCGAAGTCACCCAGCACCTGGGTCAGCAGGTTGCCGGCCACCAGGCGCGACAGGTCGAGAATGCGGACGCCGGTCAGCGCTCCGCGAGCGTTGGGCGTGAAGTCAGCCATGGGTGTTACCGGTGCCTCAGGCCGCTCTCGCTGGCCACCAGAAAGCCCATCTTGCGCTGCAGGAAGTCGGTGGCCAGGGCAACGAAGGCCTCCGGGCGGTCACCGTCCACCTGGTGCCCGGCGTCGTACACCAGGATGAAGGCGCAGTTGGGCAGCAGCTCGCGGTAGATGCGGCCCATCTCGGGTGGTATCACCTTGTCCAGGGTGCCGAACACCACCAGCACCGGAACCTGCAACCCAGGGAGTAGCGCTTCCAGAGCGGCGTCGCGCGCCGGACCCATGACCCGGCGTCCCAGCGCCTGCTGCTTCTCGATGACCGCCGGGGTGAGCGCCGGTTGCGGCTGGCGCTCCGGGTGCGCCCACAGCCGGGCCAGCCGCTCAGCGTCGGTGGTGGGCGGCGGCAGTGCCGTTCCTCCGCTCTCGGGCCGGATAGCGGCCGGAGCGGCGAGGATGAGCGCCGTGACACGCTCCGGCTGCTGTGCCGCCAGCCAGAGCGCTAGCTTGCCGCCGAAGCTGGTGCCCATCAGGTTGAACTGCTCGATACCCAGCGCAGAGATCGCGGCGCCCATGGTGAGCGCCAGGTTCGCCATCGACTGCGATCGGTCGTTCACCGGCGAGTCGCCGAAGCCGGGGACCTCGAACAGGAGGACCCGGTAGTCTTCGGCCAGCGTCTCGTGCGTGGTGAACTGGCGCAGCCCGCCGCCGCCGTGAAAGACGACCAGCGGATCGCCACTTCCCGCCTCCAGGTAACGGATGTGGAAACCGCCGGCCTCCACGAAGCCCTCCGTGAAGCGGACGGGCGCTTGTGCTGTTGCTACCATCGTATGCTCCTCTGCCCGGCCCTACAGTTCGTGCATGCGCGGCAGCACGTGCTTGCCGAACAGTTCGATGGCCTTCAGGTTCTTGTCGCGGCTGCCGCCGGCGAACACCATGTCCACCACGCCGGCGCCCAATTCGTCCCGCACGCTCTTGAGTTGCTCCAGCACCGTGTCGGGCGACCCGCACAGGATCTGTCCGTTGGCGATGCGCTCCCGCAGCGAGCCGCCCCGCTGCAGCCGGTCGCGCTGCGTGGCGGCGTCGCGGCCGTAGTACCCCAGCCCGGCGGCGGTGTCATCGACCACCCGGTTGCTGAGCGCGAAGCCGGCCGCCCGCGCCGGCTGCGAGTTCGACGGCTCCACGTCCTCGAACGCCTGGGCGTCGGTCTCGGCCACGTGAATGCCGACGCGGTACAGCACGTCGTCGGGGCCGGGCTCCCAGCCGTGCGCGTGCGCCTGCTCGCGGTAGTAGATGGCCGACGGTTTGGCGATGGGCACGGTGGTCACCGCAAACCCCAGCCGCACGTGGTTGCGGGCCGCCATCTCCGCCGACTCGGGGCTGGACCCCGACATGTAGATGGGCGGGTGCGGCGCCTGCACCGGCCGTGGCCAGATGGAGATGCTGCGGTACTCGAAGAAGCGGCCCTGCCAGCCGAAGGGCTGCGGCTCGGTCCAGGCGTGCTTGATGAGCTGGAGCGCCTCCTCGAACCGCTCGCGCGACTCGGCCGGATTGATGTTGTAGGTGACGTACTCGTTGGAGGTGCCGCGCAGCATGCCGGCGATGATCCGGCCGCCGGTCAGCGTGTCGAGCATCGCGAACTCCTCGGCCACCCGCACCGGGTTGAGGATGGGGATGTTCGCGCCGAGCAGGGCGATCTTGGCCCGCTTCACCCGCTGGGTGAGCGCACCGGCCATCACCATCGGGTTCGGTGTCAGTGACATCGGCGCGAAGTGGTGTTCCGCCACCGTCACCCAGTCGAAGCCCAGTTGGTCGGCCAGTTCGAACTGCTCCAGGCTGTCCTGCATCGCCTTCTCTGCCACCTCGGCCGAGTAGGTGTTGCCGGGCACCGGCCACGTGCCGCGGGGCGCCGGCCCCGTGTAGGGGACGGGCGAAAACAGCGCTGCCTTCATCGCACACTCCTTGCCGCCCCCACCTTGGGACGCAGCGGTATCAGGGTCAGTCTAGGCGGGTGTGCTGCGGCGGACAAGGGGGCAGGCGGCGGGTAACAAGCTCAGGCTTCGGGGGCCGAGTTGTCCGATTGCCTCGCGGCAAGGCTGCAGGATGGATCCCGACACGCCCATCCCGCCCGCCCACCCTCAAGCTGTCCTTTTGGGGGACACCCCCAAACCCCCGGCAAGGAGGGCTCCGCCCTCCCTGCACTCTCCCGTCGCCTCTCACCCCAGAACCCTGAGCTCTTCCGGCGTGCGGTGTCTTGGAGGGGTTTCGGCGCAACGTCAGAGTTTCCCGTGCCGTCGTTGCAACCCCCGGTGTTGCCTGAGCTCGTCGAAGGCATCACCGACTCGTCTTTGCGATAAGTACCCTTCCCGAGCGCAGGGCAGTCAGTGAACGTCAGCAAAGAACCGCCGAGCCGTTTGGAGCCGGCGGTTAGCGGGGGCTTGCCAGCGACGGCTACAGGCCGTAGAGCGCCCTGGCGTTGCCGTTCAGGATCTTCTGCTGCACGCCCTCAGGCACACCGTGCATCTGGTTCTCGATGACCTGCTGCGAGTACGGCCAGGTGCTGGCGGGGTGCGGGTAGTCCGATGCCCACATCACCCGGTTCTCATCGAGCAGGCCCAGCATCTTCACGCCTGCGGGGTCGTCCTCGAAGGTGATCCAGATGTTGCGGGGGAAGTACTCGCTGGGCATCATCTCGGGCAGGTGTTGGGCGTCGCCCTCCTTGCCGATGAGCCGCCGTCCCTCTTTCAGCCGGCGGCAGTGCGTGTCGAGGCTCTGGATCATGTTGGGCACCCAGGCCAGGCCCGCCTCGGCCATCACCAGCTTCAGCTTGGGGTGACGGTCGAGCATGCCGGTGAAGATGAGGCCGGTGATGGGGGCGATGAGCTGAAAGCCCTGGTGGTTCGCAGCCACGTTGGTCGCCGCCGCTACCCATGGGTCCTCGTTCTCGGCACTCTCGGGTCGCGTGCGTTTCACGACGACGCACAGGTGGAACCCGATGGGGATACCAGTCTCTTCGGCCAGCGACCAGAAGGGCTCCCACCGCTTGTTGTACACGGGCGGGTTGGCCCGCGCCGCCAGGATATTGAAGTGCCTCACGCCCTGCTTCGCCATCCGCTCCAGTTCCTCGCGGGCAAACTCCGGGTCTTCCAGCGACAGGTGCCCCACCCCAATCAGCCGGTCAGGCTTCGCGGCGCAGAAGTCCACCAGCCAGTCGTTGTACGCCCGGTAGCAGGCCCGGCGCAGCTCCGGGTCGGCCACGTTCAGCGGGTCGGTGGGGCCGTACATCACGGAGGCGTCCACTCCGTCACGGTCCATGTCTTCCAGGCGCATCTCCGGCACGGTGGGGCGCAGTTCGCCCTCCCGCATCACGCCACCGCGCTCCAGCGCCCATTTGGCGCCGCTGCCCTGGGCCGCGGTGTAGGCGCCCCAGGTGCCCCACAGCTCGCCGTCGCAGATCCAGAGGGCGCCCTTGTCGGTCTCCGCCACGTGCGGGCCGCGGTCGCGCAGGTTGGCCGGCAGGCGCTGTGTCCACAGGTCCTTCGGCAGCCACCGCAGGTCAATGTGGTCGTCCGCCGAGATCACTCGATAGTCCATTGGGGTCCTTTCGCCGTGGGCGGCTGGGGGGTTGGAACAGGAAACAGGAAATGGGAGCCGGAGTCAGCAGCTAACTACCCGATTCCCGTTCCTGACTCCCAAACTCCTACCGCGTAGCCTTCAAGTTCTCCATGTGCGTCCAGCCACCGCTCACGTTGCCGGGGAAGTCGTAGCCGGCCACGATGGTGCTGTTCACCACCACCTCGGGCACCAGCGAGAACAGCGGTACCTCCACGTGCTGGTCGTACCAGATGTTGCCGGCCTGGCGAATCAGGTCGTCCAGCTTCTTCTCGTCCAGCGTCTGCAGGATTTGCTGCAGGGTCTTGTCAGCCTCGGGAATGGCGATGCCGCCGGCTCGGGTGGGCTTGATGCCCGAGTCGTAACTGGTGATGCCGGTCCATTGATCGGCGCCGGTGGCGCGGATGCGGATATGGTTGGGGAAGTCGGCGTTGCGGTACTTCAGCGTCATGGTGGTAGCGTCCATGTTCTCCAGCTTCACGTCGATGCCGATCGCCCGCCAGTACCCCGCGAGGGCCTCCAAAATGTCCAGGCTGTTGGCAAGACCGTCGGCCGGGGCGAGCAGCACGGTGGTGGTGGCGGGTTTGCTGGGGCCAAATCCCGCATCGGCCAGCAACTTCTTCGCGGCGGCTGGGTCGTACCCGTACTCGTCCTGGAAGCGCTTCTCCCAATCGGGGTTCCAGCCTGGCCAGTTGGGCGTGTACTGCATGCGCACGTTGACCTTGGCCTTGCCGCCGAAGAACGCCTTGTTGAGGGCGTCGCGGTCGATGGCCTTGCTGAGCGCCTTGCGGAAGCGCACGTCGGCCATTGGGCTGTCGGGGAACTTCATGCCCATGTCGAGGTTACTCAGGTCCTTGTAGTACACGCCGTGGGGTTGAATGAGCACCCGGTTGGTGGATGCCAGCGCCGGCGCCAGTTTCAGATTGGGCCGGTTGGTGGCCTCTTTCTTCAGGTCTTCCGGCAAGTCGGTGACCTGCACCTCGTTCGTCAGCAGCGCTGCCAACCGCGTCGAGGCTTCCTTAATGAAGCGGATCTCCAATTCGGGGAAGTCCGGCCGAACGCCACTCCAATGGGCGTTCTGCGCCCGCTCAAAGCGCACGTAGGCGCTCTGGGAACGGGTGGCGTACTGGTAAGGGCCGGTGCCCGCGTTGGGCGCGGTGGTCATAGTGCCGGGGCCGCGTTTTGCCATGTCGGTGCTGCTGAAGATGGCCACCGTGGAGCCGATGGACGACAGCGCCTGTGGGTTCGGGTCCTTCAGGTGCAGCAACACCTCGGAGTCGCTGACCCGCTCCCAGTCCTTGACGGAGGGCCTGGACACCGCGTTCTGGCCACCCAGCGAGTCGGGCTTGCTGGTCTCGTCCCAGGCGGTGGTGATGTCCTTGACCGTGACGTTGCCGTTGTCGCCATGGAAGGGCACGTTCTGCCGCAGCTTGAAGCGGTAGGACAGCCCGTCGGGCTCCAGCTTCCACTCGGTGAACAGTCCGGGTATGGTCTTGCCGGTCTTGGCGTCGTTGCCGAAGCCGAACTCGTACATCGGCCGCAACTGCCATAAGTAGAACGAGGACAGGTTGCGTACCTCGTTGCTCTCGATGCTGGGCGGCTCAGCGGCCACAATCACCCGGTTCACTTTGGGAGTTACCGGCCCGCTATCGGCGGCGGGCGCCGCGGGCCCCGGCTGCCCCGACGGTTGCGCCGGGGCGGTGCAGCCAAACGTGAGTAGCGCGGACAGTGCAGCGAGGCCCAGGGTTGCCAGTGCGCTGATGCGATGGAAACGCATTCTGCTCTCCTTCTCCTCGATTACGAGGTTGGCGTGCCGAACGTGCTTTGATGGTTTCTTTGGTGCACACAGTGCGAGTGTGTTTCTCCCAGAGCGCCGCTATGGCCATCGCCTGGCGCCGCGCTCATCGGCCACAGATGACCGCTAGGAGATGATACTTCAAGGGTGGAGCGCGCAACAAACTGAGGAGACAAGGGTAAGAACCGCGAACGGGTCGCCGTCCGCCGGGTTGTGGTCCGCGTCAAAGCGACGCCAGGTAGCATGTCATGCTGGGCCGTCTGCCGGCGAAGCATCCCTTCAAACGTGGTGCAAAGCAGACCGTCGGCCCAGGTGCGGCAGGTCGCCTAGCACGCCCAACTGTGGCTGCCACCGCTCTGCCCCGAAAGGGATGCCATTCGAGACCGGCTCAGGGTCAGGATTATACAAAAAGTGGAGGTCCCGATGAGCCTCCACTTTGCATCCGCCGGGTTGGAGGGGCTATCGCCCCGCGGTAGCGCCAGCCGCCAGCAGTGCGTCCTCGTCAGGGTGCAGGTACTGCGCCTCCATGTGCACGCGGAACCGCGCCAGTAACTCAACCAGTTCCGAGCGCTCGCCGGTCGAGAAAGGGCTCCACATGGCGTCGCAGATCTCCATAACCTTGGGCACAATGTTACGGGCCAGTTCTTCGCCTTTGGGCGTGAGGCTCACATTGACCACCCGCCGGTCGTTGGGAGCGGTCTCACGCTGAACGGCGCCCTCCTGTGCCAACACCTCCACCATGCGCGTCACATTGGTGGAGACGGTGCGCATCCGGCTCCGGATCTCGTTCATGGTCAGCCTGCCCTCGGGCGACGTGAGCAGTACCCGCAGGATGGTGTAGCGCGTCCGGTTGAGCCCGTACGGCTGGAGGAACTCGTTGAGCACGTCGTCGATGGCGGCAAACGCCCGTACCACTGACAGGTGCGCCGAAATGCCCTGGATGTCCATGTCCGGGAAAGTTACCTCGTATTCGCGGATATTTCGGTCAAGAGATCGATCACTCGTCACGCTTGGTGTCCCCCCGCACTGAGGGCAATGCCCCCGGCTTTACCCCGATTGGTGAGTCGTCACACATTTAGTATCCTACAACATCAACGCATATGGCAGGTATTGCCTGGCGCAAAAAGTGCGCGGCTGCTTATGAACCGCGCACTTGATACTTTGCCCGCCGGCCCGCTGCTACACGTTGGAAAGCGACCGCGGCAGCGCGGTCTCACCCATCAAGTAGAGATCGATGCAGCGTGCCGCCTCCCGCCCCTCGGAGAGCGCCCACACCACCAACGACTGGCCGCGGGCCGCATCGCCCGCGGCAAACACGCCGGGCACGGTGGTCATCTTGTTGCCGTCGGTCTTAATAGTGCCGCGGCCATCGACTTCGGCGCCCAGTTGCTCGACGAGGCCCGCCCGTTCGGGATGCAGGAACCCCATGGCCAGCAGCACCAGTTCTGTCTCCACCGCGAACTCGCTGTCGGGCAGTTCAGTCATCTGATAGCGGCCGTTGGCGTCGGGCTTCCAGTCCACCCGCACGCCGTGCAGCTTTTGCAGGTAACCGTCGGCGCCCGAAAGCCGCTTGGTGGCGATGTTGTAGTCGCGCACACCGCCTTCGTCATGGGCGCCGGAGCTGCGCAGGATGAGCGGCCACTGCGGCCACGGGTTGTTGGCCGGCCGCTCCTTGGGCGGTTCCGGCAACAGCTCGAACTGCAGCACCTCTTTGGCGCCCTGGCGGTGCGCCGTGCCCAGGCAGTCGGCGCCGGTGTCACCACCACCCAGAATCACCACCCGCTTGCCCTCGGCCGAGATGCGCTCCTCAGGCGGCACCGTCTCGCCCGCGTTCAGGCGGTTCTGCTGAGTCAGGTAGTCCATCGCGAAGTGCACGCCCTGCAGCTCGCGGCCCGGCACCTCCAGGTTCCGCGGGATGGTGGACCCCATACACAACACCACAGCGTCGAACGCTCCCTTGAGCTGCTCAGCGGTGATATCGCGGCCCACGTAGACGCCGGTCTTGAAGGCTACGCCTTCGGCTTCCATCTGGTCGACGCGACGCTGCACCACCTGCTTTTCCAGTTTGAAGTCGGGGATGCCCAGCCGCAGCAGGCCGCCGATGTAGTTGGCCCGCTCAAACACCGTCACGGTGTGGCCGGCCCGGTTCAGTTGTTGCGCTGCAGCCATGCCCGCCGGGCCGGAACCCACCACCGCCACCTTCTTGCCGGTGCGCACCGCGGGCGGCTGCGGCGTGATCCAGCCCTCATCCCAGCCGCGGTCGGCGATGGTCTTCTCGATGTATTCGATGGTTACCGGGTTCTGGTTGATGGACAGCGTGCAAGACGCCTCGCAAGGTGCGGGGCAGATGCGGCCGGTGAACTCGGGGAAGTTGTTGGTGGCGTGCAGGGCAGCCAGGGCGTTTTCCCACTGGCCCTTGTACACATAGTCGTTCCAGTCCGGGATCAGGTTGCCCAGCGGGCAGCCGCGGTGGCAAAAGGGAATGCCGCAGTCCATGCAGCGGCCGCCCTGCGCCCGCGCCTGGTCTTCGCTCCAGGGCAGCAGATATTCCTTGTAGTCGTGAACGCGCGCCCTTACCTCCCGGCGGGGCAGGGGCTGGCGGTCGTTCTCTTTGAAGCCTGTTGGATTTCCCACGTTTCCGAAACCTCTAGCTGGCGCTCAGGTTAGCCCGCCTCAGTATGTCCCGCCCGCTCGTCCAGCACCCGTTTGTAATCGCGCGGCATCACTTTCACGAACTTCGGCAGCATGGCCTGCCAGTTGGCCAGCACCCGGGCGGCGTTGGCGCTGCCGGTAGCCTCCAGGTGCTCCTCGAGCAGGGTCTGCAACTCCGCCTTGTTCTCCACTGACTCAACTCGTTCCAGGTCCACCAAGTCTTTGTTGCACAGGCTGGCAAAGACTCCCGACTCGTCCAGCACATATGCCTCGCCGCCGCTCATGCCGGCGGCGAAGTTGCGGCCGGTAGGCCCGAGCACCACCACCACACCGCCGGTCATGTACTCGCAGCCGTGGTCGCCCACGCCCTCCACCACAGCCTTGGCGCCGCTGTTGCGCACGGCGAACCGCTCGCCCGCCATGCCGCGGATGAAGACCTTGCCGGCTGTGGCGCCATAGAGCACCACGTTGCCCACAACGATGTTCTCCTCGGGCGTGAATGGCGCTGTGGCAGGGGGCCGCAGCGCCACCTTGCCGCCCGACAAGCCTTTGCAGAAGGAGTCGTTGGCATCGCCCTGCAGGTCGATGCTGATGCCCTTGGCCAGGAACGCCCCAAAGCTCTGGCCTGCCGACCCGTGGAACGTGATATTGATGGTGCCTTCGGGCAGCCCCTCTTCGCCGTAGCGGGTGGCCACCTCGTAGCTCAGCATGGCGCCCACGGTGCGGTTCGAGTTGTGGATGTCCATCTCGATGCGCACCGGCTGCTGGCGGTCGAGCGCCGGCTCGCTGAGCTGAATCAGACGGCGGTCGAGCGCCTTCTCCAGGCCGTGTTCTTGCACGGTCTTGCAGTAGGTGGCGATGCCGGCGGGCACGCGCGGCCGGTGCAACAGCTCGCTGAAGTCCAGGCCCTTCGCCTTCCAGTGCTCGATGGCCTGGCGGCCGTCCAGCATGTCCACCCGGCCCACCATCTCGTTGACGGTGCGGAACCCCAGTTGGGCCATGATCTGCCGCAACTGCTCGGCGATGAAGAAGAAGTAGTTGATGACATGTTCCGGCTTGCCGGCGAACTTCTGCCGCAACTCCGGGTCCTGCGTGGCGATGCCCACCGAGCAGGTGTTGAGATGGCACTTCCGCAGCATGATGCAGCCCATCACAATCAGCGGCGCGGTGGCGAAGCCGAACTCCTCCGCTCCCAACAGGCACGCGATGGCGACGTCTCGGCCGGTCTTTATCTGGCCGTCGGCCTGCACCACAATGCGCCCTCGCAGATCGTTGGCCACCAGCACCTGTTGGGTTTCGGCCACGCCCAGTTCCCACGGCAGACCGGCGTTCTTAATCGACGACTCCGGCGATGCGCCGGTGCCGCCGCTGTCACCGCTGATGAGCACCACGTCGCCGTGGCCCTTGCTCACGCCGGCCGCAATGGTGCCCACGCCCCACTCGGACACCAGCTTCACGTGGATGCGGGCCTTGCGGTTGGCGTTCTTCAAGTCGTGGATGAGCTGCGCCAGGTCCTCGATGGAGTAGATGTCGTGGTGCGGCGGCGGCGAGATCAACTCGACGCCTGGGGTGGTCTTGCGTACCCAGCCGATGTAGTCGTCCACCTTGTGGCCCGGCAACTGGCCGCCTTCGCCCGGCTTGGACCCCTGCGCCATCTTTATCTGCAGGTCGCTGGCGTGGGCCAGGTAGTTGATGGTCACGCCGAAGCGCCCCGACGCCACCTGCTTGATGGCGCTGTTGCGGGAGTCGCCGTTCTCGTCCAGCGTGTAGCGATGGAAGTCCTCGCCACCCTCGCCGGTGTTGCTGCGCCCACCGATGCGGTTCATGGCGATCGCCATCGTCTCGTGGGCCTCGCGGCTGATGGATCCCAGCGATGCCGCGCCTGTGGCGAACCGCTTCACGATGGTCGCCGCAGGCTCCACTTCATCCAGCGGCGCCGGGTTGCCCGGCTTGAAGTCGAGCAGGCCGCGGATCGTGGCCAACCGCCGGTTCTGAATGTCGATCAGGTCGGTGAACTCTTGGAACGTCTTGAAATTGTCGGTGCGAGTGGCGTGCTGCAGCAGTGCGATCGTGTCCGGGTTGTACATGTGGTACTCGCCGTCGCGCCGCCACTGGTACACACCGCCTGGCTTCAGGTTGAGGGCGTTCGCCACCGGCCGCTTCGGGAAGGCCTCTCGGTGGCGGCTCAGCGTCTCGGCCTCAATCTCGTCGATGCCTACGCCGCCGATGGGCGAGGGCGTCCACGTGAAGTAGCGGTCTACGAACTCCTTGCACAACCCCACCGCTTCGCAGATCTGTGCGCCACGGTAGCTCTGCAGCGTGGAGATGCCCATTTTGGACATCACCTTCAGCACGCCCTTATGCAGCGCCTTGACATAATTCTTCTCGGCCGTCTTGTAGTCCACCGGCTTCAGCATGACGCCGCTTCGACAGAGCTGCTCAATGGACTCGAACGCCAGGTAAGGATTAACTGCCCCGGCGCCGTAGCCGATAAGCATCGCGAAGTGGTGCACCTCGCGCGGCTCACCCGACTCCACCACAAGGCCGACCTTGGTACGGGTACCCTCGCGGATGAGGTGATGGTGCACGGCGCCGGTGGCCAGCAGACTCGGGATGGGAGCGTGCGACTGGTCGACGCCCCGGTCCGACAGCACCAGCAGTGCATGGCCCTCGGCCACCGCCACCGATGCCTCGGCGCACAGCCGGTCGACCGCTGCCCGCATCGCGCCATTGCCGGCGTTGGCATCGAACAGCGTCGACAGGGTTCTCGTGCGCAGGCTGCCCTTGTTGAGGGCTTTCAGCTTGGCCAGTTCACGATTCGTGAGGAACGGTTCCTTGAGCTTCAACTGGTGAGCGTGTGCAGGGGTCTCATCGAACAGGTTCTGTTCCGACCCAACGAACGTCTCGAGCGAGGTCACCAGTTCCTCGCGAATGGCGTCCAGCGGCGGGTTGCTGACCTGGGCGAACAGTTGCCGGAAGTACGAGAACAGCAGCGGGTTCATATCCGACAGCACCGCGAGCGGCGTGTCGTTGCCCATGGAGCCGACCGGTTCGGCCCCGTTGGTGGCCATCGGCTCCAGTGTAATCTCCAGGTCCTCCTGGCTGTAGCCGAACGCCTTCTGGCGGTCCAGCAGGTCGTGCGCCTGGAAACCGGGCACGTCCGATGGTTCCGGCTGCTCCTCCAAGGTCACTTGCTGCTCGGCAAGCCAGTGGCCGTAGGGTTTGCGCGTGCTCAGGGTGCGCTTGATCTCGGCGTCCTCGATCAGGCGCCCCTCTTTGGTGTCCAGCAGGAACATGCGGCCGGGCTCGATGCGCCGCTTGAATTTCACGTCCTTGGGGTCCACCTCCAGCACACCGGTCTCGGAGGCCAGCACCAGCAGGTCGTCCTTGGTGACCAAGTAACGGCAGGGGCGCAGGCCGTTCCGGTCCAGCACGCCACACACTTGAGTGCCGTCGGTGCCGATCACCAGTGCCGGGCCGTCCCACGGCTCCATCAGGCACGAGTGGTACTCGTAGAACGCCTTCTTCTGCGGGTCCATCGGAATGTGATCGGCCCAAGCCTCCGGGATCAGCATCAGCATCGAGTGCGGTAGGCTGCGGCCCGTAGCCAGCAGCAACTCCAGCGCGTTATCCAACGACGCCGTGTCGCTCTGCCCTGGGGTGATGATGGGCAGCAGCTTCTTCATGTCGTCGCGCAGTTCTGCCGACCGGAACATGGCCTCGCGAGCGGCCATCCAGTTGACGTTGCCGCGCAGCGTGTTGATTTCGCCGTTGTGGACGACGTAGCGGTACGGGTGCGCCAGCTTCCAGGTGCCCAGCGTGTTGGTGCTGAAGCGCGAGTGCACCAGCGCAAACGCCGAGACCATCGACTCGTGACTCAGGTCGTGATAGAAGCCCTTGATCTGGTCCGCCATCAACAGGCCCTTGAACACGATGGTGCGGGACGAAAGGCTTGCGATGTAGAACTCGCCCTTGTCCATCATATCGGTGGCGGCAATGGCCTGCTCTATCACCTTACGGATGACGAACAGCTTTAGCTCGAACTGTGCCTCGTCGTCCAGCTCGCGGCCGCGTCCCACAAAGAACTGGCGAATGCGGGGCATCACGCGACCGGCCAGCACGCCGATGGCGTCGGCGTTCACGGGCACGTCGCGCCAGCCCAGGAATGCCTGCCCCTCGTCTTTCACGGCGTGCTCAATGATGGACTCGCAGCGGAGGCGCTGATCGCGCGCCTGGGGCAGGAAGGCCATTCCTACGGCATACTCGCCCCGATGCGGCAGGTCGATGTCGAGGTAGGCGCACTCGCGATGGAAGAACTCGTGAGGCATCTGGATGAGGATGCCGGCGCCGTCGCCGCTGTGGGCATCGGCGCCGGCTGCGCCGCGGTGGCGCAGGTTCACCAGCACCTCGATACCCTGGTCGATTATCTTGTGCGACCGCTCGCCCTTCAGGCTGGCCACCAGGCCCACCCCGCAGGCATCATGCTCCTGAGACGGGTGGTAAAGCCCCCCGGCTGGTCGCGGAAGATCGACGAATTGGTACGGCTGGCTCATCGGCGTCCCTAGCATTCCATGTAGTGCGGCGGCCCCGAAGACGGCGTTACTCGTAACGACGCCAAACCGGCCCTTACGACCGGGGCCGGTGTCCCACGAGACGATAATCGTACTTCCTAACGCTTCAGACGCGCAAGGTTGCGTATTCACTCACCTAGAATGTTACCGAAGGGCTAGGGTTCACTCACACAGGAATGTTACTGAGGGGGCGAGCCTACGTGGAGCGGATGACGGTGAATGAACGACGGAAGTACCTGAAGG
>Ga0082335_1000150_pt1 | contig 184507 bp, 185 predicted proteins | sample Subgrocontami58m_FD_72375 | JGI IMG/M metagenome (GOLD analysis project Ga0082335, IMG submission 72375) | Subsurface groundwater microbial communities from S. Glens Falls, New York, USA - GMW37 contaminated, 5.8 m (SPADES assembly) (version 2) ... | reverse complement strand
ACCTTGGATTGTCTTTTTTTAGTCATGATAGATGAGTTTAACTAGTTAAAGACTCATATTTTAGCAGTGTAGAGAGAAGAAAACAATGTTTCACGCACCCAAAAGGAAACGGTATCCACCGAAGCTCTCTCCTAGCGGAAGCACCATCGTGCAGCCGCCCCAAGTCAAGCCGCCATAGCGTCCTCTCGGACCTCTGGCGGCTTCTCCTTTTTTAGAGCGAGAATTTGCCCTGCCTGCCGGCAGGCGTCAAAGCCAGTGAATTTTTCTAACTATCTGGCAATGTACAACGATGAACGACCACATTGGGGGCTTAAAGGTAAAACACCACTACAAACACTTAATTTATTTTTAACCGAAGTGTGTCATATGTCTTGACCCGTTACAACGCATTGAGTCACATCTAAAAACATGATAAAATAAAAAGGTCGAAAATATTAATTAATAATTTAAAATTTATGAAATTATCAAAAATATTGCACGTTATTTCTATTATCGTTGGACTTGTTGGGGTTGTTATGTCAGCTTCAGCTGTTCTTTTTTGGCCTGACGGAGTTGTTTGGTGGGGATTGACAAGAGAAGTAATGCTACTGTGTGCTATAACATCCCTTCTTGCCGCTATCTGGATTCAGATCGCAACAATTCATCATATGATGCTTGAGAAGCACGGAGAAATCGTTTAATAAACTAAGTTCAAAATATATGGAACGACTATCTCTCAAAAAATACGGTTGGAAATGCGTCCTCGGAACAGAGATTGTTTATGTAGTTTGTCTCTTGGGCGGATTTCTGCCACTCCGGAGCATAAAAGGCATTGAGCTTCATCACACGCTTTTTGAGATGCTTCCCGGCTTTACATGGATCAGCTTTGGCAGTTTCATTCTCGGCGCAACATATATGTTCGTCTTTGCTTGGATTTTCGCATGGTACTTTGTTTGGATGCATAATTCCAGCATGGTTGGATCCAGAAAATAATTTAAATTTCTATGCATAATCACAACGACAAAAACAATTCTTCGATGTGGTGGATGATGTTGAGAAATCATCGTCCTCACAATAATGATCGTGCCATCGCGGATGATAAGAGTAAGGACACTGAAGACAATGATAACGGCGAGAAACACGATGAGCACAAAAATCAAAAATCACACGGGGGATGTTGCCATTGATTTTGAATTTTCATCAAACTAGCTTCACAGGGTGGCGAGTCAATGAAATTGGCACAGCCTCAAATTCCGCCGAAAAAAAGAATCGTCCTCGCGAGGGCGCGGCAGAAGTGTGGGTTTAGAACACGCCAGCCGTGCCCAACCTCCTTCCTTTTTGCCCGCCTCCGCCAGAGGTGGGCAGGCGATCTAAAAGTTTTTCAAAATTTAGCGTTCGGATTTTCGTCAAATTACAATCGGGATATTTGGAATTATTTTTGATGAACAGAAGCGAGTTTTGCTTTGCCATAGACGCGATTATGATTTATGGAATTTGCCTGGTGGTGTGATGGAAAACGGAGAATCACCTTGGGATGGTCTGGAAAATCCAGTATAGAATTAATTAAAGAAGGCAAACTATGAATTATCAAGGCGTAATAATTGAAGAAAGTTTAGAAAATAAATACATTCTCAAAGAAGTCAAAATTTCAGAGACAAAAGTCGAGGAAGTTGTAGAGGAACACAAAACTCCTTGGATAAAACAATGGACATTGCATACTGTTGGGATTCCAGAAAATCAAGCAAAATCTGTCGCAGAAAAAATAAGTAAAGCATTAGATTCAAAGCATAACTGGTATGCAGATTTTAAAAATGATACTCATCATTATATTATTTTCCGCGACAAAGTTTTTTACATAGATCGAAAAAACAAAGAACAATACGATGAAGCAAAACAGTATGGTATTTCTCTAGGCATACCTGAATATCAGGTTGATTTTGCTCCTGACGATAAAATTTGGGAAAGATAACTTATGAAAACAATTTTAGTTGACGCAGTGGACGGATTTGTAATTGAGACTGAGGCAGAGTCCATTGGAGTTAAATCCTACTACTACGACCCGGAGAAAAAAGATTTGGTTGCGCTCAAGAATTTTTTGACGCAAAATCTGGATTAAAAGAATTTGACGTCAAACCTGCCTACCGGCAGGCAGGGAAAAATGAATTAAAAATTATTACAATGATTGATATTGGCAGGTATTTATCTCGAATGCACTGCCAGTTTATGAGCACATGAACAATTCAGCAAATTTGTTTAAGAAAAGTGATAACTTTTAACAAAAAATTATGGAATTTGATTACACGACAACCTCGACAAAAACTTTTGACGATGCTGTTTTAAGCGTGCAAGACGAAATCGTCAAAGCTGGCATGCGGGTTTTGTATATTCATGATGTTCAAAAAACTTTATCTGAAAAAGGCTTTGAAAGAGAGCCATTAAAGATTGTTGAGTTTTGCAACGCAAAATTTGCCAACGAGTTTTTGAATATCGACATAAAAATCGGACTTTGTTTGCCTTGCAAAATAAATGTTTATGTCAAAGACAAGCAAACTTTTATTTCCGGCATGCGGCCGATTATTCTGCCGCAGTTTTTTCCAGAAGCTGATCTTGGCGAGCGGCCAAAAGAAATTGATCAAATTATTCAAAACATTATCAATAACGCGAAATAGTTCATGGTTTTTTTGTCATAATTTTTATTGGTGAGATTGATAAAAAAGAATTACAAGACAAGAAAAAAAGATTTAGTTTGGAATTTGTTGTTGAAGAAAAAAAATGTTAAAATAATCCATATGGACAATACTAACATTGGTTTTAGATAATCATATGATTGTCATGAAATTTGGTGGTACGTCTCTCGGAAATGCAAAAACCATCGCTGAAGTTTCTGTGATTATAAAAAAGGCCTTTAAAAAAAGGCCTGTTGTAGTTGTTTCAGCTGTCACAAAAATGACAGATGCTTTGGTTGCCTTGGCAAACAATCCAGAAGACTCAGATGTTTTTAACAGAATAAAAAATACGCATAGTTTCATTATTGCGGAATTAAAACTTCCGCCGTCACTTTTAAAAAAAGAATTTGAAGAATTAGAAAATCTAATATCAAAAACAAAAAAAAATAAAAAATTGGATGCGAAAACATTAGATCATTTTCAATCATTTGGAGAGCTGATGAGTGCCAAGATAGTAGCTGCGCAACTCACCAAAATTGGTGTTGTTGCCAAAGCCTTGCCTGCGTGGGAAATTGGTATGATTACTGATAATACATTTGGAAACGCTCAACCACTTTTTGTTTCAGCAAGAATGATTCAAAAAAAAATCCGTGCGGAGAAAATGATGCCAATTGTTACTGGTTTTATCGGTAAAACGCAAAAAGGTGAAATTACAACTTTGGGTCGTGGTGGATCAGATTATTCTGCGGCCATTATCGGCGCGGCAATTGGAGCGTCGATAATTCAAATCTGGACAGATGTTGATGGCATCATGACTGCTGATCCGCGGATTGTGCCGCAAGCGCGGATTGTGCCAGAACTTGCATTTGAAGAGGCCTGCGAATTAGCGTATTTTGGCGCGAAAGTATTGCATCCAAAAATGATTCTTCCTGCAATGGAAAAAAATATTCCAGTGCAAGTGCTCAATACTTTTTATCCTCAAGGGAAAGGTACGATTATTGTGAAGACTTTTGCGAGTCGGCGCGAGAAAAGTCATACTGTTGAAGCATTTGCCTGCAAAAAAAATATAACAATCATTCATCTTCGTTCACCCGAGTTTTTTGATGGCAATATGTTGATGTCGCGAATTTTTAATTTGCTTGAGAAACATAAAATAATCATTGATCTTTTTGCGATATCTGTGGTTGGAATTTCTTTTACCATTGACAACCAAGACCATATTGATAAAATTATTTTTGGTCTTAAAGAAATGGGCAACGTAACCATCAGAAAAGAAAAAGCAATCATTTGTGTTGTTGGCGGAAGCGTGAATGCCGCAGGTGTTTCGGGAAAAATATTTACCGCGCTACGCAAAGCTCGTATTTCTGTTGAGATGATCTCGCAAGCCGCATCAGGAATCAGCATGACTTTTGTGGTAGATCAAAAAGAAGCCGATCTCACAATGAATATTCTTCATAAAGGTTTTAAAAAAATATTTTGGACAGATAATTTTTTAAAAGCAGTATATGATAAAACATATAAAAAAAATAAATGAGCCAAACGGCGTTGTTCTTATTATTGGCGCCGGCGGAGTTGGAAGTGTTGTTGCGCATAAATGCGCGCAAAACAGCGACGTATTTAAAAAAATTCATCTCGCAAGCCGAACCATAAGCAAACCAAATGCGATTAAGAAAGATATTAAAACGCGTTGGGGCGTGAATATAACAACGCACATTGTTGACGCGGACAAGACATCTCAAGTTGTTGCGCTCATTCGAAAGACAAAACCTTATCTTGTTATTAATGTTGCTTTGCCATATCAAGATCTTGCGATTATGGACGGATGTCTTAAAACCGGCGTGCATTATATTGATACTGCCAATTATGAACCAAGAAACGAGGCAAAATTTGAATATAAATGGCAATGGAAATATCAGAGTAAATTTAAAAGCGCTGGTATTATGGGCATTCTTGGAGCAGGGTTTGATCCTGGAGTTACAAACATGTACTGCGCTTATATTTTAAAAAAATATTTTGACACGATTCGATTTGTTGATATTCTCGACGCGAACGCGGGAAATCATGGTCATGCGTTTGCCACAAATTTTAATCCTGAAATTAACATTCGCGAGGTTACACAAGTCGTGCGCCATTGGGAAAAAGGCAAGTGGATAGAAACGCCGCCAATTCTCGATTCAAAAAGCATTCATTTTATTTTCAAGTATCCAGTTGCTGGGCCAAAAGAGAGTTATCTTCTTTATCATGAGGAAATGGAGTCATTAGTAAAACATCTTCCTGGCCTTGTTCGCATCCGTTTTTGGATGACTTTTTCTGAAAATTACATCAACCATTTGCGCGTCATGCAAAATATTGGTATTACACGCATCGATGAGATCGAGTACGAAGGAAAAAAGATTGTTCCGATAAAATTTTTAAAGGCGCTTCTGCCGGATCCAGCGTCTCTTGCCGTCAATTATTCAGGAAAAACAGTAATCGGCTGCATTGTAACGGGCGTTAAAAATGGTAAAGAATCTACAAAATATATTTACAATGTGTGTGATCACGCTGAGACATTTAAGGAAGTTGGTTCACAGGCAATTTCGTACACAACAGGTGTTCCAGCCATGTCCGCCGCTATGATGGTGATGAAAGGAATTTGGAAAGGCGCTGGAATCTACAATATAGAGCAACTTGATCCTATGCCGTTTCTTGAAGCCGTTTCAAAAAACGGACTGCCATTTCAAGTTATTGATTATAAACCTCTTCCTGCAAAAATATAATTATTGCGTCATGAATAAACGACCTGCCTCAACTTTGGATGCATCAAAAATTTTTACGCCGGCATTTGTTATTGAAGAAAATCTTTTACGGCACAATCTTAATGTTTTGAAATATATTAAAGAGAACACAGGTTGTAAAATATTCCAAGCATTAAAAACATGGGCAACATGGCCGTTATTTCATATCACCAAAGAATATTTAGATGGAACAGAAGTAAGTTCTTTAAACGAAGCTCGACTTGGATATGATGAGTTTAATCATGATGTACATATGTATGCGCCGGCTTACAAAGAGGAAGAGTTTGACGACACATTAAAATATTGCAGCACAATTATTTTCAATTCTTTTGCGCAATGGCAAAAATTTCAGCCGCGCGTTCTTTATTATGAGAAAAAAACAGGAAAAAAAATTGATTGCGGACTGAGAATCAATCCTGAATATATTGATAAAAATGAACATAAAGGATTGTGGTCTCCATGCGCGCCCGGATCGCGATTTGGTATTCGTATACATGAATTAAAACAGGCGCTTGCCATTGATCCAAACGTGCTTCGCAACATTAGTGGATTTCATTTTCATATTTTTTGGGATAAAACATTCAATGAATTGCAAAAAGCCATTCTGATTGTTGAAAAGCGTTTTGGAAAATATTTTGAAGGAAAAAAATGGATAAATTTTGGAGGAGGACAAAAAATTTCTGATGATGATTATAATGTCAAAGGCCTTATTACGCTTATTAATAATTTTCAAAAAAAATATAAAGTTGTTGTGCATCTTGAGCCAGGCGCCGCGATCGTGAAAAACGCAGGTTCTTTGGTTTCGCGCGTGCTTGATATTGTTTCCCGAGATAATGTGCCATATAAAATCGCGATTTTGGATATGTCATTTAACGCGCATGCCTTGGATTTTTTATTAAGCAGTGATTTGGATATGCCAGTTCGTAATGCTCACATTGTTCGCGGTAAAAATTTTAAACAATATAAAAACTTGTATCAACTTGCAGGCAGAACCTGCGTAACCGGTGACAAACTTAGCCATTTTCACGCGTTTAAAAAACCGCTCGCCATAGGGGATAGAGTAATTATGGATGACGGAATAGAGTACAACATGGTACAATGCACTATGTTTAATGGTGTACAACACCCAAGTATTGTTTTTTGGAAAAACAACAAAGCGCAAGTGCTTCGTGAATTTACCTATCAGGATTTCCGTGCTCGAATGGGTTAGAAAACATAAATTAATTTTGAATATTATTTATTTTCACATTATGTCTTATTCAACTTTCAATGAACTGAATCAAAAAGCCAAGGGATCAGTTTTTTTCAAAATGGTCGTGGTGGGAATTCTTATTCTTATACTTCTTATTCCTTCTGGCATGATTCGAAATTTAGTGCATGAGAGACAAAATACTCGTGATAATGCAGTGACAGAAGTCAGCAGTAAGTGGGGAGACTCCCAGCTTGTAAGCGGACCAATTCTCATGATTCCCTTTCATCGCAACTCAACTGACAGCGCGGGGAAAATACAAACTCTAAAGGAGACAGCATATTTTCTTCCAGAAAATCTTCAAATTGATGGCAAAGTAGAACCAGAAATTCGGCATCGTGGTATTTATGATGTTCTTCTTTATAAAAGTGATCTCATGCTGCGAGGAAATTTTTCCGCGCCAGATTGGAAAGATTGGAACATAGCGCCAGAACAAATTCTTTTTTCCGAAGCAACTCTTCTTTTGGGTATTCCTGATCTTCGCGGTATTCGCGAAGGGATTAATCTTTCATGGAATGCGCAAAGTATTCTGATGGAGCCGGGGCTTCCGTCAAAAGATGTTATTAGTTCCGGAGTCAGCGCGCCAATTGTGCTCAATGATTCTTTGAATTATCCATTTGAGTTGCAGATGAAATTAAATGGCAGTCGAGCATTACATTTTACGCCAGTTGGAAAAGAAACCAATATGCATCTTACTTCTTCTTGGCCATCGCCAAGTTTTTCAGGATCGTTTCTTCCGGAAAATTATGAAATGACAAAAAATGGATTTAGAGCAAATTGGAAAGTGCTTCACTTGAATAGAAATTTTCCACAAAAATGGCAAGGAAGTTCATATCAATTTAATCAACTCCCTCAAGGATTTATTGGAGAAAGAGAATTTACAAAACCCATTCCATATACAGCGGATTATTCTCAAACTGGAAATAGTGATTCTCGTTTTGGCGTAGAACTTCTTATTCCTGTGGATTCATACCAAAAGAGTGATCGTTCCGCCAAGTACATGATTATGTTTGTATTTTTGACTTTTTTGGTATTTTTCTTTGTTGAAGTTTTGCATCGCCGCCGAATTCATCCGATTCAATATCTTCTTGTTGGTTTTGCTCTTCTTATTTTTTATCTACTTCTTTTGTCAATGTCAGAATATACAGGATTTTCATTGGCGTACCTTGGTGGGAGCGCCGCAACGATTCTTCTTATTACATTGTATTCTTTAACTGTATTTCATGAAAAGCGTTTGAGTATTCTTCTTGGCGGAATTCTTGTTTTTCTTTATGGTTTTCTTTATACACTTTTACAACTTGAAGATTACGCTCTTCTGATGGGAAGTATCGGACTTTTTGTTATTCTGGCAGTGATTATGTTTTTAACCAGAAAAGTTGAGTGGTATAAAGATGGAATATAGAGTACATTTGTTTTTAGCAATTTTGATGAGGTGGGTTTGCGCACAGACTGTCCGACAACTCACTTTTTGTCATTCTGACCCCGCTCTTCCTGCCTACCGGCAGGCAGGCGCGAAGGGCGGGGGAAGAATCTATAATATGAACCATTTAAGGGAAACAGATTCTTCGCCTTCGGCTCAGAATGACAATTTTCAGACGATCTGAGGCGTGCCCCGCCACAGTGGTGTGGCGGGATGCAGTCAAAAGCGCTTCCCCGAATAAAGTGGAGAGTTCGCATAGTTGGCCTAGTGCGCACGCTTGGAAAGCGTGTATACCGCAAGGTATCGAGGGTTCGAATCCCTCACTCTCCGCCAAGTTTTACATTCAGCGAAATTGAAAGAGGTTGCCTCGTCCCGCTTTGCGGGACTCATATAGGATTTGAAAGGGCTTTTTGGCGAAAAAGAAAAGGATTTATCGTAAGGTGATGTTGCAAGAATTTTAGGCGTTCACAGGACTTATATTAGTGGTTTAGAACGAGGCGTGAGAAATCCATCACTTTTAACAGTTCAAAAAGTAGCCAAGGCACTTGGTGTTAGAAGTAAAGATCTAATCGAATAATTTATGAGAATACTCGACAGATTTTTCAAAAATGCAAATAAGAAAGAAGCAATCTCATGGGCATTTTATGATTTTGCAAATTCTTCCTACGCGCTACTTATTTTAAGTTTTGTTTTCCCGATCTATTTCAAAGAAGTAGTTGTCGGAGTAGAGAAAGGCGATTTTTATTGGGGAGTGCTTGTAAGCGTTTCGATTCTTATCGGTGGCTTACTTGCCCCAATTATTGGAGCAATAGCGGATTATGACGCACGCAAGAAAATAAAATTTATTATTTTTGCTCTAGTGTCAATGGTTGGCACAGCCTTTCTTTTTTTCACGGGTTCAGATAAATTATTACTTACTTCGCTTATTTTTCTGATTAGCAATGTTGCTTTTGAGCTGGCACAAACTTTATATGATTCTTTTCTTGCGCGCGTTTCTACAAAAGAAACAGTAGGAAGAATTTCCGGACTAGCATGGGGTCTTGGTTATATCGGCGGAGTTGTCGCCATGCTCGCATTCAAATCATTATATGAAAATGGGTATACTGGAGATTTTGAGTTCGGGTATAAATTAGTATTTCCACTAACTGCTTTATTCTTTTTACTATTTTCAATTCCATCTTTTCTTTTTATTAAAGAGAAATCCGAGGGCAAAAAAAGTGAGCCACTTTCTGTTCTAATAAAACATGGTGTAAAAAGTGTTATCGGAACAATAAAGAATTTGAGGCAACATAAAAACATTGCTTGGTTTTTAGTGGGTTTCTATTTTGTGAACGACGCTTTGGTAACAATATTTGCTTTTACTCCAATTTATGCGAGAACAACTTTCGGAATGGAATTTAAAGAAATTCTTACCCTACTCTTGATTGTCCAAATTGTTGCTTTTCCCGCAGCAACTATTTTTGGATTATTGAGTGACAAAAAAGGATCAAAGAAAATTCTTTTATTTACTATCGCTGTTTGGGCGATTATTGTCGCGCTTCTTTCAATTGCAACCTCAAAAACGATGTTTTATGTAGTTGCCCTTATGACTGCTTTAGTCATCGGTTCAAGTCAAGCAATTGCGCGTTCTTGGTTGAGTAAACTCGTTCCTGACGAAAAACGATTTGAATTTTTCGGATTTAATGGTTTTGCCAGCAAAATCGCGGCAACCACAGGCCCAGTTTTATTTGGTGCTGTTTCTGTAGCAACAGGTAATCAAAGATTAGCGATGGCCGCGCTTATCCCATTCTTTGTTATTGCCTTTATAATTTTCTGGAGAATTAAAGAAGAAAAAGTTGAACAATCCAGTTCCTGAAATTATGCCCGCCGCCGCCAAGCGCGCTGGCGCGATGATTATCGCAACAGGGAGAAGTGATTTTCAAAATCAAATTAACAATGTTCTTGCTTTCCCTGGAATTTTTCGTGGAGCATTAGATGGCCGAGCAAAAAAAATTACTCCAAAAATGCTTCTTGCAGCTGCTCGCGCGCTTTCAAGATTCACTAAATATTTCTTTGGGCGAAAAGTAGTTTATATCGTTTTATCAATTATATAATCTTTCTCTTTTTTTAAAAGCGAGAGAAATTTTTAAAAGCGAAAAAATTTTGATAAAATAGTAATTATAACCAAACTTTAAAAATAATATCTGCAAGAATTTGCCGATAAAGAAGAATACGAGTAAAATAAAATATGGAATACAAATAAATAATTAAATAAATTGTATGATGAACTTTGGATTCATGTCTTTTGGCGGATTTGGTTGGATTTTTATGATCCTCTGGTGGATTTTGATATTTGCAAGTATTGTTGCAATAATCAGATGGCTTATGGCGCAATCTGGTAGCTCAGCTTGTCAACATGATCATGAAAAATCTGTTTCGTCGACAAATCAATCGCCACTGGATATTTTAAAAGAGCGATATGCAAAAGGAGAGATTGATAAAAAAGAGTTTGAAGAAAAAAAGAAAAATTTAAACTGATCTTCTTGTTTTGAAGTTTCAATGTTTCAATTTTTAATCAATGATAAAATAGTATTATTATTATATTATGGAAAATTTTAAAAAAATAGAATGGATTTTGCGCGTTGCCATCGCCGGCGAGTTTATCGGCCATGGCGTTTTTGCGCTTGAAGGTAAACAATCTTGGATCGGTTGGATTCAGAAGTTTATGGATACAGAAGCAACCACAGCAGCAACACTGCTTTTTTTAATTGGTTTGTTAGATTTGTTGGTTGCTTTTATTGTTTTAGTGCGGCCAATGCGTTTTGTTGTTTTATGGGCAACATTTTGGGGATTTTGGACCGCTCTTGTGCGTCCATTTGTTGGCGAATCAATCTGGGATTTTATTGAACGTTGGGCAAATTGGGGCGCGCCTCTTGCGCTTCTTTTCCTTCTTGGATGGCCGAAAAATTGGAAAGAATGGTTTCGTATGAATCAGAAAAAATAATATTATTCAAAGCAAGGATTCGAACTTATGGCAGAAGAAGAAAATGAAAATTTATCATTTCCTCGGCAACGAACAAAACAGAAGCCATCATTACCGCAACGATTATTACCTTTGCGAACCATTCCATCGCTTTCAAAGAATCCGCTTTCTGGCGACACGGCAAAGGAGGCAGTAAAAGTAATAATGTGGGCATTGATTCGCCCGTATCTTTGGACAATTATTGGAATTATTCTTGCGATCCTTGTGGTTACATTTTTTCTTCTTGTTGCGCTTATTCATGTTTGTAAACTGACTCCGATTCTTTCGACTGCTGCCAATGCCATTCCTGGCATAGCGCAAATCTGTGCTTTTTTTCCAGATTTTCCAGGAAATATTCCCGCCGCCTCTCCCAAATAAAAATAAATGATTGATTTTTCTAAAAAAATTTTTAAATGGGGGCCGATTGATGGATCAATACTTTTCATGTCCTATCCTATTTTTGCCATGTTCAAAGACCAAAAGAATCGATATGGCTTTGGATGGCCAGAGGGTTACCTTTTGTTTCAAAAAGAAAAAGTAACATGGATAAATGATATGGAAGCGTTGCTGGAAGTAAGCAAAGATTTTACCAAAAAATATATTTTTAATAAAAATAAAAAAGATGCTTTTTTAGAAGAATTCATAAAGACTGAAAAAAAACTTGTACGGATGTTTGAATCTTTTTCTGATTTTTCTTTCAGGAATTCATCGCCAGAACTTGCGAAAAATTTTTTTGCCTTTTCAAAAATCTATGATGAATTTTGGATTTCGTGGGGAACCATAGAGTTTGTAAATTTTGGTCTTGAAGAAAATCTTCGCAGAAGATTAGAATCTGAAGTGGCTGATTCTTTTGTAGTAGATGAAATTTTTGTATTGCTTTCCACTCCAGTAGGCCATACTTTTTATCGTCAGGAGGAAAAAGAACTTATCGAAATCCTTTTTTTGCCAAAAGAAAAATGGAATTACGCGCTCAAGGAACATGCAAAAAAATATTTTTGGATTTTAAATAGTTATCTTTCCTCGCAAGTGCTCACAGATACTTTTTTCCGCAATGAGCTTTTGCGATTGCAAAAAGAAGATTATCAAAAAATATATTCGGAGATAATACAATATGGAGAAAAAATGCGTGCCGAGAAAAATGATTGTATGAGCAAATACTCGTTATCAAAAGAAACAATGCGTCTTGCATGTCTTTTAGAACAGTTTATAATCATGCAAGACACAAGAAAGAAAAACAATTTTATTGCGGATCATTATATTGATTTTTTTGTGAATGATTTTTCTCTTCAATTTGGGATTTCGGTGAATGATCTTCGGTATCTTATGTTTCAGGAATTATTGCTTTTGGCAGATGGAGGCGATGTGGATCAGTATCAAATACGTATTAAAGAACGTAAAGAAAATCCTACCATTATATATTTCAAAGACAATGAATCATGGAAAATACTTTCGTCAGCGGAGCGTGAAGTAGTATTCCAGTCTCTTGATCGTTCCTTGGCTTACCAGCATGGCCAGCTTATCCAAGGAATTGTCGCGTCAATAGGAAAAAGTAAATATTTTCGTGGCCGTGTGAGATGTATTTTTTCTTCAAAAGAAATTGGAAAAATTATTCCTGGTGAAATTTTAGTTACTCCCATGACCGCTCCGGATTACATTATGGGAATGAAAACAGCAGGCGCTATTATTACTGATGAAGGTGGTTTAACTTGCCACGCGGCTGTTGTTGCCCGTGAGCTTGGAATTCCTTGTATTGTGGGAACTCAATATGCCTCAAAAGCATTAAAAGATGGAGACATGGTAGAGATTCATGGAGGAAGAGGAATCATCAGAGTTCTCAATACTCAATAAAATTATAGGCGATTTTATACAATAAAAGGCGGTGGTTCGAGCAAAACTTTTTTATTGGTAATGACTTCTTCAATTCGAAATGCGCCATGAGTTGGCGCTTCAATAAATCCGTTCCATGCCATGCGCGCCAGACCTCCAGAGGAAATCCAATCAAAAAGCCATTCGTTTGTATATCGAGGATTCAGTTGATCCACGCCGCTTCCCATTTGCCAAAGCCAAAATCGATTGAAGTCTTCTTGAGATCCAATTGGTGGCGCCATAATAATAGGAAGGCCAAGTCCGGTATAGAAAGAAAGCTCGCTAGGTTTTGTCCAAAGAATATCAGATTTTCGAATGATTTCACAAAAATTGCGAAAATATTGTTTGCGATTTGGAAAAAAAAGAACCCGAATATATTTTTGAAACTCTTTTTGTGTAAAACGAAATTTTTTGAGTTCTTGATGAAAAAATTGCGCAATGTCTTTTCGGATTCCAAGAGCAAGTTGGACAATGATTTCATGACGATGAATCTGCTCTTGGAGACTTTTGACAATTTCTATTCCAATTTTTTTTTGCGCGCCAGCGCCGCCAACAGCAAACGTGAGTGTTAATGGACGATGCGACTCTAGCATGTTTAAATTTTTTCCAAGATGAGATTGAAGACTTTTTTCATATCGTTTGCGAAAATATCCATGTGGATCAAGATTTACGAGACGAGTAGAAATATCTTTTTTTATTACTTCACTTGCCACACTTCCAATATTTTCTTTTGGAAGTGGAAATCCTGTGAGAAAAATATTTTCGCTTCTTACACCGTACAAACGAAGTCGTTCCACCACTCTGCCATTGGGCGCGAAAAATTTTATCCGGCTTTTGCGGGGATCTAATCCAGCCCATGTGCGGCTCATATCAGCATCGCAAATCACGCAATAAATATTTCCAGGATAATTAAATTCTTCGGCAAAAAATGCCGGAAGAAAAAATGTTGAAACAAAAGGGAGAGCTTTTTCTCGAAGCCGATCTATAAGATCTTTTCCATATTGATGTTTTCGAATAAGTCGATATATTTGACGAAGTTGAATGCTTGGTTTGGAAAGATCTCGTCGTGGATAAAATTCTGGAATTTCTTGTAATTTATCCATGGCTTCAAATAAAATATTTCCAATAATAGGAGTTGGTTTGAGTCGTGAAATTTGTTCGTAAAATGTACGGCTTTGCTCCCATAGCGTCCGGTCGTGTTTTGGAATGCCCGGATAATTGTTCGCAAGAATCACATTGCCTTGCGAGAGTTCTTTTAATGCGTATGCCGCGCGTTCATGCCCGTAGCCCATGTCTACTGCTACCACCCATGCTTTTTGTCCACGTTTTGAAATGATTGTTTTTGGCATATTTTTTATAAATTTGATGATTATGCATAAGGAATTTTTGGTTCGTCAGGCAATAAATTTGATTTTTCATTTTTTTTTCGCCATTCTTCTTTTTCTCGAAAATATTGAATGTTTTTCTTTTTAAGCCGCAGGAGAGATGGAACTGAAATAAGAATTCCAACAAGCACTCCGGCAAGAAAAGTGAGAAGAAGCAGGAAAGCAATCGGACTCTCAGTACGCCAGAAAAGAAATTGTATCATAGTCTCGCCAGTATTTTGGAGCGCGAATATTATTGAGACGATGGCAATCAGCAGTGAGAGAATAAGAAAAAACGACATAAAAATATTAGTAATTTTTTTTTGAATTTTCTTAATTTTTACGGAAGGCAGGGAAGGCCTGCCTGCCGGTAGGCAGGGATGGGGGAGTAAAAATTAAGAAAATTTAAAAGAAATATATTTAAAATACTCATCATATTTTACCTCGTATTTGCTTTTTTCGCAATTTTTGATATTCTTAAAAACTATGATTAAAGAAGAAGCCAATTCAAAAGATGTTCAAAATGAGCGGGGAGTGCGCATTCAAAAACTTGAAAAACTTCGAGAGCTTGGTATTGATCCTTATCCTCATTCATTTGATCGTTCACACGAAATTCGAGTTATTCGGGAGCAAAGTGAAAAGTTGATGAAAGAAGAAGTTGTTCTGCGAATATGTGGGAAAATTATGGCATCTCGTCTTCATGGAGGTTCTCTTTTTTTTGATCTTGCTGATAGCGGAGGTATGATTCAAGTGTATTTGAAAAAGGATGTTCTGGGAGACGAAATATTTTCTTGGACGCGCGATCTTGTGGATCCTGGAGATTTTTTGGGAATAGAAGGAAAACTTTTTTGTACCAAGCGCGGAGAATTAAGTATTTTGGCGGAAAAGTGTGTTTTTCTTTCCAAGGCATTTCGAGGAATTCCAAAAGAATGGTATGGATTTCGAGATGTTGAAAAGCGATATCGAGAGCGATATGTTGATCTTTTGATAAACCAAGAAGCTCGCGAACGACTTTTGAAAAGAACAAAAATTGTTGATGCTCTTCGAAGCATGTTAAATGTCAAAGGATTTCTTGAAGTTGAAACGCCGATTCTCCAGCCGCTTTATGGCGGAGCCAATGCTCGTCCTTTTGTCACGCATTATCATGCGTTGAAAACAGAATTTTATCTTCGCATTGCTGATGAGCTTTATTTAAAACGTTTGATTGTCGGGAATCTCGAAAAAGTATATGAATTTAGCCGCGATTTTCGAAACGAAGGCATTGATAGCACGCATAATCCTGAATTCACCATGCTGGAAGTATATGAAGCGTACAAGAATTATGAAGATTTTATGGATCTTGCACAAGAACTCATTCTCGGCGCAAACGACGCCATTGGAAACACTCAAACGATTTTTTTTGGGGAGAAAAAAATTTTTCTCGGAGGAGAATGGAAAAGAAAAAGTATGGCAGAATTATTATTGGAATACGCTAAAAAAGATCTTACGAAATTTTCACTGCCTGATCTGCTTTCGTTGGCAAAAAAACATAATATAAAACTTCCAAAAGAACCATCGTGGGGAAAAGTTTTTGATGAATTGTTTAGTTTTTTTGTTGAACCGAACCTTATTGATCCAACATTTGTGACTGAATATCCAGTAGAAATTTCTCCTTTGGCAAAAATTCATCCTCAAAAAAAAGGATTTACTGAAAGATTTGAGCTTTATATCAGTGGAAAAGAAATCGCCAATGGTTTTTCAGAACTCAATGATCCGCTTGAGCAGAGAAAACGTTTTGAAGATCAGCAAAAAAGTCGTGGCGCGGACGATCTCGAAGCGCATCCTCTTGATGAAGATTTTTTAAAAGCGCAAGAATACGGTATGCCGCCAACCGCTGGTATTGGTATTGGCATTGATCGATTAGCAATGCTTCTTACAAACACGACTTCTATCAAAGAAGTAATTTTTTTTCCAACACTCAAACCTATTGACTCTTTTTTAAATATGTGATATTTTATTTTCATATCCTTTACATAAAGGGTTTATTATTCATAAAATTTTTATATGATGTTTGAAGAACTTCCTCTTCACGGCGACGAAAATGATACAGAAAATGATATGACCAAGGATGAAGAAAAAGAAGATGATGAAATGGCAGGCGATGACGACACCGTGACAGAAAAAGAAGAAACAGAAACTGAAAGCGTTTAAAAAAAACAGTTTTCTCAAAAACCCCATTTGAACTTTTGTTTCAGATGGGGTTTTTTGTTTGGTTATGCTATACTAAAATGATTATGGCTACAAAAGTTCGTGAAATTTCTCCTCCCATCAGAAAATTGTATCAAGCTTTTCTTTTGGGCAAAAGGAAAAGTGTAAAAAAAGAAGAAGAAAATGCGATTATTGTGAATGAGGTTGTTGGCGCTATGGCGCTTTTTTATGAAAGAATTCGCAACCTTATGAATGACGCTGAAGAGCATCTCTTTCGAAAAAGTTCAATTGAGAGGTATTTAACGCGAAGATTTTTTTTCAAATCTTTTTCATTGAGAGAATTCAGAGGAAAAAATGGGCATGATTACGAAATTGATCTTTATACTGAATGGTCAAAAACTCTTATTTCTGATTTGATTCGAGCGCGATATCTTCCAAATAAGATTATTCCAGAGTCGAAAATTGGAGAATTGGCATGGATCATGAAAAAACATCATATTTTGCGCGAATCTTTGCTTTCGTATGTTCCACAATGGTATCGCAAAGAACTCAATAATTTTATCCTTAATCTTTTGGCTTCGGAAATTGAGGAAAGTTTGGTAAAAAACGAATTTCTTTCGGCGCAAGTAGGAAGTTTGTATGAACTTCTTCATGGCCGAGTGAACATTGTTTCTAAGGTTTTAACTCCCGAAGAAAAAGACATTCAATTGTATATTGCTGTTTTAAAAACCATATTAAAAGCTGATGTAGGACTTCTGCGCTATCATCTTTTTCTTTTATATTTTCCCCAATGGCACACGGTTCGAGAATCTGATCTTCAGAACATTATTTTGCATTTTGTAAAAGGCGCGCGGCAGATTGATCATGAAATTGGCCGAGAGATTAATCTTCTTATTGTTGCAAAGATTAAACCCTTTGCGGTTTCCTATCATGTGCTTCGCGAGTTTTCCGAGGAAGATCCCGAAGAAGCGTATCGACAAATTCAGATTCCACAAGAATTCAAAAAAAAGGTTGGACAAGTATTAGACAAACATTATCGTAAAGTACGTCTTCGTTTAATAAGAAATGTTTGGCGAAGTGTTGTATATATTTTTGTGACAAAAATGATTGTGGCATTTCTTCTTGAATTTCCTTATGATCTTTATGTGACTCATAAAGTAAATTATACAGCTCTTGCTATCAATGTGTTTTTTCCGCCTTTTCTTATGTTTCTATTAACCATCACCGTTCAGATATCAGCGAAAAAAAATACTGAACAGGTTTTACTTCTTTTGAATAAAATTATTTTTAAAGAAACTCTTGATGCCATTTCTCTAAGAATTCGTCCTCGGGTGAAATGGGGATTTTTACTTCGAAACACATTTCGAATTTTCTATTTTGCTATTTATGCGATAATTTTTTTTGTCATTATACGGATTCTCCGGCAACTTGAATTTAATCTCGTCAACATTATTATTTTTATTTTTTTTCTTTTTATTATCAGTTTTTTCAGCATGCGAATTCGAATTCTCGCAAAAGACATGATTATTATTCCAAGAAAGGAAAATATTTTTACACTTATTCTTGATGTTATAGGAATTCCGATTGTTCGAGCCGGGAGATGGCTTAACAATCGACTTTCTCGTATCAATATTTTTATTTTCTTTTTGGATTTTTTTATTGAGGCGCCATTTAAATTTTTTGTAACTCTTATTGAAGGATGGACTGGATATCTTAAAGAAAAAAAAGAAGAAGTCTATTAGCGCCAAGCGCGTAAGTTTTCATCTTCTTGTTTTTCATATTTTTTTATGTTAAGCTCTTTACTCTTTGAGCTTTTTTATCTATGAAAATGAACAAAACACAAAAATATATTTTATTTATTTTTATCGGTTTTTTTTTGATTGGAGGTGTGGTTTTTGTATATTTTTTCAAAAATGACCTTGATACTATTGCAGAACAATATGAAACCCACAAAGTTACTCGAGGTACACTTTCACAAACCATAATTGCTACCGGCGCGGTAAAAGAAGAAGCAAAACTTCTTCTTTCTTTTCCTTTTTCCGGAAAGATAAAGAAAGTTTTTGTCGATGAGGGGATTGAGGTCGAAAAAGGCGCACCGCTTGTGCAGTTGGAAGAAAGTGAATTTCAATTTGCCAAGGAAAAAGCACAGATTGCTCTTGATTTGGCAATGGCTGAGTTGAATCAAAAACGTGCGCCAGCTTCTGATGAGACAAAGCGGGTGGCGGAAGAAGAAGTAGAAAAAACAAGAGTATCTGTTTTGCTCGCCAAAGATCAAGTTGCTTCTTTAGAAAAACAACGTGAAGCGCTTCTTACAAACATGGAAGAAAAACAACAAAGAACAAAGACTGAAACAGAATCCAATCGTACACAATTAGAATCTGCCACGAAAGCAAGCGGATTAGTTCTGCAGGGAAATTTTGTAGCGCTTGATAAAGTTTTGTGGGACATTGATCATATTTTAGGAGTTGAGAAAATCGGAGAGAACGATGCGTTTGAAGCATTACTTAAGGCCGGCGGCGCAAATCAATTTAATGAAGCGCAAGAGAAATATATTATTGCTGTTTCTTCGCGAGATAAAGCACGAGCATCATTTTTAACTCTGGAAAATAATTTTTCACCCACCTCTTTAGGAGGATTGTTTTTTTTGGGAGAAGATGCGCTGAAAACGGCTTCTCATGCATTATCAGAAACTCGATTAGTTCTACAGACCGCGGTTGCTGGATCTGGTCTTGGTACCACTGAACTCAATGTCATGAAAACAACTGTTGATACTGATCGCACAAATATAAATCTCGAAACACAATCGCTTGAGACAAGCAAAGAAAAACTTGAGAATGCAAAGAATGCTCTTTTGGTGTCCGAAGCGCTTTTTAATGAACTTGAATCATCGCAACAATTAGAACTCGTTTCGCTTGATAAAGAAATTTTAAACGCAAAAAATAATGTGACTGTTGCTGAGCAGTCTTTATCATTGGCGCAAGCGAATAAAGACGCAACATTGGCGCTTCCAAGAGATATTGATCTTGCGCCATTTGAAGTAAAAGTAAAAAGTGCGGGTACGGTGCTCAACGAAAGCAAAAAACAATTAGCAAACTCACTTCTTATTGCCCCGGGCGGAGGAGTGGTAAGTGAAATTTTGGTTGATCCGGGCGAACAAATAACCGCAGGGATGGAAGTTATTTCTATTCTTGCCAAAGGACAATTTTTCGTGGAAGCAGAAATTCCTGAATCGGATATTGCCAAAATAAATATTGCGCAGGATCTCATTCTTACGCTTGACGCGTATCCGGGAGAAGAGTTTTCTGGACAAGTTGTATCTGTTGCGTCAGATGCACTCCTTCGAGATGGCGTGGTGTATTATGTGGTAGATATTTCTTTTGATAGTTTAGGCAAGAGAGTTCGTCCTCACATGACAACAAACGTTACGCTTATTGTAGGTGAAAAAAAAGATGTTTTTTTTGTTCCTAAGCGTTCGATACGTGAAGAAAAAGGAAAAAAGTTTATACGAATACTTTTATCAAATCGAGTAGAAGAAAAAGAAATTATAACTGGTTTTTTGGGAAACGATGGATTGATCGAAGTAAAAGAAGGATTGGAAGAAGACCAGGAAGTAATTATTTTTGATCGAAGTGAAAAAACAACCAAGTTTTAATCATAATTTGTTTTATGATCCAGCTTGTTTCCTTGTACAAAGATTTTGAAAATAATGGTGTCACTACCAAAGTGCTTCGCGGTGTGAACATGAAGGTTGAAAAAGGAGAATTTGTTTCTATTATGGGTCCAAGCGGATCTGGAAAATCCACTCTTATGCATATTCTTGGTTTTCTTGATCGCCCAACTGCCGGAAAATATTTTTTTCTTGGCAAAGATACAGAAGAATTTCATTCCGATCAATTAGCGCAAGTTCGTAATGAAGCGTTTGGTTTTGTTTTTCAGTCATTTTTTCTTTTATCAAAAACAAATATTATTGAAAATGTTCGTCTTCCGCTTTACTACAGTAAAAAAAATCGAAGCGAGTATGATGAAAGAGTTAAAAAAGCCATTGAGAGCGTAGGACTTTCTCATCGAATGTATCATATTTCTGAGCAGCTTTCGGGCGGAGAGAAACAACGCGTAGCTATTGCGCGCGCTTTGGTGACAGATCCAAAAGCGATTTTGGCTGACGAACCAACCGGCAATTTAGACAGTGTATCAGGCGCGCAGGTTCTCACTATTTTTGAAAAACTTCATAAAGAAGGAAAAACTATTATTCTTGTAACTCATGATATTGCTATTGCCAAGCGCGCGAAACGAATTATTTATGTTAAAGATGGAAATATTGAATCTGATCAACTATTATGAGTATTTTTGTTATTATCAAAACAGCTTTTTCATCACTAACAAAAAATAAGGTTCGATCGTTTTTGACTCTTCTTGGCATTGTGATTGGAATTGCGTCTGTGATTCTCATGCTTTCTATTGGAGAAAATGCCAAACGGCTTATTATTGAACAGGTGACTTCATTTGGTTCCAATGTGCTTTTTGTGGAGCCGGGGAATCCAGAGGAAAGTGGGCCTCCGCTTGGGTCTGATTTTACTATTTTAAAATATGAAGTGCGTGATGTGCTTAAAAAACTTCCATCAGTTGATCGCGTCGCGCCATTTATTTTTTTGGATGCCAATGTAGTCTCTGGAAATAAAGACAAACGAGTAAGAATTGTTGGCACCACTCCAGATCATCCGGATATTGATAATACATATCCGATTCGTGGTCGTTTTTTTGATGAAGATGAACTCAAACGGAGGACCAAGGTGGCTGTATTGGGATTTGACATGGAAAATATTCTTTTTTCTGGCGAGGATGCCTTAGGAAAAATAATTAAAATCGATCGTGTGAATTTTATTGTGATTGGAGTTATGGAAAAGCAAGGCACAAAATTTTTTCAAAATATTGATGAGCAAATTTATATTCCCGCAACCACTGCTCAAAAAGATGTTTTTGGCATTAATTATGTTAACTTTATTTCTGTTCGCGCTTCTGGCCCTATTGATGCCACCAGAGAAGATGTTCGGTTTGCGCTTCGGGATGCGCTTAAAATTTATAACCCAGATCAAGATCCCGCAAAGGATGGTTTTCGCATTGGAACGCAAGAAGATGCTGTGGAAATTGTCAGCGCCGTAACTAATGTTTTAACCATTCTTCTTTCTTCAATCGCGGCGATTTCTTTGGTGGTTGGAGGAATTGGAATTATGAATATCATGTTAGTTTCTGTTACTGAGCGGACCAGAGAAATTGGACTTCGAAAAGCACTTGGCGCTCGCGAAACAGATATCACCCGACAATTTCTTGTAGAAGCAATTTTTTTGACGCTCTTAGGAGGAGTTATTGGAGTTTTTCTTGGTAGTTTTCTTGCTTTTCTTTCAGTAAAAATTGCAGCATACTTTTCTTATAGTTTTTCATTTGTTTTCCCATGGCAGGGAGCATTTGCCGGGCTCTTTGTTGCTTTTTTTGTTGGTCTTATTTTTGGCATTTATCCAGCAAGAAGAGCATCAAAACTTCATCCCATTGAGGCCTTAAGATATGAGTAAAAAAATACTCTAGGGCAAAGAAGTAAAAATGTTCCAAGAACTTGACAAATATTATACATTGTATAGTATTTGTCATACAGGGCATTTATATAAAAAATATGAGAACTATTCCTTTAACCATGAGAATAGAACCGGAAATTAAAGAACAAGCTCAAAATTTAGCCCATACCCTTGGCTTTAATTTGAGTTCAATTATTGATGCTTATCTTCGACAATTTATTCGCACAAAAGAGATTTATGTTTCTCTTGTGCACGAGACGCCTTCTCAAAAGTTGGTCAATAGTATTGAAATTTCTGAAAAAGAACTTAGAACACAAAAAATAAAAACCTTCACTCACGAAAAAGATGCTCTAAGATTTTTGCAATCAAGCCATCTGAAGAAGAAGCGATGAAAGTTGTTTTTTCAAAGCAATTTTTAAAGGACCTTCACAAAGCGCCTTTATCCATTCAAGAATCATTTGAAGTTCGTCTTGAAATTTTTCTCAAAAATCCTTTTCAGCCGCTTTTACGGAATCATCCGCTTAAAGGAAAATTTTTTTTATATCGAAGTATGAATGTGGCTGGTGATTGGCGGGCAATTTTTCGTTTTATAGAAAAAGATACAATTTTCTTTGTTGCGCTTGGAACACACAGCGAACTTTATCAATAAGAGCCCACAATTCAGTATGCATAAGCTAAGATATAATTGTATTGACAACTTTTTTTTCTCTGTTTATAATGATTTAGCACTCAATATATAAGAGTGCTAAAGCTTGTATTTTGTTTTTATGCTTTCAAAAAGACAAGAAGCGCTTTTCCAGACGATTGTTGAACATTATATTAAAAATGTAACCCCAGTAGGATCAAAACTTTTGACTGAGGAATATGAATTTTCTGTTTCTCCTGCTACCATTCGAGCTGAAATGAATGTTTTGGAAAAAGAAGGCTTTTTATATCAACCATTTACTTCTTCAGGAAGAATTCCTACTTCACGCGGATATGTTTATTATGTTGAACAATTTCTTGATCGCAACAAAGAACTTTCCAAGCGAGATCAGGAAAAATTTTTTACTTTTCTTTCTCTCTCTTCAAATCGAGAACGTATAAAACAAATTGCCCAAGCATTGTCTCAGCTTACACAAAATTCCGTGCTCGTAGGATTTGGTCCGTTTGATACGTATTATACCGGATTTTCTCATCTTTTTTCTCATCCAGAATTTCACGATTATCATTTTATGCAAAGTGTCGGAGAAGTTGTTGATCATTTTGATGAAGGAATGCGATCCTTTTTAAAAGAAAAATCAAATTCTATCGAGATATTTATTGGAAAACAAAATCCTTTTCATCCGGAATGCAGTCTTATTTATCTTGAGCTGCCTCCACGAACTTTCTTGGGACTTTTTGGACCTATGCGTATGGATTATCAATTAAATTATTCCGCGTTTCGATTTCTTCAAAATATTTTTTTATGAATGATTCTGAAAAACTTCCAGAAAATTCTCTTGATTCTTCTTTAGAAGAAAAAGAAAATTTAGAAAAAAAATGTCAAGAATATTTAGACGGTTGGCGTCGAGCAAAAGCAGATTATGCAAATCTTAAGCGTGAAACAGAAGAACGTGAAAAAGAAATGGTATCGTATGCGCAAATAAGACTTTTTTACGATTTTCTTCGAATTTATAACCATTTTAAACGGGCGCTTTCGTATATGAAAAAAGAGGATATTGAAAAAGAATGGGTGAGTGGAATGTCGCAAATAGAAAAACAATTTTTTGATTTTTTTCGCGAGCATCATATTGAAGCCATTCCATCGGAAGGAACAAAATTTGATCCAGCATTTCATGAGGCCGTTGGAAAAGAAAAAGTTGATGGAGTTTTGAGCGGCGACATTATTCGTGAAGTAGAAGGCGGGTATCAGTATAAAGGAAAAACATTTCTTCCGTCTAAAGTTATTGTCGCTGAATGAGGGTTGAGGAAAATAAAAAAAAGTGAAATCTAAAAAACATTATTAATTTTTATGTATGCCAAAAATTTTAGGAATTGATCTTGGAACTACAAATTCTGTTGTCGCTGTCATTGAAGGAGGTAGTCCAAAAGTGCTTGAAAATAAAGAAGGATCTCGACTTACTCCATCGGTCGTTGCTATTTCAAAAGCAGGAGAGCGACTTGTTGGACTTTTAGCCAAACGTCAATCAGTCACCAATCCAGAAAATACTGTTTCTTCTATAAAACGTCTTATTGGGAGACGTTCTAGCGACGAGGAAGTTGAAAAAGATATGAAGATTATGTCTTATAAGATTATTTCTAGCGGAGCTGGAGTGAAGGTTGTGATGGGCGGAAAAGAACACACTCCGCAAGAGATTTCTGCCATGATTCTTCAAAAACTCAAAGCTGATGCCGAAGAAAAGCTTGGAGAAAAAATAGAAGAAGCCGTGATTACTGTGCCAGCATATTTTGATGATTCTCAGCGTCAAGCAACCAAAGATGCTGGAGAAATTGCAGGGCTTAAAGTTCGGCGTATTATCAATGAACCAACAGCCGCCGCGCTTGCGTATGGATTTAATAAAAAAAAGGGCGAGCAAATTGCTGTATATGATCTTGGTGGCGGAACATTTGATATTTCTATTTTGGATGTATCTTTAGATACCGTCGAAGTTAAAGCCACTAATGGCGACACACATCTTGGCGGAGATGATTTTGATCAAAAAATTCTTGACTGGATTATCACACAGTTTAAAAAAGAAAACGGCATTGATCTTTCGCGTGATCCATTAGCGCTTCAAAGACTTAAAGAGGCCGCAGAGCGCGCGAAGATTGAACTTTCCACGACTCAAGAGACAGAAATCAATCAGCCATTTATTACTTCAGACGCCGCTGGGCCCAAGCATCTTCTTATAAAATTGACGCGTTCGCTTCTTGAGGAACTCGTGGGTGATCTTGTGGCTCGAACTATTGAGCCATGCAGAAAATCATTGGCTGATGCCGGCATGAAAATGGAAGATATTGATGAGGTGGTTATGGTTGGAGGAATGACTCGCATGCCTTTGGTCCAAAAAATTGTTGAAGAATTTTTTAAGAAAAAACCAAATCTTTCTGTGAATCCTGATGAAGTGGTAGCTATCGGCGCCGCGGTGCAAGCTGGAGTTCTTCAGGGTGAAATTAAAGATGTTCTCCTTCTTGATGTGATTCCTCTTACATTAGGACTTGAAACTCTAGGAGGTATTGCCACTCCGATTATTTCTCGAAACACTACTGTTCCAACCTCAAAGAGTCAGATTTTTTCCACAGCCAGTGACAGTCAAACTTCTGTTGAGGTTCATGTTATTCAAGGGGAACGCGAAATGGCATCTGATAATAAATCTTTGGGACGGTTTATTCTTTCCGGTATTCCTCCCGCGCAGCGCGGAACGCCGCAAATTGAAGTAACTTTTGATATTGACGCCAATGGAATTCTTAATGCGTCAGCAAAAGATAAAGCTACCGGGAAAGAGCAAAAAATTACGATTACTGCTTCTTCGGGTCTTTCAAAAGAGGAAATTGAAAAAATGAAACAAGACGCGGAACTTCATAAAGAAGAAGATCATAAAAGAAAAGAACTTATTGAACTTCGAAATCAAGCAGACGCAGTAATTTATCAGACAGAAAAATTTTTAAAGGAGCAAGGCGAGAAGATTTCAGTGGAAATTCGAAAAGAAGTTGAAGATTCACTTGCCAATCTTAAAAAAGTCAAAGATGCGGAAGATGCACCTGCTATCGAGAGCGCTCTTCTTGCGTTAAATACTCTCATCATGAAAGCTGGACAAGCTTTGCACGAGCAGGGAACTCCATCTGGAGAAGAGAAATCTGATTCTTCTTCGGAAAAAGTACATGAAGGAGAATATAAAGACGTGAATGATAATGATAAAGATAAAGACGCAAAAGAAGAAGAAAAATAAAGCATGGCAAAAGATTATTATAAAATTTTTGGGATTGATAAAAATGCGTCTCAAGAAGACATAAAAAAAACATTCAGAAAACTTGCGCATGAACATCACCCGGATAAAGTTGGTGGAAATGAGGCCAAATTTAAGGAAATCAACGAAGCATATCAAGTGTTAGGCAATCCAGAGAAACGAAAGCAATATGATCAATTTGGCAGTACTTTTGAAGATCAAGGCGGTTTTGGCGGCGGAATTCATTGGGAGGATTTTATGCGTCAAGCTCGCGGAAGTGGAAACGGAAACGGTTTTTCTTCCAGCGGTTTTAGTTTTGATTTTGGCGATTTAGGTGATCTTTTTGGTTTTGGAGGAGGAAATCGCGCGCGAAGAAAAACACGAGAGAATGGAGAAGATATTCATCTTGAAGTTGAGCTTTCTTTTCGTGAAGCTGTATTTGGTGATGAGAAAGAATTTGAAATTTCTCGCCGACAATTATGTGAACATTGCAAAGGCAATGGCGCAGAGCCAGGAACTAAAATTATAAGCTGCGAACGATGTAAAGGCGTTGGTGTTCTGCATCGTATTCAACAAACTTTCCTCGGCGCGATTCAAACGCAAACACATTGTCCAGAATGTCGTGGCCAAGGAAAGAAAAACGAAAAAAATTGTCAGATTTGTAATGGATCTGGTGTGGTACATGGTTCAAAACGACTTCGAATAAAAATTCCGCGTGGCATTAACAATGGAGAAACTGTTCGACTTCAAAAAGAAGGAGAAGCAGGTGTTTTGGGCGCCAGCGCCGGTGATCTTTACATTACGGTGCGAGTCAAATCTGATCCAGAATTTCGACGCGATGGCTATGATATTTATTCCGAAGTTTTTCTTTCTTTTTCTGTGGCGGTTTTAGGAGGTAAAATTAAAATTCAAACTCTCGACGGGAATATAGAATTAAAAATTCCCGAAGGCACTTCACATGGTTCGATTTTTAAATTGCGTGGAAAGGGTGTATATCATTTAGAGAGTTCAAAACGTGGCGATCATTTAGCCAAGATAAAAATCAAAATTCCAAAACATCTCACCAAAAATCAGCGAAATCTTTTACAGTCACTTGAAGATGAAGGGCTTTAAATTATTTCATTGAGGACAGTAATCATTTCTTCTCTATCTTCTTGATCCATACCATGGGAAAGACATCCTGTTTCAATAGTATCAAATTCTGACGCGAAACATCCTGCGCAATGGAGGCCATAGGCCAAAAATATTTCTTCAGTATTTGGATATTTTTCAATAACCTTTGAAATCAGGTCATTTTTTGTAATAATTTTTTTCATAATTTTTATTTCTGTTGTTCTTTTTTCTATTATGCTATACTAAATAAAAATTGGCAAATTTTTTTGTGTAACCCTATTTCGACCAATAATTTTAGCAAACTATGGATACAGAAAAGCGAGAAAAGGACTATGAAATTGTCCGAAATGCTCAAAATGGTGGAGAAGAAGCATTTGAAAAGTTGTATCAAATATATATGAAACCGCTTTATCGTTTTGTATATGGTAAGGTTGGCAATCAGCAGGTGGCGGAGGATTTGACACAAACAACTTTTATGAAAATGCTTGAATCGCTTTCGAGTTTTTCTTTTGAAGCGAGTTTTAAAACATGGCTTTATCGAATTGCTTTAAATACAGTGATGGATTATTGGCGAAGCGTGTATAAAGGAAAAACTTTTCCACTGGAAGATTTTTTGAGTGTTTTAAAAATAAAGTCGCCAGAAGCTGATTCTGTAGAAATTGACGCTCATGATCAACAAAAAAAAGAAGAAATGGTTCATGAAATTATGATGAAACTTTCCCCAAAAGAGCAGCGTATATTAGACCTTCGTTTTTTACAAGGATATTCTATACAAGAAACTGCTGATGTACTTCTTCTTTCTCCGAGCAATGTAAAAGTGATTCAACATCGTGCCATTCGAAAAGCAAGAGAATTATATTTTCCTTTCCCAGCATAAAAAATGAAAAATTTTTATGAATAATAAAAATCAACTGCACGAACTCTCAAAAGAGGAATATCGTGATTTGATATTCTTAAACGAACTAAAATCTTTAGGAAAAGAAGGTGAACCAGATGAAAAATTTATAAAAGAGTTTTCCCAAGAATTAAAGAGTCGATTTCGTGAACATTTTGCCAATGAGTCAAAAGCGCAAAAAATAGAATTTGCAAAAGAATCCATATTTTTTTCTTTGCAAAAATTTTTCTTTCCTTTTGCTGCCATGGCGCTTCTTATCGTGATTGTCTCTTTGGGATTTTTCAATCTTGGTGAACGTCGCGTAAGAATTGCAGAAAAAAATAAAGAATTTGCCTCACAGTTAGATTTTTCTTCTGGAGAAGTTTCTCTTCCAAAAGAAAATATCCAAAATGATTTAGTTCTAGAAATAGATGCCTTGGAACTGCTCATGAATGAACAAGAAAATGATCTCCAGTCATTTGATAACGATTTGGCTTTCTATGAGGAATCGATTGACGGTGATTTTTCTCTCATTGAGAATGATCTTGATATTATTTTTCAATAAAATATGAAATACATTTTGCTATTATTTTTGTTTGTTTTTATTTTTTTTGGATTTGGAAAAAGTGTAAACGCCGGAAAAGAATTTCAAAATAGTGTTTCATTGGCTTCCGAAAAGAAATTGGTCATTGGAAAAAATGATATAAATACAAAAGGTAAAGAGGCAATTTTAAAGAAAAGAAAAGACGCGTTGGCAAATGTGCTTTTTCGAATAATTAGTCGTTTAAATTCATTTGAAGAAAAAATAAAATTGAATTTGCAAATTGAAGAAGAAAAGAAAAATGAAATCTTGGCGGAAGTTGATGGCCGGCTTTTAGAATTAAAAGAGATTCAAGAACAGCTTGATACAGTTTTAACAGTCGAAGAACTTCAAATACTCAGAACCAGTATTCAAGAATCGCTTCCTAAAGAACGCGCCCTTTTTCGTCTTGGTGGTCAAGAAGGCATTGAAACACGTTTTGTTGCGATGATAAAACGTCTGGAGAAAATTGAAAAACAATTTAATACTGTTGCGACAAATCTTCAATCAAAAGGAATACAAGATAAAACTTTTTCTTCTCTTTTGCAAGAATATCACGATCTTCTTATTGATCTTAAAGTAAAAGAAAGTAATATTCGTCAAAATTTCCAAAAAGAAAAAGGAAAACCAGTTTTTGAAGAGACGCGAAAAATTTCTCTGCTTTTACGCGAATCTCATCAAAAAACCACTGAAATTTTTCAATATTTGAAGAAATTAAGTTCAAAACAACGTAACTCTGGAACGACTGAAAAATAAACTGGCTTATTTTATAGAAGAACAAAGTCGAGAAAGATAGTTAAAATATTTTACATAGGCCTTTAAAATAGAGATAATTATTAAATTTATTATTAAACTTTATTTTTATGTTAAACTTAGTTTTTATGAAAAATCGTTTCGTTCTCCTTTCTTTTATTTCGGTTTTTTCGATGATTTTTTCTCCGCTTTTATTCGCCAAAGCAGAGGAGGGAACTGAATCTGAAAATACCCAAACAAGCTCTTCCACTGAAACAGATGTACCAACATCCGAACCAGAAACCTATGAAGCTGCTGAAAACGCAGTAGTCAATGAGGAAGCAACTTCTTCTGAGGAGACTTCAGTCGCAGGATCAACAGAGACAGTAAACAGTCTTGTTGGTCAAATTACTGAAATTGAAGGCACTGAAATTCCAAATTCTATCAAAGTAAAAGAAGCAACTTTTTCTAAAGAGAGTTCTGGCGCCGTGTCAGCGAGTTTTGGGACTGAAAGTTTAGTTAATATTGATGCAAATACTAAACTTGATTATGAACTTTCTTTTTGGATGGCTGGTGATCTCGTGCGTATTTTTGGAAAAAAGGACGATGTTGGAACGGTAAGCGCCACACGAATTCAACACCTTTCACATTCTGGAAAAAATAATCAAGGACATAATGGTTGGATCGAAGAAATAAATACAACTGAGAATTATATTCAAGTTCAATGGAATAATAAACTCACCAAAGTGAATATTATTTCTGAATCTCGTATTATTATTCCTGGAAAAAATAATCTCACTATCAATGATCTTAAAGTTGGTGATCGTGTTCGAGTCCGAGGTGAAAAAGTTTCTACTACAGAACTTAATGCAAAAATTGTTATGGTGCTCCGTAGCGGGACGACAAAATTTATTAAACTTCGAACCAAAAAGATGATCGTTACTTTCGCGGGTTTGAACACTGACGGAAGCTTTACTATTGAAGGAAGGAAAAATTCTTATACAGTGAAACTTACCGATACAACAGTAATTCTTCAAGATCATGTTAAACAAACCGATCTCTCGTCATTCAGTTCTGGCGAACAAATCTTTTTAGTCGCGCGGCTTAATGATGATGGTTCTTTCAATGCGGAAGTTATTCGTAATTTTAAAAGTCTTGACGAAGGTGGCACAGTAACAGGGACCATAACTCGAGCGGATGCGACCAATGGGACTCTTTCTTTAAATGTTGGGCGCAATATTTCTTTCCGCATTGATGTGTCTTCTTCCACTTCTGTAGTTGATGAAGAAGGCAATGTTGTGAATATAACTGATCTTTCGCGCGGAAATCGAGTTAAAGTAGAAGGTGTAAAAAATGCATCAGACAAAAAAAATGAAATGTTGATAACAGCTACAAAAATTACGGTTGTAAATAAAGATATTTCAAAAGTTCGTGTGAAACGAACGCCAATGGGACGATAAAAATCAGAGCAAAAATAAAAAACTCTTTTGTCGATCGACAAAAGAGTTTTTTATAATCTCATATTTTTTAAATCTATTCATTTTTACCCCTCCCTGAGATATACATTTTTTTAATCTCGTTTTGATAATGTTGAACAATTATAGAGCGTCGAAGTTTGAGTGTTGGAGTTAATTCATCATGTTCTTCTTTAAATTCTTCTTGAAGTAAAGTAAATTGTATTACTTGTTCATAGTGCGGCAGATGTAAAAGAATATTGTTTATTCGATTTTGGAAATAAAGGAAGAGATTTTCTTTATTTTCTCGAAGAGAATTTTCAATTTTATTCCATTCTGGGACAATGAGAGCAACAATAAAAGATTGTTGATGCCCAATAATAATTGATTGAGCAATGAACGGATCAGAATTTAAAAGTTGTTCAATAGCTTCTGGCCAAATATTTTTTCCGGTTGAAAGAACCAGCATTTCTTTTTTTCTTCCAATAATATGCAAAAAACCATTTTGATCAAAAAATCCTAGATCTCCAGTATGAATCCAATGATCATTATCCAGAATTTTTTTGGTTTCATCTTCATTGCGCCAATAACCTTTCATAACATTTGGTCCAAAAACTAATATTTCTTTTTCTGGAGTGAGTTTCACTTGTACTTCTGGAAGCAAGTGTCCAACGGAACCAATTTTTTTTCTTTCTTGAGTATTAACCGAAATAACTGGAGAAGTCTCTGTAAGACCATATCCTTCAAGGATAGTAATTCCTATTTTTTGAAAAAATTTTGCTATGCGTGGTGAAAGCGCAGCGCCGCCAGAAAGAGCAAGTCGTAATTTTCCTCCAAAGATTTTTTGTATTTTTTTCATGACAAGCCATTTGGCTAAAGTATATTGAAAATTTTGAGGATTTTGTTTCATGGCCCAAAGAAAAAGATGTTTTTTCCATTTACCTTTTTTTTCTATTGTATTCCAAATATTTTCTTCAATTTTTTCAAAAATTCTTGGGACGGAAATAAGAATTGATGGTTGCACTTCACGAATATTGTCGCGAAGCGTTATTTTTGGATTTTCAACATAATAAATAGATGCTCCCTCTGAGAGAGGAGTATAATATCCTGCTGTGCGCTCAAAAATATGCGAGAGTGGCAGAAAAGACAAAAATCGATCTTGTGGAAAAACAGGAATTTGAGAAAGCGCGCCTTTGATATTTGAAAGAATATTTTGATGACTTAACATGACGCCTTTTGGAGCGCCTGTTGTCCCAGAAGTATAAACAATAGTGGCTGTATCTTCTGGGGAAATATGCGGCAATTCTTTTTCTACTATTTTTTTATGAAATATTATTTCTTTTATTTGATTACTGGAAATTTTTTTTGTATTATTTCCGTTTGCTGAATTTGGAAGTTTTTCAAGAAGTTTTTCGTCGTAAATGACCATTGACACTCCTGCATCTTTGAGAATAATTTCCAGAAGAATTTTGTTATGAGTTGTATGAAGCGGAACTACAATACCTCCGGAGAGAAGTATAGCAAGATCGCTTACAACCCAAAGAATTCCATTTGGGGCAAAAATACCTACGCGATCGCCGGGTTTTAATCCTTGGAGAAGAAGATAATAAGAAAATTGATAAATCATTTCGGAAAGTTCTTTTCCGGTTTTTCCACGATATTTTTTATTTTCTTTTTCAAAAAGTATGGCTTTGTCAGAGAACTCAGAAAATTTCTCAAGGAGAAGTTCAGGAAGTGTGTTCCTCATAAAAATGAGATGTTACTTCATCAATAAAATTTCGTAGAAGAATGAGAACTTTGCTTTGTGTTATTTGTTCTTCAAAAGTATGCATATTTCCTGGAAGAGAAATGAGTTTTTTGTTTTGGCAGCCAAGATGTTTATAAAGATATTCACCACTTCGTGGATCAATCATCGGATCATTTGTGGATTGTAAAATGAGAACGGGAACACAAATATTTTTAAGCGATGGAATAGTGATCTCGCGAATAAAAGAAAAAAGTTCTTTGAGCGCCATTATTGGAATCACTGGATAACTATCGGCGGTTTTTGGATCATACGGCAGACGATATTGAGACCCGCTTTTAGGATAAAATGATTTTCGAAACATTTCATACATCCAAAGATACGCGCGGATAAACCACTGCCGCCGCAAAAAAATCGGCGCGTTGAACGTGACAATGCCTTTGAGAGTTTCATCTGCTTTTTCTCCGAGCGATAGGGCGATATTTCCTCCAAAAGAATTTCCCACTATAATAATGGCATCGACTTTTTGAGTTAATATTTGATAGGATTCTTGCGCAGAGCGTATCCATGCTTCTTTTTTGGTTTGATTAAGAATTTCAGGTGTAGTTCCGTGCCCAGGCAGAAGCGGCGCCATCACAATATACCCGTTTTTTAAAAGAGCATCTTTTAAGGATTCAAGTTGTTTTGGCGTGGCAGTAAAACCATGAAGAAGAAGTACGCCAATGGCTGTATTTTTTGAATTTTCGGATAAAGAATTTTTTTCTTCACTCATAATATTTATTTGGTCTTATCCTAGCGAATTTTTGTTTTTTTGTAAATATGCTAAAATACTATGATGACATATGAAAGAAATCTATCTTTATAATACTCTCTCGCGCCAAAAAGAGAAATTTGCTTCGATTGAAACTGGTAAAGTACGAATGTATTCGTGCGGACCAACAGTATATCATTTTCAGCATATCGGAAATATGCGCGCGTTTCTTTTTGCTGATATATTGCGAAGAACACTGGAATTTCATGAATATAAAGTTAAACATATCATGAATATCACTGATGTCGGGCATCTTACTGGAGAAAACGAAGGTGATGCTGATTTTGGTGAAGATAAAATGGAAAAAGGCGCGCGGCGAGAAGGAAAAACTGTTTGGGAGATTGCTCAAATGTACACAAAAGTATTTTTTCAAGATCTTAAAAAGTTACATATTTTGCCGTCGAAAAAATATACTCGAGCAACAGACCACATTACAGAACAAATTAAAATGATTGAAAGACTTGTTGTCAACGGATATGCTTATGAAACGCAAAAAGCTGTTTATTTTGATGTTACCAAAGTTGTTGATTACACCATTTTGAGTGGACAAAAACTTGAGGAAAAACGTGTTGCTGTTCGAGAAGAAGTGCAACAAGATAACAAAAAATATCATCCGCAGGATTTTGCTCTTTGGTTTAAACGTGTTGGAAAGTTTAAGAATCATACTATGCATTGGAATTCGCCTTGGGGAGATGGTTTTCCTGGTTGGCATATTGAATGTTCTGCCATGAGCATAAAATATCTTGGAGATAAAATTGATATTCATACAGGAGGAGAAGATCATATTGCCGTGCACCATACAAATGAACGAGCGCAAAATATTGGCGCGACAGGAAAACCAGTAGTGCGCGTATGGATGCACAATGGTTTTTTATTGGTGGATGGACAAAAAATGTCGAAATCTTTAGGAAATGTCTATACACTTTTAGAAATAGAACAAAGAGGATTTGAGCCATTGGCATTTCGTTATTTTGTTTTAGGAGCACATTATAAAACCAAACTTAATTTTACATGGAAAGCTCTTGAGGCATCGGAGATCGCTTTAAAAAAGCTTTATCAAATTTTTCTTTCGTATCCAAAAGAGGAATCAGAGCCATCAAAAAAATATGCGCAAGCATTTGGAGATGCTTTAAGAGATGATCTTAATACTCCAAAAGCGCTTGCCATTCTTTGGGGTATCATGAAAGATAATTCCATTCCTCTATGCGTGAAACGAGCGACTCTTCTTCTGTTTGATCAAGTTTTGGCGATCGGTCTGTCGCAGAAGAAAAATGTAAAATCTCAAAAAATTCCAAATGAAATTTTGATTCTTCTGCAACAGCGTGAAGTTGCACGAGAAAAAAAAGATTTTATTTTGGCAGACACTCTACGAAAACAAATTTTTTTGGAGGGTTATGAAATTCATGATACGCCCAATGGACCTAAAGCCATCGTTTCCATTTAAAAATACCAAGCAAGGATAGTGTTCCAATGCACATGAGAATAATAATAATCCAAAATCCATCAGGTCTATTTACAAATGGCGTTTGAACTGTGTTCATTCCAAAAATAGCCGCTAAAAGTGTGAGAGGAAAAACAATAACTGAAAACATGGTTAATGTTTTTATGATAATATTCAGTTTATGCGTTGTGATGGATTCATGACTTTCATGAATGGCAGAGATAGTGTAGGCATAATTATCCAATTCATCCCAAATTTCACGCGTGTGTTCAATAATTTCTTCGAGTCGTGAAGGCACACCAGCATCCAGTGGAGAGAATCGTGGAATAATTTCTTCAAGTTGTTTCAGCGCCCGTTTGTGCGCGCTTAAAGCCTTGCGAAATGCAATAATATTTCGTTTGATTTCAAGGATTCTCGCGATGAGATTCGGATCACGATCCTCGAAAATATTTTCACCCAATTCATTAATGTCATTACTTAGATGCGTGAGCATTGGAAAAAGTGATTCATAAATGCGTTCAAGGATTTCAAAAAGGAAAGTAATCGGAGAAACCGCGAGAAATTTTTCTGGCGCGAGTTTTTCTTTCTTAAAGTAGGCGCTGATATCTTGGAGCGTTTTAAAATTATTACTATGAATAGTGATAAGTGTATCCTTGGTAAGAAAGAGATCAAGTTCAGTAGGAAGAATCATGCGTGTATCTCGGCGATATATCGGAAGAACAAGAATCATAAATATATAGCCAGGGCGCTCTTTGACCTTTGGACGTTGCAAAGGAGGAAGAACATCTTTAATATCAGAAAGAAAAAATTGAAATGTTTTTTTAAGATATGCAATTTCTTCTTTTTTAAACTGTGTGATATTGATCCATGTCGCATTCGCCCGATACGTTTGAATTGATGAATTTTTTTCCATATGAAGTTTGCTATAAGTATATCAAAATTTAAAAATTCTTGGAAGAGAATTGACGAATTACTCCTTCCGCGATAAGATAATTTCACTATGAATTTTTCGCAAAAGCATCGGCCAAAAAGATTTGATGAAATCTCAGGACAGGAACACATTCGAGCAACTTTGACACAGGAAATTAAAAAAGAGAAACTTGGACACGCGTTTCTTTTTTGTGGTCCGCGAGGAGTTGGAAAAACCACTATGGCTCGAATTCTTGCGCGCGCAATCAATTGTCAAAAAAAAGAAAATGGCGCAGAACCGTGTAATGAATGTGAATCATGCAAACGTATTTTGGATGGGAAAAGTTTTGATATTCTTGAAATGGATGCGGCAAGCCATACAGGAGTGGATAATATTCGTTTAGAAATTCTTGAAAATATTCATTTTGGTCCGTCAAGAGAAAAATATAAAGTTTTTATTATTGACGAAGTTCACATGCTTTCCGGCGCGGCTTTTAACGCGCTTTTAAAAACGCTTGAGGAACCTCCATCACACGTAATATTTATTTTTGCCACGACCGAAGCGCGAAAACTTCCTGAGACCATTATTTCGCGATGTCAGCGATTTGATTTTGCAAGATTGTCAATAAAAGAGATTATGCATCGACTGACAGCACTTGCAAAAAAAGAGGATCGAGAAATAAATGAAGATGTTCTTTTCTCAATTGCTCGTTTTTCTGAAGGATATCTTCGGGACGCTGAAAGTCTTTTTTCGCAAGTTTTGATTTTAGATTCTTCTCCGATTACTTTAGAAGACGCGAAAATTATTCTTCCACAATCTTTTATAAGAGAGGCCATTATTTTGCTTCAATATATCGGAGCTAATGATGAAGTAAAAGCCATTTCATATATTACAGAAATAGTGGAAAAAGGCGCTGATCCAAGTCGTTTCACAGAAGAATTTCTTCACATACTCAGAAGTATGCTTTTTGGAAATATTGGAGCTGAACTTATGCTGTTGTCTCAGACTTTTTCATTGGAGATCACCCAAGAGATTTCAGATGTGGGAAAAAATTTCCAAGAGAGCGAAGCGCTTCTTCTTATTGAATACTTATTAGAAGCTCAACCGTATTTTGGAAAAACAGCGATTATCCAATTTCCCCTTGAGCTTGCGATTATTCAATTTTTTGCTTCAAGAAAAAAAAATTCTTTAAAAAAAATGCTGCAACAGAAAGACCAATCGCGCGTTGTTCAACAAGGACATGAAGAAATTTCACAAAATTTTTTTTCTCACGAATTGAAACAGAAAAAAGACGAAGAAAAAAACGAAATGCAAGAACTTGGAATTATAGATCTTTCCATTCTTCGTGCAAGGTGGCAAGATGTATTGGCGGTTTCAAGCGAATTGAATCATTCATTAAATATCATTTTAGCGCTTATTGAACCTGATCGAATTGAAGATGGGCATGTTGTTTTTTCTTGTCCATTTCGTTTTCATAAAGAGAAACTTGAAGAGAAAAAAACTACCAATGTGTTGCACAGAATTTTTCAGCGCGTATATGGAAACAGTTTTCCTTTCCGTTTAGAAGTTTTTGGAGAGAAGAACCAAGCACAAAAATTAGTTGAAGCATTTGGTGGTGAAATGGTTGCATAATACCTAAATATTCCGGGATCGTCTAATGGTAGGACACCAGGTTCTGGCCCTGGTAATTGGGGTTCGAATCCCTATCCCGGAACACACAAATCTATGGATTTTACGAAATTAGAATGGGAGATTATTAATGAAGAAGATGGTGGTAATCTTTTAAAATTTACTGTATTTGTTGATATGGCATTGCATCTGCCCAAAAAGATTTTTGGACAGAGTTTTTCCATTGCATTAGAATTACGAGAAGGACATATTCGTTATGCTCCAGAGAAACAATATGAAATTTGGGCGCAACTGCTTCTTGATCGTTTTTTGAAAGATGAAATTTTTTTTCTGCGCTGTGTTCACGAAACAGAAAAACATGGTAAAACGCTTTTGGCTTTTTCAAAAAGTATCCATGAACAAATTTTTTGTGAACTCTCTCACGGCACAATAAATTCGCTTTTCCAAAAATGGTTTTTATTGTATCAAAAACTTATTGATTGGGGCATGCTTTTGGTATATCCTGATATGGGAACGGCGTTTTTAACCAAAGAAGCTTTTCTTGGAATAGAAGAATTTTTAAAAAACAAAAAAAATGATTTTTCGGCATCAGAAATTTTTGTGGGACTTTCAACGCCGATTTATCAAAGCTCTATTTGGGAAGAAGAAATAAGTCTTTTGCGTTTGGCCAAATATGCTTGCGAAAAAAATATCAATCTTGAAAATTTCCATAATTCAGAATTTACAGAGAAAATCATAATGCATCTTAAAAATTTTGAATGGGTTTATTATGCGTATGAAGGGCCGATTATGAAAAAGGAAGATGTTTTAGAACGCATTGCTAAACATCTCCAAACAAATGATGTGGACGAAAAATTAAAAGAACACGAATCATATATTGATCAATTAAAAAGTAAACAACAATATTGGGAAAAATATTTGGATTTTTCTCCGAGAACACAAAGCTTGATTAAAATTGCTCGCGCTTTAATGTTGGCAAAAGCCCAAAGAAAAGATGCTATGACGCGATCGTTCTATTTGATTCATCCGTTTTTGGAAGAAATTGCGAAGCGAGTAGATATTTCATGGAAGGAATTACATCATCTTTTACCTTGGGAATTAGAAGATCTTCTTGGAGGAAAAATTTCAAAGGAAATTTTAAAAGAGCGTTATAAACACTGCGTATATTTTACTGGCGGTACGCTTTTTGTCGGACAAAAAGCAAAAAAGTTTTCACCATTCCTTGAACCAAAGATTTTTGAAACCAATGAAATACATGGTCAATGTGCATGCCAAGGAAGTGCAAAGGGAAAAGTGAAAATTATAAATATTTCAAGTGATATGGCAAAAATGGAAGAAGGGGATATTTTAGTTTCTTCTGCCACAATCCCAGAGATTGTACCAGCCATGAAAAAGGCGGCGGCCATTGTTACTGACGTAGGCGGGATTACTTCACATGCCGCTATTATTTCACGAGAGCTCAGGATTCCCTGTATTATTGGTACAAAAATTGCCACAAAAATCTTGAAAGATGGGGATTTAGTTTTTGTGGATGCCAATTTTGGAATAGTTCGGCGGGTTTCTCTTTAAGATAAATTTTTTAAAAAATAATGTCTTTCACAAATTGTCAAACAACTCATTAGAAAACAAGAAAGAGTTTTATAAAACTCTTTTTTTTTGACACAAAATTTGCTATACTAGAGATATAATTGAAAGTGGTATTTTAAAAAAATAAACTTGCGATGATTGATACAAATTATCAAAAAGCCGAAAAAATATTTGTCACGGATCGTTTCTTTAATCGGACACTTCTTTGGTTTATCCCATCACATATTACTCCGAATCATATCACGCTTTTTCGTTTTATTACGACTCCAATTGTTTGGGGGCTACTTTGGCAAGAGCGATACATTCTTGGAATGATCGCATTTTTATTTGTGTCCTTGACTGATGCCTTGGATGGCGCTCTTGCTCGCACTCGAAATATGATCACGCGTTGGGGAATGATCTATGATCCTTTAGCAGATAAGCTTTTGATCGGCGGAGTATTAGTGGTTCTCATTTTTCGATTTTTAGCATTTTATATTGGGATCATGGTCATTGGTTTGGAATTTTTGATTGTTATTGCCGCGATTTTTTGGAAGCGACAAGGAAGGAAAGTCGAAGCAAACCGATGGGGAAAAATAAAAATGCTTTTTCAAGTCATTGGAGTAACATGTATTTTGGTTGGTATTCTTTTTTCGTCTCCGCCGCTTATTCTTTTTGCATCATATATTTTTTATTTAGCGATTGGTTTCGCGATCGTCAGCATTGTAACCTATGGAATTTAAAATTTATAATTGGTCAACATAAAATTAAAAAATATGTTTCTTCTTTTCCGTTGGCTTGCCAACGCTCTCGCTCTTATCTTGGTTACTTATTTTGTTCCAGGATTTGAAGTTTCAGGATTATACGCGGCATTGATCACGGCTCTGGCTTTGGGGTTAGTCAATGCTATTATTCGGCCAGTGATTCTTTTTTTCACCCTTCCCATTAATATTCTTACTTTAGGTTTATTTACTTTGGTTGTAAACGCGGCTCTTATTTGGCTGGTTTCTACATTTATTGAAGGATTTGAAGTTTCAGGATTTCTTGCGGCATTGGAGGGCGCAGTAATTCTTTGGATAGTAAGCATGATCACAAATTTTATTTTAAAAAAGTGAAGAGAAATATTTTGTAGAATAAGTTCAAAAAGAAAAATTTTATGAAATTAAGTTTTTTTGGCGCGGCGCGAGCAGTTACTGGATCGAGCTTTCTTTTGGAACTCGGAGAAAAAAAAATTCTTATTGATTGTGGATTATTCCAAGGAGTATGGTTCGCGGGAGAAGAAAACGCGCGTCCATTTTATTTTTCAGCGAAAGATATTGACGCGGTACTTATCACTCACGCGCATGCGGATCATGTCGCGAGGATTCCAAAATTGCATCACGCGGGATTTCGTGGACCAATATACGCGACTTCGCCGACAAGAGACCTCGCCGAGCTTATTTTATATGATTCTGTCAAACTCATGAGTTATGATGCTGTGGAATTTAACGCTCCTATTCTTTACACAGAACATGATGTTCGCGCGGTGCTCCATCAATTTAAAAATATACCATATCGAAAACCATTTGAACTTTCCCCTGGCATAAAAGTAACTTTTTTCGACGCGGGGCATGTTCTTGGTTCTTCTTTTATTCTTATTGAAGCCCAAGGAAAAAGAATCGTATTTTCAGGAGATCTTGGCAATCCGCCAACTCCTATTTTGGAGGATACTGACATTCTTCCTGCTACTGATTATTTAGTTTGTGAAACCACTTATGCCATGCGTGTTCACGAAGAAAAAAAGGTTCGCGTGGAACTTTTAAAACAAACGATTCTTGAAGTGATCCGCGATAAAGGAGTTCTTATGATTCCGGTATTTGCCATGGAACGAACCCAGGAAATTTTATATGAATTAAATACCATGGTAGAACAGCGCGAAATTCCTCGTTTGCCAATTTTTCTTGATAGTCCTTTAGCTATTGGAATGACCGCAGTATATAAAAAATATCCGCAGTATTTTGATAAAGAAGCGCGCGCACTTTTGAAAAAAGGGGACGACATTTTTTCATTCCCATCGCTTACTTTTACAAGAGACAAAGAAGCGTCAAAACGCATTAACACTATAAAACCGCCTAAAATTATTCTTGCCGGGTCTGGTTCAGGGATTGGCGGAAGAATTTTGCATCATGAAAAACGATATTTATCAGATCCAAAAAATTGTTTGCTTATTGTCGCATGGCAAATTCCTGGAAGTTTAGGAAGGAAACTTCTTGAAGGTGAAAAAGAAGTTCGGATTCATAATGAAAAAATTAGAGTACGAGCGAAAATTCGAAAAATTAACGGATATTCGGCTCACGCGGATAGCCCACAGCTTGTTTCTTTTATTGAAGGCGCAAAAGATACTCTCAAAAAGGTTTTTCTTGTGCATGGAGAAGAAGATCAGCAAAAAAAGTTCACGAGAGAGCTTCAGAAACGTCTTACTTGTTCAATAATAATTCCAAAATTTAAACAAAGTTTTGAATTGTAATTCTATGCTTTACATTGGCGCTGACCATCGTGGATTTTATCTTAAGGAGCAAATTAAAAAATATCTTGATGGAAAAAAGATTTCCTATAAAGATATGGGCAATACAGAATATAATAAAGATGATGATTATCCTGACTTTGCCTATTTGGTAGCGCGTTTGGTTTTGCGAAGTGGAGGAAATCGCGGTATTCTCATTTGTGGCTCTGGTATTGGCGTGGCGATTGTCGCAAATAAATTTCGTGGTATTCGCGCCGGGTGCGCTCGCACAGCACAAGAAATAAAATGCGCTCGAAATGATGATAATATAAATGTTCTCTGTCTTTCTGGCGATGAAATGAGTATTCAAAAGGTTCGCGCCATGATTGATCCTTTTCTCGGAATTCCATTTTCATTAGCAAAAAGACATCGAAGACGAATTGAAAAAATTCGTTTTATTGAAGAAGGAAAATGGAAACCGAAATAATAGTTTAAAATTGATTTTGTTTATTATTATGTCTTTGAAATCTCATCATTCTATTATTCCTGCTATACTTGAAAAACGTTTTTCAAGTATTGAAAAATGTGTTCGAGAAATTGAAAAGTTTTGCAAGTGGGCGCAGATTGATGTGGCTGACGGAAAATTTGTTTCGAATAAAACCTTTTTAGATATAAAGCGATTGAAAGAAATAAAAACTTCGTTGCATTTTGAAATTCATTTAATGGTACAGAATCCAAAACAATTTTTTCCGGCGTTATTTCAAAATAAAAAAATTGTTCGCGTCATTGTGCATCGAGAATCTTTTGCCCGCGAAGTGGATTTACTTGAAGCAATCAGCATTATTCATCAAGCAAAAAAAGAAATTTTTTTGGCGTTGAGTCCAAATACTTCATTAAAATCTATTCTGCCTTGGATAAGCACGGTAGATGGAATTCTTTTTTTGACTGTGTATCCGGGTTTTCAAGGAAGTCTGTTTCAAAAAAAAGTGCTAAAAAAAATTCGTGTTTTGCGGCAAAAAAATAAAGATGTTATAATTGCCGTTGATGGTGGAATTACCGACAAAACGATTCAATTTGCGAAACGCGCCGGAGCAAATCTTTTCGGAGTCGGAAGTTTTATTATAAAAAATGATAATCCAAAAAAAGCATATCAAATTCTCAACGAAACAACTTGAAAAAAAAGCGAATGCGATTCGAGAAGATCTTATTAAAATGCTTTTTGAAGCTGGAAGCGGTCATTCTGCCGGACCGCTTGGCATGGCCGATATTTTTACGGCCTTGTATTTTTCAATTTTAAAACACGATCCCAAACAACCATCATGGACACAACGCGATCGGCTTTTTCTTTCCAATGGTCATATCGTTCCAATCCGATATGTTGCCATGGCTCACGCCGGATATTTTCCAAAAAAAGAATTGATGACACTGCGAAAATTAGGAAGCCGTCTTCAGGGCCACCCGGAACGCATGAGAATGCCAGCTCTTGAAACAACGTCTGGTCCTCTTGGGAGCGGCCTGGCGCAAGCTTCTGGATATGCGTATGCCGCGAGAATGGATAATAAAAAATTTCGCATCTATTGTATTTGTTCAGATGGCGAACATGATGAAGGAAATCATTGGGAAGCGGTTTTATTTGCCGGAAAAAATCATCTTTCAAATCTTACGCTCATTATTGATCGAAATAATATTCAAATTGACGGATACACGGAAAATGTTATGCCGCTTGAACCATTGGAAGATAAATATAAAGCGTTCAACTGGCACGTGCTTCATATTGATGGACACAATATGAGAGAAATTATTGACGCGTGCGATCATGCCAAATCAGTTTTTGAAAAACCAACAGCCATTATTGCGCACACTATTCCAGGAAAAGGCGTTTCTTTTATGGAAGGTGATTATCTCTGGCACGGAAATCCGCCAAAAACAAAGGAGCAAGTGCAAAAAGCTTTGCACGATCTTCGAACTTTAGGCGGAAAAATAAAAGGAGAACATGAATGAAATTAGTAGAAATATAAAATAATAATGTCATTCTGATCCCGACTTTAGTCGGGAGAAGAATCTAGCGAACGAAGTGAGCGCTCGCTCCGCTCGCTAGATCCTTCACTACGTTCAGGATGACAAAATAAATTATGCTGAATAAAAAATTATTTCTTTCTAAAAAAATTTTTCATGATGATATTTTGCAAGTTCCAACAAGAAATGGATATGGAGAGGGCTTAGTATTGGCAGGAGAAAAAGATGAGAGAGTGGTTGCACTTTGCGCGGATCTTACAGAATCCACGCGAACAGAATATTTCGCGAAAAAATTTCCCCAACGATTCATTGAAATTGGTGTTGCTGAACAACTTTTGGCAACGGTTGCTTCTGGTATGGCCAATTATGGAAAAATTCCATTTATTTCTTCGTACGCGGTTTTTTCTCCCGGACGAAACTGGGAACAGATTCGTACCACTGTTGCTTTAAATGATGTGCCAGTAAAAATCGTTGGCGCTCATGCAGGAATTTCTGTTGGGCCAGATGGAGCAACGCATCAAATGTTGGAGGATGTTGCTCTCATGCGTGTCATGCCAAATATGATTGTGATCGTCCCATGTGATGCCATTGAAACAAAAAAGGCGACTTTTGCCGCGGCATTTAATAAAAAACCAACCTATATTCGATTTGCTCGTGAAAAAACTCCAGTTTTTACAACAGATAAAACTATTTTTGAAATAGGAAAAGCGAATATTATGTGTGAAGGAAACGATGTGAGTATTATCGCATGCGGACCTCTTGTTTATGAAGCGCTTTTGGCCGCGAAGTTTTTACGCGAAGAAGGAATTGAAGCTGAAGTTATAAATTCACATACTATAAAACCTCTTGACGAAAAAACCATTCTTGCCTCAGCAAAAAAAACTTGCGCTGTGGTAAGTGTCGAAGAACATCAAATAACTGGAGGATTAGGAAGCGCGATTTCAGAATTTCTCGCAAAAACATTTCCAACAGCGCAAGAATTTATTGGCATGCAAGATCATTTTGGAGAATCAGGTGAACCAGATGAGCTTTTAGAAAAATATGGCATGAAAGCAAAAAATATTATTGCAGCGGTAAAGAGAGTTTTAAAAAGAAAATAACTAAATTTGTCATTCTGACCCCGCTCTTCGCGAAGGGCGGGGGAAGAATCTAGGCCGAAGGCCGCATTTAAGAACGCTTCGCTAGATCCTTTGTCGCTTCGCCTGCCTGCCGGCAGGCAGGCTCCTCAGGATGACACAAGACTATGTTTGATCTTATTTCCATTGGTGACGCTACACTGGATACTTTTATTGAAATTGATGAAGCAACTGTTCATTGCACTCTCCAAGAAGGAGCATGTCAATTATGTTTTAATTATGCTGATAAAATTCCCATCAAATCTCTGGCTCAGAAAGTCGCAGGAAATGCCGCGAATGTTGCTGTAGGAGCATCACGGCTTGGCATGCGCACGGCATTTTATTCTATTGTCGGCAATGATACTATTGGAAAAGATATTCTTGCCACGATTCGAAAAGAAAAAGTGTCATCAAAGTACATTCAACAAGAAAAAGATAAGAAATCGAACTACTCAGTGGTATTGAATTTTAAAGGCGAACGAACCATTCTTGTCTATCATTATCCGCGAAAATATCATTTGCCCCAACTCTCAAAAATGACAAAATGGATTTATCTTACATCCATGGCAAAAGATTCCCAGAAAGTTGGTTTAGAAGTAGTTTCCTTTGTTCGAGCTAACGGAACAAAACTTGCTTTTAATCCAGGAACATATCAAATTCGATTTGGGTTGTCTTATCTCAAAAAAATATTTTCCGTTACTGAAATTCTTTTTGTGAATAAAGAGGAAGCGCAGAAAATTTTAGAATCGAATGAACAGAATGTAAAAAATCTCATGAAAAATTTAGCACAATTAGGAATTTCTGTGGTAGTCATTACTGATGGTAAAAATGGAGCGTATGCATTTGATGGAAACACGTCATATTTTTCAGAAATTTTTCCTTCACCAATGATTGAGCGAACTGGAGCAGGGGATTCATTCGCAACTGCATTTATGGCCGCGCGATTTTATGGAAAAAGTATTGCTGAAGCATTAGCATGGGGGACATTTAATTCAGCGTCTGTCATCGGAAAAATTGGTCCGCAAGACGGACTTCTTACTTTGAATGAAATGGTAAAAAAACTCAAAAAAAATTCAAAGTTTGTCGGAAAAAAAGTTTAATATGTTAGTTACACTCAAAAAAGTTTTACAAAAAGCGCAAAAGGAACATTATGCTGTCGGCGCTTTTAACGTGAATAATCTTGAAATTTTGCAAGGTATTATTCGCGCGGCGGAAAAAATGCATTCACCAGTGATTTTTCAGACTTCTGAAGGCGCTATTCAATATGCTGGGCTAGAATATCTTTTTGGACTTATGCAGATTGCGTCAAAAGTTAAAATACCAGTTGTTATTCATTTGGATCATGGAAAAAATATTGAGCTGATTAAAAAATGCATTAAAATAGGATACAGTTCTGTTATGTTTGATGGCTCATCTTTGCCGCTTTCTGAAAATGTGGCGCTTTCTCAAGAGATCGTGCGCTTGGCGTCCAAGTATGGCGCAAGTGTTGAGGCTGAGATTGGAGTATTGCGAGGGATCGAAGATTTTATACAAGTTCCAAAACAAAGAGCATACCTTACGGATCCAAAAGACGCTGAAGAATTTGTTCATCTGACAAAATGTGACGCGCTCGCCGTTGCCATTGGGACATCTCATGGTGCGTATAAGTTTAAAGGAGAATCAAAACTTGATTTTACTCGTCTTCATGAAATTCAAAAAAGAGTAAAAATTCCTTTAGTGCTGCATGGAGCGAGTGGTATTCCTCACAACATTGTTTCCTACGCGCAAAAACATTGCAAAACGCTTCATTCTTGCGCTCGTCTGGAAGGCGCCCACGGAGTAAGCAATATTGCTATTCGAAATGCTATTCGCATGGGAATTTGTAAAATCAACATTGATACTGATTTGCGAATCGCATTTACTGGTGGAGTTTTGAACACACTTTTTGAGAATAAAAAAGTTTTTGATCCTCGAATATATTTAGGAAAAGGACAAGAGCTTGTTCAAGAAGTTGTTGAAGAAAAGATGCGCCTTTTCGGTTCGGCGGGAAAAGCATAATCGTATGAAGTACGACATTATTTCTATCGGAAGCGCGGTACGAGATGTTTTTATTATTGAAAAAGATTTTCGTCTTTTGCGAAATAAACTTTTTTCAACCGGAGTGGGCCAGTGTTTGGCTTTTGGCTCGAAAATTGAAGTTGATAAAATTGTTTTTGATACAGGCGGAGGCGGGACCAATACTGCCACGACATTTGCGCATATGGGATTAAAGACTGGCATTTTTACGCGAGTAGGGGATGATGAAAATGGCGCAATTATTATCAAGGCTTTAAAAAAGGAAAATATTGACACGAAGTGGATACAAAGAGTTCATAATGGAATTACTGGATATTCAACTATTCTCTCGCAACATTTTGGAGATCGCACGGTATTGGTTTATCGTGGAGTAAGCGCTTTTTTTAAAACATGTGATATTCCTCTTGCTCAAGTGGACACAAAATGGATTTGTCTTTCTTCGCTTGGAGGAAATATCAAACTACTTCAACATATTCTTTTTTTTGTAAAGAAAAAAAATATTTCGCTGGCGTTCCTTCCTGGCGAGGATGAACTCAAAAATCGAAAGTGGATTTTAAAATATTTTTTGCCGTTTGTGAAAATAATTTGTTTGAATCGTGAAGAAGCCGCAACACTTCTTCATATTTCAAGCAACAGCATTCATTTTCATCTTTCGCTTTTTGCAAAATATTTCCATGGCAAAGTGTGCGTGACTGATGGCTCAAAAGGCGCATGGTTATTTGATGCGGCCACTATGACTACTTATTTTGGTCACGCTTATGGTCCGCGCGCTGTCAATGCGCTCGGCGCTGGCGATGCTTTTGCTTCGGGTTTTGTTGCTGGAATCCAAAAAACGAAAAACGATGTTTTGTCATTTCGGCTTGCTTTACTCAATTCTGGCTCTGTGGTAGGTTTTATTGGAGCCAAGAATGGACTGCTCCAAAAATTTCCTTCGACCAAAAAATTAGCTCAAATAAAAATCAAAAAGTATCATGAATGATGTAACAAGATATCGCCTTTATGAGCTCATACCTGGAACATTAGTATGGGCAACTCTTTTTTTGGCAATTTTTTTTTCATTCTGGAAACCGCTTTGGGTTGTGATTTTTGTCATTATTTTTGATTTGTATTGGGTTTTTCGGGTTTTGTATTTTATTTTTTATTTAATTCTTTCTTTTCGAAAATATCAGACCACCATTGCTATAAATTGGCTCAGAAAAGTTCAAGATGACATTCCTTTGTGGGATAGTTATTATCATATTGTTTTTTTTCCTTTTTATAATGAACCATACGAGGTGATTGATGAAACATTTCAAGGCCTCCTCCGACAAGAATTTCCACTCAAAAACATGATTGTCGTGCTTGGCGGCGAAGAACGAAATCATGAAAACGCGCTTGCAGTGGGAAAAAAAATCCAAGAAAAATACGGGTCGCTTTTTTTTCGATTTCTTTTCACGCTTCATCCAGATAATCTTCCTGATGAGTTAAAAGGGAAGGGAGCCAATGCTCATTTTATGGGTGAGCGGGCAAAAGAGCTTATTGATTCGTTGTCGATTCAAAAAGAAAAACTCATTGTTTCATATTTTGATTCTGATACTATCACGCATACAAAATATTTTTCGTATCTCACGCATCGCTATGCCACGCATCCAAATCCAACTCGGACATCTTTTCAGCCAATAGCGTTGTATAATAATAATATTTGGCAATCTAATATTGTTACGCGAGTGGTAGCTTTTGGCACTGTGTTTTGGCTTCTTGCCGAGCTTGCGCGCCCGGAAAGATTGTTTACTTTTTCTTCACATTCTATGAGTTGGAAAGCGCTTGAGGATGTTCAGTTTTGGCAAAAAGATATTGTTACTGACGATAGCCGTATTTTTGTTCAGTGTTTTTTGCGGTATGACGGAGATTATACTGTTACGCCATTGTATATTCCTGTTTCCATGGATACTGTGGAAGCTCCATCTTTTTGGCAAAGTCTTAAAAATCTTTACAAACAACAACGTCGTTGGATGTGGGGCGTGGAGCATTTCCCGTATATGCTTTGGCATTTTCGAAAAAATAAAGCCATTCCATTTCAAAAGAAAATGCACTATATTTGGAATTTAGGCGAGGGTATGTATTCTATGGCAACAGCGCCACTACTTATATTTATTTTAGGGCGACTTCCGCTTTGGATTTTAGAAAATTCTCCAAGCGCGTTGGCGCAAAATGCTCCTTTTATTTTAGAACGGTTGATGTGGATTGCCATGACAGGAATTATTATTTCCGGAATTCTTGCGTTAAGATTGCTTCCGCCACGGGCATCAGAAATTCCACGATATAAATATCTTACGATGATCCTTCAATGGTTTTTGCTTCCTGTTACTATTATTTTTTGGGGAGCTATTCCTGCTATCGAAGCGCAAACACGATTGTTGTTGGGAAAATATTTAGGGTTTTTCAATACTCCAAAACAAAGAATCGCTAGCAATGAAAAATAAAACATGAAAGTTTCCATCCAACTTCTTACGTATAACGCCGAAAAGTATGTTGTGTCGTGTTTAAATTCAGTCGCGTCGCAGAATTTTCAAGATTTTGAACTTGTAATTATTGATAATGCTTCAACTGATAATACTCGAGAACTTGTAAAAAAATGGATTGAGGAACATAAAAATATATCAACTCTTTTTATCCCAAGTGAAACAAATCTTGGTTTTACTGGAGGGCATAATTTCGCGCTCCGGCATTCAAAAGGGGAGTATATTCTTTTTTTAAATCAAGATATTATTTTGGAACCAGATTTTCTTGAAGCAGGAGTGCCATTTTTAGAAAAAAATCAAAAAGTTGGTTCAATAAGCCCAAAATTGTTGCGGTGGACTTCAGAGAAAAAGAGTTCTATCATAGATTCGCTTGGAATTACTTTTCGTAATGATCTTCAGTCAGTAGATTTTTTTTCTGGAAAAGACGAAAAAGATTTGAAATTAAGTGAATCATTTGAAATTTTTGCTCCGTCAGGCGCGTGTCCTTTGCATCGGAAAATCGCTTTGGAGTCTGTGCTTTTGCCACAAGCACATAACCAGTATCTTGATGAGGATTTTTTTATGTATAAAGATGACGTGGATATTGGTTTTCGTTTGGCGTGGCAAGGATGGAAAAGTTATTGTGTTCCGAGCGTTCGCGCTTACCATGAGCGAAGCGCAAAAGAAATGGTAGTCGGAAGTTTTTTTTGGCAAGTGGCGCGAAATAGAGCGCAAAAGAATGCTTTCGTTAACGCGCTCTCATATCAAAATCATTGGTTTGTTATTATAAAAGATATTCCAAGTCAAATGTTTTGGAAACATTTTTTTCCGTTTTTATGGTATGAGATAAAACAATTTGTTTATCTTTTTCTTTTTGAGTGGTCAACATTCAAAAAAATTCCAAACATCATTCGTAAATTTCCGATCATGCTTCAGAAGAGAAAAGAAATTTTAAAAAATAAAAAAATAGACTGGCGAGAACTGGAAAGAAGAATGTTTTTTTTTGATTAAGATAAAATTTTTTCATCGTTTAAACAAAGTTGCAGTTGGCATAAAATTTGAAAATTATATATAACGTTCGCGTGTATACGATGTTGCGAGCGAAGTAAGAATATGTGCCAGCCACAAACGTGCTGTTAGGCGATGTTACTCATTTGTCCTAAAGTTTAATATAATAGAGTCTTATTTTCACTCCATCATAAACGCCTCGTTTGTGTAATTGCCCTCCATTTTTTTCTATAATTTTTTGTGACGCTAGATTATTTTCATTACAAGTAATTAAGACTTTGTTAATATGCAACTTTTTGGTTTTTTTTAAAGCCAGTTCCAATATCTTTGAACCATATCCCATCTTTCTTTTAGACGGTCTAATAGCATAACCAATATGACCACCTTGCGCGCGAAGATTTTTGTTGAGTTTTTTTCTTATGCTGACTCTGCCAATAAAAGAACTTTTATCAATAAGCCAAAAAGTTGAAGCCGGCACCTTCCCTTTAGGAAGATTGACTCCTTTATCAAAGAGTCGAGTTTTTTTTAAATATCCTTCAATATCTTTAGGATCACCCTCAGTTTTTCTGCCCTCAGTAATAAACTCTTTCAAAGCATTTTGAAAGCTCCTTTTATATTTTAAACTTGGTTTAACTAACAGCATACAAAAAATTATTAGCAAATTGGCAATTTTGTACAACCTCCGCGAGTATCCGAAGTTCGCTAGAGCGAAGCGATTTTGAATAACGTTTCGCAATGACGTTTCGTCACCTCCATTAATATTTACAAAAGAGTGACGAAATGTGGCTTTAGTCCTTGCAGATATTGCGTGTTACCTGATGTAATTTTTTCTTAAATTTTTAATTACAGCCTCCCATATAATCTGACGAGCAATCTTGTTGTGCGGATTCATATTTCGACCTTAGTTCAAGATCATTACATTCTTTCATTAATATTTTGTGGTACTTATGTTCTTTGGGCAGACCGCAAGCATAATACAAAACTTTCTCTTCAAGCTCTTGGATATGTTTAACTTCCCTCCAGATTCGTCCTTTAGAAGTAAAATATGGCTTGTAAATAAAAAAGTACAATAGTACTAAGGTTATGATTATTAATAGTGTTTTTATTTGTTTGTTTAACTTTTTAAACACAGAATTAAAAATTGATTAGTTTTTGATTTCGCCTAACGTCCGCGTGTATCTGAAGTTTGACTTATTTTTTGAAATCGTCTTCTGTTAGTTTTGATTGGCGCAAAATAGATCGAAAAGTTCCGTACGGTATTTCTTTGTCGTGCATGGGGACGATGACATTAAGATTGCCTTTCCTAAATTTCGCATGACTGCCTTTTTGCGAAACAAAAAAGAAGCCCTTTTCTTGAAGAGCTCGAATAAGGTGTCGTGTGGAAATTGGTCTAGGCATGGATGAGTGTCAGCGGTACCACATTCGGATGTTCGATACGGATAAGCTTCGGAACGCTTACATCCTCGAAATATAAATTTAATGCCTCTTTGAGATTATCAAGGGCTTCTTTTTTGGTCGTGCCGAAGCTGGACACCTCCACATTTAAACACTGGGAAACATAGTATTTGCCTTCTTTCCAAACTACTGTTTTGAGGTCTATTTTGCGCATATTTTTGTGAATCGTTTATGGTATTCTTATGGTATTATTGTGGCACGCATAAAAAAATAAGTCAAATTTAGACGAGCAAAACGCAACGAACGGAACCGCATACACGCTGTTAAGTGATGTTCTTTTTGGCACTAACACGTGGCAGAATCATTACACTTTGAGCTACCACAATTACATTTCAAATTCTCCGATGTAGGCAACGCTTCATTATAATTTGAGGTAATTTCTTCACCATCTTTTATATCTTGCGTGGCAATATCACAGAATTGTTTTGCGGTCGTGTTTGAATCACAGGAGTGGTTTACATATTTTTCAGGCTCTTGCATTTGTACATATACACCATCTACAAGATTCACATAACGCTTTTCATCATCAGTTAGTTTCTCAACTTCTTCAACGGACAAAACGTTTGATTTATCCCACCGCAAAACAATGTCGCCTGTTTTAAAATCACGATTGGCAAAAACACCCTTACCATGAATATTTGATTGTTTTACGATTACCTCGTCTGTTTTCATAATTATAATGAAGTGTTGCCGGTTATTTTAAAAGTTAATGGCGGAAAAAAGCATTTCACTTAACGTTCAAGTATATACGATGTTTGCTGGCTGTATAATATCGCGAAGCGGTAGCAGTGGCAAATATGGATGTAGCGAGGTGCAACCGAGCGAAACCGCATGTGCCGTGTTGCGCGATGTAAACAATTTTTTTTATTACTAAAAATATTTGGTGCTATTTTTGTGGAGCATATTTCGTCAATGCAGGATCCGTGGATGTTCTTTTTATAGAAAAGTACACTCCTATGGCCATTATTATAATTCCTATCCATTGGAATGTTGAAGGTATTTCTTTGAAGAAGGCAATTAACACAATCAAACCAAATAATGGAGATGTCATGGAAAGTGATATTGCCTTGGAGATATCTAAGCGTTTGAGCCCTTCGTACCATATTATTTTACCTATTCCTAATAACACTAATCCTGTAAATAAAATTAGTCCCCAGTGTTGTGACATGATTGTGGTTATGTTTGATTGTGACTCTGTGAGCAATGCAATAGAAAAAATAAAAAATCCGCCAAGGAAAAAACGCACTAGTAAAATTATTGCTGGAAAAACATCATTTAGTGCTTTTTTTGCGTAAAAATTGCCGATTGGGAATGTGGCAGTGCTGAATATGATCAATATGTCACCGGTATTTAGATTAAAATTTCCGTTATACAAAATTAATACTGCTCCAATAAATACTCCAGCAGCTCCGATCAGTTTTTCAATGGTCGTTTTTTCTCCAATCAATGGAGTAAATAAGAGTGTGAAGATTATTTCTGAGAGCAAAAGCAATGAGGAGTTAATACCCGATGTTTTACTTGAACCAACGAAAAGTAAAATGTAAGGAATAATAACGATACAGAGCGTTATCATTATGAGCGAAGAGTAGGATTTTATATTTTTTAATTCATGCAATTTTCCTTTTAGCGCTACATAAATAAAAGAACCACAAGCTGCGAACAGAGTTGTAATTGCCGCAAACATTATGGGTGGTATACTTTTTGTTCCTTGATTTACTAATACAGGAAATATGCCCCACATAGCTGCTCCTGTGAGAGCAAAAATAACTCCGATTTTTTCTTGTTGATTAGTCATTTTGTCTATTTAAAAAATTGTTTATTTCGCACAACGTTCAAGTATATACGATGTTTGGCAGAGTTATAATATCGCGAAGCGGTAGCAGTGGCAAATATGGGCGGAGGCTTGCGGAGGTACGGAGCAAGCCGTAGCCACATATTCGTTGTTATGTGATGTATACTTTTTCTTTTTTCAGCCCGCCAGGGCTTGTTTTCTGGATTTAAGAACAAATTTTAATTTTATCCATTTGGCGAGGCGCAAGAGGGGAATAAAAGTGGTTGAATTGCGCCCCCCGCCAATCTCATCGCTATGGATTGGCAATATAGTGGGTTGCTTTTCCTTTGCCGACAGGTTTGATCATTTTTATTTTTTTGAGTTTTTGCACATGCAATTGAGCTGTGCGTTTGGGACACGATAAAACATTCTCAACATCTTTGGCAGTAATTCTCCCTATCTGATCCAAGAAATCTATAATTTTTAGTTGTTCAGGGGTCAGATATATTTGCAATTTTATATCTCCCTTTGCTGCGTGGCGAGCTAAAGGAAGAATTTTAGATTTGACCTCGTCAATTTCTTTTTTAAATCCTTTCACAAAATATTCCAACCACGAAGTTAAATCCGTACGTCGTTTTTCATAATTTTTGCCAACATTTACGGCTTTGTAATATGTTGGTCGGTCAGTATTGTAATAATCTTCTAAGGCAAAAAGTCGACGAAAGTCGTAACCGCGTTGGTATAGTATCAAGGTGGCTAAAGCACGAGCCGTGCGGCCATTGCCGTCATTGAAGGGATGAATGGCGGCAATTTCAAGATGAGTAATCGCGGCGACAATCACAGGGTTTATTTCTTTTCCCTCGCTTTCTTTGAGCCAAACGACAAAATTTTTCATCAATTGTGGCACTTTTTTGGCATCTGGCCCAGTGTATAAAGTTTCTTGCGGCATTCCGAAACGACGGCGAACAACATAAATTGGTCCATGCCGATAAGACCCAGAAAACTGCGGAGCGAGAGTTTTGTATGTTACCAGTTTATGAATTTTTAAGATAACTTTTTCAGTAATTGGCTTCTTTTCCGCTACGACTTTTTCAATATATTTCAGGGCATTGAGATAATTCTTGACTTCATGAATATCCCTGTCCGGCGCATCAATTTTTTTCTTAGCATATAACGCCTCCACCTGTTGCATGTTTAATTTATTGCCCTCTATTTCCGTAGAGTGGTGCGTCATGCGGATGGTAGCCTGGCGTCGCAAACGCAGTTCATGTTTTGGTAAAATTTTGGCACGGTCAATAATACCCTTCGCTTCGGCAATGGCGATTAGATCGCGCAAAATTTTATCCGTGAGTTTGTATTTGGGATTAAACATAGAGATTAGAATGAGTGAGCATTACCTAAAAAGAGTATATCACAGAATAATGAATCGCGCAAGAATCGCGCAAGAATCGCGCAAAGAATTTATGAAAAAATAAATGGTGCCTAACATATCGACATCATCCGAAGTTGCGTAGCAATTTTGGTGGAGCGTAGCGGAACCGGATATGCCGTGTTAGGCGATGAAACTAAAAATTTCATCATTTTGAAAAGAATTTTTGACAATTTATATGGTTGATTCCTCACTATTTTTGACATATTTTTTACTCGAGAAGTAGAAAATAATAAAACCCACGACAACACAGACGGTATAAATTTTATCGACTGCCGTCATTCCGACTGGCTTAAATACTTTAGAAACTCTGTCTAGTCCGTAAAAAATAATATAGAATAACGCCGACCAATTCACTATTTTTCCAGCTTCTTTGATAACAAATTTTTTGGCAATTCTTTTTGCTGAAAATATTGTTCCAGCCCATATTGAAGCCAGCAATATAACTGACATAACTATCGCAACCCCTTCCTGCGTTTTCCATGGAGCCAAAAATACAAATGGCAATCCCAATATAAAAATGAAAAGAAGTGGAAATAAAAAACCTGCCCATGCAAAATAATTTGCGCCAATTAAAATGTTTGATCTTTGTTTTTTCTCATTCATAATGTTTTTTGTTTGATAAATTATTTTTTATTATAACGAGTTGTCGACCGAGCAAAATTGCCAAAAATTCTTTTCAAAATTGATAGGAAATTTTTAGTTTTTTCATCTAACGTTAGTTGTATCTGAAGTTGCGTAGCAATATGGGTGGAGCGTAGCGAAACCAGATATGCCGTGTTATCGGATGTTTGGCGAACTTTGTTTATAGGTGCACGTCATCCATTGGATTAAACTCAGGGGAACAAATCAAAAAAAATTTTAATTTGCCAATGATATTATACGGCGTATTCTTCGGTACAAATATCAAGTCATTAGGATTAACTTCGCTTTCTACATCACTTATAATAAATTTTCCTTCGCCGTCTAATATAAAATAAATTCTATCTTCGCCAATGCATTTAACTTTACCATGGTCGCCATTGATTTCAATTAAAGCAGCACTAAAATTAGAATTTATTTTATATTCGTTGATTATCATTGGACCTACTATTTTTTGATTTGTTCCCCGGCTTTTTATAATCATATTTTTTTATTGTTATAGCCAAATTTCACATAACGTTCCAGCATATGCGATGTTTGCTGGCTGTATAATATCGCGAAGTGGTAAACCTGCCAAATATGGGCGGAGCGACGAGGTACGAGGAGCGGAGCCGCTTATGTAGTGTTAGCTGATGTATTCCTTTTCTTTTTTCCGACAGCAGTCGGAATTGTTTTAAAAAATTTTCAAATTTCTTTTTCCGTTTTGGATTTTGGGCAGAGGGGTTAGGGGTGAATGCTCAAAATTCAAAACTCTTTATTTTTGATAACCGAAAAGGGCAAATACAATCGTCGTGCCACCTTTTTCAAAAGTGGGGAAGCGGCATAAAAGGCCCAACTAAAAATATTGGCTTCACGAGTAAGATGTCGTTTCCATTTATTCATAAAAACAAAAACAGATTCATTTCGAAATTTTCCGCTGTCTGGTTCTGTTTTTCAGGTATCGCCCAATAGCTTCCCTCGTAGTCAGCCAATTCCTGCCTTCCTTATGTGCCTCTAGCTTTCCTTGCCTAGCAAGTAAGTTTAGGTATTTTGCAGAAAAAGGAGTGGTTTTGGATATTTCAGTAAGCGTCAAAAATTTTTCCCGTTTGGTAGTTGCAGGCGTTAAAGTTTTTAGATAAATATCAAGCGAGCGCTCGATGGATTGAGCGATAAATTTGACTAACGGTTCATTTTTACCTTTGTCTGCTTTGTCCAGCACATCATAATATTTTTTTCGGTCATTTTTTAGGATAATTACTAGCGGGTAGCCGGCTTGCATCAGCAGCAAATTCATTGTCAAGCGAGCGGTTCGTCCATTGCCGTCAAAAAAAGGATGAATATGGACTAATTTATGATGTAGCAAAGCAGTCAATTCAATGATATTCTGCTTGTTTTTTTGTGAATTTAGCCAAGTAGTTAAATCTCGCATCATATTAGGCACTTGTAGCGCATTGGGTGGAGTATGCTCGGCACCGCCAATAATCACATTGGCGTTTCGGTAGCGCCCGGCCCATTCTTTGTCGGTTTCCTGTACAATAATTTGATGTAAATTTTTTATGAGCATTTCAGAAACAGTGTGCTTTTTGTCTTTATCTATCAAGTCATACAGATATTCAAGCGCAGCATAGTGGTCTTTGGCCTCCAAGTGGTCTTTCAAAGGTTTGCCTTTTACCGTTATGCCCTCGTTGATAACCAAAAAAGTCTCTTTTAAGGTTAAAGAGTTGCCTTCAATAGCGTTTGAGTTATAGGTCATTTCGATCTGAAATTTTTCCCGAAGTTTTTGTACCGCTGATTTTGGTAGGGGGCGGAGTTTGTTGAGTCTGACTAGTTTTTCTTCTAAACGAGCTTTTATAATTGGTGATAGGTAAGGCATAAGAAATGTTAATATGGTTTAGGTTAATATTTACAGTATACCATATTAAGGAATTAGGTCAATATTTAGATAAAATAGGTTTTTGGCCATTTCGCAACGGACAAAAACATCTTTTACCCATTTCAAAATATAAAAACAAATTTATTCATTGTTATATGCTGTTGAGTTTTGGTGTCGCCGTTATTGCTTATGTCTAAAAAATTTTCGCCAATTTATTGTTCCTGTAATCACTAAAGACGGAATTGTAGAAAATAACATGAATATAAGAATTACAGGCGGCACGATGAGAAGGTCGTTATTTTCAAATGGCGGCCAAAACATAATGACTCCATAAAGAAATGGCAGTAAGAATGCTCCAATTAACAGCCAAAGGGCGGCCTTCGAATAGTTTGTGATTTTTACTTTGCTGAAGATTGCTATTCCTATTATTGCTCCAATGAGCATTCCGGTTATTGCACCGAATTGGCCGCATGACTCGTATCCTGCCGTGATGAAACATCCCCCATTATTGCCGCCGTAATTTGTCATTGTGAGGAATGCGACGATTCCTACAATTGTGCCGCCGAAAATACCTGAAATAAATTGAGCGAAAATTTTTGACTTACTGTTTTCCATATTGGTTGGTTAAAACTTGCATTAACTATACACCAAAACTCAATTGCGTATAACGTTCCAGTATATGCGATGTTTGCTGGCTGTATAATATCGCGAAGCGGTACAGCCAGCAAATATGGGTGAGCGAAGTGCAACCGAGCGAACCGCATATTCAGTGTTATATGATGTATTTCTCGAAAAATTTTTATCCCTTTTGATTATATTTAAACTTTAGAACTAATTGAATAATACTAATGATCAATGCAATAAAATTACATACAATTACTGGCCATGCTAGAATGAGTATTCCATAAGCTAACCAAAGCGAACAATTTAGGAAATAAAGCACTAACATCATTAAGGATAAGTCACTTACTTCTTTAGTTTTGAAAGTTTTAATGACCTGGGGGAGCATTAATGATGTACCGATGGCTGCCGCTAAAAATCCTATTATTTGTGTTAGTAAATCCATAATTATGTTATTTGTTGAAAATTTTTCGAGAAATATTTCATATAACGTTTACGCATTATCTGAAGTTTTCATCCCGACCTAACAGGATAAACTTTTAATCAGACAATGCTTTGTTTTTATTATCTCCGCCTAAACCTTCATCGGACTAAGGGATGAAAACTTGGGCGGAGATAATTTTTCTTACCTTGAATTATAAATGTGAAAAATTCCTGAACCGGATATGCCGTGTTGTACGAGGGTGAGCGGAACGGAGTGGAGCGAAAGCGCAGCGTCCCCCGAGCGACTGAAAGGAGCGAGTTTTACTCTATCCCTTTTGCTTTCGCAAGAACTCTGACGCTTTTAGTATAAGAACACAACTTTGACCGTGCGTGATGTCACTTTTCATAACCATATTTACGGCGTCGTCGAATTTGACTTTGACTAAATCGATTTTTTCCGTGCCCTCGGGATCAGCTTCTGAAAATTTAATTCCCTTAGCAAGATACATGGTGGCGGGCGACTTCACGACAGTGGTAAAAGGGTTCATTCTTCCTAGATCAATCCATTCATCCGCTTCAGCGCCTAGCTCTTCTTTTAATTCCCATTTTGCCGCTTCGAGTGCAGTTTCGCCTTCGTCAATAGCACCGCTGACGACCTCAACACTATCTTGCTCTATTGCATAATGAAATTCCTTTGTTAGATATACAAAACCCTCATCGTCAAGCGGCAAAACGGAAGCGCCCGCCACCATTTCGACGACGCCGAAAATACCATCCTTTCCATCGGGACGTATGACTTGATCTTCACGCACGGATATCCAAGGGTTCTTATACTTCACTTGGCTATCTTTGATTTTCCATGGTCCATTGGTTTTCATAGGCTTAAAAGCAAAAGGGATAGAGTAAAATTGCGTATAACGTATCGGCATATCTGAAGTCGCGAAGCGATTTGGGCGTAGGCTTTGTAAAAGCCGAAGCCAGATATGCCGTGTTATATGATGTATGCTTTTCTTTTTTCCGACGATAGTCGGACACTTTTCTGTAATGAACAAATTTTATTTTTGTCTTGGCGTAGGGGCAGAGGGGCTGGGGGTGAATGCCCCGAAGCCAAGACGCCTTATTTTGCTCGTTCAATGATTTTAACTATCCCATTATTTGCGTCCAACTCAACCAAATCGTCATCTCGTAAAATTTTAGTAGCGTTTTTTGTGCCAACAATGCATGGTTTTTTCATCTCTCTGGAAATAATAGCTGCATGGCAGATAATACCACCTTCATCCGTAACGAAAGCCGCAGCTTTAGTCATGGCTGGCATGTAGGCTGGCGTGGTCATTGGAGAAACCAAAATGTCTCCCAGCGTTATTTTGTTTAATTGCTCTCGATTCATTACCACTTTTACTTTACCCCGAGCTTGTCCAGGACTTGCCGAAAGCCCTTTCAATTGAGTTGCGGTGGATAATATTTTCTTATCAATCAATTTATAGCCGCGAACTTTTAAAGCAATCGAAATTTTTTTCTTTGTAAACAATTGATTGGCGAAATAAGCACAACCGTCATTGCGTTTTTCAACTTCAGAAAAATCATATTTCTGTTTAGTCATGATCGCTTTTTCCAATTCCTGAATAAGAAAAAATCTCATTAAATTTTTAGGCCAGCTTTTTTCTTTAGCAATCATGTGTAAATATTGGTATATCAGATCACAAGCATCGTCAAAAAGAGTGTCGCCTTGGCGTAATTTAGTTGCTTTGTCTAAAATCTTTTTGGAAAATAATGATTTTCTCTTTTGTTTTACTGCCGTTTCATTCCAAGTCACGCACCAATAAGCCGGAATGAGGCCTGCCGCGCCTTCTATAAATAAATCTTGAATTTCTTTTATTTTATTGACTGCTTTTAGACTTTCCGCTGAGCTTATTGGTTGCACTTTTTCTTTCTTTAGCTTCTTGCCTATCTTGATATACCTATCAAATTCAGTCAAAAGTCGCATGGCGTTTTTGGGCTCTTTTGCCCAGCGCGACATGGCCTTAGGTAGTGTGCCAAAGAAAAGTTGAGTTGCGCGCCAACTTTCAACAGCGCCATTTTGAAAAATATAAATTGGTTCCGGAAATCTAACTTCAAAATCAAAAACTCTAGGTATAGAATCAGTAAATGATTTATACCACGCGGCAATCAAAATAAACGGAGCATCGCGTGTCATGACTTTTTCGTATTTGATGATTTTTTTTGTCATATTAAAATCGTTTTTTGAGCGAGGCCACGAGCGGAGAAAACACCTTATCCCCTCTACAAAAAAAGAAAAACAAAATCGGATTCTTTTTAAGAGCTTGGCTAAGCCAAAAAGGAAAACATGTATTTCATATAACGTTCCAGAATATGCGATGTTTGCCAGCGGTATAATATGTCCGAAGAGCGACCGCTGGCAAACATGGGTGAGGCCGTAGCCGTAACCAGATATGCCGTGTTGTGCGATGTCCGTTTCGCCAGATTTTATCACTTACTTGGTTTGTAAAAAGGCAGAAATTTTGTTTTCCAGATGGTCAATTCCTCCAAATTCACGAACAGGCATAGAAATTATTTTGGCTTTCAACACAGGATTAATGTGTGTAAAAGTCATCTCTTTTGTTCCGCCAATGCTTTCACAATCATCCTCTATTAAAACATCAGGCATTATTTTTTCAGCAACATCTTTATATTTCTCACCATCTTCGCGGAATAGAAGTTGGCCATCTGGAAAACTGTAACGTTGCAAAACAGATTTAACTGCGTTTATTTCCTCAGGCTTTCGTCTCGAAGTGAGATAAAAAATTTCTGCCCCTTGGTTTTTCCACTGAGTCAATTTTTTTACTGCGTCGCCAATAGGAACATACGAGCCATAATCGTGAATTGACGGTTCTTCATCTATTATCTGTTGCACAATTTGCTCACGGGCAAAACCCGCACTATTTTTATGTGCAATGATTGTGCCTTCGGTGAATATTATTATTCTCATAGCGGTAAAAAAATTGACGTTCTTTATTTAATGCACCAAGCAATGGCGGAACGGATTTTGCACAACGTTCGCGTATATCTGATGTTTTGCGGAGCGTAGCGTAGCAAAATATGGGTGGAGGCTTTTGTATAAAAGCCGTAACCAGATATACGCTGTTAGCTGATGTATTCCTTTTCTTTTTCCCGACAGCAGTCGGGATTGTTTTAAAAAATTTTCAAATTTCTTTTTCCGTTTTGGGCGAAGGGCAGAGGGGAATTAAAGGGGTGAATGCCCGAAGCCCAAAATACCTTATTTAGTCAAAACTAAAAATACAACATATCCTACATATGTAGTAATCATAAATACACCTTGCCATCTTTCTATAACTTTTTTTTTGCCTATAAACATCACTAAAAACAACACAATACTTGCGAATATTGTCATCGCTATATCTCCGTTGGAACTGGTACTAAATGGCAAAGGACGGATAATGGCACTTACGCCAAGAATCCAAAATATGTTGAAAATATTCGACCCAACTATATTTCCAATCGCAATGTCCGATTGTTTTTTGTATGCGGCTATCGCTGAAGTGGCTAATTCTGGCAACGACGTACCAACCGCAACAATTGTTAAGCCGATCAGTGATTGGCTGATATTGAAAAATTCTGCGATTTTAATCGCGCCATCGACAATCCATTTTCCGCCAATAACCAAACCCACAAGACCAAAAATAATAAATAATATAGCCTTGGAATAACTAAAAACTTTTATTTCTCTTTCAACGATGTCCTTATCTGATTTAGTGATCCCGAAAACGTAGTAAAGAAAAATAATAAAAAAAGACAGAAGAATAAGGCCGTCTATTCTGGTGATACCGGAAAAGCCCGCTCTATCAATAATCATGTCGTTAGCCATAAGCCCCAATACAACAGCAGCCAAAAGGCTCAATGGGATTTCTTTCAATACAGTATTTTTATTTGCAGTTATTGGGTAAATAATGGCTGATATCCCGAGAATCAATAATATATTTGCAATATTGCTTCCCAAGATATTGCCAATCGCGATTTCACTGTTGCCTTGAATGCTCGCAAAAATATTAACAATAAATTCCGGAGTAGAAGTGCCAAAGGCCACAATAGTTAAGCCAATAACAATACTTGAAATTTTTAGTTTTTTTGCGATTGATGCTGAACCATCAACCAAAAGATCAGCTCCCTTGATGAGAAGAAAAAAACCAGTAATAAATAGTATGTATGTAATCATAATATGTTTTTGATAGTAACAATTATCCTTTTAATTATAATTTTTCAATTTCTTTCAAATCATGATCAGGCAAATATAGAATCATTAGACCAATAATAATCCCGAGCAGTGCCGTCCAAAAATGACTACCGTCAAACAACCATTTATCCAAAGCGTCAAGCACGTATCATATACCTCGCCAAACTAAAACTAGTCCGATAACTACGGAAATATTTTTCGCGAGATAATTCAAGGTTAATTTACTTTTTGACATAGTTTAATTGTTTAGTTAAGTAGTGTTACTATATCCGTTTTCCCCTTATAAATAAATCGTTTTCGGAGCGACGAGAGGAGCGAAGAAAACACTATATATCCCCCTCTTAAATAATTGAAAATAAAATTTGTTCATTACAGAAAAGTGTTAGACGTTAGCCGTAAAAAAAAGTATATTTCGCCTAACGTTGCCGATATGCGAAGTTTGCCAAAATTCTATTAAAAAGTCAATAATTTTTTGGCAAATTTGGGAGAGAGAAAAAACGCATCTTTTGAGTATCATTTACGCGCTTTTTCTTGAACCGCATATCGTGCTGTTAGGCGATGTAAACATTTTTTTATAAAAATAATTGGGCTATTTTTTACTCTCCAAATAAGCAATGAGCTTATCTAAAAAAGCATTGGCTTTCTCTATTTCTTCTTTAGTGCGGAATTTGCTGAAATCAATAGTTCGTGTGAACGCAAGAAAGGCATCAATGTCTTGATCTATTTCTGACCCGGTTTCAACTGAAGCAAATTTTTTTAGCTGAGGTAATCTGTGCATTATTCCAGTCCACCAATTAGATCTACATTTGTAGAAGTAGTAATTAGGATCATTGAGGCTAACGCGTTCCACAGGCATTTCATTAAGACATTGATGCCGCTCATGTGAAAAGTACTCCAAGGCTTCCTCGACTGTTCCATATTTTGCTCCAGACTCTACTATTTTAGGCGCTCGTTTTTCAGAATCCATAGTGTTTAAAAGTTAAAAAATAGCTCAAACCAAAAATATTAAAAAATTGTTTATTTCGCCTAACGGCCAAGAATAGGCGATGTTGACCGATGGTAAAATATCCCAAAGGGATACCATCGGTCAACATGGGTGTAGAGAAGGAGCGAAGCGACTGAACGGAACCGCCTATTCTTTGTTGTGCGCTGTAAAACAGGAGGAGGCTAAAGAGACTGTCCAACAAATCCATCTTTTGTTCTTTTTTTGAAAAAATTTTGCTTCATTTTTTCAGCAAAATTAAAGATTAAGTTTTTGGACAGTCTCGACGCCGACTACCTTGTTTTATGGCGTACAACGTCTTAGGGCAGGCGACGTCGCGACGTTCTTTCTGTCGCGATGTGGCGCAGCCCAAGCGACGTACTCCGAGCGCGGCGCTTGCCCTTTGTTATGCGCAGTGGCTGGCGATGTCCGGAACAAGATGCTGAAGACAGGACGTGGCAGGCAATCCACAGAGAATGTTTATTGAAGGAAAATATTACTACATTACTCCACCACTTCACTTTTTTTGAAACGTGCCAGATAAGCCCCCCATGGACCTGTCTTTCGTTCGAACGCAAAGCCTATCCGACTCAAACGACCCTGGAGTTCGGTCAAGGGAATGAAATCCGGATCATAGAAGGCTTCGCCCACGATAAGATATCCCTCCGGCTTCAGGACCCTGCGCAATTCCCGGAGGGCGGTCTCTTTATCGGGGATTTCGCCCAATACGCTGATCAGATACGCGCCGTCAAATCTATCGTCGGGATAGGGCAATCTCGCGGCGTCGCCCGGAGTCGGCACAATGTTGGCGATCCCAACCCGGGAAGCGCGGCGCATGAGGCTGTCAAGCATCTCTGGCTGGATGTCCAGCACCTCCAGTATCCCGCCGGGACCGAGAGAGGCGGCGATTGGGAGAGAGTGTTTACCCGTGGCGGGACCGATTTCGAGTAGGTGCTCCCCACCGTGAAGGCCGAGCAGTTCCTTCAGACGTCCGGGAGACTGGAAGGGACGCGGACCAAGAAGGAGCCAGTGAATTGCATAGGGAAAGGGAATGGGATCCTGATTGGCCCATTTCCGCGTTACAAGAGCAAAGACGACGGTCAGAATCCCCCAACCTAGGGCCCAGACGGGCTCGAGAAGAATCAAAGAAATTATAGTTGCCACAACACTGACCAATTCCGCGAAGAATGCCCACGCTTGTCGTTTCAACATCCACCCATGAATTTTCATGGCACCCCTCCCCAATGCCAACAGGAGGTTGGCACTAACAGAATAACAGATCCGCCAGCCATTGCGCATAACGTATCGAGCGTATCTGAAGTTCCCCGAAGGGGAATTTGAGCGAAGTGCCAAAGGCACGAAGCCAGATACGCTCTGTTAGACGAAGTTTCGGTATCTATCCACATATTATTGATAAGGAAATTTTAACCTTTGCATTGAATACACAATTTCTTTAAATCCTCACTATTTGTTATCTTTTTACTGTCAGCATATATCTGCATAACATATAACTGATATTTCTTTGCTAAATTAGGATCTGCTATCTTTAGAACCATATCTAAACCTTTAAAGCTCGGACTTGGTAAATACAATATGACCTTGTCATTAGTTAACAGCATATTCCCATATTTTTCTTCAAGTTGATGCCCGATATAAATAGATGGGGGAAGGTGGTTCCCTTTGTCCAGACAATTGTAATGTAGAAATAAGGTAGTATGGTGTAGTCACCTTTTGAAATAAATTTCAGCGGGTGTTTTGTAGTTCAACGATTGATGAGGGCGGGAGTGATTGTAAAAGGTAAAATACTTTTTTATCTCTTCGTATGCCTGAAGTGAAGTTTCATAACTTTTGAGATACACTTCTTCGTATTTGAGAGAGCGCCAGAGCCGTTCCGTGAAAATGTTATCGAGCGCTCTCCCGCGCCCGTCCATGCTGATTTGAATCTTCTGATTTTCTAGGATCGAAAGATATTCGCTTGAAGTGAACTGACATCCTTGGTCTGAGTTGTGGATTTCCGGCGTGGATTGTTTCAATGCCGCCTCCAGCGTCTCAATGCAAAAATCTTTTTCAAGCGTGTTCGATAATCGGAATGAAAGAACGTACCGAGAAAACCAATCGATGATTGCCACGAGATAGAGAAATCCATGAGCGAGCCTGATATAGGTAATGTCCGTACCCCATACATGGTTTGGTCGGCAGATTGTCAGATCGCGGAGAAGGTATGGATATTTCTTGTGATCATGCGCCGCTTTACTCAGATTTGGCTTCGGATAGATCGCCCGTATGCCCATTTTCCTCATCAGGCCACATACCTTCTTTACGCCGATAGCGTAGCCGCGCCGGAGGAGTATCTGACGTATTCGTCTTTTTCCATAAAAGGGGTGTTCGGTATAAATTCCATCAATCTGTCTCATGAAAAGTTCGTCTTCGGGATTATCCACGGGAGCGTAATACGCCGTTGATCGTGCAATCCCAAGAAGTTCAACTTGCCTCGAAACAGAAATTATCGGATTCTGGTTTTCAATGAGCAATCGCTTTTCACACGGAGAATAGTCCAACTTTTTTTTTGAGCCAGTCGTTCTCGACCTTCTGTTGTCCTATCTGTTTGTATAAATTTTCAATTTCCTATAACTAGTTTATATCTTGCAACTTGTTGGATAATACACTATAATGTGTATGTTATCTAGATTAACTTAAACAATACTGCATAAGCTAAGATACATAATTATGTCAAATCTTTTAGAAATTGTAACACAAGAGATGACCTTGCGCAATTATAGCCCAAAAACTATAAAGGCATATACGCGAGTAATAAAGGATATATATGTGTTTTATAAATATCCGTTGAAAAATTTATCTGAACAAGAAATAAAAGATTTTCTCTATGCCAAACAAAAACAGAAACTTTCCAGCGCCTCCATTTCTCTTTATGCCAATGCCCTCAATTTTCTTTATACTCAAATATATAAACGCATCAATTATACGAGAATCCGCCATCCAAAACAACCAAACCGTTTACCAATTATTTTATCTCGTGAAGATATTAACAAGATACTTGAATTAACCAAAAATTTAAAACATCGCTTAATACTGGCTTTAACCTATTCAGCTGGATTACGAGTGAGTGAAGTCGTAAGTTTAAAAATACAAGATATTGATTTAACTTCACTCACGATAACAGTACGTCAAGGAAAAGGAAAAAAAGATCGTTTGACTGTGTTTTCTCCTCGGTTGTTATCGGAATTGCAGCAAATTATGGTCGGTAAAAAAAATACGGATTATGTATTCATAAGCGAACGTGGTGGCCGATTGACTGAGACTTCAGCGCAGAAAGTTTTTTATCAAGCTCTCCATCGATCAAACATACAAAAACCAGCGACTTTTCATTCGCTCCGTCACAGTTTTGCGACGCACTTGCTTGAAAATGGGATTGATGTACGATATGTGCAAGAATTATTAGGACACGCAAATATACGCACCACACAAATTTACACCCATGTTACCAATCCCAGTATTAAAAATATTAAGAGTCCACTTTGATAAGGTCTCTACGCATTTTGTCATTCTGAGGAGCGTAGCGACGAAGAATCTAGGCCGACCCGCCCGACTCGTCCCGAAATGAGTCGGGACACGGGCGGGAGGCCGTAAAGAACAATGAAAAACGCTCGCTAAAGCTCGCTAGATCCCTGCCTGCCGACAGGCAGGCTTCCCCCGCCCTTCGCGAAGAGCGGGGTCAGGATGACATAAGATGCGTAAGTCCACTTTAAAATAATTCTTTCTATTTTATGAAACTTTCTATTACTATCAATACCTATAAAGATCGTGGATTTGTGCGCCAGCTTCTTTTGGGAATTCAAGCGCTTCCTCTCTCTTTTCCTTTTGAAGTACTGATGATTGATTCAGGAAGCCATGATGGAACAAGTGAAATGGCAAAAAAAGAATTTCCTTGGGTAAAAGTTTTTGAAAGTGCTGAAAATATTGGTCATCAAAAAGGACATAATATTGGTTTTAAAAATAGTTCAGGCGAATATATTTTGAGTTTGAACGCTGATATTGTTTTTTTAAAAGATTCTATCACACCGCTTATTGAGTTCATGGATCAACATCCTTCTGTTGGAATTGCTTCACCGCGTTTGATCAATCCTGACAAAAGTTCGCAAAATCTTTTTATTAAATACAGTAATTTTTGGACGCCTTTTTATCGGCGCACTTTTTTGGGAAAAACACAACGAGGAAAACACTATTTGAAAGAAATGTTTTTAGACAATAGCCAATCCACGAAAAATCGTCCGGTGGAATGGGTGCAAGGAAGTTTTATGATGATTCGCCGTAGTCTTCTCGAAAAAATTTCTTATTTTGACGAGCGGTTTTTTCTTTATTACGGCGATGAGGATCTTTGCCGAAGAACATGGATCGCCGGAGAGAAAGTTTATTATGTTGGAGAGGTTGAAGTGGTTCATTATTATCACCGAGAGTCAAAGGTTCCAGTTTTTTTAAGTCTTTTTCATTTTGTTTCTCGGACGCATCTTAAAGATTGGTTAAAATATCTCTGGAAATGGCGTGGACAGAAACCGCCAACTTTAGTATCATAAAGAAACTATGTTTATCAAAAAAATTGGAATTGATTTAGGCACTACCTATACTATTGTTTATGTCCCAAAGCGTGGCATTGTGGTGAATGAACCATCAGTGGTGGCTATTTCTCTTTTGGATAAAAAAATTATGGCCGTGGGAAATGAAGCAAAGGAAATGCTTGGACGAACTCCAGATACGATTGTCGCTTCACGTCCGTTGAAAGATGGAGTCATTGCTGATTATCGGACCACTGAAGCCATGCTTCGATATTTTGTAAATAAGGCATTGGGTGGAGTGCGATTTTTTCGTCCGGAAGTTATGGTAGCAGTTCCAGCCGGTGTTACATCAACAGAACAACGTGCTGTGATTGACGCCACTATTAGCGCCGGGGCCAAAGCAGCTTATATTATTAAGGAACCAATTGCAGCAGCCATTGGCGCCAATATTCCCATTGGATCAGCTTCTGGCCACATGATTGTTGATATTGGCGGAGGAACCGCTGAAATTGCAGTTATTTCTTTGGGCGGCATTGTTGCAAGCACTTCAGTACGAATTGGCGGAAATAAATTTGATGCGGCTATTGGAGAATATCTGAGAAAAAAATATGGCATTGCTATCGGCGAACGCACTGCCGAAGAAGCAAAAATTACTATTGGTTCCGCGTTATATCTGGAAGAAAAACTTAATATGGAAGTACGCGGGCGTGATATGATTTCAGGACTTCCAAGAACCATAACTATGAGTTCTGATGATATTACTGATGCTGTCCAAAATGAACTTGAAGGAATTATTGCCGCGATTAAAAATGTGCTCTACGATACGCCTCCGGAGCTTTCAAGTGATGTTATGGATAAGGGAATGATTCTTTCTGGCGGAAGCAGTCTTCTGCGAAATATTGATCAGCTTATTTCTCGCGCGACTGGTGTTCCTGCCTATGTTGCAGATGAGCCGCTTCTTTGTGTGGCAAAAGGAACTGGTATTGCGTTGGAAAATCTCGAATCATATAAACGCAGTATTCTTTCAACAAAATAATATAATTTCAAATGATATATGATCATTGGATTTGACGCTTCGCGCGCCAACAGAAAAAACAAAACCGGAGTGGAATGGTATACGTACTATCTTTTAAAACATCTTGCAAAAATTGATTCAAAAAATTTGTATTGGCTGTATACTGACACTCCGCTTGGAGAAGAACTTAAAAATCTCGGACCAAATTTTGTAGAAAAACATCTTAAGTGGCCATTTCGATATTTGTGGACACAAGCGCGGCTTTCATGGGAAATGTTGCGCCATAAACCAGACATTCTTTTTATTCCCGCAAGCGTTATTCCTTTGATTCACGCTCGAAAAACCATAACGGTTATTCCGGATATTGGTTTTATAGAATATCCTCAAGCGTATCCATTTTTTCGAAAATTATATCTTGATTTTTCTGTACATTTTGCCGGGCTTTTTGCAAAAAAAATTATTACAGTATCACATGCTTCAAAATCTTCGTTGATTGAAAAATATGGAATCCGTGATTCACGCATTAGCGTCACGTATCTTTCTCATGATTCGGAGAAATTTCATACACATCACGACGAAAACGCAAAAAATCATATTGTAAAAAAATATCATCTTACAAAACCTTATATTTTTTATATTGGGGTGATCTCCAAAAAGAAAAATATTGAAGGAATCCTCAAAGCATTTGAGCGTTTTCATTCATCTCCTGTTGGACAATCATATTGTTTAGTTTTGGCTGGAAGAAGCGGGGATTATTCTGATGCCATGAATTCTTCTATCGAAAAGGCAGGGCTTAAAGACGCTGTGATTCTTCCGGGATGGGTAGAACCAGAAGATTTACCTCTTTTTTTGGCGAACGCGAGTATTTTTATTTTTCCGTCGTTATTAGAAGGTTTTGGAATTCCGATTTTAGAAGCGTTTGCTTCTGGAATTCCAGTGATATGCTCATCTCGCGGATCGCTTCCTGAAGTGACCCAAGGAGCGGCGCTTTTGATAAATCCGCAGGATACTCAAAATATTTATGAAGCATTAAAAACAATTGTTGAAGACACACTTTTACGAAAAAAACTTACCCAACGAGGGTTGGAGATTGCCAAGCAATTTTCATGGGATACGTGCGCTCGAGAAACTTTAGATATTTTTGAATCCTTTTCATAATTTTTCGTTTGCTTTTTCTTCATTTTTTGTTACACTTATGGATACTTCTGTCGCACCAAAGGATTTAATTGGACACAATGGATTATGGTCTTTTCTTATGCAAGCGAAGAAAAAAGGAAATTTAGGCCATACACTTATTTTTTTTGGGGCAAAAGGAGTTGGTAAAGAGACATTTGCTCGATTTTTTATCTCATCATTTTTGTGTAAAGACAGGCCAGAAGTTTGTGGAACATGCGTTCATTGTCGCATGGTAAAAGAAAAAAAACATCCGCAAGTCCGTGAGCTTGTTAAAGAAGTCGGATCGCTTTCAGTGGCTGAAGTTCGAGCGCTTGAAAAAAATTTTCACCTTCGCCGTGACAGTGTAGAAGAACCTCAATTCCTTCTTTTAAAAGATTTAAAAAATCTTTCTCATAGCGCCGTCAACGCACTTCTTAAAATTTTAGAAGAGCCGCCAGAATTTTTGTATTGTATTGGCATTACACGAGAAATAAAAAATGTCCTTCCAACGCTTCGTTCTCGCGCTCAGCAATTATATTTTTCGCTTGTTGAAGATAATATTATTGAACATTTTTTGAAAAGTTTTCTTGATCCGGAGACAATAAAAGAAGGGATAATTTTTGCAAATGGTCGGCCTGGAATCGCGAAGCGCATTGTTGAAAATCCAGAATTTTATAAAGAACATACTCGGAAATATAAACAGATTTTTAAAGAAATAGAAGAGGCGCATACCACAGGCAAGTTGCGAGAAAAAAAAATTACAGAAGAAGAACTTATTCAAACTCTTCCTTTTATAGAGCATATCGGCTATCGTTTGTATCGCGCAAAATTAATGAAAGAAGATTTTTCCGAGGAAGCAAAGCTTGCGCAACAATTGAGTTTAAAAGATCTCCATATTTTTCTTTTGCGGATACTTAAAAGTTATTCCCTTTTAGAAAAAAATATTTCTCCAACTATGATTCTTGATCAATTGTATAGTAATATTTAATCTATGTTTACAAAAAAATTTATTTTTTTTATCGGGTTTGTGATTCTACTCATATTTCCAGGATGCATTATCAATATAAAAGGTTCCGGGAATAAAGGGGCGCAAGCAGGTATTTTTAAAAGTTTTGATAAAGGAAATAGTTGGATTCAAAAATCTCTTGTCCCAACAACTTCAGGGAAGCCTCTTTCGCTTGCAGGAGTAAATATTCGTGATCTTTCTTTGGATCCGCAAGATTCTTTAGCCCTTTATATTGCGACTCCAAACAATGGTCTTTGGTATTCTTATGATGGCGCTGAAAATTGGTTTCCTGCCGGATCATTAAAAACGACTTCGGTCAATGCTGTGGCTGTGGATCCAACACTGAAATGCACTATTTATGTTGCCAGTGGGCGGGAAATTTGGAAAAGTATTGATTGTAATCGCAGTTGGGAAGTTGTTTATACTGATGCGCGTGGCGATATAGAAATAAAAAATTTGGCGATTGAAAAAGATCATCGTTCCATTTATGCTGGCACCAGCGCTGGTGATTTGCTTTTAAGTCTTGATGAAGGAACCTCATGGCAAACTTTTCATCGTTTTTCTCGTTCAATTCAACAAGTTATTATTGATCCGCGAGCCCCGGAAAAAATATATGTAGTTCTTGATCGAGGAATTTTTAAGACGATCGATCGTGGAAAAAATTGGATTGATTTAACAAAATCTTTTGATCCATTCGATCGTGCCAAATCAACACGTTCATTATTTTTAGATTTAACTGCCAATGATGTTCTTTACGCCATTATGAAGTTTGGAATTGTGAAAAGCACAAACGCCGGAGAAACTTGGGAAGCGCTGCCGCTTTTGACTCCTCCGGGCGGAGTAGTGATTCGTGGATTTGCCATAAATCCAAAAGACGGAAAAGAAATTTATTACAGTGTCGAAAATGCTGTTTATCGAACTTTTGATGGAGGAAAAAATTGGGAAGTTAATCGTCTGTCGAATAATGCTATTATTACTCGGCTTCAAGTTGATTTCAATAATCCATCCGTTCTTTATGCGTCTTTGTATGTTGTTACTCAAAAACGTTAATGAGAAATTTTTATGACAGATCCATTTTTTCAGCCTTATTGTGTCGGAGTAGAAGAAATAAAACAGCATCTGCTCCATGAATTGCGTTCCATTCGTACAGGAAGAGCCACTCCTACATTGGTCGAAGATATTATGGTTCATGCTTATGGAAAAGGAATGCCATTAAAACAAGTCGCTTCCATTACGACATCTGATATTCGGACAATTGTTATACAGCCATGGGACAAAGGTCTTTTGCATGCTATTGAAAATGCTATTCATGACGCCAATATTGGTCTCGCGGGAGTAGTTGATGGTTCATTGGTTCGAATTAATATTCCACCATTGACTGAAGAGTCGAGGAAACTTTTAGTCAAACGAGTTCGAGAAAAATTTGAAAAAGCTCGGATTGCTTTGCGCACAGAGCGTGATATGATTAAAGAAGAAATTCTCCTTCGCGAAAAAGAAAAAATGTTTTCAGAAGATGAAAGATTTCGGATTCTTAAAAAATTGGATGAATGGATGCGTGATGAAAATGATCGGTTTTTAAGCATATCCGAAAAGAAGGAAAAAGAAATTATGACAATATAAAATACTTTCATGACGATTTTTATTACCATTCTTATTTTTATTTTTCTTATTGGAATTTTAGTTTTAGCTCACGAGCTTGGGCATTATATTCTTGCAAAAAAAAGCGGAATTCAGGTTTTTGAATTTGGCATAGGTTTTCCGCCAAAACTTTGGAGTTTTAAACACAAAGGAACTGTCTACTCACTTAATCTGATTCCTCTTGGCGGTTTCGTCCGTATGAAAGAATATGCTCATGATGAAGGAAATGTTGCAGAAAGCTTTGAAGAGAAAAATTTTGTTCAGAAATTTTTTGTGGTTTCTGCTGGGATTCTCATGAATATTGTTTTTGCGTGGGTTGTATTTTCTTCTCTTTTTTTAGTTGGTTTTCCTATGCAACTAGGCGAGAATTTGTCAGATGCCACTATAAAAAATCCTCATATCGCGATAAATTCTGTTCTTCCAGAAAGTCCTGCATTAAAATATGGGATACTTGCCGGAGATACCATTCTTTCTTTTAATGGAGAACCCGTAAAAGATATATCAACTTTTATCGAAATGGTTCGAAAAAATACCAATACACCTATTATACTTCAATTGCAAAAAGGAACTCAAATTCGAGAAGTGCGTGTTATTCCAGAAAAACTTGAAAGTCTTGGAGAATATGGAATTGGAGTGAGTTTGGTTTTGGTAGGAAAAGTAAGTTATGAAGCTCCGTTGGCGTTGCAAAAAGGAGCAGAATTAACTTTTTCTTCTCTCTATGACATTTTTCGAGGTTTTGGAATGTTGATCGAACGAGTTATCAATCAAAAACCTGTTGGAATGGAAGTCGCCGGACCAATAGGTATCGCGCTTTTAACACGAGAAGTGGCAAAACTCGGATGGGCGCATCTTTTGCAATTTGCAGCGCTTCTTTCTTTGAATTTGGCCGTTATTAATTTTTTACCATTGCCAGCGCTTGATGGCGGACGCGCTTTATTTCTCATTATCGAACGAGTGCGTAGAAAAGCCATGAATCAAAAGGTCGAATCTTTGATTCATCAGATTGGATTCTCTCTCCTCCTTCTTTTAATTGTATTTATTACTTTTCGTGATTTGGCTCGAATTGATTTTCTTTCAAAGATTTTTTCCTAAAAAGAAATATGTTAGAAAAGTTTTTTGGAAAATTTTCTCATGATCTTGGAATTGATCTTGGAACCGCAAATACACTTGTATATGCGAAAGAGAAGGGGATTATTATTAATGAACCCACTATTGTTGCTGTTAATACGCGGTCTGATCAAATTGTGGCCATTGGCGCTGAAAGCCGAAAGATGCTTGGAAAAACTCCTTCACATATTGAAGTAATTCGTCCTTTGGTTGATGGAGTTATTTCAAATTTTGAAGTGACTGAAAAGATGCTTCGATATTTTATCGAGAAAGCTCAAAGAGATGGCGCTTCTTTTCGTCCTCGTCCAAGAGTGGTTATCGGCGTTCCATTGGACATTACTGAAGTAGAACGAAAAGCTGTAGAAGATGCCACTCTTTCCGCCGGAGCGCGAGAGGTTTTTTTGGTTGAAGAACCCATGGCAGCAGCCATTGGCGCACGGTTGCCGATTAAAGATCCGTCTGCGAGTCTTGTGTTAGATATTGGAGGAGGAACAACCGAGATCGCGGTCATTTCACTTGGCGGAGTAGTTACTACTCGTTCTTTGCGTATAGCTGGCGATGTCTTTAATCGAAACGTGGCTCAATATATTCGAGATCATTTTAATCTTTTGATTGGAGATATTACCGCTGAAAATATTAAAATAAATATTGGCTCAGTGGTCGAAATTGACGGTGGAAGAGAAATACAAGTTCGTGGAAGAGATATTATTAGCGGACTTCCTCGAGAAATAACCGTTACGGACGCGCAAGTTCGAGACGCTCTTTCAAAGAATATAAAAATTATCATTGAAAACATTAAACTCACTCTTGAAGAAACGCCGCCAGAACTTGTTGCTGATATTTATGAAAAAGGAATTGTACTGACTGGCGGAGGAGCCCTTCTTTATGGATTGGAAAAACTGATTTATCAGGCAACGCAAATTCCCGTAACGATTGCTGATGATCCTTTAACATGCGTGGCGCGAGGCACAGGAATGATTGTCGAAGATTTTGAACATTTTAAGGATATTGGTATTCCTCCATCTAATGAAATGCGAGTGATTTAGATGATATTTTTATGTCTCGAGGCCGAAAATTATCTCTTCCGAGTCAAATATTCGCAGGAATTTTTTTTGTAAGCATTACCATACTTTTTTTTCGCTTTACGTGGTTAGGCACGCGAACCATTTTATTTTTTGGAGATTTTCGTAATATTGTTTTTCGTTCCGGAGAAACCATGAAGCAATTTATTTCTTTTTCAAAAACAGATACTCGTAGTTTGCAAGAACGCGCAGAGGATCTTCAAGACGAAAATGAACATCTTCAAAAAGAAAATATTGATCTTCGTCTTGTTCAAATTGAAAACGAAGAACTTAAGAATATTCTTCATTATCAAGAAATTTCTAACGAGAAGTTTATCGTCGCTCAAGTTATTGGAAAGCCAACTGAGAGTTTAGAACAGGTATGGACATTAAATAGAGGTTCAGGGCATGGAGTAGAAAAAGGACAAGCTGTTATTGGCGGGGAAGGATATCTTCTTGGCCTTATTGTAGAGACAAAATCTTTAACATCCACAGTCATGTTGCTCCAAGATACGAATTTTCGTGTCGCCGCTATGACACTTTCTGGTGGAAAAACTTCTGGCATTGTGCAAGGGTCATTTGGCGCTGGTGTTACCATGAATTTTATTCCTAGAACTGAAATTATTACGCCTGGAGATATTGTGGTTACTTCTGGTATTGAAGAGAAAATTCCAAAAGGACTTTTTATCGGCACTATTAAAGAAATTACGACTGAAAGTAATGATCTTTTTCAAAGCGCTGTTGTGGCTCAACCTCAGCCTCTTTCCATGATCGATTTTATTGGTATTATTCCGTAAAAGATTCTTGTTTGATTCATATATTCTCAGATATAAAATATGAGACGATTGCTGATATATTTTTTTTCTTTCATTTTTTTTATTTTTCTTCGGTTTTCTTTTCTTCCAGCTCTTGGGCTGAGCCCTTTTGTTCATCTTTCTTTAATAGTTCTTTTTTTTACGGTCATTGTTTGGGGAAAAAAGAATGGTCTTTTTATGGCTGGTTTCCTTGGGATTATTGATGGGTTGTATGCATGGCAAGCGCCTTTCTTTTTTTATCTGATATTGTACTGTATTATGGTTTTAGAAATAGATTATCTTTTGACGGTTTTTTTTACCAATCGATCGCTCTCTACCATTACTTTAGTAAGTTCTCTTGGCAGTCTTTGTTTTTTTCTTTTTGAAAATCTTTTTTGGAAAATTTTATTCTTTTTTCCATGGTGGAATATTTCACTCATTCCATTTTTTCTTTCCATTCCATTTTTTCTTTGGCAAACTTTTACTACTTCACTCCTGATTCTTTTTTCTTTTTACATTCTTCAAAAAATTGGTCTTATATTTCGTACGAGTTTTCTTCCGGTTTCTATTTTGAAAAAGTAGATATGTTATCACGAAAAAAAAGAGAAAAAACTTCAAATCTGTTTGGATCGCTTCTTCCACAAAAAAAAATTTTTAGTGTGGAAAATCCGATTCAAGAATGGGAATTTTTAGTTGACCCTCGTTATTCATCACAAGATGATCGCCATGAACATTATGTCGGCACATTTCTTAAGGGAAAACAACTTTCTTATTTTTGGTGGATTCTTTTTTCACTTTTTATTTTTTTGACTGGAAAAATTATTTTTTTACAAATTATTCAAGGAGAAAAGTATCGGTCATTAGCGGAAGGAAACCGAACAAAAATGGTTGTTTCAAAAGCCCAACGTGGCTTATTGTATGACAGAAATGGATATCTTCTGGTGCAAAATGTTCCTGGTTTTATTCTTGCTCTTCAAACGAATTTTCTTCCTCAACCTCCTCTGCGAGAAAAATATTTAGAAGAACTTTCTTTTATTTTAGAAGAACCAAAAGAAGTTCTTGAAGAACAAATCGCATCGCACAAAAATTCAATTTTTCCTATTATTTTAAATGAAAATATTCCGTATGAAAAAGCCATTCTTCTTGAAACTCAAAAAGAACGTTTTCCTGGCATTATTTTGGAAGTCGTAAGCTTTAGGCAATATTTTCCTGTGAAAAATTTGCCGGTCCCAAAAAGTCTTTCTCATGTATTGGGATACACAGGTCTTTTAAATCAGGAGGAATTAAAAAAATTTGATAGTATTGATTATGCCTTTACTGATGTGGCAGGAAAAGCAGGCTTGGAAAAATATTACGAAAAAGAACTTAAAGGAAAAAATGGTCTTTTGGAAATTGAAGTTGATGCATTAGGAAGAGAAAAAAAAATATATAAAAACGCACCATCAGTGTCTGGAATAAATCTTACATTGAGTCTTGACCTTATTCTTCAAGCAAAAGCCGAAGAAATTACGCTTCTCCATCTTAAAAAAGAAAAAAAAGATAAAGCTTCGGTTGTCATTATGAATCCGAAAAATGGAGAAATTCTTGCGCTATTGAGTATTCCATTTTATGACAACCAAAGTTTTTCTCCAAAAATTCAGAATGAAATTTATCAAGATCTGATTTTAGACAAAAATCAACCTCTTTTTAATCGAGCGATTGCTGGAGAATATCCTTCCGGATCAACAATTAAACCGATCCTTGGTTTTGCGGCCTTAGAAGAGGGGATTATCACTCCCAATACAAGAGTGGAGAGCAAAGGAGGTATTTCTGTTGGACAATGGTTTTTTCCTGATTGGCGTTTGGGTGGACACGGTTGGGTAAATATTTATGATGCTATTGCTTTTTCGGTAAATACTTTTTTTTATTTTATTGGTGGCGGATATGGAGATTTTCGTGGACTTGGAGTAGAAAAAATTATAGAATACGCGTCGCATTTCGGTTTTGGAAAACCTCTAGGGATTGATCTTCCTGGAGAAAAAGGAGGACTTCTTCCATCACCATCATGGAAAGAAGACACAAAACATGAACCATGGTACATTGGCGACACATACCATCTTTCTATCGGCCAAGGAGATTTGTTGGCAACGCCGCTTCAAATAGTAGCTGCTATGAGTGTTTTTGCGAATTCAGGCATTTTGTATCGACCTCATTTTTTACAAAAAGAGCCGGAAATATTGCATATTTTTTCCCAATCTCATATAAATGTCATACGAGAAGCAATGCGTGAAACAGTACTTTCTGGTAGCGCACGAAGATTTTTAACTCTTCCTGTTTCCTCTGCCGGAAAAACAGGAACCGCTCAATGGCAGAATAATAAATCTCCACACGCATGGTTTACAGCTTTTGCGCCGTATGAAGCGCCAGAATTAGTTATTGTAGTGATGGTTGAAGAAGGCGGGGGAGGGGAGAAAGTCGCGCTTCCTATCGCTTATGATATATTCTCGTGGTATTTTGGAGAATATAAAAAAGCTGAAAATAGTGATTTGTTTGACGAGAAATAAAATTTAAAGTATTATATACGTCGCCCTCTTTTATAAGAGGATAAGAATTATTTTTATTTTTTTTATGCGTCAACTTACTCCAGAAGCTTATCAAAAACTTCTTCAGAAGAAAACGGAACTGGAAAAAAAACGTGTGGAAATTGCCGAGCGAATTGAGCGCGCGAAGGAACTTGGCGATCTTTCAGAAAATATTGAATATATCACTGCTCGACAAGATTTTAATTTTACTCTTGGAGAGCTTGATAAGCTTGAAGAAATTTTACGAGATTTAGAAATAGTAGAAATTTCATCTAAAAAAAATTGTGTGACTCTAGGATCTACCGTCGAAATAGAGTATAATAAAAAAATACAACAATTTACCATTGTGAGTTTTAACGAAGCCAATCCTTCTGCTGGAAAAATATCCAACGAATCGCCAATGGGGCATTCACTTATAAATCATTGCACTGGTGAACTTGTGGAAATACAAACGCCTAATGGAATGTTGAAATGTAAAATAAAAAAAATTTATTAGAATCAAATTTTCCCCATGCGTCGCATCAAGCGAAAAAAAATATATCGCTATCAGTACGCCATTCATCCCAAAAAACCTTCTCGAAATATCCTTTTTCCCAAAAAATATACTTCAAAAAGATTTTCTTCGAAAATTTTGATTTTTTTTATCGCGTTTTTTATACTTATCGCTGGCGCTTTTTTTATTTTTTCTCCATGGTTTCAGATAAAAAATATTGTCATAGAAACTGAACGAACAATAAATGAAAAAAAAGCAGAAGAAATTGTTTCTTCCATTTTGAAAGAATATCGATTTGGCATTATTCCAAAATCACATTTCATTTTTTTTCCTGCCCAAGAAATTCTGAAGCGTTTGCGCGAAGCTATTTCTATTGAAGATATTATTTTAGAAAAAAATTCTTTTGATAACATTCGTGTAATCATAAAAGAAAAAAAGTCGAAGATTAATCTTTTAACTTTTACCAAACGTTTTCTTCTTGATGAAGAAGGAAATATTTTCCAAGAAGTTCCTACCCTCATTGAGGGGATAGGGAATTTTCAGGAACAATTAAATTTTAAGGAAGAAAAAAAAGATGATACGCAAAAAAATGCGGAGATAAAAAATAAAGATATAAATAAAGATATAAATCAGGTGTCGGAAAATATAATTTTAAAGGAAGAGGGGATAAAAGAAGAAAAAATAGTGAAAACAGAAAATTTTGAGTCATTATGGACTCCGCGCATGAAAATGATCGAAGGAAATATTGTGCTTTATGACATGAGTAATTCGACTTTTGTTCTTGGAGGAAACGCGCTTTCAAAAGAGTTTCTCCAGAAGATACTTTTTTTAAATCAAAAAATTCCAGAACTTTTTCCCACAACTATTGAATATTATAAGATACCTTTTTTGGCAAAAGGAGATATAAGTATCCATCTTGCGGAAAATTGGGAAATTTTATTTGATCTTGAAAAAGACATTCAAGGACAAATAAATAATTTTGAACTCGTTTATAAAGAAAAATTTTCTCAAAATCGTGACGGACTTCATTATATTGATCTTCGGTTTGATGAACGTGTGTATTATAAATGATATTTAGACTAGAGTAGAGAGATGATATAGGATAATATTCTTCCCAAGATTTTTTTTGATAAATATGTAGCGTCGCATAAGATATATTGTGCGACGCTTTAATATTGTTATTTTTTTTGAAAATTTTTAAAGAAAGGGGTGCGGGAGCCTGCGGCGTTCCCCCGCACCAATCTAAGATGAGTTGATAGATTCCCCGTCCATCACCTCATTGAGGGTCTGCGCATGGCGGTGGCGACGATGATTGTAACTGGAACCCCCATCCTATAGGCTTTCTGGCCTACCAGTTTTCCGGCCTTGAAGTCATCAGCTACCGTGGTATTGATATCCACGGTACATGAATTTCCACCATTCGCACGAATAGAGCCGATAGTTCGGACATCGATTCGAATGCCGAGTGAATGGACGACGAGACCTGACGCGAGCCACGCCTGGATGCGTGTGCGCTGGGAGGAGTGATATGGCACCCCCTCCAAAGTCGCTGCTACTTGTTGCATTCTAAAAACCTCCTCCATGAGGTCTATTGACGCTCCCCGATTGTCGCGCCAACATGACCTCCCACCTGTTGTTTTGATCCTGTGCCGCAGGATTACAAAGTTTATAACACATTACAAAAATTTTTGCAAGAAAATTACACCTGAATCCGAAAAGTTTTTTTTATGTCATTCTGAGGAGTGAAGCGACGAAGAATCTATCCTACTATTCGCAAAGAGCGGGAGTAAGAAATAATTAAAAACGATCACTAAAGTTCCCTAGATCCCTGCCTGCCGACAGGCAGGGATCTCCCGACTATCCGAGAATTGTCATTCTGAGCCGAAGGCGAAGAATCTGTTTCCTTTAAATGGCTCATATTATAGATTCTTCCCCCGCCCTTCGCGAAGAGCGGGGTCAGAATGACAAAGAGTGAGTTGTCAGACAGTCTGATGACAATAAAGCAATTTCGGGATTCATGTAGTTGTTATTTCAAAATAAATAAATACAGCCTTTTTGTATCGGTACTGACGGATGCAGTAAGAGATACAAAAAGGCTGTATTTATTTTTTGTTTTTCTACTTTATTGAAATTTCGAATCTTATGGTAAATTACGGCAAATATTGAAGCGGATCAACTGGAATGCCATTTTGGCGAATTTCAAAATGAAGGTGAGGGCCAGTGGTTAATCGCCCAGCTCCTCGAGTTCCAGGAAGCCCTCCAACGCATCCAATATCTTGTCCTTTTGTCACAAAAGTATCCTCTTCCACCAGAATGCATGAAACATGACCATAAACCGTTGCAAAATTATTACTGTGAATCAGCATAATGTAACTATATCCATAACCAGCATCTTTTGCGCGAGCAACATATCCTCCGGCTGATGCCTTAATGCGTGTCCCCTGTTCCGCGCGAATATCAAGGCCAGGATGCTCAAAAATATGTCGAAATGGATAATCAGGATCATAAAAATACGTTGTAATCGTATTTTTTGTTACTGGCCATCTAAAATCTGATGAAAGCTGTTGTAATGCTTCTTCTTTTTTAAGTTCCGCCAGTTTTTCTTTTACTTTTGTTTCAAGAGAAACAATTTCTTGATTTGCTTCTTCTTGCTCGCGTTTAGCAAGGATGAGAAGTTCTTGAAAACGTTCTTCAGAACTGCGTGTGCCAGAAATAAGTGTTTGTTTCAGGCCTTTTTGCTCTTCGAGCCGTTCTTTTTGTCTAGAAAGTTCGTTTTGCATGAGTTCAAGTTCTCGTTTTTTATCTGCGCTTGTTTGAATTTTTATTTCCAGTTCTTTTTTTCCTTCAGAAAGTTCTATAAGAGCGTTTCGAAGATCATCTTGAATATTTGAAAGATGTTCAAGTTCCAAAAACATGTCTGTGAATTGATCAGACAAAAGAAGAGTTTCTAAAAAATTTCGTTGATCTAATTGATGTATATTTCGAATGAGCGCGGCAAGCTGTTCTTTTTTTGTAAAAATAAATTGATTTTTTAAATCAACTTCCTTTTTCAGTTTTTCCATTTCGAGTTTGATTTCTTCAATATGACTTTCTGTGGTTCGAACTTTAAGGTCAGTTTCAATCATTTGATCCTCCAAAACTGCCAATTGATTAGCAAGCGTGACACGTTCTTTTCTTTTTTGTGAAATTTTTTGAGCATACACCTGCTGTTGAGCTTCAAGTTCCTGTGTAATTCGTTTTTTGTCTTCAATTTCTTTTTCAAATGACAAAATAGCTTCTTTTACTCCCCTGGCATTTACACTATCCACAAAAAAAGAAAAAATAAATCCGGAAAAAAGAAAAGAAATAATGAATCCAAATGATCCGAGAAGAAAAAATGTATAACGAACTTTTTGCATGGGGCAAAGTTTAATCTTTGACACCTTTATTATATCCGAAAAATTTGACTCGAACAATAGAAAGAGGAAAAATGATGACCGCGTTCCATATTCGTTTGCATCGTTTTGGTTGAAGAAAAAGCCGCCACAGCCACTCTAATCCCAAAAGCCGCAAACAAAATGGCGCGCGTTTTACATTTTGAGTAAGAAAATCAAAGCTTCCGCCTACGCCCATCCAGAGTTTTACTTTGGGAAAAAATTTTTTGTGTTGAAATATCCAGCGTTCTTGAATTTTTTGTCCAAGTCCAACAAAAATAATATCTGGCTCGGATTTTTCAATAAACAAAATTTTTTCTACAAGAGCATTGTTTTTTTCTTTGCCTCGAGTTTGTTTGGATATCATGATATGTTTTGATGGCCAAAGAGTGGAATCAAAACAAAGCTGAGGATATTCTTTGTGGAGAGTCGCATCAATATTTTTTTTCGTTGAGAGCCCTCCTTCTGCGACAATAATAAAAACTTTTTGTTTTGTCTTCTCAGCCAAAAACAGAATTTTTTTTAATAAATCAATTCCAGTAATTCTCGGTGGAATTGATTTTCCAAGAAAAAATGCTGCATATTGAAGTCCAACACCATCAGCAATGGCAATATCAGCACGATTCAAATCATCTCTAAATTGTAGGTCAGTTCGCGCCAGGAGTAAAAATTCTGGATTAGGCGTTACAATAACATGTCCGTCCCCCACTTTTTTTGGATGAAGAAAAAGATCCTGCAATTTTACAAGTATATTATTTTCATTCAGAAGAGAGATATTAACTCCAAGAATTTCAATTTTTTGATTCATAGTTTCTTCATATATTTTAGAGGTGGTTTAAGTTTTTGACAAGTTAAATTGAGTTTGATATGATGTTGGCACTCATATATTGAGAGTGCTAATATGAATTTTTCTCTTCCATAAAAAAATGATATAATACAATTATATGAATCCACAACGTTTTACTACAAAAGCTCAGGAAGCGCTTCAGGCGGGGCAAAATATCGCTCTTGACGCTCATAGTCAGCAAATTCATCCACTTCATCTTGGATTGGCGCTTCTTCGCCAAGAAAATGGTATTGTGCTTTCTCTTCTTGGAAATATGAACTGTGAGCATCAACCAATTATAAATACTTTTCTTGGAAAAATTGCTAAGGAACCAAAAATGACTTCGCCTTCTGATCAACTTTTTGTTTCTCAAGATATGGCAAGAGTTTTAAATCAAGCTCAAAAAGAAAGTGAAAATCTTCATGACGAATATATTTCCACTGAACATCTTTTTTTGGCGCTTCTTGCGGGCCCTGGCGAAGCAAAAGAAATATTTGAAAGTTGCCATATTATTTATAATGAAGTTTTAAAAATTTTAGCGCAAGTTCGTGGCGGACAGCGTGTTGATTCTCCTGATCCTGAAGCAAAATATCAAGCATTAGATAAATATACTCTCGATTTAACCGCCATGGCGCGTCTTGAAAAACTTGATCCTGTTATTGGCCGTGATGATGAAATTCGTCGTGTGATGCAAGTTCTTTCACGTCGAACGAAAAATAATCCTGTTTTGATCGGAGAACCAGGAACCGGAAAAACTGCCATTGTTGAAGGGTTGGCCGAACGCATTGTTTCTGGCGATGTTCCAGAGAGTTTAAAAAATAAACGTCTTATTTCGCTTGATCTCGGATCCATTCTTGCCGGGACAAAATTTCGCGGTGAATTTGAAGATCGGCTTAAAGCAGTTATTAAAGAGATTGAAAATTCTGCCGGAAATATTATTCTTTTTATTGACGAATTACATACTTTGGTAGGGGCTGGCGCCACAGAAGGCGCGTTGGATGCGTCTAACATGCTTAAACCAACACTTGCCAGAGGATTGCTTCATGCCATTGGAGCCACAACACTCAAGGAATATCAAAAATATATTGAAAAAGACGCGGCTTTGGAAAGACGTTTTCAGCCAGTTTATGTTGGGGAACCAGGAGAAGAAGATACTATTGCGATTTTGCGCGGTATTAAAGAGAAATATGAAATTCATCATGGAGTTCGAATTACTGATGATGCTATTATTGCCGCTGTGAATTTATCTGTACGCTATATTACTGACCGTTTTTTACCGGATAAGGCCATTGATCTTATTGATGAAGCCACTTCGGCATTACGAATGGAAATTGATAGTATGCCTGAAGAATTAGATCGTTTTAAGAGAAAAATTATTCAGTTAGAAATTCAAAAAAAGGCCTTAACAAAAGAAAAAGAAGCCGCAGACGCCCAAGAAAAATTATCTTTTTTAGAAAAAGAACTTGCTGAAATTCGAGAAAAAAGTGATCAACTTGAAATTCGATGGAAAGCGGAACAAGAAATTATTACACAAATTCGAGAGGCAAAAAAGAATATTGAACGATTTCGTCAGGAAGCGGATATTTCGGAGCGTGATGGAAATCTTGAGCGCGTGGCGGAAATCCGATATGGAAAAATTCCTGAACTTGACGTAAAAATTTTAGAAGCGCAAAAAAAATTGGCAAAAATTCAAAAAAATCATAGAATTCTCAAAGAAGAAGTAACTGAAGAAGACATTGCTCAAGTGGTTTCGCGTTGGACAAGAATTCCAGTAGTAAAAATGCTTGAAGGCGAGGCGAAAAAACTCGCAACCGCGGAAAAAATTTTAAACGAGCATGTTGTAGGGCAAAAAGAAGCTATTGAATCGGTTTCTAATGCTATTCGACGAGCTCGAGCTGGTATTTCTGAAGAAAATCGTCCTATTGGGTCTTTCATATTTATCGGACCGACTGGAGTAGGAAAAACAGAATTGGCTAAAGCTCTGGCAACATTTATGTTTAATGATAATAACGCCATGATTCGATTGGACATGAGTGAGTACATGGAAAAACATACTGTAGCGCGTATGATTGGTTCTCCTCCTGGTTATGTTGGGTATGAAGAAGGCGGGCAACTTACTGAAATGGTTCGTCGTCGACCATATTCTGTTATTCTTTTTGATGAAATTGAAAAAGCGCATCCTGAAGTATTTAATATTTTATTGCAAATTCTTGATGACGGCCGCATTACTGATGCTAAAGGTCGAATGGTGAATTTTAAAAACACTATTATTATTATGACTTCGAATTTAGGGTCAGAACTTATTTTAAATCTTTCACAAAAAGAAAAACTTGGATTTGATGAAAAAAAACGTGATGAGAAAAAAGACGACGAAAAAAGAGTTCGAGAGATTATTTTTGAGGTTCTTCGTGAACGGTTTAAACCAGAGTTTTTAAATCGAGTTGATGAAATTATTATATTTCATTCCTTAAGTCACACAGATATCAAGGAAATCGTTCGTCTTCAATTAGCAAAAGTACAATCTCGTTTCGAAAACAAAAAAATGACGATTCGATTCTCGGATAAAGTTATTGAATATCTCGCTCGAAAAGGATATGATTCCATGTATGGAGCGCGACCGCTTAAACGATGTATTCAAACTGAAATTTTAAATCCCATGGCTTTGGATATTATTAAAGGAAAATATAAAGAAAACGCAGAAATTCAAATTGATCTTAAGGGAAAAGATGAAATTATTTTTTCATTAAAGCGTTTAAAGTCATGATAAAAAAAAGTTTATGTAAGCGGAAACAATATTCTATCGAAAATATCATTTTCTCTTTTTTTTTCTTGGGACAGATATTATTTCTTTTTTGGCCAATGGATGATGTAAAAGCTGCTGAATTTAATCGGCATGCCATTATTTCCGATCAAGAATTTTTTGACACTTTTGGAATGACAGAAGAAGAAATCAAAAAATTTTTAGAGTCAAAAAAAGGCTTTCTACAAAATTATCACACTTTTGATGCGAGTAAAATTTTGAAATCCGCATGGGAAATAATTTATGAAGCATCGCAAAAATACAATATAAATCCAAAAACAATTCTTGTTCTTCTTCAAAAAGAACAATCTCTTATTGAATCAAAAAATCCGACAGATTATAATCTATCTTGGGCTACTGGATTTTCGCGTTGTGATTCATGCGATCCGCTTGATCCACTCTTACAAAAATTTTCCGGTTTTGGAATTCAAGTTGATCGAGCTGCGTGGCGATTTCGATATTATGTTGAGCATCCAGAAGAATTTTCTTTTCAAATAGGAAAAATAAGCATCATTGATGATGGTGTAGTTGTGGTTCCTGCCAATCAGGCAACGGTTAATCTCTATAATTATACACCTCATTTGCATGGGAATGAAAATTTTTGGAATATTTGGCAGAGATATTTTGCCCGCACCTATCCTGATGGTTCTCTGCTTCAAGGTACTGGTGAACCGGGAGTTTGGCTTATTCAACATGGATTTAAACGTCCTTTTTTTACTCGTGGAGCGCTCACTTCGCGTTTTGATTTCAAAAAAATTCTTTCAGTAAAAAAAGCGGATTTGGATAAATACGACACTGGCGCGCCGATACGCTTTCAACAATATGCTTTAGTACGTTCGCCTGGAGGCACAGTATATCTTTTGGATGGCGATATTCGTCGTGGTTTTCGTTCAAAAGAAGTTTTTCGCGCTATTGGTTTTAATCCTGAGGAAGTTGTAAAGGTAAGTTGGGAAGATATTGAATCGTATCGTGAAGGTATTCCTATCGGGGTTGAATCTCTCTATCCTCATGGCATTCTTTTTCAAGATGCAGTAACTGGCGGAGTTTACTATGTTCAAGATGGAAAAAAGCGTCCGATTGTTGCAAAAGAAATTCTTCGAACACGATTTAAAAACTATCCTATTAAACAAATATCAAGTGAAGATTTGTTAGCGTTTCCACTTGATTCCCCTCTTCCATTTCAAGAAGGAGAACTCATAACCTCACCTGGTTACACGCAAGTATTTGTGATTTCCAATGGTACAAAACGACCATTTGCTTCAAAAGAAGTTTTTGATAAACTTGGATATGAATGGCGTTCTATTATTCATACGTCTGATCGAGCGCTTGAAGTGCATTCACTTGGTGAAGCTATTACTCTTTAGATATTTTTATGATTCAATATATAGCAATTGTTCCACATTCTCCAGTGCTTTTACCTCATTTTCTCTCAGAAGAGAAACAATCTCAACTTTCTTCGCAAACGACGGTTGCTTTAGAATTTCTTGCAAGAGAATTATATTGTTCCAAACCAGATACTTTTTTTATTATTTCACCGCATGCCCCTGTTTCTGCTGGAGCATTTCTTATGAATGTGAACCCAATTTATAAAATCGATTTTTCTTTTTTTGGGGATTTTGGAGAATATCCTTTTTTTTCTGGAGATATTGAGACCATATCATGGATTCAATCTTATTTTCGTCAAAATGATATTGCTTTTCGATCTATTTCAAATGAATCTCTTGATTATGGAACCTCACTCCCCCTCTTTTATTTAGGAAAAAATCTCAAGGATGTAAAAATTATTCCTTTATTTTCTTCGCTCCTTGGAAAAGAAGAACATTATCATTTCGGGAAAGAATTAGCAGTTGCACTTGGAAAAAATTCTCGGCGTATTGCCATCATTATTTCTATAGATCTTACAAAGTCCGATATTGAAGAAGATTCAAAATCTGTTTTTCCATTTGACGAGCATGTACTTACACTGTTTAAACAAAACCAACTTAAGAGATTGAGCAATATTGATCACCATATCGTTGAAAATTCAAATTCCTGCGCTCAAAATCCTCTTCTTATTCTTGCCGGAATTATAAATAATCTTAAATGTTATCCAAAGCTTCTTTCGTATGAGAGAATGTATAATTCTGGTCTTATGGTAGGAACCATTTCTTTAGACTCATTATGAGGATTCTTTCTGTGATTCCTATTCTTGCGCTTCCTTCGCCTCTTTGTGAATTTGATTATATTTTACCTTCAAAAGAATCGATTCCTGTTGTTGGAAGCATTATTCTTGCGCCATTCCGAGGTAAATTTACTCCGTGTGTAGTGATACAATTAAAAAATGAAAGCTCTTTTCCATTATTTAAACTTAAGCCAATAGAAAAAAAAATAATACCATTTTCTCTGGTGCCAACAACTTATCTCAAAGCGTTAAAAGAAGTTTCTTCTTATTATCATATAAGCGTTCCGACAGCTTTAAAAGTATGGCTTCCTAACATTTCACAAAAAAATGTTGTTGTTTTGTCGGAAAAAAATCAAATTACAAATCATGATATTTTATCTCAAAAAAAAGAAACTCCATTATTTTTTGAATATGAAAGTCAGGAAAAAGTGATTGAACTGTATCAAAAAAAAATTAATGACGCTCTTCTGAATCATGAGCCTGTACTTATTCTTGTGTCAACAAAAGACCAAGCTTTATGGCTTCGAAAAGAACTGCAAAAGAAAATTGCTCCGGCTTTTTTTTGGGAAAAATCAGAAAAAAGCGGAACAAATTTTTTTCTTGAATTTCTTGACTTTTTTATAGGTCTGCCATTGATTCATATCGGAACTCGAAAATGTTCTTTATGGTATTCAAAAATTCCATATACTGTCATTGCACACAATATTCTTGATAGAGATTTTAAACAATATGATCAAAGTCCAAAGTACGATGTTTTTACACTTTTCACTTTAACGCAAAAATTTTTTTTAAACCGTAAAATTATTGCAACACATCCACTTCCATCGCTTGCGTTTTTGGAAAAAATAAAAACAGAAAAATGGAATCATGAAAAAATAAAAAAAGTTGAAATTCCTGATATACAATTTTTTGATCTCGGAAAAGAAAGAAAAGATTTTAAAAATCCTCTAACCTTCAAAGGAGAAATGATCATACAAGACGCGTTGCGAGAAAAAAAACGAGTGCTTCTCTGGTGTGACAAAAAAAATGCCCTCCACCTCAAAAAATATTTTCATTCCATAAATCTTTTTATTGTTTCACATTATCCTTTGAAAAATATTTATTTTTCATCATTTGATGTTATTGGCATTATACATTTTGAATCACTCTGCTTCCCCTTATTTTATAATACATGGGAACAAGTTTATATGCATTTACAAATGCTTTTATCATATCTCTCAAGGCAAGGAAATTTTTTTATTCAAACTTTTTCATTTAGTCATCCTGTACTGAAGCATTTTTTAAAAAAAGAACATGCTCAATTTTATGAGGAAGAATCTTTCATACGTTCTTCACTTAAACTGCCCCCTTATGGTAAACTTATTAAAATACAAATTCCCAATGGATCAAAAGGAAAAATTTTAATAAATAATCTAAAAACGTCATTTGAAAATGTTTTTCTTTTTACAAAATTTTTTTCAGAAAGAAAAAATATTCGCGATGCCATAATAGTGCTTCTTTCTGTCACAAGTAACGAGGAAGAAGAAAAATTATTTGCTTTACTCAAAAAAAATAATTTACAATCCGCAGTTGACATAAATCCTATTTCTTTAGTATAGTTTATTGTCGAACAAGTGAATAATGACATCAAGAATATTTTTATCTTGTATTTCTATGAAATATACTATTATCACTTATCCCCATCCATCGCTCCAAAAAATTTCAGAAGAGGTAGTTATTTTTGATAAAAATTTAGTGGATTTTACTAAACTTCTTATTCACGCAATGGAACAAGAAGATGGTGTTGGTTTTGCAGCGATTCAGATTGGGGTTCCTAAAAAAATTATTGCTGTTAAAACAGAAGAAGGTCCAAAAATATATATAAATCCAAAAATAACTTGGCAATCCTCTCAGATCTCTGAAGATATTGAGGGTTGTATTAGTGTTCCTCATGTTTTTGGTTTAGTAGAACGATTTGTGCATATTCGAATTTCTTTCAATGACATTTATGGAAAAAAAATAAAACTTTCTCTCGCTGGATTATTGGCAAGAATTTTTCAACATGAATTGGATCATACTGATGGAACTCTTTTTATTGAGAAGATGAAAAAAATTATTGAGGCGCCAAAAGAATTCGTTATGCCAAACGGCGTCTCTCCACAAATTTCCGAACAATCAAAAACATTTATCAATAAAGCATTTTAAAGCATGGAAAACAATATACGTCGTCCCTCGATTATTTTTTTTGGAACGACAGCATTTGCTTGCGTTTCACTTAAAAAACTTTTTGAGTCTGGTTTTTTTATTCAAGGAGTAATAACCAAACCCGACCACATTTCTCCCGGAGGCGTAAGAAATCAAGATGAAATAAAAAAATTTGCTCTACGTCACAATCTTCCAATTTTTCAACCTCAAAAAATTCATGAAAATAAAGAATTGTATTTTGAACTTAATAAAATGCATCCTGATTTTTTTGTGGTTGCTGTCTACGGGAAAATTCTTCCTAAAAATTTTCTTGCGATTCCGAAATACGGTTCCATGAATGTTCACCCTTCTCTGTTACCAAAATACCGTGGTCCTTCGCCTTATCAAACTGCAATTTTGCATGGTGATCATTTTACAGGAGTGACTATTATGCTTCTTGATGAAAGTATGGATCATGGTCCAATTTTATCTCAAAAACAAATTGCTATTGATCCACAAGATACTGGGCAATCACTTGGTAATAAATTGGCTGATATTGGCGCCATCATTCTTCTTGAAACTATTCAGATGTTTTTTGATGGAAAAACTATACCACAACAACAAGATCATGCAGAAGCAACTTTTACCAAACGATTTTCTCGAGAAGATGGGCATATAAATTGGTCTGGAAAAAGAATAGAAATTGAACAAATGACTCGAGCATTTGATCCTTGGCCAGGAACATTTACTCTCTTTTTAGAAAAACGTCTAAAAATTCTTAAGTTGCAAATGACAGAAAATTCAAGTTTACCTTATTTTTTTGAAGAAAAGTTTTTAACTCCAGGAAGTCTTATTGTTTTTGAAGATCGACTTTTTGTAAGAGCCCAAGATGGTTTTTTAGAACTTCTTTCTCTTCAAATAGAAGGAAAAAAAATTCAGAAAGCAAAAGAATTCATCCATGGGTATCATAAGAAACTCGAGTTTCCAGTTCTTCTTTATTAAGTCCGCTTATTCCATACGCAAGAATAATGATTCCAATGCCAAGTGGATGATTTAAATATGGTGTAAAAATATGAACAAAAACCACAAGCAAAACACCTGTTATGCCAAGAAATGAAATCATGGCAAATTCTTTTTTTTGTTGTATTTGTTTAAACAGATTCCAAAGTAAAATACTTAAAAAAAATAAAAAACTCAAAAGACCAAAAATTCCACTTTTTAAAAGAATGTCCAAATAACCCCATTCAAAAGCAAAGGTGGTATACCATCCCTCCGGATTTTTTTCAAGAATACGAGGATCTGAACTTTGATACGTGATACTTTTCCCAAATCCATGTCCAAGTATAGGTTTTTTTTGAATTTCCGCTAAAAGCGGCGGTAATTGTGTCCAACGACTTTTCGCAGCGTCTTCTTCTCTAAGATTTTTTAAACGTTCTTTGATAAGATCACCGCTTAAAAATATTCCAGAAGGAAGAAATTTTTGAACTGGAAGAGCAAGATTCCCAACCACAAGAATAATTGATAGAAGTGTTATCAGAAAAAAATTTTTACCGGCATCAAATATCATTCGATTTCTAAAAAATATTCCCCAGAGAAAAAAAAGAAAAAGAAAAAAAATAGCCGTCACAGCCCAAAAACTTCTTGAAAAACTTATAAAAACCATAGAAAGTGACATCGCTCCAAAAACGCAGAGGAAAAGATATTTTTTTTTGTTCTTTTCAAAAAAAGTCAAAATAAAAAAAATAAAAAAACCAAAAAGAGCGAAAATATGACTTTGGAAAAATATTCGATAAAGGCCATCTCTTAAAAATGTTGGTTCAGCAACATTGGTATCCCTCACCCATTCATAAAAAGTTGGTGTGAGGAAAAAAATACCATGCGAAAAAATAAAAAAAAGAAAATAGGTTTTTAAAAAAAGCACAAAAATTCCTGCGAGAAAAGCATTGATGAGAAGAGAATAATTTTTTTCTTGAGAAAAGACTGTATAGAAAAGAGGAAGTAGAGCAAAATAAAAATATCCATTTACATCAAAAAAAACATTTTGCATATTATTTTCTTGTATTCCTTGAAATACTCCGATGATAATAAATAATATGAAAATGGCAAATGAAAAAAAGAGTTTTTTATTTTCGGAAAATAGAAACCATTTCCTTTCCTGCACAAGTTTCCATCCGCCAACAAAAAAGAAAATAATAAAAAGTTCTATCCGTAATTCTGGAAGAAGGTGGCCCTTGGAGCCAAGGATAAGCTCTAAAAAAAGTATTACGGCGGCTAATGAAAACTTTTTTTTTGTGAGAATTAAAAAAAGAACTCCAATAAAAAACAAAATTCCTTGGGAGAAAAATGGAAAACGCCAAATAAAAAAAGAGATAATCTCAATAGCGATCAATCCAGAAAAAAATAAAAACGCGGTTTTTTTTGAAAAATAATGTTTGATATCCATAATTTTGGAATCAAAAAATAATTATAATGTTTATCATTTCTGAGACGCTCTTGCTTGACTTCGAGGATGAATTTTTAGCATTTGCGTTAAAAAGGATAAAAAAATACTTATTGGCAAGAAAAAAATAAGTGTCATAGAGGAAAATTTTGAATGATATTTTTTGAAATAGGTAAGAAGTCCTTGATTAAATTTTTTCTGGCGTGCTATGCTCTGAAATTTTAAAAAACTCGTACTTTCCAGATGTATAATTTGAGTACATGGCGTATAGATAATGGTTCCTTTTTGTAATTGTACTTTTTTACAAAAATCAACATCTTCCCAAAAAATTGGATAATATTCTTCTCCCCAGCCATTGATTTGATCTACTATTTCTCTTCGCGCAATGATACACGCACCCATGATTTGTTCAACATTGGATTCTTTAGCATAATCAAATTTACTAGCAAAATAATGTTTCATTGTTTTTACAAAAACAAAATGTAATTTTAATAGAATAATAATTTGTGTAAGCAGTGTCGGGTTTCTTTTTACATTTGCTTGAATATCTCCATCAGGATATATGAGTGTTGGTGTCATGACGTCCACTTTTGGATGATCGTCAAACCACTCTATAATTTTTCCAAAACTATTTTCTTTTAATTTCATATCAAGATTTAAAAATGCGATATAACGTCCTTGACTTTCTCTCCATGCGCGATTATGAGCGCGAGCATATCCACTATTGTATTCTTGTTTTAAAATTTTTACATTCGGAAATTTATGAAAAATTTTTGTTGAAGAACCATCAGTAGAGTCATTATCAACCACGATCACCTCAAAAGTGATCTGTTTTGTGTAGTGATATATCGATTCTAGCAAAACAAGAATTTCACTATCGCCATTCCAGTTGACAATACTTATAGTAAGATCAATCATACTATTTGATATAGGAAAGCATTTTTTCAACACGCTTTTGATATGTATGTTCACGCATACAATTTTTTCGCGCATTTTGAAGACAAGAGGAATCTTCCCTAAGCGCCGTTTCGATTTTTTCTATAAATTCATTTGCGGTTTGAGCAACCGCGATAAAATTTTCAAAAAATTCAATGCCAGGCACTAAAGTAGAAACAACTGGTTTTCCACAAGCCAAATAATCGTACATTTTCATAGGATTCATGCTTCGAACAAATAAATCAATTTTATGTGGGATCACTCCTACTTGAAACTTTCTAATCACCTGTGGAATATATGTGTAAGAGATTGGTCCAAGCAAAATAACATTTTTATTTTTTTTAATATTCTTGAATTCTTTTGGTGTAGGACGAAATTTTTTGAAATAAACTGGCCAGGTTGGACCAACAAGAACAAAAGTCCACGAAGGACGAAGTTTGGCCATAGTATTAATGAGTGAAAAATCAACACGATTTTGAATGGTTCCAATATAACCAATAATAGGCTTTTGCAATTTTTGAAAAATTTCATCATATTTTTGTTTTCTCTCAAATCTTTGAAAATGTTCCATTTGCACACCATTTGGTATCCATAAAATTTTTTTATCTCTGGATAAATTTTTATAAAATAAAAGAAGATCTTCTGCTACTGTAAAAATAAAATTTGCCTTTTTAGCAATGTGGGAATAGTTTTTTTTTAATCTTTTTTTGTATTTTTTAAAATGAATATTTTCCATCCAATTGTCCACCGTATCAAAAACAGAAATTTTTTCTCCCATTTTTCCAAAACAATCAACAAACATGGGTTGATATGACCAAAGAAGAATATTTTGAAATTCAAGCCGTTCTGTAAGATATTTTATTTTTTGAAGGAAGCGTTTCTCGCTCCAAAGACTTTCAATAGTAGAGTAGATATATATATTTTTATATTGTATGCACCGATCAAAAAAACCTTGATAAATTATTTTGCCTTTGATCCCAAAAATAATATTTTGAAAATAATTTCGTATGGCACGTTTTAAAGTGAAAGGTAAAAAATCCACCATAAAAACTTTTCCAATATCTGATCTTTTTTGAAGTTCTTCTAGAATTAAACGATTTCGATTCACTACTCCTTTTTCCCACTCTGAAAATGAAGACATGCTTAATATTATAAGATCAAAAATTTGTTTTTCTTTTTCATTAAAGTCTAGCATACATTTTTTGATTGTAAAATTTGTTCAAATTTTTGAGCAAGATGATTCCAAAAAAATAATTTTAAAACGCGAGCTCGAGCATTTTTTCCTAATTGATTTCGTAAATTTTCATCAATAATAAGCGATTCAAGCGCATTCTTAACCTCCTCTTGATTTTTAGGATTATGAATAAGGATACCTGTTTCCTTATGAAGCACCGCCTCGCTCACTCCACCAGAATCAGAGGCAATAACAGCTTTTCCACAAAACCCCGCTTCAAGATACACAATGCCAAATCCTTCATAATCTTCCAGTATATTTTGAGAGTTTGCTTCTTTTGGTCCGAGTGAAGTTAATACAAAGAGATCACTGCGATGTAACCATAAAAATTTCTCTTGATCAGAAATATTTTTTAAGAATAGTACTCGTTTTGTCATCCCTAAAAAAGATACTTTTTCTTGGAGAAATTTTTCGTAAGGTCCAACTCCAATAATAGCATACATAATATTTTTTTGAGGATATTTTGGAATTAAAAATTTCAATGCTTCCAAAATATATTGTATTCCTTTACGTTCTACTAAACGACATATAGAAAGAATAACAAAAGTGTTACGATACATTTCTACAAGTGGATTTGGAAGAGATGAAGATAATGAAAAAAGAGGCATAGGAAGGCCAGGATGTATTATAGTAATTTTTGATTTGTCCACATTCAATAAACAAATCTTTTTTTTTGTAAATTCGCTATTAGCGATAATGCTAACTGCGTTATGTAGAATTCGCTCTGATAAAAATCGTTTGCACCAAGATTTTTGAGAAAGAGTGATGTCCGTCCCATGAATAAAAACAACATAGGGTTTTCGAACCACGTGTGTAAGAAGCCAAACCACTGTGCCAATTGGTAAAATATCTCCGACTAAAAAAAAATCAAAATTTTCTTTGCGTTGTAATTTTAAAAGAATAAAAAAAAGTAAAAACCATCTTGGCCAAAAATACCGAAAAAAAAACGATTTTCGGATAACACGAATTTTTGGTTGTGTGGCGTTTATGTCTTTTTGGAACAAGGATTCTACTATAGGAATCGTGAGAACAGATGCTTCGAAAGATTTTATTTCATTTAAAAGCGAAGTGTAATATGTAGCTACTCCTCCGGTTTTTGGCCAAAAATCTAAGGTGACAAGAAGCGCTTTCTTCATATTTTTATTTTTTCTTCGGCGTTTATTGGTTTTTGTCGAAGAGAATATATAAATTCTTGAATTTCAGATTTTTGAAATGCTCGAAAACAATAAAGAAAAAATATATAGGTAAGATTTGCAACAACAATGAGTAAGAGAAGTGAAATTTTTGTTCGCAAAAAAAATATAAAAAACGCCATTCCAAAAGCAGCCGAAAAAATACGAATTGTTTTTCCAAAAAAATATTTATAATCAATTTTGATAGAATGCATAACATACCAAAATCCAAATCCATAAAGAACCATACTACTTACAAGAAACGCTATCGAAGCTCCAACAAATCCAAAAATGGGTATGAGAAGCACATTGAGTATAATACTGACAGCCATGGCTATCCCTTGATTTTTGGTGGTAATTTTTTGTTTATGTATGGCGTTTAAACACGAACCAACAGGAAAATGAAGGAATGTAAAAATAAGAGAAAAAATAAGAATTTTAAAACTCAGAATCGATGAGATATATTCAGTTCCGTAAATAGTTGTTATAAGAAGATCAGCAATAACAAAAGCTCCAAAAGAGATGGGAAAAATAATGACAAGAAGCATAATAGAAGATTTTTCAAAAAGTCGAGATAAACGCGCGTCATCTTTTTGAAATGCGGCGCTCATAGCAGGATATATGCTTGCGGAAAATGCCAAAGGAATAAATTGAAGTGCAGACACTAAACGATAAGAAGTGCTATAAAATCCTACAGCGTTTAAACCTGCAAGTTTGCTTAAAAGTATTGAATCCAAAGAACCAGTGATTCGATTAAAAATTGCTCCAATGCCAAAGAATGATGATTCACGAAGAAGTTTTTGTATTTCTTTAGTATTAAAATTCCATTGAAATGAAATATGAATTTTTTTCCAGAGAAGATACCATGCATAAAAAAAATGAAAGATTGATGCCATCAAAAGCGCACTCATTTGAAAAAGAAGATTTGAAGATGTAAACAGAATACCAAGACCAACACAGACGAGTATAATTTGAACCAAAATATTTCCTAAGCTTTCATAAAAAAGAATATGGCGACCGCGAAATATCCCCCAAAAAGTAAGGGTAAATGAATCAAAAATCATGACCATACCAGAAATTAACACCAATTTCACGATAATAGGTTCGTAATGTAAAAGAGTGATCAAGACAAGAACTCCAATATAAACAATTGCGGAAAGAAAAATTTTAAGAGAAAGAATGGTGGAAAAAATTTTTGAAATGTCACCCTCGTTTTGCGATAATTTTCTCGTTAAAACCGGAGTAAAACCAAAATCAATGAAAATGGTAAAGATAGTAGTAAAAGAAATAGCAAAAGCATATTTTCCTAAATCCTCTACTCCAAGGAAACGCGCTAAAAGCGCGAAATAAACCAGAGAAAAAAATTTTTGAAAAATAAGCGCGGCAATAAAAAAAAATGTGTTCCGCGCTACGCGTTCTGAATTTTTAAGCATTGAGAGTATAGAATTTACTCGCTTCTATCGCTTTCTCCATTGTTCACGAACACGAGCAGATTTGAGTCCTGGTTTTTTTCTTTCTTTCTTTCGAGCATCTCTTGTTAAAAATCCTACTTTTTTTAAGGCTTTATGATAATTTGGATTGAGTTTTGTAAGTGCTCGAGAAAGAGCCAAAAGAATACTTTCTGCTTGACCTTTAATTCCACCACCTATAACCTGAATTTCTGCGTCAAGTTTTCCTTCTTGGCCCACTTGACGAAATGGTGAAGAAATAATTTTTTGATGTTCAAAAATCGGAAAATACGATTCCATTTCTCGATTATTTATACGAATATTTCCAGAACCATTAGTAAAAATTTTTGCTCGAGCAATAGCCTCTTTACGTCTTCCAAGCGCGTAAAAATATTTTCCCATCATATTTTTTTGGGATGAGCCAGCATCCGTATCATCGGTTATTGTTATATCCTTTGAGGTCGTCATAATATTATTCAAAAATTAAACGTTTCATTCGTTTTGGACGGAGAGAATTTTTTGGAAGCATACCAGAAACTGCCAAGCGAACTACTTTTTTTGGATCTTTTGCCCAAAGTTTTCCAAGTGTGATTTCTCGGATTCCTCCAGGATACCCAGTGTGCCAGCGATATATTTTTTTTGAAAGTTTTTTTGTTGGAAGATCAAGCAAATCAATATTTTCTACAATCACGCGATGTTGTATATCTTTTTCTGGGGCATAATGAGGAGTGTTTTTTCCTTGAAGAATTTTTGCTATATTTGAAGCAAGTGTCCCAAGACGTTTTTTTGTACAATCAAAACGAAATTCATTCATACATTTATATAAGTTCAATTCGAACAAGGCTCGCGCCATCGCCTTTTCGAGGTCCGGTTTTTACAATTCTTGTATAACCGCCCGAAAAATTTTGATATTTTACGGAAAGCACTTCAAAAAGTTTTGCTTGCGCCTTTTTTACTGGAAGAAATTTTGCAGCTTGGCGCCTTGCAGAAATTGTTTTGGGTTTTGATAATGTAATAAGGCGCTCTACAAGAGATTGAGTTGCCTTTGCTTTAGCATTGGTCGTAACAATCTTTTCATACATAATAAGAGACGACGCGAGATTTCCTAAAAGGAGTTCACGCGGACCTTTTTTACGATCAAGTGTAAAACCTTTTTTTCTGTGTCTCATAATATCTAAAAATATTAAATTTGCTTCTTTTTTGGCCTTCCCGCTTTCTTTTTTTCTGATTTTTCTTCTATTTTTTCTGTCATTTCATCATTTTTATAATTTTCTGTTATAGAAAAATGGGGTTCTTTTGAATTTTCTGTTTCAAATATTTTATCGTCATTCAAAAGAATTTTAAATTGATTGACCAAAACGTTCACTGCTTCTTTTATAGCATCTTCCGGAATAATACTTCCATCTGTTTCCACATGAAGAATTAATCGTTCAAAATCAGTCATTTGGCCAACACGAACATTTTCGATAGAATAACCTACCACACGCACGGGATTAAATATAGCGTCAATCGTAATAAGATCAACTTCAGGAGAATCTTCCCCACGTCCTTCTGACGCTCTATATCCTCTTCCTTTTTCAACTATAAGTTCCATTTCTAGTTTGGCATCTTTTTTTGTGAGTGTGGCTATTTTATGATCTTTATTTATTATTTGTACTGCGGCATTTGGTTCGATATCTTTCGCGGTTACTTCGCATTCTCCGTGGGCAGAAATATATAATCGAATTGGTTCATCAGAAAAAATGTGAAATCGAAGATTTTTTAAATTCATAATAAGCTCAATCATATCTTCAAGCATTCCAGTGAGTGTTGAAAATTCATGATGAACTCCTTTTATTTTAAAAGCAGTTACTGCGCCTCCAGAAAGCGAAGAAAGAAGCACTCTGCGCAAAGCGTTTCCTAAAGTAACTCCAAAACCAGGAAAACAGGGTTCAACAGTGAGAATAACTTTATAAATATCTTCAGAGTCTTTTTTATATTCAATTTTATGTGGTAAAATAATCTCCTCCATAAATATATTTTATTTAGAATAATACTCAACAATTTGTTTAACATCAAAATCTAAATGTTCAAAATCCCCTATTTTTGGTAATCCAATGACTTTTCCATCTTGGTTTTTCCAATCAAGAGAAAGCCAGCCAACAAGTTGTTCTTTTGATCCATCCTGTTCCTTTAAAGAAAGAAAAAATACATCGTTTTTTGAATGGTCATTAATACTAATAATTTCTGAAGGACGAACTTGATACGAAGCAATATCCACCTTTTTTCCACTAACGAGAAAATGTCCATGAGAAACAAGTTGACGGGCATGTTTCCGAGATTTTGCCAACCCAAGACGATAAACAACATTATCAAGACGTCGTTCTAAAAGTGAAAGAAATATTTCTCCGGTATCACCAGTTTTTTGTACGGCTTTTTGAAAATAGTTTTGAAATTGCTTTTCACGAAGGCCGTAAAAACGTTTTGCTTTTTGTTTTTCTCGAAGCTGGATGCCAAAAGGAGTTAATCGCGGTTTTTTCTTTGGTCCATGAACTCCTGGAGGATAATTTCGTTTTACAATAGCACATTTTACCGAAAAACAACGCTCTCCTTTTAAAAAAAGTTTTTTACCCTCTCTTCGACAAAGTTTACAACTATTTTTTTCTGACGATTCTTTCATAAGAAATAAAAATTTTACAGTTAGGATTATGAATTACATTCGGCGTGGTCCAGGCGGCCGGCATCCATTATGTGGAATTGGAGTTATATCTTTAATACCAATAATTTGAATATTATTTACGTTAATCGCGCGGATTGCCGCTTCACGACCTGATCCTACACCATCAACATAAATAAAACATTCTTTTAAACCCAAATCTTTTGTGCGCGAAAGAGCATCCTTTACGATAACTCCGGCGGCATATGGCGTTGCTTTTTTTGGACCTTTAAATCCAACCTTTCCCGCAGAAGACCAACTCACAACATTCCCTTGAGGATCAGTAATGGTGATAAGCGTATTATTATATGTTGCATGGATGTAAATACGTCCACTGGGAACATGTTTTGCTACTTTCTTTTTTTTCTTCGAAGTCACTTTTGTTGTCATAGAAATTATGTCTTTTGAGCAGAGTTGGTACGGCCGCTTCCCATAGTTTTTCTCACATTTCCACGCACGGTGCGGCTATTGGTTTTTGTTCGTTGACCTCTGACAGGAAGGCGACGAGCGTGCCGCACTCCACGGTAGCACTGTATTTCTTTATATCTTTTAATATTACCTAAAACCTCTCTTCGCAAATCTCCCTCAACTCTATATTCTTTTTCAATAATTTCCCGAAGACGATTCAATTGACTTTCAGTAAGATCTTTCGTTTTTATTTCCGGAGCAATTGATGCTTGTTTAAGAATATTATAAGATCGAGAAAATCCAACACCATATATAGAAGTTAACGCAACTTGAATATGTTTTTGAGAAGGAAGGTTAATACCAGCAATTCTTGCCATAAATGTTTATGAATATATTATCCCTGACGTTGTTTATGTTTTGGGATTTTACAAATATTAACTACTCGTCCTTTTCGACGAATGGTTTTACAATCTTTACAAATTTTTTTCACTGATGGCCGTACTTTCATAATTTTTAGAGACGATACACAATTCTTCCTTTTGTAAGATCATAAGGAGACATTTCTATTCTCACTCGATCTCCTGGCAAAAGATGGATTTTAAACATTCTCATTTTTCCAGAAAGATGCCCTAAAATTTCTTGTCCATTTTCAAGACGTATTTTAAACATCCCAGCAGGAAGAAGTTCAGTAATATCTCCTTCAGTTTGAATAAATGATTTTGAATTTTCACCCATTTAATCTATACCAAAAATAAATCCCGCACCCTATTTCAAAGAAAAATTCAAGGATGCCGGGTAAAATTTATATAGCTTCCATCCAATAATTTTCGCATGAAGTTATATTTTCATCATAAATGAAAAATTTGTTTTCGTCAAGAGGACGCACAGAGATCAGCCATTGATATAATCTCTGAAATAGTTCCGCCACCAAAGATCTTCTTTTTTTTGAAAAGAACCAGTGATTGTCCTTTTGACGCCATTCCTCCGCCTTCCAAAAAACGAACAATGACTTTTTCTTTGTTGGCTTCATCTAGAATGACTTTTTGAGGTTTTTGTTGATATCGAGTTTGAGCCAAAAATAATGATCCATTTTCTGGAGCTGTTCCGACAATCCAATGAAAATCCAGAGAAGTAATTTTTGCAATGCGAAAAAGATGAGATTCACGGTTTTTAGAAACGTACAAAATATTTTTTGTTTTGTCAATTTTATAAATGTAGTATGGTCCGCCAGGAGCCACAGGAGCGCGTTGGCCAAGTGTATAAAAAAATATCCCGTCATGAGTGCCAAGTTTTTTTCCATCTTCATCAAAAATCATTCCAATTTTTACGCCAAGTTGTTCTTTTAAAAACGAACGCGTCTTTCCTCTGACAAAACAAATTTCTTGGCTTTCTCTTTTTTGAGCTGTTGGTAAATTTGCTTTCTCTGCAATCTCACGAACTTCTGTTTTTGTATAAGAAGCTAATGGGAAAAGTGTTCGCGCAAGCGTTTCTTGTGAAAGATTATACAGAAAATATGTCTGATCTTTTTTGGTATCTTTTGGCTGATGAAGTTCAAAAATATTTTTTATTTGTACTTTTTTTGCGAAATGTCCTGAGGCAACATATTGTATATTAATGTCCTTGGCATACTGAAAAAATGCTCCAAATTTAATATATTTATTGCATCGTACACATGGATTTGGCGTTTGCGCGCTTTGGTAGGAAGAAAAAAAATAATCTATTACATTTTCTTGAAAATCTTTTTCAAGATTCAACACATAATGCGGAATGTTCAAAAGACGGCAAACTTCTTTGGCGTCAGAAATCGCTTGCGTTCCACAACAACTCTTTTGTTCAGTGTTTTGGTGGTTATAACAAAACATTTTCATGGTTGCTCCTACAACTTCATATCCTTCCTCCTTCAACAAAAATGCCGCAACAGAAGAATCAACACCTCCGGACATACCAACAAGAACTTTGCTTTTTTGAGATTCCATATTAAGAAAAATCTCTTTCTTCTGTATGGCTAATAATTTCAACTGCTTCGTCAACCGTATTGACTAACTGATACAATTGCATATCTTCTTTGCTGATAGTTCGATGTTTTTTATATAAATGAATTTCTATCCAGTCAATAAGCGGCCGCCAAAAATCTTTTCCAATAAGAACAACAGGGATGCGATCCATTTTACCAGTTTGAATGAGCGTAATAATTTCAAAGAATTCGTCCAGAGTTCCAAATCCGCCTGGAAGAAAAATATATGCTTGGGCTGAAGCGGAAAGCATAACTTTTCTTGTAAAAAAATAATGGAAACCAATTCCCTTTTGCACGTACATATTTTTTCTTTGCTCAATTGGAAGCTGAATATTCAACCCTACTGATGTTGCCCCAACCTCAGAAGCGCCTTTATTCGCGGCTTCCATAATTCCTGGGCCTCCGCCAGTCACAATAGTAAAACCGCGTTCCCCAAGCATTTTACCAAGTTTATAAGCTTCTTTATAGTGATGATCTCCTGGATGGCGACCGGCAATGAAACGAGCAGAACCAAAAATAGTAACTTCTTTTTTCAATTCTAAAAGAAATTGAAATCCTTCAATAAATTCTGCTAAAATACGAAAAATTCTCCAATTGAGATTGTCTTGTAGATCATGCCTAATTTTATTAGGCTTGCATACAGGAATCGTGGAAGCCTGCCTGCCGGTAGGCAGGAAATTTTTTTGTTTTTTTTGGGCCATATTGATAAAAAAATTATTTTTGTAAGAATGGTGGATTATGTTCTTTCGATAAATGCCGAGGAGAAGGCTGTTGAGATGATGATGTTTTTGGTGAAAAATTTTTATTTTTAATTAGAGTTTTATTTTCTTGCGGCGGTTTTGTTTGACTCATATTTTGCTTTTCAGATTCAGGCCGCACCCAACGAATAATTTTTTCTTCCACTTCCTGGCGAGGATTTGCATAACGCTCTCTTGAAACGCGGATGATTTTTTCTTTATTCATGGTAGCGTGATCATCGCCTAATGGTGGCAGAGTTGAAGCGGTAAAAGGATCAGAAGCCACTCCATCAATCATAAGTTTTAAATAAATGTGCCATTTAGGAATGTTCACAAGATCTTGTTCTGTAAAATATGGTTCAAATTCCTTTACTAAAGCTTCAGCATCTTCAGCGCCAATTCGAAAAGTTATAATGGTGCCAACATTTCCAAAAATAGCCATAGCTACTTCTTCATCAAGCTGACCAATATATTGATGTGCCACAATAAGATTCAAATGATATTTTCGCGCTTCAGAAAGAATATTTGCAAAACTTTCAGTAGCAAAATTTTGAAATTCATCAACATATAAATAAAAATCTGATCGTTCTTTTTCTGGAATATCAACACGGCTCATCGCGGCTAATTGAATTTTAGTAATTATCATCGCGCCAAGAAGCGCTGAGGCATCTTCTCCAATCCGTCCTTTTGAAAGATCTAAAAGAATAATTTTGTTGGTGTCCATGGCTTCGCGAAGATTGATAGTTGATTTTACTTGTCCAACAATATTACGAATTAAAGAATTGGTAAGAAACTGGCCAACTTTATTTTGAATTGGAGAAATGGCTTCAGCTTGAAAACGATCAGGATATTTCGCATATTCATCGACCCAAAAATTTTTCACTATTGGATCGCTAATTTTTGGAACAATTTTTTTTCTATAATCCTTGTCAATCAAAATTCGCATAATACCCAAAAGAGTGCTGTCAGGATAATCCAAAAGAGCCAAAACAGCGTTTCGAAGAAGATATTCAAGCCGTGGTCCCCAAGATTCTGCCCACAGTTTTTTAAAAACTCCAACCAAACCTGATGCAACCAGATGACGATATTCCGGAGCAACTTTTTCCAAGACATTAAAAGCAATGGGAAACTCCATGTCCGCAGGATTCAAAAAAATAACATCATTCACCCTCCATGTAGGAATAAAATTAATAATATCCTCTACAGTTTCTCCATGTGGATCAACAAGGGCTAAGCCATGCCCGGCCATAACATCATGATATACCAATCGCTTGAGAAGTTCCGATTTCCCCATTCCTGTTTTTCCGATGATATACATATGCTTCCTGCGATCATCGGTTTTTATGCCAAATGGAGTTTCTTTGCCTCGAAAATTTGTTTGAGAAAAAACAGCAACTTCGTTTTCGTGATCGTGATTGTACATAATTATAAAGAAATTGGGAGATTAGTTGGAGGAAGCGATTCAAAATTTTTCATTGCTTCTTTTTTTTCTTTTGATACAATATTTTCTTCAAAATCAACTGGAAGTGTGAGTTCTTCAATCGCTTCAACTTGTGTTGGCGATATTTCAGCAGGCAAACTCATTGGCGCCCCAACGCGTTTCAAATCCGCAGTTTTAATCATAGTGTTTCGAACACTGGCTGAAGGAAAATGATATAATGTCGCCAGTTCACTGATATTTAAAATAAATGGAGTAGCAGCCTTTTTTCTGATTTTATAACGATACATGACAATTCGTTTTCTCTGCGCTAATCTTTGTTTAATAAAAAAATAATTAATTTTTGTGGTAACTAATTTTTTTGGCTTAAACGCATTTAGATCAACTGTATTAAATTGTTTGAGCGCTCCGGTAAAACCATTTACCGCCAAAGGTTTATTCATGACCTCATGCTTGGCAATATACACGAAACGGAGGGTTGTGTAAAAACCAATTTTTGAAGCCTTGGCTTCAATCGCTTCAACAATAGTTTTTTCGCCCGGAGAAAGATTAACTGTTTGTTTTTCTTCTGTTTCATTTTCAAAAACACCAAAAAAAAGATTGGCGATTTGTTGTCCAATTTCTATAATAGACGCGCGAAGTTCTGCCACAATAAGACTTTCCTTCTTTTTTATTTTCCGTCCAAGCAATTTTGCCACCACCAATTTTGATTTTTCTCTCCACGTATCAGTAGAAGCTTCTAAAATCATTTGAAACCAAATCTGTTCGCCATAACGAAGTTTTGACATTATTTCCATCATGGCTGACATTGGATCTTTAAATTTTGCGATCATCAATTCCTGTTCCCCGCCGCCTTTAATGGTGTCCTCAAACTCTTTGTAAACGCGAATCGGATATGCTTGATCTTTTGCAAGAACAAATTCTGTGCCCCAAAGATCATATTCATCATTTGGAAAATAATCCGGCGCGGATCCAACATAATCATCAACTTGTGTAATAAGAGCTTGGGGATATTGCGCAAAAATAGCAGATTCAATAAGATCCCGAAATTGTTTTGGAGTATGGATTAAAAATTGAATATATCCGTCAACACTGATAATTTCAAAACTCACGAGTTCTTGATGTCTGCCAAACCACCATTTTTCTTTAAAATTTGGCGTATTTTGAATTCCAGAAAGTGTGCTAAAAATTCCTTCCACTGCCTTGGTAGTTTGTTCGTTAAATTTTGGAACATCAATGGCCAAAAGAATAAATTCCATTCCTCTCAAATATTTCGCTTTTCTGGATTCATACCAAAAATACCTTGCTGTTTTTAGAATCAAAGCAAAAATAATAAGAGTATAAATAATCCAGCCGCCATTTTTGAGAAAAAAAAGAAAAAAAGACAGGGGTCCTTGACCGGCAGCTTGAAGAAATGGAGAAATATCGAAAACAATTTCCATGGGGAAAAACGTATTTCTTTATACAGAAGATGAAACAAGATTATATTCACCTGTTTCTATTCTTCGAAATTTTTGTTTATTCATGAGCGCTAATTGGATGGTTGTCTTTTTTACAAAACGACGTTTTAAAACCTCATCAATAATAGCATTTTTGAGAAGAGGCGTTTTTTTATCTCGAAAAATTTCTTCAATCACTTCTGAAACAGTCCCTTTTGTATAACCCCAATCTTTTAAAGCATACATTCCTTTTCCAACAAGTACATATTTATCATCCAAAATGAGTTCGTTGTGAATGGTTGCTGGATACGCTACTTTATGGCCAAAGCCCGCGATATTAATTTTTTCAGCAATTTCTTTAAAGTGAAGAGGGCGTCCTTCACGCTTTAAAATCAAATAAATTTTGTCGTTCATGTGTCGAGGACGCACAGTTGGCCAATCAACTAAACCCCACTCTGAAAATACATTTGATTCAATTTTTTTTGCAAGTCGAAGATGCGCAATCAGAGTTGATTCTGCAAAAGCAATTTGTATTTGCTTTTCTTTGAGCGTTTTTGCCACCTTCTCTAAAAGTTCCTCAAGCAAAAAAAGATGCTTTTCTCTTTCAATAATTTCATGAAGAATTTCATGAACTTTATGAAAAGTATCCAAATTTTGAAAAGGGAGTTTCCATCCGGGAAGATTATGTTCACCTTCTTCTATATATTCAAATTTTTCTGAAAGAAGTTCGTGAAGAAAAAATAAAAGAATTGAATCATATTCTTTCCCAGTATTGGCCAATGATCGAAGAGTTTCAACCAAATGTTCTTTTTCCATAATTCCGCCATGCTCCTCAATAACACTATTTGAAAGTTCTGACACAATATTGAGTGGCGAACTGTCACCAAGCTCTTTTGAAATTGTTCGAAGTTTCGAAAGAGCTTCTTTTTCAATTTGGCGCACTCGCTCACGAGTAATTTTTAATGTTTGTCCAATATTTTCAAGTGTTTCTTTTTCTGTGGCTTTGCTTGGATCCAAATAAAAACGTCTTCGCAAAATTTCCTGCTCTCGCGAAGCGAGATTTTCTAAAAGCTCTCGAAGAATTTCTACAGGTCGAAAACGTTCGAGATATTCCCTCTTTCGGCTTTGTTCAATTTTTTCAAGAATCGAAGAATGCATATAAAATATGACCAAATTTAAATAAAATCTATATGATTTATTTAATATAGCATAAAATTTCTTCTATGTCAAATGAAACAAGTGGACAAAAAGAATAGTTTAATTTTATGAGTGTTTTTTCTGATGAAAAAGATGCCAATCAACTAAAAGTGGGCTCGCAATAAAAATTGAGGAATACGTTCCGGAAAAAATTCCCACAAGAAGCGCCAAAGTAAAATATCGAATAGATTCACCACCAAAAATATAAATAGCAACAAGCGCCAACATTGCAGTGACTGAAGTGTTAATAGAACGCCGCATGGTTTGAAGAACGCTTCGATTAACAAGTTCAATGAATGAAAGAGAAGAATTCTTTTTGAGATTTTCTCGAATTCGATCAAAAACCACAATAGTATCATTTACTGAATATCCCAAAATAGTGAGAATAGCGGCGATAAAAGGTGTATTAATTTCAATCGATAAAAATTTTCCCAAAAAAGCGAAAAGACCAATAACTATAAAAATATCATGAAAAAGCGCGACAACAGCGGCAACGCCATATTTCCACGAAGCAATCGGTTTTGAAACTTTCCGAAAACTCCAGCTAATATAAAAAACAATCAGAAGAAGAACAATAATGCTCGCTGAAAAACTTTTTCGCTGAAGCTCTTTTCCAATTGAAGGACCAATTGAATTAAAACTCAGTTCTTCTCCGACTGTTTGTGGGCTTGCGCCAAAAAGACGATTTCGAATTTCTTGATGCATGACTTCATCAATGGGTTTCATTCGTAAAATCCAATCCTCTTCTCCGGAAGCCACGACAGAAAAATCACCAAGATCTAAACCATTGAGTAATTCGTAAATTATTGGAGCGGTTTTTTTCTCGGAAAAATGAATTTTCATGAGAGTCCCGCCGGTAAAATCAACGCCAAGTTTAAGACCAAAAGAAAGAAGCCCAACCAATCCAAGCCCAAGAAAGAATAGAGAAATCAAATAAAAAAATTTTCGATGTTGGAGAATTTTCATAAGGTATTTTTCACTCCATAAAGCCAGAGATTTTTTATCCATGGCGAAACGATTCGAAGTAATATTCGTGTTACCACCATAGCAGTAAATATACTCGTGCCAATTCCAAGAGCAAGAGTAATGGCAAATCCTTTAATAAGCGAAGTTCCAAAAGTTGAAAGCACTAAACATGTAAAAAGCGTGGAAACATTTCCATCGCGAATTGACGGCCACGCAAGCCGAAACGCGTCATTTATTGCTCCAGTGAGTGTTTTTCCATTGCGCAATTCTTCGCGGAGTCTTTCAAATACCAATACATTGGCATCAACAGCAATACCAAGTGAAAGAATAAAGCCGGAGATTCCGGAAAGAGTTAGCGTTACTGGAAAAAGTTTAAAAAGCGAAACTACGATCAAGGTATAAAGTCCAAGCGTTAATACCGCTAAAATTCCAGGAAGACGGTATAAAAAAATCATGAAAATGGCAATAAATAAAAATCCGTACATTCCGGCAACCATACTTTTATTCACAGAATCTTTTCCAAGTGAAGCGCCAATAGTTTCTTGGCTTATAAGTAAAACAGGAACTGGAAGCGCTCCGGCATTTAATCTTTGGGCCAAAAGTTTTGCTTCTTTTGCGTCAAATCCAAATTTTCCGCCTTGAATCACAGCGTCTCCACTCGTGATTTCTTGATTCACAACGGGAACACTGATCGGTGAACCATCCAAAAAAATCGCTACTGGTTTTCCAACATTTCGTTTGGTAATTTCAGCAAAAAGTTTTGTGCCATCTTCATTAAATTCAAGCGAAACCTGCGCCTCTTGAGTTTGTGGATCAAAAACAACATCAGCGCGCTTTAATTCTTTTCCGGTAAGACCGGTTGTTTTCCATGGTTCTGCCGGCGGCAAAATATCTTCTTTGGTTTTTAATTTCCAAAAAATTCTTCGAATTTCGTATCGTATATATGGCCGTTCTTCAATTTTATGAATAATATGATAACCAAAAGGAGATTCAATAATTTCAGATATAGTTCCAGTATCTTGCGAGAAAACCGTATTTTCAAATGCCGCAACCATAACTCCTTTTGGAAACCAACCCAAATCCCCGCCGCTTTCTTTGGCATTGGGTTCAGTAGAATTGTCTTTGGCAAGCTGGGAAAAAATTTCTGGATTGGCTTCTGCCTTCAGGTCTTGGATTTTTTTGAACGCATCTTCTTTTTTAAGAGTGCTGGTACATGAAGAAGCGCCTTCATAACAAATAAGAATATGATTTGCATGGACTTCTTTTTCAGACTCGTCTTTTGAAATGAGTTGTATCAACGAATATCCGAGAGAAGTTTGGAGTGGCTCTTGGGAAAAAGTTCCAACATTTGTTTTCTCTGCCAAAGTAAAAAGATCTGCATAACGTTGATCACGCGCTCCGACAAATCCAAGATACCCGCCATTTTCTTTTTCAGATGGTTCTTGCGAAAACTCTTTGGCAAGCGCCTCAAAAGTTTCACCATTTTTTATTCTTTCTAAAATGGTTTTTACACTTTCTTTGGTTTTTTGATTTTCTTCATCAAGTGATTTTTGCTGTTCTGGCAAAAGTGAACGTTCTTCAATATTTTGTTCTTTAAATTCCAAAACCGGAGTTTCTCCAATCATCTGAATAGCCTGATTCACGTCTTTGACTCCGGCAAGTTCTACAACCACGTTCCATCCTTCTCTGCCTCTGCTGGTTTGAATAATAGGTTCAGAAACGCCAAACGCATTCACACGTCGCTCAATAACATCACGCACGCCGGAAAGAGCTTCATCTTGTTCGGCCTCTGGAATATTATCAACTTGCGCTCGATACACTAAATGCGTTCCGCCCTGAAGATCAAGCCCTAAAAGAAAAGGAATATTTGGAAGCGCAATAGTGAGTTGATCAAGATATTTATATTTTTTAAATTGTGTATTTATAAATGTTTGTGGTGTATGAAGATAATTTGGCCATGCAATAAGCGACGCGCTAAAAGCGAGTAAAATAATAAAGAAAAAAATCCACCTGGTTTTTCCTCGAGCAGAAGGACGAAATAATTTTGCTAAAACTAAAAAAATGCCCCGAAATACAAATCGAAATGGAGCAAGAATTTTTTTAAGAAGAAATGATGACTTGTTTCCTTTCTGCACAAAACCAAAAAATCAAAATAAATTCTGATAATTATTTTAAGTATAACAAAAAAATTTGGATTGTCAACGAACGTACAAAAATTTAAAATCTAAAAAAACTGAGGGCCACGTGTGTGTGGCCCTCGTCGAAAATTCGCGCCTGCCACAGAGCGGGGTTCTGGGCAGGTTTTTGATGTGATGTTATATTTCTGAGTTTTCTCTCCTTAGTTTGGTTATTTGAGCTATGTGAGTTCGTAGCCAAGATGCGGCAGAGCCAACATCGTGACCGCGATGGTTTTAGAATCGCGGACGATGCCCTGGAAGATCAGATTTATCCATTCTTGGATTGGAATAACCTTGACCTCTAAACACTCGTCTGGGCTTGGAGTTGGTTCTGCGACCTTCACACATCCCTCTGCTAGAAACACCTCGTATGTTGTGGGACAAGCAGCTGGTTCAAAGAACAGCGGGCTCGCCGTAAGTTTCCGGATATTGCGGGCTTGGTAGCCAGTTTCTTCGAGAAGTTCATCACGAACCGTATCCTCAGGGCTCCTGCCTGCCTCTAAACATCCGCCTGCGACCTCAAGAATGACCTCCTCCGCTCCGAAGCGGAACTGGGTGATCGCAACCACCATGTTGTCGTCGGTGATCGCGAAGATCATGATTGGACTCTTTCCACCCCAAACAATGTATTCGATCTCCGAGCCGTTGGGGAGTTGATATGTCTTCTTCTTGACCCACTTGCCGTACTGGGAGAGAACTGTTTCCTCTCGCAAAAACTTTGGAGCTTCCAACTTTCTACCTCCTTACAGGACAGGGATGTTGAGAAACCTTGAGAGCTTCTCATGAAGGATGGGGTTCGCGGCGAAAATCGACGGATCCTTAATTGTCCATTTTTCTCCTTGCAGGTTTGTAACCTTCCCGCCAGCGCCACGGATTATGGCGACCGCAGCTGCCATGTCCTCAGGTGCCAGGCTTGTGGCCAGATAGGCGTGAAGTACACCACTTGCCACAAGCACTAAAGGCACCGACGCACAGCCGGTGTTGAGGCAGACAGTGATGCCACTCTCGCTGTACAAGCGCTCGAGATATGGCAGATGTGCTGCCCTCCTGTACTTCCCTGAATCAATCCCCATGAGTACCTTGGCGATGTTAGCCTCTTGAGAAACTTCGATCCTCTGACCGTTGCAGTACGCACCTTGTCCATCGATAGACTCGTAGAACTCGCCACGGAGGACGGCGTTCACGACACCGAGAATCGGCCTTCCACCTTCACAAAGTGCGAGGCAGAATGCTACGTGATCCGTGAAACCGCTGGCGAGATTGATCGTGCCATCCACAGCATCGCACACCCACGTATAGCGTGAGGTATCCTGCTTTCTGGCCCACCCACTCTCCTCGGAGTACACGCTGTGATCCGGGAATCTTTCCCGAACCGCAACAATGAGCCTCTGATCGATCTCCTCATCTGCCGCAGTTGTGAAGTGCGTCCTCGAGGTGTAAACACGATCGAGAACGAGTTTTCGATACTTCAGTATACAGTGGCCAGCCTGGAGCGCGGCATTTCGCGCGAATGCAAGGCATTCATCGAGATTTAGAGACATGGGTTCACTCTCCATATGTTTTCGGAAGTGCTTCCAAAATGAAGGAACTCACGAATTCTGAACTATTATTTTTATATCATCAAATCATAAAAATGTCAAATATTTTTGCTTGACACAATTCTCAACTTTTTCTATAATGATTTTGTTCGAAATATAAAAAATTCTTTATTTTTTAGAAATTATTATTTTATCTCTACTATACTATGGCACATAAAAAAGCTGGCGGTACAGCGAGTAATTTGCGGGATTCAAAAGGACAACGCCTTGGAATCAAAAAATATGGCGATGAAATCGTTCGTCCTGGAAATATTATTGTCCGTCAACATGGAAACACTTTTCATCCAGGTGATGGCGTTAACGAAGGACATGATCACACTATTTTTGCCATCCGCGATGGAAAAGTAAAATTTTCCTCTAAAAAAGTTCGAGGTTTTCATGGAAATCTCCAAAATCGACGTTTTGTGAGTGTTGTTGAAAAATAGAATTTTTAATAATAAATATTATCATATTGTAGGGAACGCAAAGAAGATTTTATTTTATTCGTAGGGAACGCATGCATGCGTTCCCTACAATATGAATGAAATTATAGAATCACGATCCGCAACGCTTTGCAAAGAATTCGTGTAGCGATGGGCAGGCGAAGTTTAACAAAAACCCGAAACGCAAAGTAAAAACTTATTAAAAATTAAAAACCCTCCCAAAGAGGGTTTTATTGTAATTATAGGAACGCAAAGAGGGTTTTATTATAATTGTTGTCGTAGGGAACGCACCAGCCTACCGGCAGGCAGGTGCATGCTGGGAGAAGGATGAGGAGAATATATAATTGTAGGGAACGCATGCATGCGTTCCCTACAAAAAAACATGTACAAAATTCTTCGAGAACGTGGTCGAAAACTCAATCGATTGTCTCAGTATGATTATTCACGTAATGGATGGTATTTTATTACGGTGTGTACTTGGCAGAAAAAAAATTATTTTGGTGAAATACAAAATGGAAAAATGAAACTGTCTCAGATGGGAAAAATTGTTGATAATATTTGGTATACACTACCCAAACATTATCCATGTTTATTGGATTATTATATAACCATGCCGAATCATATTCATGGAATTATTATTATCAATAATACGATAGGGAACGCATGCATGCGTTCCCTACGAATAAAAATGCCATTATCAAAAATGATCCATGGATTTAAATCAGCGACGACGCGTGAGATACATAAAAAAAATTTAGGATATTTCCGCTGGCAAAAATCTTTTTACGATCACATAATCCGAGATGATTTTGATTTAACACGAATCCGAGAATATATTCAAAATAATCCGAAGAATTGGGAGAAGGATGAGGAGAATATATAATCGTAGGGAACGCAAAGAGGGTTTTATTATAATCGTAGGGAACGCACCTGCCTGCCGGTAGGCTGGTGCATGCGTTCCCTACCACGACTATTTTCTCCGCTTCGCGTTTTTTGTGCCGTGATTCTTCACCGCTTTTAAAAATGCCAAGAAAAGCGGATGCGGAGAAAGTGGACGAGATTTATATTCTGGATGAAATTGCACACCAACAAAAAATGGATGATTTTTAAGTTCAATAATTTCTACCAATTTCCCGTCAGGCGAAGTTCCTGCAATTATCAATCCTTTTTTAGAGAGTATTTCTCGATATTCATTGTTAAACTCATATCGATGCCGATGGCGCTCAGAAATATTTTTTGTTCCATATATTTCATACGATCGACTTTTTTCATCTAAAACACATGGCCAAGCGCCAAGACGAATAGTTCCTCCATATTGTTTTTCTTTGAGATATTTTTCCTGCTCGGGCATAACATGGATAACAGGATACGGAGTTTTTGGATCAACTTCTATTGAGTTAGCCTCTTGTAACCCACAAATATTTCGAGCAAATTCCGCAACTGCCATTTGCATTCCATAGCAAAGCCCAAAATAAGGAATCTTTTTTTCACGCGCATATTGAATCGCGCGAATTTTTCCTTCACTGCCCCGCGAACCCCATCCTTGCGGAATGATAATTCCATGCAATTTTTCAAGAGAAGAAATATCGCCTTGTTCAATGGTTTCAGAATTAATCCAAGAAAAAATAGGACAAACGCGATGAGACCACGCGGCATGTTTTACTGCCTCAATAACTGAAATATACGAATCCGCCAAAGTAAAATCTCCAGAACCAAAATACTTTCCCACAATTCCAATATTAACTTCATTTTTTGATGTTTCAATAGTATCAACCATTTGACGCCATTGCGTGAGATCCTGTGAACGCGCTCTCTGGCCAAGTTTTTTTAAAATTTTTTTTGAAAGATCTTCGTCTTCCAGTCTTATTGGCACTTGATAAATCGAGGGAACATCTGGCGCAGAAATAACATCTTCGGCCTCAACATTACAAAAAATACCAATTTTTTCTCGACGCGGCCCATCAAGACTGTACTCACTTCGGCATAAAATAAAATCCGGGTGAATTCCCGCGCTATTTAAGGTTCTTGTAGCATACTGCGTGGGCTTGGTTTTCATTTCACCAATATGTTTAGGAACAGGAAAATAGCTCACCAACAAAAACAATACATCTTTTGGTTTTTTCAGATGCATCATTCGAGCGGCTTCTAAAAAAAGAATATTTTGATACTCACCAACAGTTCCGCCAACTTCAATGAGAGTAATTTCGGCTTTTTGTTTTTCTGCCGCGGTTTTAATTCGACTGATAACTTCTTCCGGAATGTGCGGCACAACTTCAACGCACTTTCCATTGTATCCAAGGTTGCGTTCTCGTTCTATGACTGAGAGATACACTCGACCAGTAGTCATATAATTTTCTCTGGTCATATTCTGGTTCAAAAAACGTTCATACGTTCCCATATCTTGATCAGTTTCATCGCGATCATCAGTAACAAAAACTTCGCCATGTTCAACTGGATTCATAGTGCCAGCGTCAACATTAATATAAGGATCAATTTTAATGGCAGTTACTCGATAGCCGCGAGCTTGCAAAATTTTTCCAATCGATGCTGTGGCAATTCCTTTGCCTACACCGCTCATGACTCCGCCAATGACAAATATATATTTTTTTGACATAATAAAAAAAATAAACTTTTTTTCTCAAAAAAAATTATTTTGCTGATAAAACATGCAAGAAAAAAATGGCTTCACAATTTTTTGATGGTCGATAATGAACTTGAAACTGCCCAACAGATTTTATAACTTCATCAAGAACAATATATTTCTCCAGTATATCTATTTGTTGTTCTCGCACAATTTCTGCAATCTGACGTGGAGCAATTTGGGCAAAAAGATGCCCCTGTTCATTGGCTCGTGTGGAAAATGAAAAAATTTTTCCTTGAAGCAAATGAACTTTTTCTTCTTCTTTTTTGTTATTTTTTCTTTTTTGAGAAAATTCTTTTTCTTTCTGTCCTTTGAGAGTTTGTGCAAGACCTTCTTCAAATAATGTGGCCAAGCCGCTTGGAATTAAAAAATTGCGGGCGTATCCTTCCGCAACTTCTTTTATATCTCCTCGATTTCCCAAGGAAGCAACTTTTTGGACAAGAATGATCTTCATAAAAATATATTTTTCTATATTACTCTATTTTTCATTTTCTTGCAAGAACTCTCTATATAAAAAAAATATCTTAAATAAGCAATTTTTTAATCCCTCTTTTTTTGTAACATGAAAACGACTGAAATTTATTACAAGAAAAGATACAAAAATGCTTTGGCATCATTTTCTTATCTTTCCTTTAAAACAAATATTTGTTATACTAAATTAAGAATTTAATTATTTATATAATTATATGAATAGAAAAATGTTTCCTTTGTTGGTGACTGTGGCTATGCTGGCAACAACATTTGCTTCTTTTGTGACTCTACCTAAACAAGCACAAGCTGCAACAAATCTCGAAAATTTGGTTCAAAGTCTCAAAAAAGCTATTGATAACGCGCCAGAAACCACACAGCAAGTTCTTATCAAATTACTTGATGGTATTGAGGTCTTCTTAAACACCTCAAAAACTGGTGTCTCCACAAAAATTGTCTGGACATCAGATCAGAGAAATGAAGCCAAAGCAAAACTCGATGAAGGATTAGCCAAAGTTGCTGAATTTCGAGCAAAAGTGCAGGCAATAAATTTAGAATCAACCACAGCTATAACAGAATTGAAAACGCTTTATGATGAAGGAAAAAAATGGTGGGCAGAATATCGTATCGAATTGAAAGTCAAATGGGCAGATATCCTTATTGAAAATGGAAATCGAACAATAGATGCAGCGGAAAAAATTCAAGAAAAAATCAATAAAACGGCATCCCTCTTAAAAGAGGATCAAATTGTTGACACATCGAATCTCAAAAGTCTTTTGAATAAACTTGACGAAGAGATTCAAGAATCAAAAAATTATATGACCGAAGCCATAGCGCTGGTTGAAAAAATGCGAGACAGCACCAAAGCAAAAGACGTAGTCACCTCTTATGTTGCCGCTCGATTGAAAGTGCAAAAAGCAACAGCGAATCTTTTAGAAGATGGTACAACTGTTGTGAACGAGATTATGGCAGAAATAGCACGACTTGTTGAAGCCGCTAAAAATCAATAATAAACCAATGAAGGAGCCTTCTTGTCTCATGGAAAGAAGGCTCCTTTCGTAATTAAACTTTATGTCTCAAGGAAAAATTATCATTGTTATCATTCTCATTGCCATTGTCGCGGTTTTGGGATTTTCTTTATGGAAACAAAAAGAAAGCGAATCAATAAACAAAAATTATCAATATAAAAACGAAGAAATTCAAAAAGGTGACGAAAATACACAAAAAGAAAACGCTCCGAGTAAAGACAATACCACTACAGACACAAGCAAAACCAATATAAAAGAAAGTGATATTGATTCATTGGAACAATCCGCCAAAGAACTTAAAACTCTTCTTCAAAACCAAGATGCAAGTTTAAAAACTGATCTTGACGATTCCAACGTTGGAATTGAGTAAAAAAAAATACATAGCCCCTATTTTTTATCTTCTAAAATTTCCAATGCTTTATTATATTGAGGATCTTGATTCTTATCATAGTCTTCTTTTTCAAGCGGTACTTCAATATCAGGAGTAATTCCTACTCCATCTATTTCATTTCCATTCGGAGTTAACCATTTGGCAATGGTGAGTTTTACTGAAGAGCCATCCTCAAAACTTTGAAGATCTTGCACAGAACCTTTTCCAAAAGTTTTTTCTCCAACAAGAACGGCTTTATTATATTCTTTAAGCGCGGCAGCAACAATTTCACTCGCTGACGCTGAACCGCGATTCACTAAAACAACTGTTGGGATATGAGCTATGAGCGGTTGGCCAGAAGCTCGATAACTTTGAATATTTCCGTCAGAAAAACGCTCAGAAACAACTACTTTGTTATCAATCCAAAAAGACGCGATATCAATAGCATCTTCAAGAAAACCGCCAGGATTATTTCTTACATCAAGAATAATACCTTTAATATTTTTTCCTAATAATTGAGCCACGGCTTTTCCAAAATCTTCTGAAGAATTTTCACTAAAATGTACAAGCTTAACATAAGCAATATTTTCAGGAAGAATTTCAAGCTGAACACTTTTAATAACAATTTTTTCTCGAGTAATAAGAATTTCTTTTACGTCCTTTTCTCCTTCATGAAGAACAACAAGTTTAATTTGTGTGCCTCGTTTTCCACGGATACGAGAAATGGCGTAATCAAGATTCATTCCTAATGTATCTTCTTCATCAATACGGAGAATAATATCTCCAGAAAGCAGTCCGGCTTTTTTTGCTGGCGTATCAGGAAGAGAGGCAATAATAGTGAGAACTCCTTTTTTAATTCCAATTTCGGCGCCAATGCCATCAAATGAACCAGCAAGTTCTTGATTAAATTTTTCTGATGTCTCAGGATTCAAATACACTGAATAAGGATCATTCAACGCGGCTACTGAGCCAGCCAAAGCTCCTTGAAAAAGCTTCTTTTTATCAACTGGCTGTTCAACATAATATTTTTGAATATAATTCCATACCTCCCAAAATAAAGTAAAATCAATATCACTTGGAGTATTATTTTTTATAAAAGCGTCTGAAATATTTTTTTTCCCAGAAAATTTTTGCGCGAGGGTTTGAGAACTTTGAGAAATTCCTCCAACAAAAACTCCGCTCACAAAAATAGCAAAAAGAAGAAAAATAAAAAAAGATCTCTGAATGAGACGCGTGAAAAAAGGAGTTTTTCGAAAAAATGTAAATACCATATCTTCTGAAGAAGAATATCATGATCTTTTCTTTTTTACAATGATGGCGCTTTTTCAATTTTTATCTGATCCAATCCTTCAATAATAACAGTATCACGACGGTTGAGTTCTTTTGAGAGAATAAAACGCGCCAAAGTATCATCAATATGTTCTTGTATAACGCGCCGCAATGGTCTTGCGCCGAATTTTTGATCAAATCCTTTTTGAGCAATTTCACTTATTGCCTGATCAGTAACTTGCAAACCAATGCCTTTTTCTTCAAGTCGCTGACTGACCTTTTTTAAAAAAAGTTTTGCAATAGCTTGAACATCAGAAATGTTTAAAGGATGAAAAATAACCAACGCGTCAAAACGATTCAAAAACTCCGGATGAAAATATTCTTTTAATTTTTCGTTCATGAGTTCTTCTTTGATTTGAGAAAGCAGGATTCCAGAATGAAGCTGATCTTGGATAAACTGTGTTCCTGCATTGGAAGTCGCAATAAGAATTACATTGGTAAAATCAATAGTTCTCCCATCAGAATCCGTGAGTCTTCCGTCATCCATAACTTGAAGAAAAAGATTAAGAATATCTGGATGCGCTTTTTCAATTTCATCAAGAAGGAGAAGCGAAAAAGGATTTCTTCGCACGGCTTGAGTCAAAAAACCTCCTTCATTTGTAGAAACAGATCCTGGCGGAGCGCCAATCATGCGATAAATACTTCCTTTATCTTGGTACTCGCTCATATCAAGCCGAATCATTTCACTTTCTCCGCCAAAATAAATTTTTGCGACGGTTTTTGCTAATTCAGTCTTCCCCACTCCTGTTGGACCTAAAAATAAAAGATTCACAATCGGTCGATTTTCATCTCGCAGTTCAGCCCTTGCTCTTCGCAATCCGCGCGCAACCGCTTTTACTGCTTCTTCCTGATCAATCATGTATTCATGAATCTTATCTTCCAATTGAAGCAACACAGCGCTTTCTTTTTGCGTTACTCGAACGAGAGGAATTCCTGTTCTTTCTGAAACAATCTGAGCAATGTCTTCTTGCGTGACAAAAGTTTTTTCTCCGCGATTTTTTTTCGCGTATATTGCGCCTTCACGTAAAAGAGAAATAGCATTTTCGGGAAGAAATTGTTCTCTCAGATAACGTTTTGCAAAAAGAGTCGCCGCTTTAATGGCAGAAAACGAAAAAAATATTTTTTCATCATACTCAATCATAGGGGCTTTAGATTCGAGAATAGTCATGGTGTTGGAAACATTTGGTTCGTCAACAATCAATTTTGTCAAGACAGTTCCCAGAAAGGATCCTTCCACAAATGAACGATAATTTTTCTCCGTTGCAGTTGCAATGAGCAAAATGGAACTATTTGCCGCGGGACGGGCGAGTATTTCCGAAAGATCAAGACTTTCTTGCTCTCCAACAGTAATTCCAATAAGATCTTCAATATCTTCAACCACCAAAATAATATTTCTCGCGCGCATCACTTCTTCAATGACGCCTTGAAGTCTGCCTTGCACTTCAGCAGCTCCAGCGCCAGCAATAAGCCGTGAAGAAGAAATTCGCACAAGGCGTTTATCGAAGAAAAGTTTAGGAACATTTTCTTGCACCATGCGTTCGGCAATACCAAAAATAAGAGCTTCTTTCCCCACACCAGGATTTCCAACTAAAATAATACTCTTTTTACCGCTTTCCATTGCACGAAATGCGGCTTCGAGCTCTTTTTCACGTCCAACAATAAGATCAGTATAACCCATTTGAGCGCGTCTGGTGAGGTCTTCAGAAATGGCATCTAAAAAAGGAGTGGCCACAGCAGTCATGGCACGATCCATCGCTCCTTTTGGACGTAATTTTGCGCTTGTGCGAAATTTTTTATAACGAAAAAGAAGTTCATTTTGAAATGAGATCCACTGGGTAACATGCCTTATTTTTTCTTCGTCAATTTCTTGCGCATAAAGAATTTCATGAATCATTGCATCCTCAAGCGAAAGAGCAAGAAAAAGTTCCAAAATTCCAACTTCTTTTCTCCCATTGGTAAGCGCTTCAAAAAAAGCGCGAAGAAGAATCCGTCGAAACAAAAGAAATTCAGAGTGAATATCTTGCGGTAAGACTGGCTTCCGGAATATTTTTTGAGATGAATTCAAAAGAGATTTTTGTGAAACCCCAAGACGCGCAAGAAGAATATTTACTTCTCCATCTGAAAGCAAATTTGCAAAAAACCACGCGTTTACATTTTGATTTTTGACTCCTTTTTCGAGAAGAGATAGAACATGAGGAGAAAATGAAGAAGTAATATCATGAGAATGTTTTTGCGGAAATACTCGATTTTTTGACATTTTTTTTATCAAAACACCATCTGTCAATTGAATCAAAGAAAGAAGGGAAAGCTCATGACCAAGAAAATGTCGGCGAAGTCGCGCATACACATAGGTATCAATAAAAAGCGTCCCATAAAATAGAGATACGCCAATATGCGGCAATCTCCAAAAAAGAAACGATGATTCTTCAAATATTGCCCATACTAAACTGACCAAGCCGCCAAATGCAATAAACCCTAAACAAAAATTCACTATCTGAAAAATTTTTTTTCGGATCCTTCGCGCCAATACCGCGCCTTTGTCAAAATTTTCTTCAATAAAGAAAAAATCTTTTCCAAATAAAAGTCCTACTCCAATTCCATGACACATCTTACATGAGGAATTTTTTCCTTCGCACGTTTTACATTGGGAAAAAAATTTTTCAAATCGTTCCGAAGAGGAAGATTCCATAAAAAAATTATCAAAAAATCAAAAAAGCGTGTTCAAAAAAAAGCCAAATAATGCTTGGCAAAAGCAAAAGCCAAAAAATTATAAAAACAATACATCCGCATCCAAAAAGAAAAAGAATAATTCCACGAACAAAAATCTCAAAAAGCCGCACGAAAAAACTAATAATTCTTCCTGCCATATCGTACTGCCCAAACATGGGCACAAAAAGATTTTCGATCCAAACCAAAAATCCAATCCGTTTTTCTGCGATACAAAAATATCGCCATGTTGTCTCAATAACTTCTCGCAAACCTTTTGTGTACCACCACAAAGGAAAACTTAAAAAATCCCAAAGAAGATCCGAAAAAATGATTTTTGCAAATTGTTTAAGTCCTTCCATACAAGTCAAAAAATATATCTCTCAAAAGTATAGCATATTCTTTTCTCATTCTAAATTCCATTCCGTATATTTTTCATAAGAGAAAAATAAAAATGCAAATTATGAATGGTAAGCAAACGATAAAAAAGCGTCTCTTTTACTCGAAAAAGATGATGAAGATACGCGCGGGAAAAATGCTTGCAAGTTGAACAATCACACAACGGATCAATGGCTCGAAGATCTTGAGCAAATCGACTTCGATGAATATTGAGTGTTTTATAAAAAAGTTTTTCACGGAAAGCTGCTTCTAGACCTTTATCCTTCCATAAACAAAAGGAGTAAAATTTTTGGTTTCGAGCAAGATACAAAAGTCCGTGCCGAGCATTGCGTGTCGGAATCACACAGTCAAACATATCAATACCTTCTCTTACCGCTTCCACAATTTCTTCTGGTTTTCCAAGTCCCATCAAATAGCGCGGCTTTGATTCCGGAAGAAATGGCATTACTTCTCGCACGGCTTTCCGAAAATACTTTCGCGGCTCACCCACAGCCACTCCGCCAATAGCATACCCATCAAACGGAAGCGCAGTAATTTCTTTCGCGCTTTTTCTTCTCAAGAGTGGATAAATAGAACCTTGAATAATTCCAAAAAGAAGCGGCCGCGGAGAAGATGACAAAGGAAAACTTTTTTGGAAATATGTGAGTGATTGTTTTGCCCATTCTGTTGTTGTTTCAACAGCTTTGAGAATTGCTTCTTGGCTGGAAGGATACCCGGGGCAATGATCAAGCACCATCATAATATCTGAGCCGATAATTTTTTGAATTTTTATTGCCTCTTTTGGAGAAAGAAAATGTTTTTTTCCATCTTTTGGACTGCGAAAAGTTACTCCTTCGGCAGAAAGAGAACGCATTGGCGCAAGAGAAAATACTTGAAATCCTCCGCTATCAGTAAGAAGCGGCCCATTCCAATTCATGAATTTATGGAGTCCTTTGGTTTTTCGCAAAACTTGAAGTCCAGGACGAATCCAAAGATGATATGTGTTTGAAAGAATAATTTCCGCACCGAGCGATTTCATGGTATCCGCTTCAACGGCCTTCACTGCGCCATATGTCGCAATAGGCATAAAAACTGGTGTTCGAATCTGTCCATGCAAACTTTGTATCATTCCTTTGCGGGCACGAGAAACCAAAGATCGTTTAATGATTTTCATGATATTCAATCTTTGGGAATAAAAATTGATGGCATTTCTTGAAAAATATCTTTTTTTGTATTTTTTTTCTTCGCCTTTACCATTTGAGGAGAAACAAGAAGAATATTATTTTCGATTTCACTTTCATCTGGAGTTATCCCAACAAAAAATGAAAGTTCAAGCCCTCCTACTCCGCCAGGAAGACGATTAATATTCCAAATAAGTTTATTTCCTTCTTCGGTAAAATTTCCCACTGAAAGTTTCATTCTGCCTTCATAAGTAACACCTTCCCCCAAAGGAATCTCCAAAGAAAAATCATTTACTTCCGCAAGTCCGTTAGAAAGCACATAATGAATTTCAAAATTGGTTTTTTTATCAGCAACAAGCGGAAATGGACCACTTCCAATAATATTTCCCAAACTATCTTTATATCGTGACTCGCCCGTTAGAAGAAGATTTGTGCTTATACGAGAAACAATTTCTTTGCTTTCAACTGCCCATGTGTTTCCAAGATCAAGCGATGCCTGAACTTTTGCGCTGACAAAAAATTCATCGCCAGAAACTTCTTCTGGATTTGGTATCAGAGGCACTTCAATTCGAAGAATACTTTCTTTTCCAGGAGCAACTTCTTTTAACTCAGGAAGATTTTCCTTTGACCATATAAAATACGTTCCTTCAATCGTGTATTTTTTATTATCTAAAGCAAGCCAATTTACAATATTTCCTTGGAGACCAAGTCGAATTTTCACATCTTGAAGCGATTCTTCTGTAGTATTTCGATACACAATAGTATAAGAAAGAATTGATCCTAATTCAACTTCCTGATCTTCAGTGGAATCATTCGCAAGAAAATCAATAGAAAGTTGATCAAGAAAAAGTTTTTGTAGAAATCGATATTCCTTCAAAAGCGCATACTCATTCATCGAATCAGAAAAAAAGTAAAATCGCGCTAAAAGTTCCGGACGCGAATTTTCTGAAGTCTCACGACGGAATTTTCCATGAAGTGTAATTTCAGTTTTTTCTCCCTTTACAAGAGAATCAATAATCCAAACCTTATCATCTTCCTTTGGATTTGGAGATGAATCTTCAAGCACAAACCCTTCTGGATACCAAAGTTCGAGCTTTAAATTTTTTAAATCCTCTTCTGTGGTATTTTCAATATTGATAGTATATTCAAACGATTTCTCGATAGTAACCTGCAAAGGGCCAAGCACACTAACCATGATTGGATTTTCTTTTAAAACAAAAGAAATATCTGATTTTTTACTAAATTCAGAACGAAAATTTTCCGGAATATAAATAAGAGTTGCTTCGAAACGTTCTGTAATCCCCAGTGAATCAAAAAATACGCCCGAAAAATCTATTGAACCACGTTTTCCAGGAAGAAGAGTGCCAAGATTCCATACGAGTTCTTGAGTATTTTCTATGGGCGATGGATCACTGTGTCGGAGAGAAAAACTTTTTGGAGTACGCAAAAAAAGACGCGCTTGTGTAAGAGCAACATCCTCATCATTAGCATATTGAAGAAAACCTTGAAAAGGCAAGGCAGGCGCTATTTCTTCTGGAAATTGCAAATTCACAGAAACATGATCAGAAACAAAATTCTCCTGCGAATTCTGAAAGAGAAAAAAACTTATAACGCCAACAGCTATTGCAACAAGGAGAAGAAAAAATAAAGATCGCAGAATAAATCGAAACAATGAACGGCGTTTTCTTTCTATTTGAGTCATATTGGGTAAATTCCCGTCACGATCACGATAAATGTTTTTGAGCTCTCTTGAAATATCACGTCTTGGATAGACATGATTTGAAGAAAGAACTTTTTTTCGAAAACGCATAAATTTATTGAGCAAAAGTGACTGTAAAAAATAAATCACTCAATGATTGCATTTTGTTAAATTGAAGCGATTCATCACTTTGTTTCCGAGCGATTGGATATAAAAATGTCGGCAAAAAATTTTTTCCAAAACGAATTTCTTTTACCAGAGTCTGTTGTTCCATCCCTGATTGTTTCTGAAAATAGAATTGATAGTTATTTTGATAGCTCTGTGGAAACAAAAATTGGATTAAAGTATTTTGAGAAGATGGTAGAATAATCCTTTGCGGAATTTTATATCGAATAACAGCTTCTTGTGTTTCACCGGGAGAAAGAAGCATCCAATTTTCAAAAATCGTTTTATGAAAATCTTGCGAAACTCCTGTATTACTTTTTGAATCAAACCACTTTGCTCCTTCTTCTAAAAGAAGCTTATCATCATAGGAAAAGTTTGGAAGAGATTCTTCTTTAGAAAAATTTGGAGGATCATCAAAACCTTCTGCTTTAAGAAATGTGCTTCCTGCTGGAACATAGACTCGAATAAAATCACGATTTTCTGCGCCAGTGAATAATGTATTTTCCTTTCCGCGATGCTCGCGCTTAATACGAAGTTCATCAATAATATTTCCCTCGGTATCAATCTCTGAAATATGCGTTATTTCCTCAAAAATAACAGCGTCGGTTTTTTCACCTCCAATATTTGTATGCACCACTGCCAAATAATCACCTGAAGTGTCTTCTATTCTTCCATCCCATCCAAGCGTGGAAATATCTTTTTCTAAAAGTACATCATCAAAATATATCTGAATATTTTTTTGCTCGAGAGCGCGCGAAAAAATTTCAAGAACACTTAATTTTTCTTGAAATGAAAAATTTTTTATTCGAAGAAAAATTAATTCTTGGAGATCAGCAATAATCTGTTTTGGAGATTTGTTAAATTCTTCATGTTTTTCTTGAGTAAAAATTTGAATATTTTCTAATGCGTTTTCCGAAGTAATTTCCATTTCATAATGAGGAAGCGAAATGGGACCAGTTATCTGTAAAAATTCTTTTAAAAGAGACGCGTTGATGGCTATGACTCCATCGATACTCTCGCCACGGGCATCTTCATAAAATTCTTCAATTTTTCGTGCCGAAGAAGGAAAGTCAAAATACCAATTAGCATCCTGAAGCTCCCAACGGGTATTAATAGAATGCATTGGCAAAGGCGACTCAATAAAACTTTTTAATTGTCCCTGCAAAGCATACGTTCCTTGCGGAGGAATCCATTGATCAATAATTTTTCCTTTTGCAACCGTGAACATGCCAAAACTTCCTAAAAATCCTCCGGTTGGACGAATTTCAGATGGATTTTGAAAAACAACAAGATAACGTTTTTCATCAGTAGCTAAAAAAACCCGAAGAAAAATTTTAAAAACAAGCGAGAGACGATTTTCCTTGTCCTCTTCGGGAAAAAACGAAAGTAATTTTTCAAAAGGAATTTTTAAATCAAATATCTCTCCAAAAAATTCACTTTTGTCTTTGACTTTTTCCAAACCAGACAAAATTTCATCAGTCAACAGGAGAATTTCATCAATGTGAATTTCTCCTCTCTGCCCCAATTGACGACTCATGAGCGCTCCAACAAAAGAAATTTTTTCTCCAAGTTCTATGGTTTCCTTAAATGAAGGAATCCAATTAAATTGAGAATTAAAACGTAAAGCGCGAAAAAATTCTTGCGCATTATAAAAATGCGCAAGCGCGTCATTTGGATAATCTCCAAAAAGTTTTGTTGAACCTTCTTTTAATTCTTCTTGTATTTTTTCAAGTTCATTCTCCAAAGAAACATGATTTCGTGTTTCTTCTCCAACCCACGAGAGCGCCTGGAATGGTGAAACAAGCAAAAAAGATATTCCAATAAAAAATAGTATTGATGAAAAAACTCCTTTTCGTATCCATGCGTGAGAAAAATATAAAACAGAAGATAATGATTTTTTTTCTTTTGGCAGAGCAGAAACAGAAATTTTTTTTTGTTGGAGTCGAGAAACAAAATTCACTGTATTCTGTCCACGTTTTTTTGGCAAAAAATCAAAAAAAGATCGTTTTTCCTTTTTGATATGATTTCTATCATTCTTTTTCCGACGAAGATCAATAACGTGCGACGAAAACCAATGATCAAATGAATCGCTCCAGAGATGTTCTTCTTTCTTTCGAATGAAAATATTTCCTTCTGATTTTTTTTCTGGCAATTGTTTTTTATAATGATCTTTTTTTATGTTCTGCATGGGTAGCAAATTTTTGATATACCATAAGAGTGGCGCGAGCGCATTTATCCCAAGAATACTCCTCTAACAGTTTTTTGCCTTTCTTTTTGAGCTCTTCTTGCCTCTCTGGATTTTTTAAAATTTTTTCTATAGCCAAAACAATATTTTTTGGATCCTCTGGATTACAATATTCCACAGCATCTTTTAAAATTTCTGGAAGACATGTTTTCTCTGAGCTTACCACTGGAAGCAAGTAGCGCATAGCTTCTAATTGCGGAAGCGCAAATCCTTCGTATAAACTCGGAAAAACATACATTATGGCATTTGTATAAAAAGACGCGAGTTCTGTTGGATCAACATAGCCAGTAAAAACAACACGGTCCATCTCTTTTGAATTGCCCCAAATACCAAGAGTCTTACAACTTTCTTTAAGTTCTTTTCGAAAATCATCATCTTTTCCAACGATCACTAATTGCCCATCCCATCCATTACGCAAAAGTTCGTCAAAAGCTAAAATGAGAGCTTGAAGATTTTTATGCGGATAAGCGTTTCCAACATACAAAAGATATGATTTCTTTATATTATATCGCAAAAGCGTCGCTTTGTCATCTGTGAATTTCTCTGGCAAATCGGTTTGTCCTGGGCCTTCAGGAAAAACATAAATTTTGTCTTTTTTTGCCGCTCCGGGAAAATATTTCAAAATATCATCTCGCCCAAATTCAGTAAATGTAAAAATGGCCTTGCTTTTTTTTAAGGCCTGACGAATGACAAAAAGATACGCAAATTTTTTAAGCCGAAATTTCCATGGAGAAAGACGAGTCATTCGAATGGATGGATAACCCAAAAGAATGAGATCATGAATAGTTACCACAAATGGCACTGGACAAAAAACAGCAATATTAAAATGAGGAAAATGCATGAGATCAAGACGCGCTTTGCGAATATATTTTGGCAGTTGCACTTGTTCTTGTATCCCATACCAATCCACTGGGGCAGGAACAAGTTCTAAAAAGCCGCGTTCAATAAAAATTCCTAAATTTTTTTTTACCCATTCAATTTTTTGCGGCTTTAAAAAAAATACAAAAGTATGCTCTTCGGAAACCATGAGCATGGCTTTTAAAAGTTCAAACGTGTATGTTCCAATTCCTGTTTCATGAAGCATCCTGCCATCAAGACCAATACGCATAAAAATAATTTATAAACCTTCAATGAGATTGAATATTTTTGTAGCAGTGATATCCCACGAATATTGTCGCGCCACTTCCCTTCCATTTCTTTTGAGTATATCAACAAGTTCCTGATCGCGCAAAAGAGTTTGCATCGCGTGAGCTAAAATATAAGGATCAAATGGATTCACAGTTATAGCGGCTCCTCTGGTAATTTCAGGAAGTGAAGAAACTGAACTTACCACTACAGGCACGCCAAGCGCCATAGCTTCAAGCGGAGGAAAACCAAATCCTTCATAAAATGAAGGATAAAGAAACATTTTTGCGCCAGAATATAAATATGGTTTGGCTTGGGAATCAACATATCCTAAAAAACGAATCCAATTTTTTACGGGACTTTTATTCCATGTTTTTTCTATCTCGTCAAAACCATATCCTTTTTTTCCTGAAATGACCAAAAAAATATCTTTCCATTCTTGAAATTTTTTCAATTTTTCAAATGCTCGCAGTACGCCTAAAACATTTTTACGATACTCCAGCGTCGAGAGAAAAAGTACATAATGTTTTGGCAAATTATATTTCATGATATATTTTTGTTTTTCGGCTTCATCGGAAACAAAATTAAAAAATTTTTCAGAAATTCCAGGATAAATAACGGTAATTTTTTCGGGTGGAAGAGAAGTAAAAGAAAGTAAATCGCGTTTTGTGCTCTCAGAAACCGCGATAATAGAAGATGCTCCGCGATAAAGTTGAAAAGGATGTATCATAGTATGCCATATTCTTCCTTTACAACTAAAATATTCTGGAAATAAAAAAAATGAAAGATCATGGACCACCACACTATAAGAACTATTTTTTTTAAGCGAAGTAAAATTATGATTTGGAAGAAGAATATGATCAACATGACCAAAAAATGTCTCTAAAGAAAGTATTTTTAATCTGAACAAACTATTTATAACTTTGCTGGGAATCCATTTTGGACGAAAAAAAACTCGACATTCTATTTCTGGATATTTTTTTTTGAACGCCTTTAAAAAATTTTCCGTATACTCCCCCACTCCAGAAATCGGAATATCTTCTAAAACACGGCCGTCAATACCAAGAATCATATTTTCGTTTTCCAAATTTCATCAATGATTTTTTGAATTTCATCATGAAATCTTTCTTTTCGAAATGACAGCGCATGAGCGCGAATGGTTTCTGGATTATACTTATGTTCATCAAATCGAACCACAGCATCTGCAAGTGCTTCCCATTCATCATAATCAAAAAATTCTCCTGTGATCCCTTCCAAAATGGTTTCTTTCACTCCTCCTGCACGATAGGCAATCACTGGTCTTCCTGTAGCCATGGCCTCAATAGCCGTAATTCCAAAATCTTCAACTTGTGGAAACAGAAATGCGCGGGCGCCTCCAAAAAGTTTATTCTTTTCCTCTCCACTGACTTTTCCCAAAAATTCTATATTTGGGCCAGCAATTTTTTGAAGAACAGGCAAAAACGGCCCTTCACCAAAAACTTTGAGTTTTGTCCGCAATCGATTAAAAGCCCGAATCGCAAGATCAAATTTCTTGTATGCAACCATCCTTCCACCAATCAAAAAATACGAACCATCACCTTTTCCTAAACAAAAATTTTCCAATGACAAAGGAGGATAAACCACAGTGCTTTCGCGGCCATAGTATTTTTTAATGCGCTTTTGCACGAATTGAGAATTTGCAAGAAATATATCTGGTCGCTGGGCCGCAAGATAATCCCAAATTCGTAATTTTGAAAGATGCGCGATAATGGCTGGTTTTACAAAAGATGGATATCGCAAATTTTTTACATACGAAGCTGATTCTGTCCAGAGATATCGAGCAGGCGTATGACAATAAGCAATATGAGTAGTATGTTCAGGAACTATAATTCCTTTTGAGTGCACATTACTGCTTGAAAGAACAACATCAAAAGAAGAAAAATCAAAAGTCTCGGTTGCCAATCCCATCAACGGCAAAACCCATTGATATTTTCCTCTTGGAAAAGGCATTTTTTGAAGAAATGAAGTTCGAATTTCTCGTCCTTGAAATTCTTTTCCAACACGTTGTAAATCATAAAAAAGCGTATAAAGCGGCGCCTCTGGGAACATTTCTAAAAATGCCAAAGTTACATTTTCTGCTCCGCCGTGCTGCATTAAAAAATCATGGACAATAGCAACTCTCGGTTTTTTCATACATTTTTATGTTTTTGAATCATAGCTCGCGGTGTTTTGAAAATAATAATCAGATCAAGAAGAAGCGACCAATTTTCAATGTAAAGAGTATCAAGTCGAACTTCATCCTCAAAAGCAAGCTCACTGCGCCCAGAGACTTGCGCAAGTCCAGTAATACCTGGTTTAACAGCAAAAACTTTTTTATGATGTCTTAAATATTTTTCTACTTCTCGCGGCTGATGTGGGCGAGGGCCAACAAGACTTAATTCTCCTTTTAAAACATTAAAAAATTGCGGCAGTTCATCAATGCTCCAATGTTCAATCCATCGTCCTACCTGAGTTTTTCTTGGATCATCGAGGATTTTATAAAGCGGCCCTTCGCGAACACTCTGTTTTTTTATGAGTTCTTCTTCAAAAGATAGCGCCTTCTCTGCGCCGTATTCATCTCCAGTGCAATATTCAATCTTCATGTAACGAAATTTATAAAGAAAAAAAGATTTGTCATTGCCCACTCGTTTATTTTTATAAAAAATTGGCCCGGGAGAATCTAACCGAATAAAAATCGCTGTAAAAATCATAAGCGGACCAAAAATAATAATGCCTAAAATTGATCCAATAATATCTACCATACGCTTTAAAATTTTTCCCCATCCAAAAAGCCGGGTTTCGCGGAGTTCGATCACTGGAATCTGAGAAAGAGTATGGTAGGAAAAATTTGGTGAGATCATGCCAAAAAAATCTGCGCTAAAAGAGAATGATATATGATACTCGTCACACAAATCATATATTTCTAAAAGTAATTCCTTAGGAGCAGAAAGATCAAGTTGAATAACAGCATCAAGATAACCATCTTTTATAACCGAAGCAATTTCATTGCGAGTTTTTTCTGAAAGATGAAGAAATTCTGCCACAACTTTCTTTCCTAATGAACGATTCTCTTCTATTTCTTTTCGAACAATGTTATAAGCTCGTCCAGAACCAATAAGCATCACGCGTTCCAATCCTATTCCACGACGATAAAGAAGAGATCGAATTTTGCGCGCGCACATTCTTCCAATGCTTGTATAAAGAACAGCAAAAAACCATCCTGCTAAAAGAATAAAGCGTGAAGAAAAAAGTTCTCGACGAAAAAAAAGAAAGAGAATAATGAGAACAAAACCCAAAGAACCTGCCTCGACAATCCGCGCGATTTCTTCCGCCAATTTTTTAAATCCTGATACACGGTAGAGACCAGCTAACGCGAAAATAAATACCCATGCTAATGAAATCAAAAAAATAATTTTAAAATAAAAAACAAGTGGCAGTTCAAATATGACAGGTCGAATTCCTGAAAACCACCTTGTAAAACGAATTTCCCATGCCGACAAACCAGCAAAAATCAAAAGAATAAAATCAAGAGGCACCAGAAAAAACGCAAAAAAGAGCTGAAGACGTTTCGTTCCAGACATAAAATTTTTGTAGGCAAGTATAAACCGATAAGCCGAATTCTGTCCTGCTTCGCTCTGACTCATGTCAGAGCTTCGCAGGACAAGTCAGCCTATTTTAATAAGGAGCTTGCGCTTCGAAGCTCCGACGCCAGTCGGAGCGAAGAAGGGATGATCATCTCTCTAGCCCTGACATTACTGACAGGGTCAAGCGGCCCACCTATTATGCTCTTCACGAAGAACATAATTGCTTGGCCTTGCACTCGGGTAAGGATTTAGCCGTTTCACTCCCAAAGTTATCTTTAGGATTTATCCCAAGTTACCCTAGGATACCCAGGTCTTTTCAGACCATAGGCGTCTCTGTTCGCACCTCTCTCCAACAAAAAAATTGGATGACGGGCGTTACCCGCTACCTGTGCTTTTGGAAAAACCAAAAACTGAGTGTTCGGACTTTCCTCCCCGCCCTTCTCGAAGGGCGGGGCGATCATCTGGTTTATAATTGCAAGAAAATTTTACTTATTTTTTACTCTATTGTCAATTTTTCTTACCCAATTTTTCAATGTTAAGTACAGCATCAAGCGCTTGATTTACAAGTTTATCTGCATGCTTATTTTTTTCCCGTGGAATATGATAAAATGTAATGAACTGAAATTTTTGTTTCAATTTCCAAACTTTAAGAAAAAGCGGTCCTAAATGAGGTTCTTTTACTCTCCAAAGTCCATTCACTTGATTCACAAGAAGATTACTATCAAGAAAACATTCTACAGAGTCTATATTCTTGTGCAATGTTTCTTCGAGACCAGCAATCAATGCTTCATATTCAGCTTGATTATTAGTTGAGTGACTAATAAATTTTGATATTTCAAATACAATATTATTGTTGTGATATAAAACTGCCCCAATGGCCGATGGGCCGGGATTCCCTCTGGCGCCACCGTCAGTATATAATTGATAGACTGAATTTTTTTTGAGCATATCAATTATTCAAATTTCCAATCAATAATCAAAAGTTGAAGTTCTGTGAAACCATTCCAAACATTTTTATTCAGCTCGACCACAAGTGAAAGTTCTTTTCCCAATTGTAATCCTTCTGTCATTTCACTTTTTCCAAATCCCAAAGCAGTGCGTTTCATTCCGTTTTCCTCCACAATTAATCGAATATGCTGTGCTTCTTTTCCGATCTGATCAAATTTTTGCACTCGAATTTTTTCAAGAAGAAATCGTGGTCTTGGGTTTCCTTTTCCAAAAGGTTCAAAATGTTCTAAGTATTCATATAATTTCCAGTTCAAATCATTAAGACGCACTTTCGCATCGATGGTTAAAACTGGAGTCAAATCTTTTCCCTTTAATTGCTCTTTAAGAACATTGTCTAATTTGGCAATAAATTCCTGATATTCTTGGACGTTTTTTAAAGAAAAACCACATGCTTGAGGATGACCGCCAAAACGTGAAAGATAGGGAGTCAGTTGCTCTAAAGCCGCAACCATATTAAACCCTTCAATACCACGTCCAGAACCACGAATTTCTCCATCTACAACAGTAGAAACAATAGTAGGGCGATGATAATCTTGAGAAAATTTTCCAGCGGCAAGTCCAATCACTCCAACATGCCAACTTGAATCATGAAGCGCGAGAAGAGTTTTTTCTTCTGTCAATTCAATTTGTTTTTTTCCTTCACGAAGAATGCGTGCAGTTTCAAGTTGTCGTTCTTTATTGCTGGATTCTAATATCAAAACAAAACGTTGCGCTTCACTTTGATCCTGAGTCATTAAAATATCATACGAAGGACTGCTGGAATCCAGTCGTCCTGTGGCATTCAGTCTCGGGCCAATGACAAACCCAATCCCCCATGCGTCAATGGGTTGTTTTTTATTCTCTGAAAATATCGAACGAAACAACTCTTTAAGACCAATTCGTTTTGTTTTATTAAGCACTAAAAGCCCATACTTTACTAAGACTCGATTTTCACCCTTGAGTTCCATCATGTCGGTGACAGTTGCGATTGCCACAAGATCTAAAAGCCATTTTTCAAAACCGTCCCATGTTATATCTTCTCCAAAACGAGTGCCAGAGACAGAAATATTTTGCTTTTTTGCTTGTGCAATAAGCCCTTGCGCGAGTTTAAAGGCAACACCAGTTCCAGCAAGATCTAAAAAAGGATATTTCTGATCTGGAAGAAGAGGATGAATAATAGCAAAAGCTCGCGGAATAATATTTTGAAGACGATGATGATCAGTAATAATAACATCCATACTATTCTCCTGCGCTAGAGCTACTTCAGAAACATTTGCAATTCCGCAATCCGTGGTAATAATAATCTTCACATGATTTTTTTGAAATTGAAGAACACTTTTCCCAGAGAGGCCATATCCTTCTTTTTCACGATGCGGAAGAAAAATTTCATGATTTTTACTGCCCAAGGCCTCGAGTACTGTCATCAGAAGCGAGGAAGAACATACTCCATCTGAATCATAATCGCCATGAACGATAATTTTTTCATTTTTCTCTATAGCATGAAAAATTCTTTCAACTGCGCGCTCCATATCACGAAAAAGAAAAGGATCATGAATGTCACGCGCATAGTCAGGAAAGAGAAACATATCAATCTCTTCTTGTGTGATTTTTCCACGCGAAAAAAGAAGTGAAGCCAAGAGAGGAGGAAATTCTGAAAATTGATTTGTTAATTCTTCTTTGGGAAGTGAAGACAAAACCCATTTTTTATTCATAGTATAAAATAACTTTCTCGTTCACGAACTCGAATTATAAATTATTTTTGCAATTCATTTCGAATTTTCTGACTTATTTCTTTTCCGTCTTTTAACGTTCCTTGTGGCCACATTTGAAGACCATCATCTTCGCGACGAGGAATAATATGCCAATGTGCATGAGCTACTGTTTGTCTTGCTGCGCTTCCATTATTTTGCGTCAAAGTAAAAGCATCGAAAAAAAATACTTTTTGTATTGCTGGAACAATTTTTTTTACGGCATCCGCTAACTCCAAAAAAAGATATTGTGGAGTATCAAGAAATTGCTCATAATGTTTCTTGGGAATAACCAGTGTATGTCCTTCTTGAACAGGAAAAATATCTAAAAAAGCAAGAATCTCTTCTGTTTCATATATTTTCCATGCAGGAATTTTTTCTGCGACAATATTACAAAAAATACATTCAGTCATAAAAATAATAATATAAGAAGATAACAGTATGTCATAATTTTTTTGGTTGATCAAATATCTGATCATCTCCAAAAATAATAATTCCGCCCAAAACCATCAGAAAAAAAATGATAAAAACGGCAAGCCAAGGAATATCTTCAAACATTTTCCAAGTAAGAAAAAAAAGAAACAAAAAAAAGAAAAAAATGAAAGCCCAATGAATCCATGATCTTTTTGTATTAAAAGATGTTTTCTGTGATTCTCCGACTGGTTCTTTGCAAAATTCTTTTCCTAACAATAATGGAAGAAAAAAAACAACTCCTCCAAAAAAAAGAGTCATGAGAAATATCCATGCAGGATTAAAAAAAAATGAAATAATGCCTGGGAAAAAAAATTCGAGAAAATATGATCCTAATAAAAAAGAAAAACTTGCCAAAAAAATATGATCACATAATTCAAGAAGACATCGTTTCATAAGCCAGGAAGTTGAGTTTTAAGAATTCCAAAAATTTTTTTTATAATCTCCTTTGGTGTAAGAGGAATTTTTTTTAAAGACACTTCTAAAGAAGACAAGGTAATAATTTCATTTTTCTCACTTAAATATGGCGAGGAAAGAATAAAAGAAAGTCGATTGTCTTCTGTAATATATTCTGGAAAGATATCATAACGCACCACTCCTATATTCCACCCATCTTCTGTGAGTATTTCGTTTGGAGAAAACTCTTTAAAAAAGAAATCCCAACTTCGATCTCCTTTTTGAAGTCCAATTTTTAAAGGAATTTCAGGATTTTTTCGATATTTTAATCTTAATTCTATTTTTTGAAATGTTGGACGAGTGAGTGTAACAGAAAATGAAACCGGATCCTTTATGATATTTTTTACAGCGTCATCTTCTTGAAAAAAAAATGAAGAAACATGCTCCGGCGGCCAGAGATTGCTTATAAATGGAGATTCACGAGAAAAATCATATGAAAATTTTTGTTCGCCAGTGACAGCAAAATATTGAAACGCGCTCCAGAGAATCATAACTGCCGGAATCGTATACATTATGCTGGCAATAAAAAGAAAAAGAGGACGTGGCATAATGAAACCTGTTTATTTTTTGATAGCTCTATACATATAATACCTCCCCTGGAAGATTTTGAGAAGCTCAAATGAAAATCCTTGTTCTAAAAAATATTCTTTATTCCAAGTCAACAAAGTTGAAGGCGGATAAATGCTAAAATAATAAAGAAGTTCAATATTCTCGAGTTCTTTGAGTCTCTGAAAAATGAATTCCCGATTATTGGTGACATCGATCACCTGAAACTCCGGAAAAAAAATTTTGTCTGAACGTTCCGAAAGAATAATAGCGTTAGGCAAAACCAGTTTCTGCGTCTCGGCAAAAATTTTTGAATACAAAAAACGATCTTTTTTTGGATTAGCAAGCGCTTCATTGCCTATCAAAAAAACATGAGCGAAAGAGAAAAGAAAAAAAGATAAAAAAAATGTCATACTAAATATTTTTCGAAATGGCAAAGCTATTTTCTCTCTCCAAAGATAAAAAATTCGCACGAGAGGCAAAATAAAAAATACAAATAAAGGCAACCAATATCGCACTTGTGAGACACCTAGAGTGATTTCTCCTTCAATATTATCCTGAAGCGTCCAACTTCCGTAAAAAAAAATCAGAGAGAAAAAAACAACCAAAAAAGATATAAAGTACCATTTTTTTTCTCGAAAAATAAAATACAATCCAAGAAAAGAAAGAAGAGAAAATGGAGCAAAAAGCAAAATAAGATAATTCCAAATATGAGAAAAAATAATTTTTGGCTCGAAACCAAAAGGAAAAATAATAGATGATATCAATGAAATTTTCATTTCTGATTTTCCTTCAAAACTTTTTGGAAAAATTCCATCATTGCCAAAAGCATAACCGCTTGCCAATACATTTCCGTACGTTTCATAATTATGATACAACAGCGGCGCAAGAGCAAGAAAAAAATAAAAAATACTTAAGAAAAAAATTTGAAGGGAAATCTTTTTCTTATTAAAAAGAAAAAAAAGTATGACAAGAATACTTACCCATATTACCTCTACCGGCCGGACAGAAATGGCAATACCGGCAAGAAATGAACCAAAAAGCATAAAAGTATTTCTTCCATTTCTCAAAAAATTTGAAAAACTCCAGCAGGAAAATATAAGCAGACTTACAAAAAGCACGTTGGGAAACAATCCACGGATCGTGTAATAAAGAATAGCAGGATGAAAAAGAAAAAAAAGAGACGAAAAAAATGCTTCCTTCTGAAATCCAATATTCCTCAGAAAAAAAAAGAAAGCTAAACTCGCCACGACAACCACGGCGGGCGTTATAAGAAAAATGGGAATAAAAAAAATTCTTCGAACCAAACCATATAAAATAAGTTCACCCAAAAATCCTCCTGGGACGATATGTCCAAAACGCATGCTGGTACTTCGAGGATGCACAAAATCTGGAAGAGGAGCTTCATTTTTTGGCGCAAAAAAATACCCTTGACGCGCAAAATGCTCAATAAAATATTGAGCTGAGGTTTCATCCGGCGACCCTAAAACACGCTTGGCATTCTCTGGAAAACTCTCCCACCAAAAGTAAGAAAGAATGAGAAGCAAAACTCCAAAAAAAATAAGAAAAAAAACACTCAACGCACTTTTTGAATCAGTCATAATCACAGTATATCGCATCTGGCTTTTTGGTACAATTTTTTTCTTGTGTTTCCAATAAGAGCACGATATAATAGCTTTATTTACTCTATGCAAGAGAAACATTCATCGATTGATTTTCATCCAGAATTTTTTCTCATCTTTCCAATTTTTGGAATCATTCTTTTGAATACTGCTTATATTCATTATTGGGAAATTGGAATTCTTTTTGGAATGGCATATTTTTTTCTCCTTTTACGCGCCGCGAGACGATTTTTTTTGAAATGGATTTCATCTCTGGCAAGTCTTTGGTATGGAATGCTTTTTATTGTTGCGCTCATCTCTTTTTCTGGCGCTATTTTATATTTTTTCTTTGACTGGAATATTTTGGTTTTTGCCGTGATGTTGCTTTTGCCAATATTGTGTTTTCTTTTTTCTTCAAAAAAATACGCAACAACAATATTACATTCACCTGACGAAAAGTCAGCTTGTGTTCCTATTATTTCAAAAAAAGAAAAATTTTTTCATTTTTCACTTTACTCGATACTTGGGAGCATGTTTATTATTCTCGAAGGAATCATCATCCTTTTTTTTGTTGACGCAAAAACATTGAAAGCCACAAACTCTCCATGGAATTTTATCGATCATAGAGTATTTTTTCTTTTTTTTCTGGCAAATTTTCTTTTAACATATATAGTGGTCAGATATCCGAAAAACCGTTGGAATCTTTTTTTTGGCGGATTTCATATTTTTATGATTCTTTCTCTACCTCTTCTGGTTTTTCCGTTTGGTTTTGGATTTGATCCATTTATTCATGTGGCGACTCTCAAACATATTCTTATTCATGGCGTTATTACTCCAAAACCTTTTTATTATCTCGGTTCTTACGCGTTCATTCTTTTTTTAAAAAACATTTTTTTTCTCCCACTTTCGTGGATCTATGCATGGTCTTTTCCCATCCTCGCAGCAGTGCTTCTTCCGCTTGGACTGTCGTGTGCTTTTGAAAAAAAAACATTCCCTCTTTTAACTCTTCCACTGATTCTCATTTTTCCTTTCACCCTCTTGACCACTCATACACCACAAGCATTTGCCAGTCTTATTCTTATTCTTTTTCTCCTTTTTCTTTTTGGCAGTGAAAAAAAAGGGTTACCAAAAAATATTTTTTTCATTTTTTCGCTGATTATCCTTGGGTCTCTTTTATTAATTCACCCACTTTCTGGAATTGGAGCTGGAATTTTTTTTCTCATTTTCACGCTCAAACGAACTCCGCTTTGGTTTTTAGGAAGTTCCATTTTTCTGCTTCCTGGAACCTTTTTATTCTTAGGATTTTGGCGTGGCGGAATAAAATGGAATCCGCATTGGAATATTGCTTTCTCACAATTATTGCCCCAACTGGGCGATCGATTCAACATTTTTGAAAATAGTATTTATATTTTTCAAAAAAATATATTTTGGATACTATTTTTTGGAATCGCGCTTTCATTTTTGTTCTCAAAACTGACGCCCGATGGAGTTCGCAAAAAATCTCTCAAAAGTTTTTTTATTGTCGGAGGAAGTGGAATGCTAGTCCTAACTTTTATTGAATTCACATCGCTTATTCAATATGAACGAGAAAATTTTGGAGAACGCATTCTTACTATGGCGCTCTATCCTCTTGTTCTTTTTTTTATATATTTTATACTTTCACTTTGGGAAAAAAATATTTTTTTCCTCTCAAAAAAAATAATACTTCTTTCAACTCTGTTTATTCTTTCACTTCTTCAACTCTCCGCGTTTTATACTTCATTTCCAAGAAAAGATCACTGGACAAATAGTAAACTTTATAATCTCTCTTTGGCAGATGTAAAAGCAATAGAATTTATTGAAAACGATGCACAAAATAAAACATACATCGTTTTAGCTAATCAAATAACATCTGCCGGAGCTTTGCAAAAATTTGGGTTTGGACGATTTTTAAAAACACCGACTGATGAATTATATTTTTATCCCATTCCAACTTCCTCGCCGCTTTATACTTTTTATTTAGAAATGTCCCAAGGCAACCCATCTTCAGAGGTCATCCAAAAAGCTCGCGAACTCACTGGCGTCAATGAAGTGTACATGATTTTTGATTCTTACTGGACCAATTTTCAAAATCAAAAAAAGAAAATCATACCGCTTGCTCATTTGGTTGAAGAAATTGAAAACGGAGAAGCTGTGGTTTTTAAATTTAACCAATATTAAAAATAAAAAATCCTCTTCAAATACTCTTTGGGGCTAAATGATTTTCTTGAAGAAGTAAAAGAAATAATTTTTTTGCCTTCTTGAATTTCTTTAAAAAGTTCAAGAAGTTTTTGAGAATCGCCAGGAGCAAAAAGAAAACCGTTTTTGCCATTCTCAATAAACTCAGAAATACTTCCGAGTTTAGAAGCAAGTACAGGAAGTTTATGAAAAAGTGCTTCTTGAATAACATTGGGTGAATTTTCATAACACAATGTTGGAAAAATAAGATAATTGGCCATTTGATACCACTTCTCTGTTTCATGGTACGAAAGTCTTCCAAAATATTGTACATAAGGCATATTTTTGATTTCCTCCTTGAGCAATTTTTCTTTACTTCCACTTCCGATAATAATAAGACAAATTTTTATAATCGACGCAGATTTGTTCGTTTCTTGTTCATCAGTAGATAGAGAATGGACTGATCTTCTGTCATTATATTCAACAAACTCACGCATCACATCCAAAAGAAAAAAAATTCCTTTGTGATGTTCAATCTGGCCAACATAAAGAAAAGTCAGTGTTGTATTGTTTGCCGGCAAGGCAAATTGTCCCTCTATTGAAGATGCAAATGGATGTAACAATATTTCCCTTTTTGATTTTGAAAAAAAACCTCGTTGTACATAAAAATCCAGAAGCCATGTTGATGGCGAAAGAATCAAATGTGGTGATCCAAAAAAAAATTTTGTTATCCATGTATATGTGGTGATCCAAAAATTATTATTCTTCCATTTTTGTTCTTCCCCAAAAAGTAAAATTCCCGATGGAATTATTAATTGAATATCATGAAGCGTATGGACATGCTTCAAATGTAAAAAACGAATCGCCAATGGAGTAAGAAGCCCAAGTCCTTTAAGATTATGCGTCCAAACTATATCAGGCTGGATTTTTTTTAAAATACTTCGAACTTTAAAAAAAGAATAAATATTAAAAGTGTCTAGAATATGCCAAAAAAATCGGATTATTATCGGATATTTACAATCATTTATTAAAAAATAAAAATTCCATGGAAAAAAACGAATCACAGAATACGCAGAATTTTTTTCATATTTTTTTTGTTGAATACGCCATGAGTTGCGTGAAAGACAAAGTGGTTCTGTTGTCACTATCCACACTTCATGAGAATCCCTCGCCAGCGCTTCAGCCAAAATTTTTACGACTTTTTCTGCGCCACCGCGACTATATGGTTCAAAAAGATTTGTTATCAAAACTATTTTCATAAATTTCGATCAATTTTTCCACTATTGTTTTCCATTGATATTTTTCTAATACCCGAGTTCTTCCTTTTTCTCCAAAAACGTGTCTTTTTTCTGGATCATGAAGAAGCATTTCTATTTTTTCCTCAAGATCCTTTTCATTTTTTGGTTCCACAAGAAAACCAGTCTCATTTTCAATTACAACAGTTCGAACTCCGTGCAAATTCGATGCGATAATTGGTTTTCCAGAAGCCATAGCCTCAAGAAGAACCATACCAAATGCTTCAGCTCGTTCGGTTGAAGGAAAAACAAAAATATCACAAGACTGATACCACTTTGAAAGCTCATCTTCTGCTATGGCGCCAACAAAATGAACTACTTTTGCAATCCCAAAATTCTGAGCCAATATCATATAAGTTTCTTTTCTATTTCCGCTGCCAACAATAACAAGATGAGCATCTTGATTTGTTTTATGGATCTCTCGCCATGCGGACAGAAGAATTGAAACTCCTTTAAAATGATGTGCGCGATCCAAACCACCAACAAAAAGAGCGATAGGCGCTCCATAAGGAATATGGTATTTTTCGCAAAGCGCATGATTTCGATAGGCAGGTTGGAATCGTGTTGTATCTACTCCAAAAGGAAGTTCCGTAAAAAGTTCTGGCCGTTTGAGAAGAAGTGGCGCCAGAGAAGAATGCGAAAAATAATCATAAGACGACACAATAACTTTATGCGCGCTCTCGAGAATAAGCGGAGTAATATTATTTTGATACCACTGGAAAAACATTCCCAGAAAACCATTGGCAATCGGATCCATGTGGTATGTAATAATAAAACGTTTTCCTTTAAGCCGCCGCTGAAATGCGGCATGCACAATTTCAGCGCCGCCAAAAAACGGAAGATGAAGATGAATAATGTCATAGGAATCAAGATTCCACCACAATTGAGGAATAATAGCAGCATTACCAAAACGAAAAATCGGCTTGAAACGCCGCGTGGAAAAAGAAGAAACATCTTCAAAATGAACTTTCTGAAATTCTGGTGTATAAACAGTCACGTCTAAACCAAGTTTCGTAAGAATTTCACTATACCATTTCGCGACATTTCCCATTCCACCGTGATAAGGTGGAAATGTGCACACAATCTGCGCTATTTTCATAAAAATTTTTTAATCAAAAGAAAATATTTTTTCATCACAGGATTTCCAAATCGATTTAAGAAAACGTTTTTCACTTCCTGATCTCGAATTTCTGTTTCTGTAAAATTGAGCAGCTCTTTGTCACTGAGAACGCGAATACTTTGAATATATTTACGCCTTTTGAACAATCTTTTTAGATGAGGCAAATTCAAAAAATATCCATAGCTCTTTATTTTTTCTCCAAAAAATCCAGAACGCAAAGCAAAAAAAAGAAGGGCTATTTCCATTAAAATAAAAATCGGAAAAATGAGCGCCAAAGTTTTGGGTTTATAATATGTGAATAAAACCCAAAGACGATTTCGTTCCATCCAATAATATTTTTTTATCGATCGGTTAAATTCATACTGATGATACACAATGGCATTGTGATTACAAACAATCTTATAACCCAAAAGGCGAAAACGAAGAGACAATTCAACATCTTCATGATACATAAAAGTCTCCTCATCAAATCCCCCATATTTTGATAAAAGTGAAACACGAGTGCATAATGCTCCGCCAGAAGAATACATAATGGTTTGTATGGCACTGTTTTTTATTTTGTCATACGGCATTCCATTTCCCTCGGAATACCCAAAACCAAGATAATGGTATCGATTTCCAACTGTATTCACAAGATGCTTTTGGGGAAAACGCATTATGCGCGCTTGCGCGATTGCAAAAGTAGGATTACTTTCCAAGGTTTCAACAAGATATTGAACCCACATTGGATCCATTTCTAAAATATCTTGATTAAGAGTAATGATATAATCAAGTTCTTTGAGAATAGCAAATTCAAATCCAATATTATTTCCTTTGGCAAAACCAAAATTTTTTTTATTTTTAATCAAAAAAGTATGAAATTCCGAATGACTATGAACAAAATCTGACAGAAGAGAAAACGATTGGTCAGAAGAAGCATTATCAATAAAAATAAAAAAAAGGCGTCGCCGAGGATATTGAATTTCTAAAAGAGATTCCAGCGCCTTAGGAAGAAAAATTTCCCCATTATATGAAAGAAGAATAATGCCTACCTTCGGGCAATCTGTACTCATACTTTCAACGTTTTTGTTCATCATCCTTAAAAATATTTTTTAAAGCAAGAGAACGAATCACTTTTGTAATATCATGTTCAATCTTTTCCAGTTTTACGTATATTCGATAAACAAAATAAAAAAGTAAAGCAATAGCAACATACACTAACATATCAATGGCGCGCCGAACGCCAAAAAATTGTGCCACAATATCAATTTTTCGAATTAACAAAACAAAAATTCCCGCCAAAACCCAAAAACATGACCAAAAAGTAAACTCCCAAGCAGTAATTTCTTTTCGATAATATTGTCGCGCAATTTTCCAAAGCAGGAAAAGGATGGTGATCCAAAAAAAATATAAGATGAGCATTCAAATTCAAATTACAAAAACCTGTTTAGTAACGAACAGACTTTCATAATTTTATTACATGACTCTCTTTTTCACAAGATCTTTTATAATTCTTACTGACCCACTCAAAGTTTTTTGAGCATGAGAACGATCTTGCGAAGACTGAGTATAACGTATCGTAACGGGAACTTCTTTATAACGCAAGTGATGCCGAGCTATTTCGCTAAGAATCTCAGTTGCGTGCGCCATACGATCCTGTTGTAAATTCATGCAAAAAAGAGTTTTTTTATTCATAGCACGAAGTCCATTATGAGCATCTGTTAAAAATATTCCAGAAAAAAACCAATGAAAAAGTATGGCAAATCGAAGAAATATTCGCCGCACAAAAGGTGTATTATGCTTTCCTTGAAACCGAGAACCCAAAACAATGTCTACGTCATTATGTTTTAAAGTCATCAACAATTTTTCTACATCTTTTGGATCATGTTGACCATCAGCATCAAAATGAACCACAAAATCCGCGTCACACATTCTTGCATATTCATTACCTGTTTCAAGCGCAGCGCCTTGGCCACGATTTACAAAATGTTCCAAACAAATAACTGAAAAACTTTTTACAATTTCCTTTGTACGATCATCCGCTCCATCGATTACGACCACAAGAATTGCTTCCTTATACAAAGCGATCAGATCCACTAAGACCTGACCTAAAGTTACTTCTTCATTATATGCCGGAATAATAATAAATACTTTCATAATCGCAGAAGTTGATGCTCGGCTTTAATATATGTAATGGTATGTTTAAGGCCTTGTTGCAATGAGACGAGTGGAATCCAACCTAAGAGCTTTTGAGCTTTTTCTATATTTGGAATACCCAGAGGCGCCATCATTAAAATTGGAGGAGAATAAGAAACAAGAGATTTCGATTCGGTAAGCTTTACAATTTCTTTGGCAACATCTGCAAGAGCAAATTCTTCGCTTCCACCAACATTTATAACTTGCGCATCTTTTGCTTTCATGAGTTTTTCGGCGGCATTTACTACATCCGAAACATAGCAAAGAGAAGTAAAAAAATGTTCATCGCCAAAAATCATAAGTGATTCTCCACGCAAAGCCGCAAGAACAAAATCTGGAATCATGTGCCCACGATCTAGCGGCATGCGAGGTCCGTACGTTCGAAATACGCGAAGAATTTTTACAGAAAGATTATAATGACGCCGATAAAAATTTGCGATGGTCTCTGAAAAACGTTTTCCTTCATCATACGTTGCGCGTAAAGAAAGCGAATTTACTTCTCCACATTCTTCTTCAGAAATACGATGTCCGTCTTTTGGTCTTGCCCCATACACAACGCCTGATGAAAAATGCACAAGTTTTGCGTCAAATGACAATGCCATATCACAAATATTTTTCATTCCAATACTATTGGCTAAAAGTGTTGATTCTTCTTGTTCTTCAAATTCTGTTGGTGCATGCGGACACGCTAAATTATATATTTCTTCCACACCCTGAAAACGAATTTGAAAATCTTCTAACTCAGGAATGTCTTTGAGATCAAAAACCGTGTTTATATCTTGTTTTAAAAATCGAAAATACGGATTTGCTAAAAGATGATCAATATTTCTTTCACTTCCAGAAATAAAATTATCAATACAAATAACATTGGCGTCTTTCAAAAGGTTTTCGCAAAGATGTGAACCAATAAATCCAGCTCCGCCGGCAACAACAATGTTTTTTCTTTCAAAAACTTTTCTCGCCTTGTTGAAAGATTGTTTTTTCTGAGATATTGAAAACATAAAATTTCTCTTAGTATAGCATTATCTCACCGCAACATCAACTCCTCCTCGAAAATTTTCGGGAAAGGCAAAAAATTGTCCCATGAGAGAACCATCAGTTCGAAACATGCGAATTTGGGGACCACCACCTTGGTTTGGCGCAGTGATAATATCTTTGATTCCGTCACCATCAACATCGCCAACAGAAAGAGAAAATCCATGTTGAAATGATTTTGGATACGCAAAAAAAGAACGAAGAAGATTTCCTTTATTATCAAAGATGCGAAGTTCTGGAGAAAGATTATTTTTTGGAGAGACGAGAATAAAAGAATCTTGGGAATCTGTGTCCGATGAAATCAATATCTTTTTTTCTTCGAACAAGTTTTTCTCAATAGTTTTTCTTTTTTCTACTGCTAACAATACCATTTTTTCTATATTGAGGCCGCCTACACCAAGATCACCTTTTTTCTCTCTGCTACTGCCAGACAGTGAATCTGCTCCATCAACAAGAATGTCATAAAGATCTTCAGGACCTAAGCTTGGAACAAGACTTTTTACCAGAACAAGCGCGCCAGAGATAAGCGGCGCCGCCATTGATGTGCCATCAAAATATCCCGCATAATACCCGTCAAATGGAGCTATGTTTTCCTTTTTTACGTATGCCGTAAAAAAATCTGTTCCTGGAGCTGCAATATCAATACATTCACTGCCATAATTTGAAAAGCTTGGCCGCTCTTTTTTTTGATCAATCGCTGACACTCCAATCACAAGTTTCTCGTTATTTTCTTTGTTTCCAAAACATACAGGATACATTGGTCGATCATTGAGATTAATGCCTTCACCTCCTGGCTCAAGCAAACCACCGCCAGCATTTCCTGCTGCCGCGACCACTACAACACCTTTTTCATACGCAGCTTTAACAGCATCAAATAATTGAGCATCAAAATCTGGACCAGAAAAACTCAGATTGATAATATTTGCGCCATTAGCAACAGCATATTGGATCGCTTCTACAACAGTTGTTGTAGTGCCAATGCCAGTAGAATCTAAAACACGAAGTGGCATTATGGTGCCAACCCACGCCACACCAGCAATGCCTTGTTCATTATGAGCACGCGCCGAAATAATACTTGAGATAACTGTGCCATGCACTATTCCAGCTTCAGTCCAACGTTCATCAAATTTTGGAGAAGGATCAGAAACATTTCGGACAAAATCCCAACCATGAACATCATCAATATAACCATTTTTGTCATCATCAATTTTATTGTCTGGGATTTCATTTTTATTCGTCCAAATATTTTTCTCAAGATCAGGATGATCAATCTGAACACCAGTATCAAGAACGGCTACTATCACCTGACTTGCTCCTGTATTCCAAAACCATGCTTCCGGCGCTTTTGTTTCTAACAAATACCATTGCTGTCCAAAAGCCGGGTCATTGGGCACTATTCGAAGAGTGGCCGCTCTTATGTTGAAAGCAAAAAAAATACCAAAAAGAATGCTTATTGGAAGAAAAAAAAATTTAAAAAATTTCTTGAAAACTACGCGCATTCTTTTACTCGTAAATATATTCAACATCTGAACCGGTTTCTTTTTTCTTTTGTCGAAGTCGAGCTACACGATCAAGAATGCCATCGCCATACTGATTATCTTCCGCAAAAAAATCATTCATAGGAGCAAGTTCCACTTCCCAGCGCTCAAAAAAATTCATATGAAGCTCTGATACAAACTGCGATGTATGCAAAATAGACTGACTTGCATTTGCAGAAAATTGAAAAATAAAACTTGTGAGATAAAGTTCATCTTTTGCCCGTGTAGCGGCCACATAAAAAAGCCGGCGTTCTTCTTCAAGTTCCTTTGGATTTTCTAAAACACGATAATGCGGAAATTGTCCTTCACAAAGCCCAATTAAAAAAACCACTTTCCATTCCAATCCTTTGGATTGATGTATAGTTGAGAGTATAAGTTTTTCTTTGTCTTCTCGTTCTTTTGACAAAATTTCTCCGCGGAATCCTTCGCCAAGCATCACTTCTCCAAGAAAAGATTCTAAAGTCTTTCCGCGAGAAAATTCTGCTAACTGCTTTATATCATCAATACGATCTTGAAAATTTTCAAAAGATTTTCGAATGTGATTTTCATATCCAATGGAAAGCAATGTAAAAATAGTTTCTCGTAAACCCTGATGGAAAATTTCATGAAGTTTTTTGATAAACAAAAGCGTTTTTCCAAAACCAATTCTGGCTTTTGGTGAAAGCGTTTTTAAATCATCTTTCAAAAGTTCTTCAAAAGACGTGTGACTCTTCAACATTTCCAAAATGGTCTCAACGGTTCTTTCGCCAATCCCCTCTTGCATAAGAAGAATTCTTCGCCAAGAAATTTCATCGCTCCATTGAAAAAGAATTTTTAAAAATGCAACAACATCTTTAATATGCGCTTGTTCAAAAAATCGTAATCCTCCGCGCATAGTGTATGGAATTCCTCGTCGCGAAAGTTCAAGTTCAAGTTCAAGACTCTGAAACGCACTTCGAAAAAGCACTGATATGAAAGAAAGTTCAGTTCCTTGATCTCGAAGTTCTAAAATACGTTGGACCACAAATTGTGCTTGTCGACGACTATCTTCTAAAACAACGTACGCTGGTTTTTTGCCTCCGTTAGCTCGATTCGCTTGCAAATTTTTTGGAAACTGCTCAACATTATGCGAAATAGAATGATTGGCAAGAGAAAGAATTTCTGGAGTAGAACGATAATTTGTTTCCAAATGAAAAATTTTTGCGTCAGGATACACTTTTGGAAAATGAAGAATGTTACTCACTTCGGCGGCGCGAAAAGAATAAATACTTTGCGCGTCATCGCCTACAACCAAAATATTCCGATGCGTTTCTCCTAAATAACGAATAATATTCGCTTGAATTCGATTGGTATCTTGATATTCGTCAACCAAAATATATTGAAATTGAGAGCTTAATTCTTTTCGCACATCATGATATTTTTCCAATAATCGCATCCAAAATAAAAGCAAATCGTCAAAATCTAGGGTTCCTGAAATTTTTTTCTTTTTTTCAAATTCATTTGTGATCCATTGCATTCCTTCAAACAGTTCATCAGCTTGGCGCGGAAAACGTCGGTGCAAATAATCCAAGAGCGGGGTTTGCGAATTTACACAATAACTCAATATTGAATTAATGACTCCAGGTTTCGGAAAACAACTTCTTTTTTCTCCATATTGATTTAAAATAGAACGCAACAACGTTTTGACATCATCTTGATCAATAATAGTAAAAGAAGGTGAAAGCCCTAAAACCGACGCATATTTTCTTAAAATAATATTACCTATATGATGAAAGGTTCCGCCCCAAAGCTTTGATGGCTCATAACCCAATAATTCTCTCACGCGGTAAAGCATTTCACGCGCGGCTTTATTGGTAAAAGTAACAAGAAGAATATTCTCTGGATGAATTCCTTGCTCAATAAGATATGCCACACGATACACAAGTGTTCGTGTTTTTCCACTCCCAGCGCCAGCCAGTACCAGTGATGGACCGTCACCTTCAGTTACCACGCGAAATTGTTCTTCATTAAGTTCTTTTTCATACTGAATTTGAGAATTCTTTAAGGAAGGAGTTTTAAGAACATACTTCATAGCATATATTTTTTTCTATTATAACTTACTTCAGCCAAATGATCAAAATGTTTTGAGCGGTTGCCACCACCATTGGTTTTCTTTATACCATTTTACCGTTTCGCATAATCCACTTTCAAAATTATATTCTGGTTTCCAACCAAGTTCATGAAAAATTTTTGAAAAATCCATAGCATAGCGACGATCATGTCCTTTGCGATCCGGAACAAATTCTATAAAAGACTCATCTTTTCCAAATAACTCTAAAAGAAAACGTGTAATCTCAAGATTATTTTTTTCACAATTACCGCCCACGCAATAGGTCTCGCCCATGCGTCCTTTTTGCAACACTAAATCGATCGCTTTGCAGTGATCAATTACAAAAAGCCAATCACGAACATTTTTTCCATCGCCATACACCGGAACTTTTTTTTCTAAAAGAAGATTGGTAATAAAAAGAGGGATAAGTTTTTCCGGAAATTGATACGGACCATAATTATTACTGCAATTGGTAATAGTAATAGGAAGCCCATATGTATGAAAATAAGCGCGAACCAAATGATCTGAACCAGCTTTTGACGCTGAATAAGGACTTCGAGGATCATAAGGAGACAGAGGAGAAAATTTTTTTTGCGGATCATCAAGCGGCAGAGAACCATAGACTTCATCAGTGGAAACATGATGAAAACGTTTGCCAAAATGAAGCGCGGCATCAAGAAGAATTGCTGTTCCTAAAACATTAGTCTTTACAAATATACTTGGATCAATGATTGATCGATCAACATGGCTTTCAGCAGCAAAATGCACAATAGCATCAACTTCAGAAACAATTTGAAAAACTAATTTTTGATCAGTAATATCACCTTTTAAAAAAGTATAACGCTCATTTTTTTCGATATCTTTCAAATTTTCTGGATTTCCAGCGTATGTCAATAAATCAAGATTAATAATGAAATCAGATGGATGTTGAAAAAGATAATATCGAATAAAATTTGAGCCGATAAAACCGGCGCCGCCAGTGATAAGAAGTTTCATAATTTGTATACTATGTCAAACTCCAAAAAAATCAACCCCGTCCCGTAATGCTGCGGGACGGGGTAAAAAAAACGTAAAAATTTTTATCGAGTAATACGAATAGTTGGCGCTGCAGCCTCGCCTTCATCTTCAGGTTCGCACGAACCAATAGTGAATGCTTGCGTGGTTGATGACTGAGAAACATAATATTCTGTCTCTGTGGCGGTGTCTGCAACAGATGGATCAAGTGGAACAGCTGGTAAATATCCTTCGGTTGCTAAGGAAGTTAAATTTAAACATCCTGCAACAGTTGCTTGGGCAGTACATGTAGTTGCGGCCGCGTCAGCGCAAGTGCCTAACATATAATAAGTATCCTGTGCCCACACATCGCTATCCGCGTCTGCAGGCAAAGTTCCTTGATTATCTGTTTGATAAAGTTTGATGGCATCCATGACCGCGGTAATATCGGTCCATCGCGTGGAGTTTCGCGCCGCTTCAAAACGCGAGAGCGGATCAAGCGCCACAAACACGACAGCTGCCAAAATTGCAATGATCGCAATCACGATCAAAAGCTCAATAAGGGTGAACCCTTTTCGCATATCGTTAATATTTATTTTAAATTATTTATAATTAAGTAAAATTTTTTAAAGCTCATTTATTAAATGAAAGTATACCATAATTTTTTATAATGCGCATCAAAAATGTTATCCACAGGATAATTTTTATTGCCAAAAAATAATGGCAAATGGATTTAACGAAACCTGAACTTCTATAATTTTATTATATCCTTGACTTGTGCCATTAACAATAATATTTCTCTCGTCACTTGATCCTGTTACAGAAATAATGCAAGAAATTTCTTCAAGAGAAAGCGTCCCGCCAATATAATTTGAATCACGTTTTAATTGCAATAGTGCTTCGTCCATGCAACCTTCAACTCCATAACTCGTTTTGATTCCATCTCGAACAATTTCTGCGCCTTCGAGCTCCATAATACTGCCCCAAACCGTGCTCAAAAGAACTAAAGAAATAATAGAAGAAATAATAAGAACCACCAATATTATGGTAAAACCAGAACAGTATTGAGAATTAATGTTGTCGAATGGTAAAAGAAATTGTTGCTTTTTTATTACTTTCATACATTTTCATATTTGAAGGATTCACAGAATCTATTGCAAGAGTCAAAAAAATAGTGGCAGCGTTCGAAGAAGAAAGATTTAAAAATGAGAATTCAGAAACAGTAATATCATCAGGCGTAATATCTTCTTTGGCACCTGTTCCTACATCAATACGAAGTTTTTCAATAATAACATTGCGTCCGGCAATAATCACAGATTTTTGATAAGTATCAAAAATAATTTTTGAACCTGTATCGGAATTGAGGACTAACTTTCCAGGATTCACTCCAAAAATACTTTCTGCGGCTGAAAGTGAAGCTGCTTCTTTTACATATTTTCCTATCGTTTCAAAAATAAAAACTCGAGAATGCAGAAGAGTGGAAATCTGAGATTCTTTTGTTTGGTCATTGATAAAAATCCAAGCCAAAGAAAGCGCTGGAATAGTAACAAGAACAAGCAATGCAATATAAAGAATCATTTCCAGAAGCGTGAATCCGCGAAAAAAAAATTTCTTAGTAAAACTTTTGTTGTGTTTCATTTTAACATTTTGGTAAAAATTCATCAGTGGTTACTTCTGTTTGTGAAGCATCTCCCATAATGGCAGTAATGGTAAAATAGTATTCATCAATTTTTGTGTCAAAACGAAATCGATCAATTGAAACTGATTCTCCTGGATCAAGAATAAGATCAGGATAAAGAGCAAGAAGCGAACCAGATGGTTTTCCTGATGAAGCTTGCCAATAATTCAGATTGTAAATGCTAATTCTTAAAATTTCTCCGTCACTTTCACCGTCATCGTCAACCCAAGAAACAATAAGTTCGGCCACGGTAATAGGAGTAAGGCCGGAATTCTCAAAAATAACATCGTGCAATTCTTTGTGTGTGCTTTTGTCAAAGCATGCTTTGGTTACTTCATCATCCACATGAATTACCAAACTTCCTGCTTGCGTAACAGAACAAAGTTCTCCAGCATTTTTCCAATTCGTAACATATTTACTAAATGTCTCGCTAAAAGACTGAGAATCGCGAGTCCAATCGATCGTAATTTCAACTTGCTTAGTATCTGGATCAAGCGTGCCAGGAGAAGGACTTATAGCGCATGTTTGATCGCGATATACAGAAGAAATTTGTATGGTGCGATTATAACCGTCAACTGAATCCGGAATTGTTTGAACATTCCACACGCCACTTGTTTTTGTAAGACCATGTGCTTGATCGGTTAACAAATTCCAGGATTCATAAGATATGCTTTTTATTGCTTCAAACCCTTCTTCCGCGAGAAATGTTGCTTCTTCAATATCAGATGATTTTTGAAGAGTTTCAAGATATCGTGAGGCAAGAATCATGGCTCCACTTACCGCAAGAAGAAAAAGCGCTAATCCAAAAAGAACTTCAACAAGTGTTTGTCCATTCGCTCTCCAAAACAATTTTTTAAAAAAATAAATCATATACTCAAAACATTTCCTAAAATGAATAATTCACCACGACATAAGGATCATCTGCGCCTTCTTTTGAAGAAAAATACCAATAGGCTTGCGAACTGTCTTCAATGCTATCGCGAAGGATCCATCCGTCATTATTTTTTGTTTCACTCACCATGGCTTCTACTTCATTTTTTATATTCCATTGATCCCAACGAAATGTTCCGCTTGATGGATAATTTATTGTTTGCGTTGATGCTACAGGAGTCGCGTCAAAATCACCTCCAGCTACAGCCCAACTGCTCAGAGATGTAGCCTTGCTCCAACTCACTTCACTTTCTTTCCAAGCACGATTCAGATGATGAAGATTGATAGTCCTCGAAGGCCCATACGTGGCAACTTCTTTTAAATACAAATAAGCTGAATCAATGTGTGCTCCTTTTGGAATTCCAGAAAAATCAAAATACAAAATGCCGCGCCGATGCCATCCTGACCAAGGATACACTTGTATTTGGGTTCCACTTCCATAATTACTGCCACTGGAACCCTGAAAAATATATGAGTCTCGATCTGGCGCAAGAGTAATTGTCCCTGGGTTTACTTCTCCAAGAACGCCAAAAGAGTTTATGGCGAGTATGCTCTCTTTCTGGGAAAAACGATAAAATATAATGATTCCAGTATTGTTTGGAAGACCAGTGCTAAGAGCAAAATGAATATCAACACCAACTCCTGTTAACGCAAAACCATTGAAACCTAAATGTATTGAATCGAAAAAAACTTCATGATCATACACTGGTTCTCTTGTGGCATACGAATTCCCTTGATAACTCACATATCGATTCGCCTCTAAATAAATTCCATAACCCAAATTATTTTTTCCAAAAAGAGATTTTTTTTGCGACAAACGAATTTCATGTTCAAGCCCTGTTTTTCCGGAATCTATAACTGAAAACTTTTGCAAAGCGCCATAAAATGGCACGCTTGAAGCGGCAAGAAACGCCACAATAGCAAGAACAAGAATCACTTCAAATAATGTAAATCCATCTGTGCAAGAAGCAAAAAAATAATTTCTTCTTCTCATCTTCGAATTTTACTCGTAATGGAATAAATCGGTGTAATAATGGCTAACGCTAAAACTGCAACCATGATCCCCATAAAGAGTAAAATGATCGGCTCTAAAATGGTGGCCAAATTTTTAGTGATATTTTCAATCTCATCTTCATGAACGCTGGCACAATATTCTAAAGAGTCGCTGAGCGTTCCTGAACCCTCGCCAACTTGAATAATTTGAATATCTGTTTGAGGAAAAAGATGTTTTTCCTCCCGTAAAACCTCGGCAAGCGAGGAACCACCCTTCACTTGATCAAAAGCATGGATAAAAAATTTCTGGTAATAAAAATTCGTGACTGTTTTGGCGCATGTTTTTAAACCTTCATCAATGGTGGTTCCTGTTTTTAACAAAATAGAAAGCGTTCGACAAAAAAGCGCTAAATTCAAATGTATTGAAAGATTTCGCAAAATCGGAATATGTAATAGCATCCAATGTGTTATTGGCCGCAAAATGCGCAATCGAAAAATCCAAATAATTCCAACGATTACCACTACCACACCAGCAAAAGCGAACAATCCATAATCTTGAAAAAAATCAGAAAACCAAAGAAGAATCCGCGTGGAAAGAGGAAGTTCAACCTGAAAATTTTTAAAAATCCGAGTAACCTTGGGAAGAATAAAAAGAGCCACCCCAGCGCCAACTCCTACAGTGCCTATCAATACAATGGCAGGATATAAAAGCGCTCCAAAAACCTTTTTTTTGATAGCATAACTTTTTTGAAGTTGCACTGAAAGATAATGGAGATTTTCTTCAAGCGTTCCCGACTGTTCGCCAATCGCAATCATACCGCGATAAATAGGCGAAAAAACTTTTGGATAATGACTCAATGATTCAGATAGTGGAAGACCCTTTTCCACATGCTCCCACATTATTCCAAGAATTTTTTTCCATCTTCCTTTAGCCTGACTTTCTAATACATGAAGCGATTCAGCAATAGTTGAACCCGCTTTCAATAAAATAGAAAGATTTTTGGTAAACAAAAGAATTTGTTTTTGCGAGATATGCCACCTTGAAGGTTTAATACGTCTTTTTTTTACCAACTCATCTGTTCCATTTTCTGGAAGATCTTTTGCAAGAAATTTTTTTTTCTTTAAAAACATGACTGTAATTTATTCTTGAGCAACTCGAAGGATCTCATCAATAGTAGTAATTCCACTACGTACTTTCTGAAGTCCATCTTCCATAATAGGGATCATGCCTAATTCTATGGCTTTTTTGGTAATCTCAGAGGCGTTCCGTTCTTTCATGACCAATTCACGAATTTCATCATTCATTTCAAGCACCTCAGCAATCACGGTTCGCCCTTGATAACCGCTGTTTTGACATGCGTTGCATCCTTTTCCATATGGAAGCGCAAGCTCTTTTTCTGCCAATCCATACTTTTTAATTGTTTCCAAAGAAAGTTGTTGTTTGATAACTTCAAAAATCGTTTTTTCTAATGGTCGCTTTTCTCGACAATGTTCACAAATTTTTCGCACGAGTCGCTGAGCAATAGCAATATTTATGGTTGATGCAACAAGAAATGATTGAATACCCATATCCATAAGTCTTGGAAGAGTTGTGGCCGCGTCATTTGTATGAAGAGTGGAAAGCACAAGATGCCCAGTGAGCGCGGAATTGATAGCAATACTGGCAGTTTCTTGATCACGAATTTCTCCAACCATAATAATATCAGGATCTTGTCGCACAATTGATCGAAGACCACTGGCAAAAGTAAGATTGGTTTTTGGATTCACCTGAATCTGATTGATATTTTCAATATCATATTCAACTGGATCCTCAATCGTGGAAATATTAATTTCACGTCGATTCAATATTTTTAAAATTCCATAAAGAGTTGTAGTTTTTCCGCTACCTGTTGGACCAGTAGCAAGAATCATTCCCCATGGACGATGAATATTTTTTGTAATTTTGAGCAAATCTTTTTCACCAAATCCAAGCTTTTCTAAATCATACTGACGAGATTTTTCTGAAAGAAGACGAAGAACCACTTTTTCTCCATGAATCACAGGAATAATCGAAACTCTGGCATCCACGCGAGTATCACCAGATTTAAAACGTAATTTTCCGTCTTGAGGCGCAAAATGTTCATCAGTGCGCAAACGAGATAAAATTTTAATGCGCGTTGTAACAAGTTCATGAATATTCGACGGAATAAAAAGAATATCCTGCAAAAGTCCATCAATACGCAATCGAATGAGAGTTTTTTCCTCAAAAGGTTCAATGTGAATATCAGAAGCATTATTCGTGTAACCAAGTTCCAAAAGACTATCCACAATTTTAATAATAGGAAGATCCTCCGCATCAAATGCGCCTGTGTGTTTTTTAATAAGCTCCTCAACCAGTTTTCCAAGATTCTGTTTTGATTCTTTATTCAAATTTTCAATTTTCATAAAAAAAAATGCGCTACAGAAATTATAGCACATCTTTCTTTCAAAGAATAGAATTTTTAAACATCCTCATCCAATTTTTTTAAAGCAAAATCAATTCGATTTAATGTTTCTTCTTTTCCTAAAATCGTTGCGATTTCTGTAGCTCCTCCGGGCGTAAATTCTTTCCCAGAAAGAGCAATGCGAAGCGGCCAATATACCACTCCATTTTTTACGCTCATCTTTTCTGTTACATTTTCAAGATTCAAACGAATTTCTTTTTCATTCCATAAAGAAATGCCTTTCAATACTTCTTTTATTTTTTCTAAGGCATCTTTTGAACCCAGAAGTGTGCTTTTCATTTTTTCCTTCACAAAAAGTTCTTGAGAATATTCTGAAAGCTCTTTAAAAAAATGAATCTGCGATGAAATGTCAGAAAATTTTATGATTCTCTCATGAAGGAGTTTGCTTAATTCCAAAAAATCTATCGACAATTCTCCAAGAGTTTCTTTATAATATGGTAACGATCGTTCATGAAATTTCTCTAAACTCATGGCGCGAATATATTCTCCATTCATCCAATCAATTTTTTTAGGATCAAAAATCGCTGGATTTTTGCTCAAACCTTCCAAGGAAAACTCCTTTATCAATTCTTCCAGAGAAAAAATTTCCTGTTCTGTTTTTGGATGCCAACCTAAAAGCGCGATATAATTTACTATAGCCTCTGGAATATATCCTTTATCGAACAATTCCTCAAATGTTGCGTCCCCATCGCGTTTACTTAATTTCTTATGAGCATCTTTCATAATAACTGGAAGATGAATAAAAAATGGCAATTTCCATCCAAGGGATTCATAAAGAAGCACATGTTTTGGAGTTGAAGAAAGAAATTCACTCCCCCGAATAACATGCGAAATTTCCATAAAATGATCATCAACAACTACGGCAAAATTATACACTGGAATTCCGTCTGATTTTACCAGAATGCCATCATCAATTTCTTTATTTTCAAAAGTTATCTCTCCATACACCTGATCATGATACGAAGTCACGCCACAAAGAGGAACTTTTTGTCGAACAACACAAAATTCTCCCGCTTTTTTTCTTTTCAATGCTTCTCCTAAAAGTATTTCCCGGCAATGTCGATCGTATCGAAAAGCTTCTTTTTTATTCTCTTGGCTTTGCCGAAGTTCTAAAAGACGTTCTTTGGCACAAAAACAATAATAGGCCTTGTCCTTTTCTAGCAGTTCTTGAATGGCTTTTTGATAAAATTCTTTTCGCTGTGTCTGAATGTACGGACCATACTGACCACCAATGTCTGGGCCTTCGTCATACTTGAGCCCTGCGAGTTTTAAAGTTCGTATAATTTGAGCCGTTGCGCCTAAAACAAATCGCTCTTGATCTGTATCTTCAATACGCAAAATAAATTTTCCATTATTTTTTTTGGCAAATAAAAAAGCGTAAAGCGCTGTGCGAACATTTCCAATATGAACAAATCCGGTTGGGCTTGGAGCAAATCGTGTTCGAACTATCATAAAACAATTTTATTATTTATTTCATGTATTGGGACGCAATCTCCTACAGTAAACTCCCCCACTCGTGTTCTTTCTAAATCCATAAGATACCCGCCAACTCCAAGCATCTCTCCAATATCTCGCGCCAAAGATCGAATATATACTCCCGGGCCAGTCACTGCGCGAATAAAAAGAAATGGCCATTTGAAACTCAAAAGCTCGATTTCTTTTATTTCCACTTGCCGTGGAACCATTTCAATTTCTTTTCCCTGCCGCGCATATATATAAGCTGGTTTCCCTTTAATTTTTAAAGCGCTATATTTCGGCGGAACTTGTTTTATTTTTCCGCAAAAACTTTTTACAATATTTTCAACATGTTCTTTTCGCGGTTCTTTGTATTTTTTTGCGCACTTTCGCGGTTCAAATTCACTATCATCTGTTTGGGTTGTTTCTCCCAAACATATTTTCGCAATATATTCTTTTTCTTTTTTCACTTCCGTGGAAAGTTGTCTCGTCGCCTCTCTGCCAATACCAATCACGAGCACTCCTTGAGCTAAAGGATCAAGCGTTCCAGCATGACCAACTTTTTTTATGCCAGTTCTTCTACGAATTTCATCAACAACATCATGCGACGAGGGTCCTTTGGGCTTATAAACCGCAAAAATATTGCTCATTCTTCCACCACTAATATTCCTTTCATGCCACTATGCCCATCACCACAATAAACTGAACAAGAAAAATTAAATGTGCCAATTTCTTCCGGCGTAAATTCTACAACTTTTGTCTGTCCTGGCGCTAAAAATTCATTAATATTAAAAACAGATAATACAAAGCTATGCGGCACATCAAGACTAGAAATATTCAGTCGCGCTTTTTTTCCTTTTTTCACAGTAATAACTGATGGATTAAATTCCCATCGCTTGGCAATAACAGTAATTTCCTGAATATCTTCTTTAATACCTTCTTTTGGGGCTTCGAATGCTTGAGGCGTTATCTCATCTTGAATTTTTTCTTCTTCCTTTTGAATTGTATCATCTTCCTTCACTGTATTGAAAGAATCTTCAATGACTGGCGTTACTTCTTTATTTTGAAAAAGAGCGCAACCGGAAAAAAAAAGAATGCTGATAAAAAAAAACGGCAAAGAAATAAAAGAAAAAAATCGCTTCATAAACATACATATTATTTTTAAGGTTCCCGGACCTGGATTCGAACCAGGATTAACGGCTTCAAAGGCCGCTGTCCTACCATTAGACGATCCGGGAATAACTAAATATTCAATTTTTTAAAACATAAATATAATATATCTTCATAAAGTGTCCTACCCGCCCGCAACGCTTCGCAAGCGAGCTTGCTCGCGTAGCGATGCGGGCGGGCCATTAGACGATCCGGGAATATTTTTTTACTCCAACAAATGTATTTTTTCTAAATTTCGTAAAACCTTTAAAACACAAAGCGCTCCGATTTCCGAATCCCAAAGTGGATTATGTTTTTCTATTATTCTTCCACGAATTTCTTCTGCCACGGTTTCTTCTGAAGAAAGTTTTGGATCAAATCCGCTCACCAAGAGAAGTGTGGCCAGATCATATAATGGATAGGGCTGTATTTCCATTCTTTTTTTTGGATCCTCATCGTACGAAGAAAGAAGGAAACGCGCCTCAACTGGATAACCAGTATTTACAAAAATAAAACTGTCTTTATTATACAATTCATACCAATTCCAAAAAGCGAATCGTAGCTCTTTCTGCGAAGAAAAATATGGAAGTTTAGAAATTTTTGGAAGAACATTTTCTACAACCCAAGAATTCGTTGGTTCTGGTACCTTGGTTTGCCCGGCAAATGAAGCATGAATAATTCCATTTTTATCCATAACCACCCCGCCGAGAGCAAAAAAATCACCATGAAGTCCATTTGATTCAACATCAAACGAGAGAATGTATTTCATTAATTTTGTTTCAATATAAAAACTTTTGTGGGTCGCCTGGGGCTCGAACCCAGAACCTTGAGCTTAAAAGGCTCCTGCTCTACCATTGAGCTAGCGACCCGAATTTTTCGATTGTAAACGAAAAAAAGTAGAGCGTCAATATAAAATGTCACGAAAAAAAAATTATACTTTGAGATATTTTCCAACTGCCACAAAAGCAGTCCCAATGTTAATGATAAGAACAAAAAGAAATTGATATCCAAACACAAAGAAAAAATTTTCAAGAACAAAGTAAACAACATCAAACGATCCAGAAACAAATGCCATTAAATATGGCCTCAAGGCGCCTAAAAGCGGAAGCCAAAGCAGAAGTGAAAAAATAAAAGCCGCTGTTGTGATCCACAAAGATTCCAAAACAAATGGTGCTCGAACAAAAATATTGCTCGCGCCAACCAATTTCATAATAGCCACTTCTTCACGATGTGTGTAAATAGCGATTCGAATGGTATTAAACATCACAAGAACAGTAATAAGAAGAAAAAGAAAACTCACACCGTAAGCGACTTGGGTAACTCTTTGGGTAATATTTTGTAATTCACTTACCAAAGTTTGCCGAGAACGAAAATTTTTAGTAAGAATACTTTTTAATGGAAGTTCTTCGTTGTTTTCAATAGCTTCAAGAAGAATCTGATAATCATCCAAATTTTTTGCTTTCACGCTGAGCGTCGCGCCAAGAGGATTTTCTTGCAGTTCAGAGAGCACAGAAATCAGTGTTGTGTCATCTTTATGTTTCTCACTAAAACGAAGAAGCGCTTCTTCAGGAGAGAAATAAGTCAATGAGGAAACTTCTTGCCGATTCTTAAAAAAAGTTTTTACTTTTTCAATATCGATTTGCGATGCTTCGGGAATAAAATTTATAGTGAGGTCAACCTTCTCGCCAATTTCACGAACAGCTTCCTCTGCAAACACATGGAGTAAAATAATAACATTAGTACTCAAAAAAGTAAGAATGATAATACTGATCGTAACCAATGAAAGCCAAAAATTCCGAAAAATATCTTGAAAAGAAAATTTTGCCGCTCTCCAAAAAGAAACAAAAAACATTTTTTTCTGTCATCCCGAGCGAGCCCCAAGGCGAGTCGAGGGATCTAGCGAACCTTCCTGCCGACACAGGCGCAGTAAACGTTCTTTATACACTATAACATCGCTTTGCTCACTGGATTCTTCGTCTCGCTAAGGCGGGACTCAGAATGACATTTTTAGTGAATTCCTTAATTCACGTTTCGTTAAATAATATATCTCCCCTCTTCTTTATCAAGTAAAATTTGACCGCTATCAATCGAAATAACTCTCCGTTTTAAAGAATTTACTACTTCTTTATTATGTGTGACCAAAATCACTGTTGTTCCAAACTCGTTAATCTTCAAAAGCAATTCAACAATCTCCTTTGTATGAATGGAATCTAAATTTCCGGTTGGCTCATCAGCAATAAGAATTTTTGGCCGATGCACTAATGCTCGCGCAATAGCGGCGCGCTGTTGCTGACCGCCGGAAAGTTGTCGCGGATAACGATTTGTTTTATCTGAAAGCCCAACTATTTTTAACACTTGTGGAACAATATTTTTAATTTTTTCATTTGACGCGCCGCTTACTTCCAAAGCAAAAGCAACATTTTCAAAAGCGGTTTTTTTGGGAAGCAATTTAAAATCCTGAAATACCATACCAATCTGACGACGTAATGAAGGAATTTCATGTCGACGAATCCGTGTAATGTCCCAACCACTTATTAAAATTTTACCCTCATCTGGCTGTTCTTCGGCAATGAGCATTTTTGCGAGCGTGGTTTTACCGCTTCCAGATTGTCCAACAATGGAAACAAACTCGCCTCCTTTGATGGATAACTGAACATCACGAAGCGCAACAATATTCGGTGGATATATTTTTGTAATGCCTTGAATTTCAATCATAATTGTTGAAAACCCCACAAAAGAAGTGCTTTGGATTCCTTCGCGGATATTTCACGACTTGGCGCGCCCAAAATTACAGCAATAAGCTCTTGTCCATCTTTATTTTTACTCCGAGAGACTAAAGTATATTGCGCCTCATCCAGATAACCAGTTTTTCCGCCAGTAAGATACAATTCTGTGTCCCCAATCAATGGATTGGTATTTTTAATTTTGTGCAATTGCTTTGTATTCAAAGTGGAAAAACTATATTGAGGAATAGTAGTTGCCTCCAAAACTTCCTTGTGTCCAAAAACTTTTTGGGAAAAAAGCGCAACTTCATACGCAGTGCTTTGATTCCGAGGATCAAGTCCAGTGGGATCATAAAATAAAGTATGGCCCAATCCCCATTCCTGCGCTTTTTTATTCATCAGTTCAACAAATCTTCCGCCACCTAAGGCAGTGGCGCGAATAAGAGTATTCACGGCATTATTGGTTGAACCAGTGAGAATAGAATAATAAAGATCTCCAACAGTCATGGTTTCTCCATCTGCCACATACAAACGCGAGCCTTCTTCATTATCTCTTTTTTTATACATCACTTCTTTGACAGTGGGAGTATGCGTGTCATGAAATACTTCTGTCATCATCAATTTTGTAATTGATGCGATAGGAAGTTGCGCTTCTTCATTTTTTCCATAGAGAATTTCACCTGTTTTTGGATAAAACACTACTGCTGCCTTAGAACGAATCTCACCAGAAAATGCAAGGTCATTTCTTTTTTTCGGTTCTACAATCGCCGCGCGAATCACTCCAGAAGAAAAAATAGGTTCAACTGTAACGCGAATGAGCCCTTTTTTAGGAGAAGCGAGTTTTTTAAACGCTTCATAATCAAGATCAACTACTCTTGTTGGATGAAGGTTTCTTTCTGGTCCAAAATCATTTACCGTTGCTGTAATCGTTTTTTTATTTTCTAAATTTGTCACTCGAAGTTTTGTTCCGATCTCATAATCCGGACTGGCAACACAATCGCAATTTCGATATCGATACCAGCTTGCTTCTCCTTCTTCAAGAATACCATAATCTTCAAGAAGCGCGAGACGAGCGTATGGAAGATGAATAGACGCGCGAATCACACCTAAGTCTCTTCGGCTTTCTCCAGGAAGCGCGCGCCAGATATTTTTTTCTCCATCAAAAAAATATATTCGCGCGTAATAAGGAATATCCTGATGTACTTTTATTTCCAGAAGCAGCGAAGCATTGTTATCAAAAAATTCCTTATTTACAATATTATATTCAAAAATAGGAGAAAGAAAACGTTTGCCTTCTATTGGAAAAACGAAATTACTATTTTCCTTTTGAAATTGAATGGCTGAAACTTCAGAAAGAATATTTGGTTTGAGAGCAAATCGGAAATTATCATCAAAGAGAGAAAATGTATATCCATTCTGTATTGTTTTTTCGTCTAAAAAAAAGGAAGCTGTTTCCGGAGAAGAAAAAAAGTCCGGTATTCCTTCAGTCTCTGCAAAAACGAAAAGAGGAAAAAATAAAAAAAGACTCAAGACAAAAAAAGAAATGCCGCGGAAAAGATAAAATATCATAAAAAAAACAAAAAAACTTACCTTGAATCTGAAAATTTCTAAAAAATTTTTGGTGCACTGCAAAATTGTCAAAATAGATATTTTATTGTAGCATAAAAACGCATGAGCTGTAAAATTATTTTCACATTATTTTAAAATAGCGTAGTTGGCTACTTGCCAAACGCGCTCGCGCCGAAGTAGCTCAATTGGTACCCGCCCGAACGACTGACGTCGTTCAGTCGGGCGGGGAGCAATGCTTCTTTAAAAAACTTTTTGCCGAAGTAGCTCAATTGGTAGAGCAATGCTTTCGTAAAGCAGAGGTCGCGAGTTCGATCCTCGCCTTCGGCTCCAAGATAAAATTTTTATGAAGAAGAAACAATACCACATCTATTTACCCGACGAAAAAATACCAACTCATTGGTACAATCTTGCGGTTGAACTTCCGTGGAAAATGCCGCTTCCAATTGATCCCGAAACAAAGGAGTTATATGAGTTTGAGAAATTGAAGAAAATATACACCGAGGAAGCGTGCAAAATTGAATTACTGATGGGTGAATATGGCAAAGAGTCGTGGATAGAAATTCCGGAGTCGGTATTGAATGCGTATAGAAAATATCGAGTTACCCCATTGCAAAGAGCAGTTGGGTTGGAAGAGGCGCTGGGATTTGAGGGTCAGATTTGGTTTAAACGGGAAGACATGAATCCGTCCGGTAGCCACAAGCCAAACACTTCATTGCCACAAGCGTACTACGGAGCAAAACAAAAAGATATAAATGTTCTCGTTACTGATACCGGAGCTGGGCAATGGGGCGCGTCGGTGGCTTTGAGTTGTAATTTCTTTGGCATAAAGTCAAAGATTTTCATGACTCGCGACAGCTACAAGAACAAGCCATATCGAGTAAATTTAATGGAGTTAGCTGGCGCAGAGGTCTATCCTTCACCGGGTCCAACCACGAAAGCCGGAAAAGAACTTTACGACCAAAATCCAGATCATCCGGGCAGTTTGGGAATTGGCATGGGTGAAGCGATGGAATTAGTCCGAGAAAACCCAGATCATCGGCTGGCTCTTGGTTGTATGTCTTACTATGCCGCAATGCACCAAACGGTAATTGGCGTTGAAGTAAAAAATCAAATTTTGGTGGGCAGACTAAAACCAGATATTATGATTGCTTGTGTTGGTGGCGGTTCAAACTTTATGGGCTTTACGGCTCCTTTGATTGGGGACAAGATTAAAAAGGAAAATAATATTCGTTTTCTTGCTGTGGAGTCAGCCAATATTCCATCGCTTACAAAAGGTGAATATAAGTATGATTCTCAAGATTATTTCGGTTATACACCAATGGTAAAAATGTTAACTCTTGGCCACAAGTTTGTACCGCCTAAACTCCATTCCGGCGGACTGCGCTATCACGGCAAAACTCCGATTTTGTCGCTTCTCGTGGAGAATAAAGTGGTGAAGCCAAAAGCAGTTGACCAAAACGACGCTTTTGAGGCGTGCAAAACTTTTTATCAAACTGACGGCATAATTTCTGCTCCGGAAGCAGGCCATGCTATTGCACAAACAATTAAGGAAGCCAGAGAAGCAAAAGAAAAAGGCGAAAAGCCGACTATCATCTTTTGCTTGACTGGAAACGGCTATCTCGACCTCAAAGGATACGCCGATATGTTCGGCCTCCACAAATAATATTTTACCGCCCCAACCGAAGCGGAGCAAGCAGATTTTTTCAGGAATTTTTGATAAAATAGGTTCGAGCGCAATCGTATAAATACTCAAAAACTTATTTAAGAACAAATCTATTTATTCTTTCATTCGCACAAAAAATATTGGCGGATTTTCTTTTTGATATTGTTCCACAAGCGAAACAAGCTCGTCTTCTCCAAATTTTTCTGTAAGACGCTCTTTCGATAGAAGCGGCATTACAAAATAGGTAACAAATTCATCTTCTTCCATATTGTACCAAACCTTAAGAGACTCTTCTTGAAATCGGGCATCTTCAAAAAGCATTTCTTTTTTTTGGAAAGCTTCTTTTTTGGAGATGGAAATATTATATTTTTTAAGAAGCGCCCGAAAAAAAGTATTTTCCACCACATGAGCCAAAGCTTTTTTTTGCAACTCGACCGGTCCTGGAAATTCTAAAGAACTATTTTTTTGATAAAAATTTCTCATGGCATTCTGAAAAACAAGATATTCTTTCATGGAAAAAAATTTTCCATTCATAATTCCTAAGGGGAGATAAAAAACACCAGAAAACCACTCAGTCGTTTTTCCATCCCAATTTTTTTGATACACTCCCCACGAAAAAAGCAGAAAAAGAATAATCAAAATAAAAATCGCTTTCACAAAAAAACGTCGAACAAGAACTATGACTCCATTATTTTCACACCACAAAAGGAGAATTTTTTGAGTTTCTTTTTCTTCTAATATTTCTGCCATACGCTTCTAAAAAAAATAATCAAACCACACCTTAAAATTATTCTTCCGCGACGTTTCCATTGCAGGTGTGTCTGATTCTTCCTTTTTTTCGCCATTTTTTATAATAATCAATTTTTCTTCCGGCTTGGCAAGATCAAAATTTTCTCGCGCTTTTGACTCTAAAAAAGCATCACTTTTAAGATACTGAATAAACTCCATAAGCTCGCCATTTTTCTTTTCATGCTTTTCTATTTCCGCTTGAGTTTTTTGTATATTATCTTCCATAAGTGTTTTCTTTGAAAAAAGATTCACAAGTCCAAAAATAAGGATCCCTAAAAAAAATATGCCGAAAATGGTAAACCATATTTTTTTGCGTTGTTGAGGCATAATTATTTATTTTTTGGAAGAGAAAAAATCTGTCGAAAAGATTCTTTTCCAATTTTTTTTCGAATTTTGGTTAAAAGTTGAATAATTTCTTTTGAAAGCACTAAAAGATCATCTTTTGAAAGTGCGTCAAAATCACCTTCAATAACAAAAAATTTTGATGATGGGACAATTTCTGAAGAAAAAATAGTGTCGCCTGCTCTCATTTTTTCTTTGAGCGTTTGAAGAAGCGATAAAATTTTTTCTGGTCGATGAATATGACTCATGCCAAAAAAAACATGAGTTCCTTCAATTTGAATCTCCAATGTTCCAAGAGAAAATATTTTTTCAAGCCATTGATCTCTTCGAAACGAAAAATTTTGAATTTTTGAAAATGGAATATCTGATATCACGCGATGAAAAAAATTTTGCTGACTCCAAAAAATAAGTCGACGATTCGTAAGATAAAAAATATTTCCGTGCCACAAAAAAAACGCTCGAAGAGAAAAAAAAATACTCAAAAGAAAAAAAATGAAAAATGAGATTCCTCCAAACTCGTTAATAACAAAAAAAAGCAATGAAAAAGAAATGAAAAATGATGGGAAAAAAACAATAATACTTTTCCGTATCTTTTTTTCTAAAACTTCTCCTTCTTCAAAGGAAATACTATTTTGTTTTCGCATAAAAATTATGATCGAAAAAATATTTCGATTGTTTCAAGGTTCAATCAACTTTTTTTATTATAGCATACTTCTTGAAAAAATCTTTAGAGAAGAGTAAGATATTTTCTATGTCTAAATCAGAAATTCTCACAAAAATCCCACCTCATAATAAAGAAGCGGAGCAATCTCTTCTCGGTGCGCTTTTTATTGACAAAGACGCTATAATCAAAATAGCAGACTCATTCACTCCTGAGGAATTTTATAGCAAAAAACATGCTACTATTTATGAAGCTATACTTGAATTGTATTCTCGGCAAGAACCCATTGATATTTTATCTGTGGCAAATCGGTTGGAAGAAAAAAATATCCTCCTCCAAATTGGCGGGCGAGCGTATCTTTCAAGCCTGGCTGCTATGGTGCCCACTGCCGCGCATATTGTACATTACGCGGAAATTATTCAAAAAAAAGCAACACTTCGACGCCTGATGGCCGCGTCAACCAAAATTCAGGAGCTTGCATGGGACGAAGAAGAAGATGTTGAAGATATTGTTGATAAAGCAGAACAACATCTTTTTTCTGTTTCTATTCATATTCATCGCCAAATTTTTGTTCCTATTAAAGATGTTCTTGGAAGCGCGTTTGAACGCATTGATGAAATCCATCACAATAAAGGAAAGCTTCGCGGCTTGGGTTCGGGATTCCCATCACTGGACAATTATCTTGGAGGATTCCAAAAATCCGATCTTCTGATTCTCGCGGCGCGCCCATCTGTAGGAAAAACCTCTCTGGCGCTTGATTTCGCGCGTCATTCAGCCAAACGAGATCAAACGCCTGTGGCTCTTTTTTCATTAGAAATGAGTAAGGAAATTCTTGTTGACCGTCTCTTGTGCGCCGAAGCAAGAGTAGATCTTTGGAAAATGCGCACAGGTCGGCTTGGAGAGCAAGATTTTCCAAAATTAGGAGAAGCCATGGGAATTCTTTCAGAACTTCCTATATATATTGATGATTCTGGCACTGTTAATGTCATGGAAATTCGAACTAAAGCTCGACGGCTTGAAGCTGAACATGGACTTGGACTTATTATTGTTGACTATCTTCAGCTCATGGAAGGACGTCGTCGCACTGATAATCGTGTACAAGAAATTTCAGAAATTTCTCGCGCGTTAAAGCAAGTGGCGCGCGAACTCAATGTGCCAGTGTTAGCGCTTTCTCAACTCTCACGCGCAGTCGAGTCACGTGCTCAAGCTATCCCAAAACTTTCCGATCTGCGTGAATCAGGTTCTATTGAACAAGATGCTGATGTGGTATTATTTATTTATCGAAAATCCATGGACGCAAATTTTCGAGATTTACCGGAAAAGGAACGTGGAGAATCAGAAATTCATATTGCAAAACATCGTAATGGACCAGTGGGGAAAATCAATCTTTATTTTAATGAAACCTATTCAAGTTTTTCTACCATTGCCAAAGAAGGATCATTTATGGAACCAGGATCAATGATACCCGCGCATGTTCCTGACATTGAATTTTAAATTTTTAAAATGTAATTCTCTCTTTATGTTTTCAAAACTAAAACAATTTAAAGATCTTCGGCATGAAGCTAAAATACTTCAAAATGCTCTTTCCAAAGAGGAAATAGAACTGGAAAATCATGGCATTCGCATGAAAATGAATGGCGCCATGGAACTCACGAATTTTTCTATTTCAACCGAATGGCTCACGCCAGAAAAAAAGAAAAAACTGGAGGAAAATATTATTTCTCTTCATCAAGATCTTATAAAAAAAGTTCAAAAAAAGGCTGCAGAAGTTATGAAAGCAACTGGCGGCTTAGAAAATCTTAAACTTCATTTTTAATGGATCCCATAAAACGCTTGGCACAATTTTTTGAACTTTTGCCGGGAGTTGGTCCTCGCACAGCCCAACGTTATGTGTATTTTCTTCTTTCGCTTCCTTTTGTGAAAGTGAAAGAGTTTGGAGAACTTCTCCTTCTTATGGAAAAAGAAATTCATCAGTGTCAAAAATGTTTCAATTTTTCCCAAGAACTCATGTGTAAAATTTGTTCATCTCTTGCGCGAGATCAATCAATGCTTTGCGTGGTTGCCAAACCGCAAGACATTGAAAGTATTGAAAAAGCAGAAACATATCATGGTCTTTATTTTGTGCTTGGAGGACTGCTTCATCCATTGCGCGGCATAGAAGCTCACCATCTCCGATTTTCAGAACTTTTAAAACGAATCAATGATAATCCTGTTCAGCTCAAAGAACTGATTCTGGCCATGAATCCTTCATTAGAAGGCGAACAAACCATTCGATATATAAAAAAAATTACCCAAGCTATTCCTCTCCAACTTTCGATTCTTGCGCGCGGACTTCCGCAAGGAGCTGAACTGGAATACGCTGATGAGATAACTCTACTTTCGGCCTTAACAAATCGTAAAATTATTTCAGAATAAAAAACGTGAATCAAAAAATTCCTGCTAGGCAGGAATTTTTTATTGTATTGAAGTAATTTGAACTTGTGTCCATGGTTGACGATGTCCGTATTTTCTTCGATAACGAACCTTTGGTTTAAATTTTATACCAATGACTTTTTTTGCACGGCCATCTCCAAGATATTTAGCTTCAACCTTGTGTCCTGGCAAATATGGTTTTCCTATTTCCACTTGATCTCCTGTTTCAGACGCAACCATAAGTACTTCTTCAAATTCAACAAGCGGATTGCCGTCATTTGACAATTTTTCAATTTTCAATACATCTCCAACTCGCACCAAATATTGTTTTCCGCCAGTTTGAATAACCGCAAACGTATTTTTCATAATGAAAATACAAACATTTTAAAAAAAAATCCCAAATGGGATTTTACTATGAGGATAACCTCAAATACTTTTTCTGTCAATAGTATCTAAATAAACTTAATCTACGAAATTATAAAACACTTTCATTTGAGAAGCAAGATGGTGTTTTTTTACAAATCCAGCTCTAACCTCTAAAACCCGATTGATTGGCAAAGGAGGTGTATAGCGCGGAAGTTCATTTTCATTGGAAAACGCAGGAACATTTTCTAAAAATCCAACAATCATATCATCTCGAATCCAAATAATATCAATTGGAAATTGCATATCTTTCATCCAGAAAAGCGGATATGAATATGTATCAAATAGAAAAAGCATGCCTTCGTTTTCTGCCAACATTGATCTTTTTCCCAAGCCCAGTTCCATTTCTTTGGGCTCATCAGCAATCTGAACAGAAAGAAAAGTTCCTTCAATAGTTAAAAAAGAACGAGAGGGTTTTTCGCCGTCAAAAAATTTATTTTGAATCAAAAGAAAAAAGAAACCAATAAAAAAAAGGAACGATAAAAAAATAAAATTATACTTTTTCATATTCTTTTTTTCGTTTATTCACAAAAAAAGAAATAAGTATCATGTAAACAAAAAGTATAAAAAAAAGAAAAAATTTTCCTTGAGTTTGAAAAAATATTGCAGTCAAACCAAAAAGAAACGCCAACATATAATACCACAATACTGCTTTTTTTTGTCCCCATCCAAAATCCAAAAGACGAAGATGAAGATGTCTTCGGTCTCCAGAATGAAAAGGAGATTTGCGAAGTATGAAAATTCGCTCAATAATAACCCAAAAAAAATCAAGAATAGGAACACCCATAACAAGAAACGTCATGGCAACTTTACTTCCGGAAAAAATAGCTAATGCTCCGAGAAGAAATCCCGAAAGCAGCGATCCCCCTTCGCCAAGAAAAATTTTTGCCGGATGCCAATTCAAAATGAGAAAACCTAAAAAACTGCCTACTAAAATACTTGCTAATAATGCCAAAGACGGATCATAATATTTTTCTGAAAGTGAAAAAACAATGAGAATTACCCCGCCGATCACTGTTAATCCTCCTACAAGACCATCAAGCCCATCAAGAACCTTTGTTGTATAGGTCATGCCTAAAAGCCAAAATATACTAAAAAGATCAGCAAGGAAAGTAAATTTAAAAAGTGTCCCATGAAACCAAAAAAGACCAATCTCATATTGAGTAAGATCAAAAACTCCGCCCAAGGGATTACTCAGTTCTCGAATTCCTACTCCACTTCCAATAAGTGTTATAGTGGCCATGATTGGAAACCAAATACTTTGTTGCGGCCGCAATTGATAGCGATCATCAAGAATACCACCAATGATAATAATGGTCGACGCAAAAAAAAGGCCAACAATATTTTTTGAGTACCAAGAAGAAAGAATAATAGTATTCGTTTCAATCAGAAAAAAAAGGACCGTAAAAAAAGAAAGATAAATCGCAACACCTCCAAGCAATGGCACTGGAAATAAATGATGTTTTCGAGAGCTTAGTTGGGGTAAATCGAGAAACTTAAATCGTAATGCCAAACGACGAATAAAAAATGTCAAAAAAAATGATACTATAATCCCACAAATGATAATAAGGTAAATAAGTGTAATCATACATATATTGTATTGGACTTGCTCAATTATCGCAAGCAGAGTATTCTTATACTATATTTTATGACAGAAAGAGATCGAAAAATCTTTTTTTATTTTGTTGTTATTCTTTTTCTTTTCTCGGCGCCACTGCTTATACTCTATACTGAAGGGTATCAATTATATCCTTTTAAACAAACATTGACGCAGTCTGGCGGAGTGATTTTCGGAACCAACCCGGACGATGCCACAATAATCTTGGACGGAAAAACAATATTCAACAAAACACCAACACGCATACAAGGATTGCAACCAAGGCAATATCATCTCCGTTTGGAAAAAGAAGGATATTTTCCATGGGAAAAAAATATTATTGTCAAAAAAGGCGAAACGAATCTTGTGGTAAATATCCCTCTTTTTTTAAATACCAGCCCTAAAATACTACAAGAAAATATCGAGACATTTTTGCTCTCTCATAACTATCTCTTTCGAGAAAAACTTGCATGGATAAAAAATTCTCAAGATGGCAAGGAAATCTATCAGACAACTCTGCCAGAGACAGAAGACCCTAAATTGCTATTTCGAAAAGGAAGTTCAAAAAATCTTACTGTAAAACTGCTTGGATATTCTTGGAATCTTCAATTTCTTCTTTTTAAAGAAAATCAAAAAATTTTTCTTCTTGATACTATCGCAGAACATTTGGAACCATTAGAAATTTCAGAATCCGATATTGAAAATGCCCAATGGACTCAAGATCGTGATAAAATTCTTTTGACCACGAAAAAAGAATTTCTTCTTTTTGATCCGTTTCAAAATACATCAACTTTGCTCTACGAAAAAAAAGATGCTGGAAGCGCATTCTTTCTTCAGGATGCTTTTTTTATTCTCTCCAAAAGAAAAAATGGCTCTCGCCTCTTGCGATATCAACGAGAAAATACAACAAACCCAACTTTTATTATTGATTTTCCGGAAAAAACTCCAGAATTTCTTTTTGGACCAAATAATTTTCTTACTATTTTTGATCCACAAGAAAAAAGACTTAAAATTTTTGATGCACTTCGAGGAAAAATTCTTTTAGATGAAAAAGCAAATGAAGTTTCTTGGAAAGAAAATACACTTTTTTATGGAACTGATGTTGAGCTTTTTCGAGTTGAATCGAAAACACTAAAAAAAGAGCTCCTTGCTCGATATAGTATACCGCTTGGAAAAATTGTTCCGCTGTTTCGTTATCCGTATATTGGTATTCTTCTAAATAACCGACTACATCTTTTTGAAGAAAATATTATTGATGCGCCTTACATGTTTCAACTTTTTCCAGAGGAAGAGAAAATTGATGATTTTGCTATTAACAAAAAATCAAATTTTCTTGTGGCCCTATCACGCGGGAAACTTCTTCTTCTTAAACTTCGGTAGCTATTGAAAAAATTTGTCCAAAAACAAAATCTTATTATTCATGCCGGTCATTCATGAAAAATAAAGTCAGCAATAGACCCAATCACAACAGCAATAGGCATAAGAATCATAGCTAACATGGTCACCATGACGATAAGTATTCCAGCAAAAGAGAAGGAAAGTGAAACTCCTGTTCCAAAATTCATGGTCCCATAAACGAGCGTGAGAAAAAAAAGCGGCGCTAAACCAATCAAAACTGAAAAAAGAGCATTGATAATGTGATGCTCTTTATCTTTTTTATAAATTTCCGCGCCAAAATGATACCAGATCATCACTGAGAGTGTTTCCATAAGAATCAAAATAAGGGGAAAAAATATAAAAAGCGCGAAAGAAAGTATTCCAAAAATAAAAATCAGAAAAGTGTTAATAACAATAAGCACACAACCATTATAAACAATGTTTTTTGATGGAGAAAAAAAACGACACAAGCAATGAAAACTGCACCACTCATTTTCCTTCTTGCAAGGAGTTTCATCAGAATGAGAACGAGAATGTTGTAAAACAGTCTTTGAAGATTTTTTTGTAGGCATGGAACTACAAATTAAAAATTGAAAATGATTGTTAAAGTTCTATTGAAGAATGATCGCCAATAACAAGTCGATGACCAATGGGAAAAGTGGTCCGCGCAGAATAAATTTTTGCTTCCTTGCCGATAATACTATCCACAATACGTTCGCCAATAGAAACTTCTACGCCATCAAATAAAATAGAATGAGCAATTTCACTATCAGAAATTTTACATCGGTTTCCAATTGAAGTGTATGGAGCAATATGAGCATTCTCTATAATACAATCCTCGCCAATAATCACTGGTCCGCGAATAACTGTTGTTCGAATTCCATTTCGGATGATGGTTCCTTTTCCAATTTTTACTGCGCCCTCAATAATAACATCACCTTCGATAATACCATGAATCTCTCGACCCTGCAAAGTACTTAAAACTAATTGATTTCCTTCAAGAAGATCGCGCGGCTTGCCAGTATCTTTCCACCAACCGGTAATGACCTCGTAACCAACTCGATAGCCATGTTGTAAGAGATAGGTATTGGCCTCGGTAATTTCGAGTTCACCGCGCGCGCTCGGAACCAAAGAATGTACTGCCTCAAAAATATTTTTATTATAAATAAAAATACCGGCAACCGCAAAAGAAGAAGGAGGATTTTTTGGTTTTTCTATAAAATGTGTAATGTTCCCTTCTTCATTAAATGCAGGCACTCCAAACGAATGCGGATCAGAAACCTTTGCAAATGTCAGCATCGCATCAAATTTTTCTTCTTGAAATTTTTTGATAAATCGATCTATTCCTCCAACCAAAATATTGTCACCAAGATAAAAAACAAAATCCTCATCTTTAATAAATTTTTCCGCGTTTTTTATAATATGCGCCAGTCCGAGTGGGCCGCCTTCTTGTTCAATATATTGCAATGATATTCCAAGACTGCTTCCGTCACCAAAATATTCCTCTATACTATGATCACCGGGGTTCACATTCACAAGAATATCCGTGATTCCAGCATCACGAATATTTTCAAGCCCATATTGAATAGTAGGTTTGTTCGCAATAGGAATAAGCTGTTTATTATGTGTAAAAGTAATCGGACGAAGCCGACTGCCAGTGCCACCTGCGGCAATAAGCGCTTTCATAAAAAATGTTTTAAGAAAAAAAATATGGAAGCTGTGTTCCAAAATCAACGTTTCAGCACTGCAAGATATGCTTCTGGCGGAATTTGAACTCTTCCCTGAACTTTCATTCGTTTCTTTCCTTTTTTTTGTTTTTCCAACAATTTTCTCTTTCGAGTGTAATCTCCTCCATATAATTTCGCGGTAACATCCTTTCGAAAAGGATTAATTTGATCACTCGCAAGAATTTTTCCGTCAACTGAAGCCTGAATTTTTATGGCAAATTGTTGTCGAGGAATTTTGCAAAGAAGCGTATCAACAATTTTTCGTCCTACTTGATATGCTTCTTCCTTATACACCAAAGAACTTAATGCTTCAACTTCTTCTTGGGCTATAAAAATTTGAAGACGAACAATATCCACTTCTTTATATCCTAAAAACTCATAATTCAAAGATGCGTAACCAGAAGAAATACTTTTCAGTTTATCATAAAAATCAACCAACAAAACTATCAATGGCAAATCGTAGTGTAATACAACACGATCTTCTTGTAAATACTCAGTATCGCGATAAATACCATGTCGTTCGCCGAGAAATTGCATAATAGCTCCCATATATATTTTTGGAGTCACAATATCAACACGCATAATTGGTTCTTCCGCCAAACGAATTTTTGTGGGATGAGGAAGTTCTTGCGGAGAGTGAATTATGTTCACTTCACCGCTAGAAAGTGTTATTCGATAAGCCACTGATGGCACTGTCATGGTAACTTCTAATGAAAATTCTCTTCGAAGTCGCTCTAAAAAAATTTCCGCGTGAAGCATTCCAAGAAAACCGCATCGAAATCCAAAACCCAAAGCTTTGGAATGTTCTGGTTCATAAAAAAGCGCCGCGTCGTTGAGTTTCAGTTTTTGAATGGCTTCTCGAAGCAATGGATATTCATCACCTTCTTCCGAAAATACTCCAGCAAATACCATGGGTTTAACTTCTCGATATCCCGGCAGTGGAATAATATTCTCAAAAGAAGCCAAAGTTAAAGTATCACCCACGCGACTTTCCGAAATTTCTTTCACTCCAGTAACAACATAACCAATAGAACCGGATCCCAATGATTTGCATTCTTCCATATCTGGTTTTAAAATTCCAACTTCTAAAATCTCCACTTCCTCGTTCGTCGCGAGAAAACGAATACGATCTCCTTTTTGAAAAACTCCATCAAATACACGAACATAGGTAATCACTCCACGATATTCATCAAATTTAGAATCAAAAATAATCGCTCTTGGAGCTTGGCTGTTTCTTTCATGCGGCGGAGGAATTTTTTTAATAATTTTTTCTAAGAGTTCTTTTACTCCGGAACCGGTTTTTGCGGAGACAAGAAGAAGATCATCTGCGTCAGCGCCTAAAAGATGAGTGAGCTCGTTTTTGGCACGAGGAATATTAGCATTCGGAAGATCAATTTTATTGAGAACTGGAAGAATAACAAGATTTTCACCTAACGCCAAATAAAGATTCGCGAGCGTCTGCGCTTGAATGCCTTGAGTGGCGTCAACTAACAAAATGGCGCCTTCAACAGCAGCCAATGAACGAGAAACTTCATAATTAAAATCAACATGCCCTGGCGTATCAATGAGATTCAAAACATATTTTTTTCCATCTTGCTCATAATTCATGGTTACTGGCTGAAGTTTTATGGTAATGCCTCGCTCGCGCTCAATACTCATTTGGTCAAGAATTTGCTCTCGCATCTTTCGAGGCGGCACTGTATGGGTCAATTCTAAAAAACGGTCGGCAAGAGTCGACTTTCCATGATCAATATGCGCAATGATGCAAAAATTTCGAATGTGTTCCATAAAACTATTTCATTCGTCAATATGAATCGGCCCTTCAAAACGGAACCATTGCTTTTTTAACGACAGAAACAAAGCAAGAAGTTCAGGGAGACGAAGAAAATATCCTACCACACCAAATGCGATGATGCCAACAATTCCAGAAAAAAACCCTTGAAAAAAAATCTTCATAAAAGTTTCTGTGCCAAATAACCCGCCAAAAACCATTTTTCCCATCTGAGTCGCAACAACCAACGGGATACACGCCAAAGAAATTTTAAACAAAGAAATGCAAAGAGTTTTTTCATGGAGCGAATGAAATTTTCTGCGAAGAAAAATCCACAAAAGCCCGCATTGAATTATTTGCGCCAATGAAAAAGCAAGACCTAATCCCTCAATTCCTAAATTCTTTGCAAAATATACAGCAAAAAAATAATGAAGGAACGCGGAAAAAAGTGTAATGTAAAAAGGAATTTTTGTTTCTTGCCACGCATGAAAACCGCGAGCAAGAAGATAAATAAGTCCTTGGGCGCCTAATCCCAATGAAAGATATGCCAAAGTATTCATGGTAAGCACAGTCGCTGTCCAGTCAAAAGCACCGCCTCCAAGTATGATGCGCACAATTTGAGCGCGCAAAAGAATAAGAAGCAATGTTGATGGAACCAGAAAAAAAAGAATTTGCCGCACAATTCGAGAAAATTGGTCCACAAATCCTTTCACGTCATTTTTTGAAGCGTATTCCGAAAAAATAGGAAATGCCGCCAATGAAAATGGAATAGCAAAAATTCCTAAAGGAAAACTTTGGAGATTATATGCCCAATGAAACACGGCTAAACTCCCTATGCCCAAAAGTGAACCAATATTCGTAATCACCAAAAAATTGATTTGCGATATTCCAAGAGTAAGAATTCGTGGAATCATCAGCCGCACCATGCGTGGAAGCTCTGGATGAAAAAAATATTTCACTGAAAAAAATCGAAATGAAGATTGAAGGAGGGCTGGAATTTCAATAAAAACATAAAAAAAAGTTCCCAAAATAACACCCCAAGCCAAACCGCGAACGCCTAAAAATGGCGCAAAAAAAAACGCGCCAAAAATAATTCCAATATTATAAAAAATCGGCGCGATCGCGACAGAAAAAAAACGTTTTTCCGCTTGAAGAATACTCCCAAATACTGATGCAATTCCCAAAAGAATCGGAGAAAAAAACATTAACCGTGTTACAGAGACAGTCTCATAAAAAAGTCTTCCTTGAAATCCCGGAACAATAAATCCCAGAAGCGTTGGAGTAAAAATTATGCCAAAAAGCGAAAGAAGGCTCACGGTAAAAATTACCCAAACAAAAACACTGGTGGCAAATTGATATGCTTCTTCTTTATTTTTTTCAAGCAAAGAAATAAAAAGAGGAATAAAAGCGGCTGAAAGCGCTCCTGCGACCAAAAGCTGAAACAGAGTATCAGGAATTCGAAATGCGGCATAATAAATGTCCAGCGTTTCCCCTGCTCCGAATTGACTTGCTAACACACGATCACGCAATACTCCAATTAAACGTGAGGCCAGCGAAGCGCCCCCAATAACTAATGCCGCTCCAGTAATAGATTGAAATTTTTGAGAAAACAACTTTCGAATCATGCTTGCATTATAACACAACTTTTGAAAATTTTACTTTTTTACAACAATCATCGCTTTTTTTTCTAACAAAATGGGTTTATGTTTGCCTGATGGATAATCTAAAATCGCCGCGAGCAAAATAGTATATGGATATTGATATGCTTCGCCATGACGAGTGCCAGGATCATTAGTAATAAATTCTTTTTTTGTTTCATCATATCCTCGAATAACAAGCATATGTCGTTCTGGCCCGGGCAAAGTATAATAAAGATTTTTTAATCGTTGTCCTTGCACTGGAACAAGCACAAGATTTCCTTTTTGAAGTTCATCTTTTATAGCATCTACAGTAACTTCATATCGAGGCTCGATATTTTTATAACCATAAAAATCTTTCATGAAAAGCGTGGTCTCGGTAGCAGAAGTATCTTCAAAAAAACCAAATTTTTTTTCGCCAAAAACGGAAATTTTCAAAAGTTCGTCTTTCACTTCTTTTTGGCTGAGAGTTTTTTCTTCAATCCAAAGCATTGCCATAAGAATTGAAGCTTCTTCGCATCCATCTTGAAAACGCGGCTCTGACCATTCTCCAAATGGGGCCTGAACCACAAAAGGAACATCCAAAAGTATATTCTTGTTTACTGGTAATTCCGGCAATGTATCATTTGAAGAAATGATTTTGCGTTTTTCTTCTAATGCTTCCTCTTTTTCTTGATTGATTTGATTTTCTTTTGTCCGAGAACGGGTTTCTGAAATGAAAAAAAATTTTTCCTCTATAAAAAAAGGGGTGAGAAAAAAAATAAATACGAATATGAAAAACAACAATTTCCACCGCATAATTATAAAAATGACATGCTTCTAGAAAATTCAACAAGAGACGAGGATATGAAATTTCCTCGTCTCTTTAAAAGTATGTGATTCTTTAACTAAACTCAAAATTTACTTTCCGCCCAAAAAGGCGTCAATAACTTGCTTGAACGCAGAAGCTGGCTGGGCTCCAGAAAGAGGAATTTTTTGATCCCCAAAAACAATAATATTGTATGGTGTTCCTCGACCTCCTGCGCGTGAAGCATCTGATGCATCAGCATTCACTTTGGCATCGTATTTATTTGCGCTGAGGCAACTTTCAAATTGTCCGGTGTTCAACCCGAGATTTTTGGCAATTTCTTTATAAAAATCCGTGCCAAGCTTATTTTGATTGGCAAACAATTGATCTGAAAATTCCCAAAATTTTCCTTGTTCAGATGCGCATTCACTTGCATTAGCCGCAGGACGCGCATTCGGATGAATACTTTCTAAGGGAAAATGTCTATAAACCCAATTAACCTTGTCGCCATATTCTTTAATAAGCCCTTGCAATGTTGGATGATGTTTTGAACAAAATGGACATTGAAAATCAGAATATTCCACAATAGAAATCTTGGCATTTTTGTTTCCCAAAATATGGTCTTTATCATTTACGGCCGCTAATTGGATATTGGCCGGCGCGGCAACATTATTGTTCGACGGTGTTGGAGCTAGCGATGGATTTGTCGGAGCATTGTTGTTTGCTACGGGCGCGGCATTATCTTCTGCTTTTGCAATGGAACCAAAATCAACTCCTTTGACAACAAATCCAAGCAAAATAAAAAAACCAATAATAAAACAGAGCAAAAGTCCTCCGCCAAAGCCAATCCAAAAACTTGTTTTAGATTGCATTCCATCAAAAAAATTTTGTTTTTTTTCAAACATATGATTTTCTGACATATTTTTACATTTTTTTTAATTTGCCAGAGTTTTTCTTTCTCCAACAAAAATTTTAAATGAAATAAAAAAATTATCGGTAACGCACGGTTCGAATCTTTTTCTTTTCTTTTTTCCGGCGCTTTTTTATGGCCACTTTTTTCTTTTTGTACATAAGGATAAAAAATAGGTAAAGTCTTGTTATTATACTCCCAGAAAAAAAAAATACAAGCGCCTGTGATTAAGACACTGTAGTGTAAACAGTTATTTTAAATTTCTCATGCATTCATTATTATAATCTTCATAATCCTCTTCGAATTTTTCGTATCTTTTCGATTGAATACGTAAGCCAATAGCGTGAATGTAACACAAAATCTTGAGCATGAACATAGGGCTCGAGAAAACCACCAAAACCCTTTTTAAAAAACGAAGCGCCTGCCCAAGGGTGGTGAGGTTTATTTTCGGGAGACACGCCCCAAAAATTATAAAAAGAACATCCGCGGCGCTTCGCTTCGCAAATAGCTTCCCATTGCAAAAGATGCGCCGCTGGTATTTTTCGGTATTTTAAATCCGAAGCGCCGTGATGATAAAATGCCGAACTATGAGAAAAAAGAATCATCGCGGCAGAAATAATTTCATCATTATATTTTCCAAAAAAAAGAAGCGCGTTGTTATTTTTCGCAAATATTTCAAATTCCTTCTCTAAATAAATGCGAGAAAATGGCATAAAAATTTTTCTCTCCACGGTTTTTTGATACAATGTATCAAACTGCGCTACATCTTCTATTTGAGAACTTGTAAAAATTTCCGCGCCATATTTTTTCGCGTCACGAATAGCGTGTCGCATGGTTTTCCGCATTTCCGACAAAAGTATTTCTTCATTGGGTTCAACGCAAAGAAGCCATCCAAGTTCAGAATGCATGTGAATCGGCGCATCACGAAATCCAAGTCTCTGAAAAATCTCTCGATTCTCCTCGGAATCTTGCCAAAGAGAACTTATCCGAAAAAAACTGCAATGTTCTTCTCCTGACAAACGCACAAGAAATGTTTTCAAATTCTCTAAAACTTGATTTTGAATTTTTAATTCTTGATTCTTTACCATCGGCCCATGCGGACAAAATAAAAATGAACCGCGCCTCGCAGTAATTTTAAGAATAAGAGCAATAGCAAAAAGTTTTTCCTGATCAAAAAAACCAAGCCGCCAAATTTTTCCACCCATGGTTTTATGAAACTCACCCCATTCCCATGATTGAAGAAATGTATGAGGAAGCGATTCTTGCAAAAATTGATCCCAGAGAAATCGATCATGAATTTCTTGAACACGCGTCATAAATATTGTTTTACTTTTGTGATGATTCTTTTGGCGTCACTTTCACTTACTCCAATATGCGTTGGTAAATTTAAAGAAACTTTCGCAAGTTCTTCGGCCACCGAGCAACTTTCTCTTTGATACCCAATTTTTTCATTATCCACTCCTTCTGGCGCAACCACCTGCCAATACCAATCACCCAAAAAAATATTTTCTTTTTTGAGCGCTTCAAAAATTTCTCGCGCTTTTCGAGTTTGAATGGTATAACGAAGAAAAATAGATAAAGCATTTTTTGTTTCGGTAGGGAACGCATGCCCGCCTGCCGGACGGACAGGCATGCGTTCCCTACCGATAAATTCATTTTCATACATGCTCGCGATTTTTTGTCGATGCGCATTCATGAGTTCAAGTTTTTGAAATTGATTTAATGCCAATCTTGTTAATGCGTATGACATTTTTTTTAGAATCCAATCTGGCATTTTGCTTTGCTTTTCATCTTTGGTAACAGCAAGCGAAAGAATATGAAAAACTCGAAAAAATTTTTGCAAAAATTTTCCTAAACCAAAAAAAGTATAAGTATTTTTTACTGCATGCAAAAAAACAGGATGCAAAAGTTGTTGAAAAATCCAAAAATAATTTGGAAATGGATATGATGCAATTTCTTTTTCAATTTTCTCTGCAAGAAAATCATTATTCGTAACAATCGCTCCGCCAAAAACTGAAGAAATTATTTTATCTCGGCCAAAACTTAAAAAACTCGCATCGCCAAAAGTTCCTACCAACTTTCCATTATATTTTGCGCCGAGCGCATGGGCGCAATCTTCAATGACAAAAAGATTTTTTTCTTTGGCAATTGCGATAAGCTCATCTACATTTGCTGGCAATCCAAATGTATGCTGAATAATAAGAACTTTGCTTTTTGGTGTAATTTTTTTTCTCAAGTCTTTTGTATCCATATTAAAACTCTCTTTTACAATATCTACATACACTGGCTTTGCCCCAACCCAAAGAATAGAGTTTGGCACTGCGACACAGGTATAAGCTTGAAGCAAAACTTCATCTTCTGAATTCAAATTCAACGCGCGAAGAATCGCATAAAGCGATGCTCGACCGCTTGAAAGAAGAAAAACATGCCTGACATCAAAATATTTTTTTATTTCCATTTGTAGGGAACGCATGCCTGTCCGTCCGGCAGGCGGGCATGCGTTCCCTACTTTCCATTTCCACGGACAAAAAAGAAGTTTAAATGCCAAAAAAATATCATCGCGTTCGGCATTTGGAGAAAGCGCAGTAAAAATTGGTTTTTTCATGATAAAAAATTTCGTAAATTACAATAAACGATCAATAACTAATTTTTTTTCAAGGTGAATACAATTTTTATTTTCTGAAATAATAAATGGATTTTGAAAAATTGGAATTCGCATTTCTTTTTTGTCAATCTGAATTGGAATATTTGAGCCGTGCGAAAATGTAATGTGATCACTCCCAACAAACCCAAATTCTCCAGAACGAAATTCTCGACCAGCGCGAACGAGTTTTTCTGTCGCAGGATCAACTGGAATCCAAACATCTTTTTCTATTTCAAATTCAGCCCAGGCATGCATAAGGTTTTGCGGCGCTCGCGCAAAAAATCCTGAAAAAACTTTTGTTGGATACCCAGCCCAAAAACCAGCCACAATTCGCGCCGGTATCCCCTCTTTTTGACACCACGCCACAAAAAGAGTTGCAAAACCTCCGCAATCCACAATCTTTTTTTCAAGCGCTTCTTCGGCCGAGTATAATCCTTCAATCGGATTTCCATATTCAAGTTTTTTAATCACGCGTTCATTGATCTCTTGGGCTTTTTGAAAAATGTCATTTTTAAAACCTGAAAAAACCTGCGGTTCTCTTTGTACAACACTTTCAAAAGAAAATAATTTTTCTTCTTCGTAGCCAAGCTCAAATTTATAGAGCGCATACAAATTTCCAAAATTTTCATCACGCTTTATTTCTGGATTAAAACCAAAAAATTTCGGCTGTTTTAAAATTTTTTGATACAAATTTTCACGCGGCAATGGAATAACTAGCCAACCATTTTGATGTTGTTGACTTATATTTTTCAAAAATATTTCTGAGCGAATTTGATATTTTTGCGATTTTTGAAAAAAACAACCGCCAACAATTTTCATTCCAATAAAAACCCATTTTCTTAAAAATTTTTTCATTTTTCATGCGCATTATAATATTCAAAATCTTTTGCACTCAAAAGTTTTTTGGCAAACTGACCATCCGAGAATTTCCATTTTTTCAGAGCCATGCGTTTTTCAAGCGCGTTTGGTGAAGTATAAAGCCCAAGTTTTGGCCACGAGGAAATACGTTCACCAGTTTCAAGATGCACTGGCTCTCGCTGGGAAATGCGCAAAAATCGCTGATTGCGCTCTTGCCATGAGGCATTATTATTCCAAGGATCCCAAAACAGTTTTGCAAAAGAATATTGCAAACACATCTCCAAAGTTGGTATACGAAATTCCAGAAAAAAATAATCGGCAAATTTTTTTACAAAACTTTCATAATTCAATGGAAACAATTTCTTTTTACGATTCCATTCTATATTCACGATAAAAAAATCCGTGGAAAACCCGCGAGGCCTTTCAGGAGATTTCACCTTTCCCCACGAAGAAACCGCTAAAACTTTTCCTTCATCTTCCATTTTTTGAATAATTTTTTGTAAAAACTTTATATTTAAACACCATGTGTCAGAGGCTGTCACTAATACATACCGAAGTCCTGAAATTTTATTTTTTGAAAAAAAATTTAAACCACTATTGATAAGATCCGCGGCTCCTTGAAAATGCCCACGATTTTTAATCTCTAAAAAAACATCTTCAAGATATGGCTCATAACCAAAACTCTTTTTTCCATTGTAAGCATGAACAAGATGCACTCCATCAAAATTTTTTGCATAGAGATTTTTGGAAAATTCTTCTTGAATGCGAAGATCGTCTAAATGTTCGTAGTTGTAAATAAGATGCCCAAGCATAAAATATATTTCTTTAACTATTGAAACTTTCGAATCATTCTTTCGAGCGCGTCTATTCCTTTTTCCAATACGTTCATCTCTGCGCCAAAACTTATTCGCACAAATTTTTCATAATGCGCGTTGCTTCTTCTTTTTCCTGGATTCACATCAAAAAATATTCCCGGGACAGTAATCACTTTTTCTTTTAATCCTTCCTCAAAAAAATTCATGCCATCTTGGAGAGGTTCTGGAAACGAAGAAAGATCACACCACACATAAAACGCGCCTTGAGGAATTGCAGGAATAGCAAAACCAATATTTTTGAGTCTTTCGAGAGTATAATCTCGTTTTTTTCGAAAATGCTTTTGAATAGCTTGCGCTTCTGCCAGGGCAAAATTTGGTTCGAGAAGATCCATAACAGCATGTTGAATAGGATGACTGGCTCCACCGTCTAAAAATGAACCTGCACTTCCAATATTTTCAATCACTTCTTGCGGGCCAAGCGTCCAAGAAAGCCGCCAGCCCGGATAACGCCAATTTTTTGTGATGCCATCAACAATAATTACTGGATCCTCTTCCACATTTTCAATATATTCTGCGGCTGAAAACATTTTACATTCTTCTTCCATATAAACATAGCGTGAATAAAATTCATCAAAAATAAAACTGCAATTGACTTCTTTTGATAAACGAACCCATTTAAAAAGTTCTTCTCCATAAATCACTTGGCCAGTTGGATTGCAAGGATTACTCAACAAAATGGCTTCAAGACCACGATCCAAAATTTCTTGTTTCAAGCGCGAAGGAGAAATTGTAAAATGTGAATTTTCATAAAGAATGGGAATTGGAGTAAATGCTTTAAATATAGAAAGAAGTTCTTCATAAGCAGTGTAATCTGGAATAAAATGACCCATGTTAATATTGCCAAGCGCAGCAGCAATTCGAGCCAGCGCTGGCCGACCGCCGCCAGCAATACTTACATTACCGGCAGTATATTGTGAACGCTTTCCTTTTCGAAAAAAATGATTATAAAACTCGGCAACTTTCTCTCGAAGCTGTTGTTCGCCTGGAATTGAAGTATATGCTCGCGTGCATCGGTCAATTTCTATTGTTTCTATTCTTGGAGGAGCGCCTGGAATCTCGCCGATTTCAGGAGAACCTTGCCCAAGTGTTGCCCACGATGTATCAGTTTTGGAATATCCGCACTCTTTTGCGCGAGTCATGACATAAATTACTCCAGTTCGCGGCACTTGCCTAAACCCGGGAATATGAAACATAATAATTTATTTTATAAAATCTATTTTCATCTCAAAATTCAAGTCTTTCTCTACACAAATCCCGAAATTCATCAAAAATGTCATTCTGAGGAGCCTGCCTGCCGGTAGGCAGGCATAGCGACGAAGAATCTAGCGAAGCGTTCCTAGATGCGGCCTCTGGCCTAGATCCTTCTCAGACTGTCCGAGAACTCA